>SMVB01221346.1_pt1 | contig 16163 bp, 14 predicted proteins | sample 2456461 | NCBI WGS metagenome assembly SMVB01 (sample SAMN11095934, study PRJNA526329) | marine sediment metagenome | biome: Marine sediment; feature: Surficial sediment; material: Deep marine sediment; isolation source: Hadal surficial sediment | place: Pacific Ocean | collected 2014-05 | depth...
CGCCGGCAAGGTACAGCAGATCCCGGCCAACATACTGCTGGTCAAGAACGTCTCGGCGATCGGCTATTATTGGGGCAGCTACCGGGCCCGCGCGCCGGAGCTGGTCGCATCCGGCTACGCCCAGTTGTTCGCGTGGTACGCCGCCGGCAAGCTCAGGCCCCACGTCTCGTATCAATTGGATCTTGCCGAGGCCGGCGCCGCACTGGAATTGCTCAAGTCCCGCAAATCCACCGGCAAGGTGGTGCTGACCACCGGACGAAATACCAAAGGTCCTTGATATTGGCCCATAGAGACGGCGTCCCCCAGTTTTTTGGCCAAAGGTTTTCGGCGAGGAGCGCGTGGCGTGGCGGTGCGGGGCACCGCGAGCCGCGCGGGACGCTGCCCGAAGACCTTGGGAAGCCGCCTTCGGTCGCCTGGACGAACCGCCGGGGGCGTCGGGAAACCTTGACGATGCCCCGCATCGTCTGCGGCCCCCCTCCTGCCCGGCGGATCGCCCAGGCGATCTCTATGGGCCAATATCAAGGACCTTTGGTATTTGGATGACCGATCCGGTCCGGGATCAGTACGAGGCCTATCCCTACCCGGCGCGCGACCCGAAGGACGAGCGAACCCGCCTGATCGCCGGCTCGCCCAGCAACCTGGCGGAGATCGACCACTACATCTTTGCCGGCCGCGGTGATTTCGCGAAGCCGTTCCGGGCGCTCATTGCCGGCGGCGGTACCGGCGACGCTGCGATCATGCTGGCCCAGCACCTCAGCGATTGGGCGCGGAAACGCGAGGCCGGGGCGCGGGAGCACGGCGACGGGACGCGGGAGCACGGCGACGGGACGCGGGAGCACGGCGACGGGAAGCCAGGCGAGGTGGTCTATCTCGACCTCTCCGGGGCCGCGCGCGGGATCGCCGAAGCGCGGGCAGAGCGACGCGGCTTGACCAATATTTCCTTTCACCGGGGCTCGCTGCTAGAATTGCCCGAGCCCCGGGGACTCAAGGGCCTCGGGAGCTTCGACTACATCGACTGCTGCGGCGTGCTGCACCACTTGGAGGACCCGCCCACCGGGCTCAAGGCGCTGGCCGGGGCGTTGCGGCCGGCCGGCGGCATGGGGCTTATGGTCTACGCACCCCATGGCCGCACCGGGGTGTATCCTGTGCAGGCGATGCTGCGAAATCTGGGCGCGGATCTGCCGCTCGGCGAGCGGGTCGCCCTCGCGCGGCGATTGCTCGACGCCCTGCCGGCCAGCAACTGGCTTCGGCGCAACCCCTTCCTGGGCGACCACAAGAAGAGCGACGCGGAGCTCGTCGATCTGTTGCTCCACGCGCGCGACCGGGCCTATAGCGTGGAACAAGTGGGCGCGCTGGTTGCCGGCGCCGGGCTGCGCCTGGTGAGCTTCATCGAACCGGCGCGCTACGAGCCGGCGAGTTACCTCAAGGACGCGGTCTTGCTCAAGCGGCTCGCGCGTCTCGATCCGCTCGCCCGCGCCGCCTTCGCCGAAGACTTGGCGGGCAACATCAAGAAGCACATCTTCTATGTGGTGAAGGATGGGAACGGCGCCGATACCCTGGCCCGCGCCGATGGCCCGGACGCGGTGCCGGTGACGCGCGAGGTGCCGGGCCCGGAGCTGGCCCGGGCGGTCGCCAAAGGCGGGCGAATTGCGGCCGAATTCGACGGGCTGTCCGTAAAATTCGCCCTGCCGCGCCTGGCCGCGCCGATCCTGACGCGGGTCGATGGCCGGGCCACCCTGGGCGAGATTCACGCCAGCCTCCAGGCGCGCGACAGCAGCCTGGACTGGGCCGCCTTCAAAACCCAGTTCGACCGACTCTACGCCGTGCTCAACGGCCTAAACCACCTGCTAATCCGCCACCCCGCCAAGATGGGTTGTCGTTCAAGTACTTGAACTTATTCGAAAAACCGTGAAATATAGGGGTCAGTCCCCTTTATTACACCTACGCTGCGGCGGGGCGGTCTAGGCCCAGGGCTGCGAGTGCGGCGGCGAGGCGTTCGGCTTGTGCCACTTCGATGGCGACCAGGGGCGGGCGTACCTTGGTCCAGGCCGCCGTCCCTGTTTGGCGCGCCATCAGGCCCTTCATGGCCGGAATCGGCGCGAACTGGCTGATGGTCCGGCGCAGCGCGGTCAGGTGTTCCTGCAGCGCCTCGGCCCCGGAATCGGCCCCGGCGCTCTGCCATTTCCCATAGAGTTCCGCCGACTGCGGCGCCAGCAGATTGACCGTGGCCGACATGCAGCCCGGGCCGCCCAGTTTGAGATTCGGCAGCAGAAACTCCTCGGAACCGGCGAAGACGTCGAAGCCGGGGAAAGCCTCGATCATGGCCGCGATGTTGTCCCAGTCGCCGGAGCTGTTCTTGAGCCCGACCACGGTGTCCGGATAGGCCGCAATCAGGCGCCCGATCAACTCCAGGCCCATGTCGAGCGCGGTCATTTTGGGGAAGTGGTAGATGTAGAGCTTGAGCGCCGGATCGCCGATGCGCTCGATGGTCTCGGCATAGGCGGCAAAGAGGCCGTCGTCGCTCGCGCTCTTGTAGTAAAACGGCGGCAGCACCAAGACCCCGGCGGCGCCGATCTCCAGCGCCTTTTGGCTCAGGCGCACCGTATCGGGAACGGCGCAGCAGCCGGTGCCGACCACCAGCTTGGACGGCAGATCGGTCTCGCCGAGCGCGTCCAAAAGCGCCAGACGCTCGTCGAGCGAGAAGGAATTGGCCTCGCCGGTCGTGCCCAGGCAGACGATTCCGTCACAGCCCTGGTCCAGCAGCCAGCGATAGTGCCCGACGGTCGCCCCGATGTCGGGGCTGAGATCGTCTTGTAGCGGCGTCAGCGCGGCGGCGAAAACGCCCCGCGGCCGGTTGTCGTGCGCAGCCGTCATGGCTTTTTTTACTCCTTTTTCGACCGAGCCCATCTATACACGCTGGCAGCGTCCGGCGACAAGACCGGGGGAGAAAGGGCCGGCCCGATCGCGTCACGCCATCGATTTGGGCGACAGGTTGGCGTGCTCGACCCGCCATACCGCCTCGCTGCCCGGCGCGTGGCTGCCGCCCTCCCCGGCGATGTGATCGACCCGGCTCAGGCCGCAGTTCACGGTCTGGATCGCCAGGGCCCGCTCCGGGTTCAGATCGAGCGCGATGGCGAGCGCGGCGCGGATCGTGCCGCCGTGGGTGACCGCAACGATGTCGCGTCCGGCATATTCGCGGGACAGGCGCGCGATCACCGCGGCGACCCGATCGATCACCTGCACGAAGCTCTCGCCGCCCGGCGGCGCCTCGACCGCCGGCGCGAGCCAGAAGCGGTGCCGCGGTCCATTTCGGTTTTCGGCCAGTTCGTCGTGGGTCAAGCCCTGCCAGTCGCCGAAGTGCTGTTCCGCCAGATCGGGTTCCATAATCAGTTCCCGATCTGCGCCATTTGGCAGCTGCGCGTGGATCGCACGCGCGGTTTGATGGGTGCGCCGCAGGTTGCTGGTTACCCAAACCGGATCGGCCGGCAGCAGTCGCGCCAAGGCCTGAAAGGTCGCCGTGTCCGAACAGTCGCAGTCGAAATCGTCCTGGCCGTAGATGCGGCCGCCGTGGCCCACCACGGGCGCGTGGCGCACCCACCACCAGCGCGTGGTCGTCATTGTATGAGTTCCCCTGTCGTGGAAGCCGCGCCGGCCCGCACCCCCGCCCGGCCACCGGTTCGGGGTTGGCTTGGCCGGCCGAACCAGCCCCAAACCCGATAATCCCATGGGTGGCCGGGCGGGGGGGCGGGCCGGCGCAGCCGAAACGATGAAATCGTTTCGCTCATAAAAGTGCCGCCGCGGTCAGCAGGACCGCGATCTCTCCCAGTTGTTCGATGGCGCCCAGTGTGTCGCCGGTGTAGCCGCCGATACGCGCGCGTGCAAGCCGGATCGTGGCGAAGCCCGCCAGACCGGCGGCGAGCAGGGCCGCCAACCCGGCCCCGAAGCCCAAGCATAATATGACGAGTGCCGCGCCGATGCCGAGCGCGGTCCAGGCGTGTTCCGGTTCGACCGGCCCGGCCGCGGCGGCCAAGCCGTCGTCGCGGGCCAGCGGCGCCCAGGCCATGACCGCGGACGGCAGGGCGCGGGCCAGGGCATGGGCGGCGATCAGCGCGGCCACGGCTGGCCCCGGCGCGGCGAGGGCGGAAAGCGCCGCGGCGCGCAGCCCGACCGAGAGGATCAAGGCCAGGGCGCCGTAAGCGCCGGTTCGACTGTCGCGCATGATCTCGAGCCGGCGCGCGGTTTCGGCGTCGGCGAACAGCCCATCCGTACTGTCGGCCAGACCGTCTTCGTGCAGGGCGCCGGTCAACAGAATGGTCGCGGCGACCGCGAGCAGGCCCGCGATCGCGGGCGTCAGGCCGAGCGCGCCGCTCAACCAGTAGATCGCGCCGCCGCAAAGGCCGATCGCCGCGCCGGCCAACGGCATGGCCCGGGTTGCGCGCGCGAGGTCCGGCGCCCCGCCGGACTCCGGTTCCGGCACAGGCAGCCGAGTCAGAAACGCAAGCGCGGTGAGGACATCGTTCCACCAAGCGGACAACCAGGTGGAAGCGTCGTCTGGGCCGTCGTCATCCCTGTGCATCGGTAGCACCACCATTTGCAGGCCGGTCCGCAATTCTCTGTGGCCTTCCCGGCGCCGTTATAGGACAGTTGCGTGGTCGCGCAAACACGGCGCCCCATCGATCATCCTGGAATGGAATCTGGAGAACCCATGAGCGAGGACCGGCCGCTGGCCAATCTCGATGACGTGCGCGCCTTGCTGCGGGAGCTGCCGGGACCGGATCGGGAGGCCGCGGCAGCGGCGGCGGCGCGCGAGGGCCAGTTGACCAAGCCGGCCGGCGCGCTCGGACGGCTCGAAGAATTGGCTGCCTGGCTGGCCACCTGGCAGGGCCGCCACCCGCCGCGCATCGAGCGGGCCCAGACCGCGGTTTTCGCCGGCAACCACGGCGTGGCGGCGCAAGGGGTTTCCGCCTATCCCGCCGCGGTCACCAAGCAGATGGTCGCCAACTTCATCGCCGGCGGCGCGGCGGTGAACCAGCTTTGCAAGGTCGCCGATTCGGGCCTGCGGATATACGAGATGGACCTGGAGAAGCCGACCGAGGACTTCAGCCAGGTGCCGGCCATGGACGAAGCCGGCTGCGCCGGGGCCATCGCCTACGGCATGATGGCGGTCGAGGGCGGCCTCGACGTGATCGCGCTGGGCGAGATGGGTATCGCCAACACCACCAGCGCCGCGGCGCTGTGCCAGGCGCTCTACGGCGGCACGGCCGCCGATTGGGTCGGTCGCGGCACCGGAGTCGATGACGCCGGGCTCGACCGCAAGACCCGGGTGATCGACGCCGCGGTCGCCAAGCACCGCGCCGCCATGACCGACCCGCTGGAGGTGCTGCGCCATCTCGGCGGTTTCGAGCTGGCGGCGATCCTGGGCGCGGTGCTGGCGGCGCGCATGGCGCGCACCCCGGTGCTGCTCGACGGTTATACCTGTACCGCCGCGGGCGCGGTGCTCCACGCCCTCGACTCCCAGGCCCTCGACCACTGCCAGGTCGCCCACGTCTCGGTCGAGCCGGGCCACCGGCGCCTGCTCGAACGCCTGGGCAAACAGCCGCTACTGGACTTCGGCATGCGCCTGGGCGAGGCCTCGGGCGCGGTCCTCGCCATCCCGCTGCTCAAAGCCGCCTGCGCCTGCCACGGCGACATGGCGACCTTCGCCGAAGCCAGCGTCAGCGGCCGGGCGTAAAACCGATATCGCCCTTACTCGCCCACCTGAAGCAGCAGGCCGCGGCGGCGGGCGACTTGGAATGAGTAGAGGAACAGGCCGGCGCCGACCGCCAGGTAGACCAAGTCGAGCAGGATCGCGTGGACCAGGAGGTCGAGCCGGAACTGGCCCTCCATGAGGATCGCACGCATGCCCTCGAACACCGGCGCCGTCGGCAGGCACCAGGCCACCACTTGCAGCCACTCGGGCAGCACCGCGACCGGATAGTAGATCGCAGAGACCGGCGCGATCAGGAAGATCGCCAGCCAGGCGGTGCTCTCGGCGCCGAGCCCGACCCGCAGGATGAGCGCCGAGACCATCATGCCGATGGCCCAGCCCATGACCAGCAGGTTGAGGAAGAAGGCGATCAGCGGCAGGCCCAGGTCGTAGATCGAAGCGTCGTAGAATACGATCGCAAGCCCGGTCGCCGGCAGAATGCCGATCAAGGTCCGGATCAGGCTCATGACGGTGAGGGCGGCCAGGAACTCCGCCGGGCGCAGCGGGCTGACCGACAGGTTGGCCAGGTTGCGCGACCAGATCTCCTCGAGGAACGACAGGCTGAATCCGAGCTGGCCGCGGAACAGCACGTCCCACAGCAACACTGCCGAAATCAGCACCCCGCTCGCCTGGGCGATCACGCTGCTGCTGGTCATCAGGTAGCGGGTGATGAAGCCCCAGAGAATCATCTGGATGGTCGGCCAGTACATCAATTCGACAAGGCGCGGCCAGGAGGTGCGCAGCAAGTAGACGTGGCGCAGGATCATGGCGCCGATGCGCCCGGCCGTCGCAGCGAGTCCCCTGGCCTGTCGCGCGCTCACGGGGCCGGTCTCCCCTCAGGGCGTTCCGCGCCATCGGCCTGGCGCGCGCCATCAGTTTGCCGTGCAATGGTCAGGAAGACCTGCTCCATATCGACCCGGCCATGGCGCGCGATCAACTCGGAGGGCGCACCGCGATCGACGATGCGCCCGGCGCGCATCATCAGCACCTGGTCGCAGAGCCGTTCGACTTCCGCCATGTTGTGGGAGGCGAGCAGGATCGCGGCCCCGCTGCGCGCCTGGTAGCTCTCCAGATAACCGCGCATCCAATCGGCCATGTCCGGGTCGAGGGAGGCCGTGGGCTCGTCGAGCAACAGCACCTCCGGCTCGTTGATCAGCGCCTTGGCGAGGGAGACCCGGGTCTTCTGACCGGACGAGAGGTTGCCGCTGCGCCGGTCCAGAAGATCGCTCAGATTCAGGTCCTCGGCGAGGTTGCGGATCCGCTCGCCCGCATTGGGAACGCCGTAGAGTTGGGCAAAAAAGCGCAGATTCTGGCTGACCGTGAGCCGGCGCGGCAGGTCGACGTAGGGCGAGGAGAAGTTGATCCGCCCGAGCACCCGGTGCCGATGCCGCGCCATGTCTTCGCCGAGCACCCGCACCCGGCCCGAGCTCGGCAGCAGCAGGCCGAGCAGCATGGATATGGTGGTGGTCTTGCCGGCGCCGTTGGCGCCCAGCAGCGCCACGGTCTGCCCACGATCGACCGAGAAGCTCACGTCTTCGACGGCGCGCAGACCGTTGAAGGCCTTGGCCAGACTCTCGACTACGATAACGGCTGGGGAAGGGGTGGTATGGGGCACAGCTCCGGTATGACATCGATCGGCGGGCCGGGCCAGAGGCAAGTGGCGGGGCCCGCGCGCGCCGCCGCGGCGCCGGGATAAGCCGGTGGCTGTCCCTAAGATTGGAATTCCCACCCAGAGGGATCGCCTGATTTCAAAGGCTTGGCGGACTCCGCATCCCCCCTCGGTAAATTATTCGTTAACGAATGAGGAAGAAGGATTGCAACGGCCGGGTTCCGTCCTAGATTCAAGACATGCGCCGGGGCCCTAGGGTCTTATCGTCTTAGATCGAAACGATCTAAGACGTGAATAAGCCCCTAACTATATGGTCTAGAGGGCGATTTACGTTTCAAATCGATTCTATTTGAAACGACCGCACTTTAGGGTCCCTGGCTGAAGCGGAAGGGCAATGTCCCCTGCCTACCTTCCGCGGCTCTACGGAGCACGGAACGCCCGGATCCCCCCCGACCGGGCGTTCCTCTTGTTGGGGGCCGGGCCCGCAACTTGCCAGGCCGCGGCACGGCGGCTAGCTTCGCCGCTCCGCCCCCTGCCCGCCTATTGCACGATACCCTCTTCATGTCCCTGCGCATCGCCACCTGGAACGTCAATTCGCTGCGCCAGCGGCTCGATCACCTGGCCCGTTTTAGCGCCGAGGCGGCACCCGATGTCATCTGCCTGCAAGAGACCAAGGTCACCGACGAAGAGTTTCCGCAAGACGCGGTGCGGGAGATGGGTTACCCGCACCTGCTGATCCACGGCCAGAAGGGCTATAACGGCGTCGCCATCCTCTCGCGCGTGGCCTTCCGGAGTCAGGATACAAATGTCTGGTGCGGCAAGGACGACCGCCGCCACGCCACCGTCACCCTCGAGAGCGGGTCCGGCGTCATCGAATTGCACAACTTCTACGTTCCCTCCGGCGGCGCCAAACCGGACCCGGAGGCCAACGAGAAATTCGCGCACAAGCTCCAGTTCCTGCGCGAGATGGCGGAATGGGCGGCGGAGACCCGGCTCGGCACGCGCGCCGCGGTTCTGGTCGGCGATCTCAACGTGGCGCCCTTGGAGACCGACGTCTGGAACCACAAACGCCTGCTGAACAGCGTCGGCCACACGCCGGTGGAAAGTGCGCACATCGCGCGCCTGATCGAGGCCGGTGCGCTGATCGACGTGGGGCGTCATTTCGTGCCGGCCAGCGAGCCGCTTTACACCTGGTGGGGCTATCGCTACCCGCAGGCCTTCGCCAAGAACTACGGCTGGCGCCTGGATCACGTTCTGGCGACGGCGCCGCTCAAGGCTTCGCTTGCCGGGTTCCGCGTCGTCCGGGACACCCGTACCTGGGACCGCCCCTCCGACCACGTGCCCTTGGTGCTCGATATCGGCTGAGAACCATTGGTATTACCGCGCACGGCACATGAAATAGCGGCCCGGCCGAACGCCCTCGGGCAAAGGCAGTGTCACGGCGCCTTCCAGAATCACCTCCTGATCCGAGATCACCACGCCGCCCGGCCGCAGCAGACCCGGCAGGCGCATGGCCAGGAACGCGGCGAGGCGGCTGTTCGCTTCGGCGTCGCCGGTGCCCATATCGCTATGGACCAGCGCCACGCTTTGCCCGAAGCGCTGAACTGCGGCCGGCAGGGTCTCGTGGATGTCGCCGAGCAATAGGTGATCGGCATCGGGCACACAGTCCGGATCGGCCGCGACTTCGCGCTCGAAGACGAAAATTTCCCGATCCGGAAGGGTTTCGCGCAGGTGGTCGTAGGTGCGGCCGTTGCCCAGGCCCAACTCCAGCACCGGCCCCGGCAGGCCGCGGATTTCCTCGGCGACCAGATTCAGGCAGGCGCGCTGTGCTTCGAGGCGGCGGATGACGCTGTCCAGGCGGCTCATTCCGAGCCGCGCCGAAACGCTTGGCCGCGCCGGAACAGGTGATAGACCCCGGGCGCGAGGCCCTCGGGCAAAGCAAGCGGCTGGGCGCCTTCGAATCCGACATCGCGATCGCTGGCGACGATCCCGCCGGGCCGCAGCAAGGCCGGCAGATGGCCGGCGACGAAGGCGGCGAGGCATGCGTCCCGTTCCAGATTGGCGGAGCCGATATCGGCATGAATCAGCGCGACCTGGCCGGCGAAACGCTTGGCGGCGGCCGGCAGGGTGTCGTGGAAGTCGCCGCGGTAGAGGTGGTCTTCGTCGGGAATGCAGTCGGGATGTGCGGCTACGTCGCGCTCGAACACGAAGATCTCGCGCCCTGGCAGCCGTTCGCGCAGATGGTCGTAGGTGCGCCCGTTGCCCAGACCCAGCTCAAGCACCGGCCCGGGCAGGTCCCGGATATCCTCGGCAACCCGGTTCAAGCAGGCGCGCTGCGCCTCGAGGCGGCGAAGATTTATGTCCAGGCGGCTCACGGAACTTCAGGTGCCCGCATCGGCGCGCGCCTTAAGCAGCTGCGCTGTGGTTTGTTCCAGGCGCTGGGCCAGGACGCGCATGATCTCGACGCCCATTTCGGGGAAATCGGTGACCATGCGGAAGAACAGATCCTTAGTAATCTTGAGCGCGGTCAGTTCGTTGGTCGCGGTGACCGTGGCGGTGCGCGGAATATCGACCAGGATCGCGATCTCGCCGACGATGTCGTCCTTGCCGACCTGGGCGACCACCATCGGCGCCTCACGGGTCACGATCACGTCCGCGTTGCCCTCGATGATGATGTAAGCGGCATCGCCGATATCGCCCTGCTCGCACAGGGATTGGCCGCTCTTGTAGGTGATCCGCTCGCTGGCGAAGCACATGAGCTTGAGCTTCGCCGGCTCGACGTTGGCGAACAACGGAATCCGGCGAAGAATTTCGACTTCCTGTTCGATGCTCACGGTCTATCCTCCTTACCGCGGAATCATTCCGCCGCCATGATGTCGCTCAAGGCCGAACCGGGCCGGTTCAGATCGGCGAAGCTTCCCTGCTCGATGAGGCGGCCTTCGTCCATCACCAACACCCGGTCGAAGTTCTCCGCCGATTCCGGCCTTTGCAACGTCCAGATCACACCGCGGCCCTTACGCCGCTCCAGCACCCGGCGCAGCAGACGCGCCTGCGAACCGCTATCCAGCACAGCCAACGCGTCGTTGACAATCAAGATATCCGGCCGCTTGAGCAGCGCGCGGCCGAGGCCGATTTTCTGCCGCTGGGCCGCGGACAGGCGGTTGCCGCCGATTCCAACTTCGTAATCCAAGCCGACTTCGATCACCGTGGTCCGAAGTCCGAGCTGATCGAGGACTTCGGTCACGGCGCGGCCGACGGTCTCCTCGGCCTTGGCCTGGCCATAGGCGAGGCGGCCAAACAGGATGTTGTCCTGCAGGGATGCGGTCGCGTTGTAGGCGTCCGGACGGTAGAAGGCGATGGCGTCGGGATCGCTCTCAGCCACGCGTTCGGCGATGCGCCGGCGCGCCGCCACCACCATCGCCTCGATGTCCGCATCCACCAGGGCGAGGCGGTGGCGCGCCTCAACATAGTCGAAGGGTAGGCGACGCAGGGCCAGGCGTTCGCTCTCGTCGAGCGCATCCGCGCCATGTTTGTCGAGTTTCGCGATGAGATTTCGGAAGTCGGGCAGATCGTCCGCGTCGATAAAGCTGAACTGATCGAAGAACGGATGTCCCGCCGGTAGATCGGCGAAGATTTCGACCATGGTCCGGGCGATATTGGCACCCATATCCAGGATCCGATCCAACAACCCGGTATCGGCCAGGATTTGCGTGACCATCTCGTTCTGCGCCAACGCCGAGGCCGCGAACTCCGGCTTTCTGGGCGTACCGAACAGCAGGTTCTCGGCCAGGGTCGCATTGCTGTTGTAGTGCTCGGGATCGAAGCGGACCACCAGGTTTTCGGCATCGGCCGCTACCAGGCGTTCGGGCAGGGCCGCCCGAGCCTCAAGTACCGCGGCACAGGCTTCGGCATGGGTATCGGGATCGATCGCTCCGGACAGCCCGAAGCGATAGACATCCTCTTCGATATCGACAACCCGCAGAACACCGGTAATGCGCTCATGAAGCTGCGCGGAATCTTCGGCGCCAGCGGCGGCGTAATCGATCCAATCGGCCTCCGAATCCAATGTCGAATTGCCGGCGCGCGCCGCTTCGGCAATTTGGGATGCGTGGCGCGCGTCGGCGTCGCTCGCCCGCTTGGCTTCAACCAGCGGTTTGTGTTTGAGGCCGTAGATCAGATTCTCGCGCACCGAAACCGGAAACAGATAGGCGTCCTGCCCAACATAGGACAAGCGCCGCCCGGTCACGGCCTGCGGAAGGGTCGTTAGATCGCGGCCGCCGATCTTCGCCGTACCCGAGGACGGCGGCACCAATCCCGCCAGTATCATGCCCAGATACTCCTTGCCGCTGCCGCCGTTGCCGACGATCGCCACATGGTCATTCGTCCCGACCGTGAAGCTGACCGATTCGACCAACTTGTTGCCGGTTTCGTCGAGCAGGCCGACGGCGGAGACCGCGATCTCCCCTTCCAGGGGGGGGCCTTCGTCCTGATTGGGATCCTGGACCGCGGGATCGAGAATCTGCGCGGGCTGGAACTGCTCGATCACCTGCTCGTACTTGATCTGCACGTCGAGCCGGCGTTGGTCCCAATCGATGATTTCCTTGATCGGGCCGGGCAGGTCTTTGTAGGCGGCAATGACGGCGACCAGGGCGCCGATATCGAGAAAGCCGTAGAGCGCCAACAACCCGCCGCCGGCATAGAAAAAGAACGGGGTCATTTGAGCGAGCAGGTTGTTGAGAAACTTGACGAAGAATTTGCGTTGGAAGACCTCGTAACGAATGTCGAAGATCCGGCCCAGGCGGGCGGTCAAATCGGCCCGCTCGAGATTCGAGGTGTCGTGAGCGTGAACTTCAACCGCGCCCTCGACCATTTCGCCAATCCGCCCGGCGAGCGCACGCGCGGCGAGCACGCGTTGCCGGTTCAGACGCAGAATCGGCGCCCGCAGCTTGGGAATTAGAAAGGCCTGCGCCAGCACCACGGACGCCGCCGCCAGGCCGAGCCAAATGCTCTGGACCATAATGAAAATCATGGCGGTCAAGGCCTGGCCGCCCAGGAATGCCGGTGCGATGAAAGCGTCGCCGATAAAACCGCCGAGCGGCTCGATCTCGTCCTTGATCATGGTCGCGACTTCGGCCTGCTTGACCTTGCGGACCTGCAAAATGGGAAAGCGTAGAATCCGGTCGGCCAACTCGTAGCGCAGGCGGCGGAGCATGCGCTCGCCCATGCGCCCTTTGTTGGTGTTGATGACGTACTTGAAGCCGCCGTTGAAAAGCACCATCAGCAGAAACGCCAGGCTGAGCGCGATCAGCAGCGTCGGCTGGTCCATCATGAAGCCGTCGAACAGCGGCACCGCTTCGCCGGTCAGCATCTCGCCGAAAGGCACGTCGAACGCCAGGAACGGCTGTTCGGACCCTGGGCCGAAGAAGCCCTCGCCCATGATGCCTTCGTTGACGATGCTCTTCGGCAAATCGAGCGCGACAAAATAAAACGGCAGCGATACCACAACGACGAGCAGAATCCTGATCTGCTCCGCCTTCGAGTAATGCCAGATGTACTTGAATATATTCGGTTCCATGCGGCCCTAATTACGCCCGGTTTCCCCCGAACAAGGCCATAGGGACGAATGCGGATGCGACCGCGAATCTTCCCTCGGCCTTGGAACACAGCAGCAAACATTAAACCATGGCGCCAGGGGGGTAAACAGCTCCGCGACGGCCCTCCGGCCTCCCAATACGGCCCCTCGATGGGCAGCATCTGACCCTTTGCGGCATGTCCGGACTGTGCCATAGTCCGCGCCTAGTCCGCGCCATAGTCCGGTGAAACCAGTGACTTAGACCCAATCGGGGGCAGGGGGCCGCATGAAGCAGGGCCGCAAAGACAAGCGCGTCCTTATTTACAGCCACGATAGTTTCGGACTCGGTCACTTGCGCCGCTGCCGCGAGATCGCGCATCGCCTGGTCGGCGCGGACAGCAACACCTCGGTGCTGATCCTGTCCGGTTCGCCGATCATCGGCAGTTTCGATTTCCGGGCGCGGGTCGATTTCGTGCGCATCCCAGGCGTCATCAAGCTGCGCAACGGCGAATACACCTCGCTGAAATTGCATATCGACACCGAGCACACTTTGGCAATCCGCAGCGCGATCGTGGAGCGCACGGCCGAGATCTTCGATCCGCACCTGTTCTTGGTCGATAAGGAACCGCTCGGCCTGTGCGGCGAGGTGCGCGACACCTTGGCCATGATGAAAGCGCGCGGCACCGCTTGCGTGCTCGGCCTGCGCGATGTCATGGACGACCCGGCGCTGCTCGAGGCCGAATGGCGGCGCAAGAACGTCCTGCCCACGCTCGAAGCCTTCTACGACGAGATTTGGGTCTACGGGCTGCCGCAAGTCTGTGAGCCTCTGGCTGGCATTCCGATGTCCGACTCGCTGCGCAAGCGGATGACCTATACCGGCTATCTGGGCCGCCACGTGCCCACGGCCGCACCGGTCTTCGTGCCCGAGAAGATCGACGACCCGTTTTTGTTGGTCACGATCGGCGGCGGCGGCGATGGCGAGGCGATCATCGATTGGGTGCTGTCCGCCTACGAATCCGACCCGAATCTGCCCTATCCGGCGCTCCTGGTGCTCGGCCCGTTCATGGGCTCCCAGCACCAGGCGGATTTCCTGCGTCGCACCAACCGCCTTGCCAACGTCGAGGCGATCACCTTCGACACCCACATGGAGAGCCTGATGGCGCGCGCCAAGGCGGTGGTCTGCATGGGCGGCTACAACACCTTCTGCGAGGTGCTGTCCTTCGACAAACGCGCCTTGATCGTGCCGCGCACCGTGCCGCGCAAGGAACAGTTTATCCGAGCTACCCGGGCCCAGGAGCTGGGCCTCGCGCGCATGCTGATCGACGATGGCTTGCGGGATCCGCATACCATGGCGACTGCGATCCGCAACCTGCCGCAGCAAGCGCTGCCCTCGAGCGCGGTGGTGCCGGGCCTGTTGGACGGCGGCGCAAATGTGGTCAAACTGGCCGGCAAATGGCTGGAAACCGACCGCAACCGATTTCGGGCCGCCCGCGGCAACCCGGACCCGACGCGCAGCGGCGCAGTGGCGGATCGGGCGCGAGGCGCAAAGTAGCCCAGTTTCCAGTGTTCGGGCCCCGCAGGTCCTTGGTATAATCTCCGATCATGACCGGCACCATCGCCATCGTGCTCAAGGGTTATCCGCGCCTGTCGGAGACCTTTATCGCCCAGGAAATCCTTGCCCTGGAGCGCCGCGGCCTCGCTTTGCGTATTTACGCGCTGCGCCACCCGACCGACGGCGCCAGCCATCCGGTGCACCGCGAGATCCGCGCGCCGGTCACCTATCTGCCGGAGTACCTGGGCGGCGAAGCGCGGCGCGTCCTGGCCGGCTGGCGGCGCGCCCGGCGGTTGAAGGGATACGGCCGCGCCCGGCGCGTCTTCGTCCGGGACCTGGTCCGCGACCCAACGGCCAACCGCCTGCGCCGCTTTGGCCAGGCCTGCGTGCTGGCCGCGTCACTGCCCGATGATGTGGTTCGGCTCTACGCCCATTTTTTGCACACGCCTTCCTCGGTGACTCGTTATGCGGCGTTAATGACCGGCCTGCCGTGGTCCGCCTCGGCCCACGCCAAGGACATTTGGACCACGCCGGAATGGGAGTTGCGGGAAAAACTGGGCGCGGCGGAGTGGGTGACCACCTGCACCGCCAACGGCCGCGATCGTTTGGCCGCGCTGGCCCCTGCGCCAGAGCGCGTGGCGCTCAACTACCACGGCCTGGACTTCGTCCGTTTCCCCGCGCCTGCGAAACCGCGGCCGGCTTACGACGGCGCCGATCCGGCGCGCGCGGTTACCTTGCTCTCGGTCGGGCGCGCGGTCGAGAAGAAGGGTTATCGAGATCTGCTTCAGGCCCTCGCCCAACTTCCCGCGGATCTCCACTGGCGCCTGGTGCATGTCGGCGGCGGCGCGTTGCGCGAGGCTCTGCGCGCCCAGGCGGCGCGCCTCGGCTTGGCGGCGCGCATCGACTGGCGCGGCGCCTTGCCCCAGGAACAGGTGCTGGCACTTTACCGCGCCGCCGATCTCTTCGTGCTCGCCAGCCGGATCGCCAACGATGGCGACCGCGACGGCCTGCCCAACGTGTTGATGGAGGCCCAGAGCCAGGGCCTCGCCTGTCTCTCGACCCGGGTCTCGGCGATCCCGGAGTTGATCGAGGACGGGAGCACCGGAGTGCTGACGCCGCCGGGCGATGTGGCGGCGCTGGCCGACGCGCTGGCGCGGCTGATCCGGGATCCGCAGGAACGGGCCCGGCTCGCCACGGCCGGCGCGGCGCGCGTGCGCGCCCACTTCACCATGACGGCCGGGATCGAAGCCCTGGCGGCGCGCCTCGCCCCACCGCCCCCGGCTCAGGCGGCCGAGTAGGCCGGATCGCGCCCGGCCGGACCCATGCGCGTTGCCTTTTATGCCCCTTTGAAGCCGCCGGACCATCCGGTGCCCTCGGGCGACCGGCGCATGGCGCGGCTGTTGATCCAGGCGCTGGCGTTGGCCGGTCACGAGGTCGAGGTGGCGGCACGGCTGCGCTCTTGGCACGGCGTCCCCGATGGGGCGCGCCAGGCCCGAATCGCGGACCTTGGCACGGCCCTGGCCGAGCGCCTGCTGCGCCGCTACCGGACCCGCCCAGCGTCGGCGCGCCCCCAGGTCTGGCTGACCTATCATCTCTACTACAAGGCGCCCGACTGGATCGGACCGCAGGTGGCCGAGGGGCTTGGCATCCCCTACCTGCTCGTCGAAGCCTCGCTTGCGAACAA
>SMVB01258503.1_pt1 | contig 16162 bp, 14 predicted proteins | sample 2456461 | NCBI WGS metagenome assembly SMVB01 (sample SAMN11095934, study PRJNA526329) | marine sediment metagenome | biome: Marine sediment; feature: Surficial sediment; material: Deep marine sediment; isolation source: Hadal surficial sediment | place: Pacific Ocean | collected 2014-05 | depth...
CTGCGAGAGGGCTGGTTCGCCGACGTGGTGATCTTCAACCCGGCGACCGTCGCGGATCAGGCGACGTTCGAGGACCCGCATCAGTACCCCGTAGGGATCGACTGGGTGCTGATAAACGGGCAGATCGCCGTAGAGAACGGGCAATACCGCAACATCCGGCCTGGTCGGGTGCTTAGGCGGGGGCGAAACTAGCTCGGTCGGTTGCGGGGACCGCCGGGCGGGCGAAGGATGATGCTAGGCCGGCTCGGCGGGCTTACCTCCCAGCCGGTGGTAGTAGATGTGGCCCAGGTGCCAGCCGAGGTGCCACACCAGGTGTATCAAGAACGGACGCGTCCGGATGCCCGCCATGCGAGCCGGAGCTTCTCCGGGGTACTCGGCTTCCAGAACCTCGGTATCGAGTTCGTTCAGGACTCCGGTGACCACTCGACTGCAGTGCTCGATTCGGTCGAGCAGCTCGGAGCGGCTCACGCGGTCACTGAACTCCGCCGGCCTGTCGCGCACGTACCCGTTCTGGCCCAACGCGGCACCGATGAAGTGGTGGAGAAAGCCGCATATGTGAAGCGCGAGGGTGCCCGCCGAGTTTTTCTGCACGCCCCGAACGATCCACATCTCGGCTTCGTCGTCGTACGCTTCGATCTCACGCGCGAGGCGCTCGAGCTCGCGCCCGACTAGATCACTGAAGTCATGGCCTTCCCCACTACCCGCGGTCACGATCCTGCCTTCCAACGACTGAGAAAGTCGCGTTCCGCAGCAGTGGACCCAGCCTCGCTTGCGAGTTCCGCAGCGAGCGTCGGGTCGGCGCCGAGCGTCATAAGGGTCTCGTACGATTGTCCGCGGCTCTCGAAGCGTACGGCAACCACCTCGCCCGCCTCGTGATCCTCGAGGTACGCGCGGAGCTCCTGCGCGGAGGAGATCCTTTCGCCCCCGATATCGAGCACGCGATCACCTCGATCGATCCCCGCCTGGTACAGCGGCGAGCCCAGAGTCGGGGTCCTTGTCATCACGAGGTCGCCGCCACGCGCCACGAGTCCTGACCCTAGCCACGCCCTCTTCGAAAACGCAGGTGCCAGCTGAATGCCTGCCAACGCGAGCAGTCCCTGGAAGTCGGGGGACTCGCGCCCATGTACGTATTGGTCGAAGAAGTCGCGAGCGAACGCGCGGTCGTCCGTGACCCGGCCAAGCGCAGCCTCTACGTCGGGCACCTCGTACGGGACCTCGCTCACGCCGTGCGCGCGCCACATCTCACGCATGACGTCGTCGAGCGTCCTGCCACGGCCTCGACCACGCAGCGTCAGGTCGAGCGCCATCCCGATGCCCGAGCCCCAGGTGTAATACGACAGGAAGGTGTTGTTACGATTGTTCGGGTCGACCGAGGTCGCGGCATCCACGAACGGCGCTTGTCGGCTCATTTCAATCGGCGAGAAGAACTCCCGGCCACGCGCATTGGACACGCTATTGGCGATTCCGCCCATGCGCCGAGCGAACGCATCGTCGTCGATGATGGCGGCCCGCCAGAGAAACACGTCGTCGTAGTAGCTCGTGAAGCCTTCGGCAAACCACAGCTCTCCGGACATGTTCGCGGCTTCGAAGTCGAACGGCTGCAAGGTCCTCGGCCTAATACGCTCGACGTTCCAGGCATGAAAGAACTCGTGCGCGACGGTACCTAGCAGCCCGTTCATGTTGCTGGCGAGCGAGCTGGTGCTCGTGAGCACTGTCGAATTACGGTGCTCCATCCCGTCCCCGTCGACCCAAGGCAGGTAACACGCGAGGAAGGTGTACTCGCCGTAGTCGAAGGCAGGAAGCTCGCCGAATACGCTCCTAGCGGCTTCGACGATCGCCGCCGCGGCGCTCGAGTACTGCTCCGCTTCCTCTTCCGAACCCTCGTGATGCAGCGCAACTCGGATGCTCTGACCATCGAGTTGCCAAGTGCGCTCCCAGAAGTCCGAGACCTCGGTCGGACTGTCCAGGAAGTACTGCAGATGGGGCGCTTCGAACCTGAACGGGTCGTCGGTCGGGGCGAGCTGGGTCGCCACCCGCCAGCCACTGCCCTCGGGGACCTCTACGACCAGCTCGATGGGTCGCGCCTCCATGCCGCGCGCCCACATGAAGGTCGCCGGCATGTTCAGGTGCGCGTGCGTTCGATCGATGCCCACGTACGTTCCGTCAGCGTGATCGCCATAGAGGGTGTAGGTGACGGAAACGGCACCACCGTGTCCGGCCACGTCCCACTGATGATTGTCGGGCCGAGACACCGTCACCGTACGTCCGCCCTCACCGGTGGCGCGAAAATTGTAGACGTTCTTCGCGAACTCGTGAAGCGCGTATCGCCCGGGGGAGGAGCGACTCATCCGCAGTTGCAGTGGTCGGTCGTCCAGATTCGTGAAGGAGACGGTGATCTCCGCCTCGTGGTGGGCGCGATTGGCGAAGGAGATCGAATACCGAATCGGACTCTGCGCACCGAGCACAGAGGCGCAAAGCATCGACATGGCGATCAGGAGAGCAGAGCAACGCATGGATGGGCAGTTCTTGGGGGATTCCGGGTACAACGGCGGGCCAAGCTACCAGGCTCACGGGGCCAGAGCTATGTTTGCCCCGCGCTCGAGTGAGTACCCGCACGACCCTACGAGGCCTGTGTCTACGCCATGCCAGTGTCCCGGGATCCCATGACGCTCACGCCCGACTCGAAGCGAGCCCTCACCGAGGCGCTCGGCGCAGACCGCATCGAGCGTGACGTGATACTCGGTCCGATGACCACGTTCCGAATCGGCGGGCCCGCGGACTTGCTGTACCGCGCACGAACTGCAGATGAGCTAGCGCACGCGATTCAGACCGTCCGACAGCTGGACGCGCCCCACTTCCTGCTCGGCCGCGGCGCGAACATTCTCGTGGGCGACGGTGGTTTTCGAGGGCTGGTCATTCGCTCGGAAGTCGGCGGCATCGACTTCCTGGACGAATCACGCGTCTGCGTGGGCGCCGGTGTGGAGACCTTCCCCGACCTGATCGACGCGACCGTCGCTCGAGGACTCGGCGGGCTTCATCACTACGTCGGCATCCCCAGCACCGTGGGGGGCGCGCTTTGGCAGAATCTGCACTTCCTCTCCCCCGCTCCCGAGCGGGAACGAACGGTCTTCATCGAGGAGATTCTCGAGTCTGCCGAGCTGCTGACCGAAGAAGGCGAGCGCAAAACCGTGGGCGTCGATTATTTCCAGTTCGGATACGATGAAAGCATTCTCCACCACCGCGACGACGTCGTGCTCTCGGCTACTTTTCGACTCCAGGCACAAGCCAAAGACGAGCTTCGGCAGGTCATGCGCGACAATCTCGCATGGCGGGACGAGCGGCACCCCGATCTCTGGCTCTACCCGTGCGCCGGTTCGATCTTCCAGAAGATCGACGGTATTGGCGCGGGACGGCTCGTCGACGAATGCGGGCTGAAGGGTCACGTGCTCGGTAACGCGGGCATCTTCCACAAACACGCCAACATCGTGGTCAACTACGGTGGGGCAACGGCCCGGGAGGTCCGCCAGCTCATCGACCTCGCTCAGGAAACCGTAGCGCGCGAGACGGGACACGAGTTGGTCCCCGAGATCGTCTTCGTAGGGGAGTTCTAAGACCGAGCCAACTCACTCAGCGTATCGAGGTGGATGTCGTGCCCGCCTTCGTACGATACCAAGCGGTGAGGAATCCCAGCGGCCTCCAGGCTCGCCTGCTCTCGAGCCCGTAGATTCTCGTCGATCCCGGGATCCTCGGTGCCGCGCACGATCAAGACCTCGGTGTCCGCGAGAGCGGCGCGGGCCGCGTCCAGGTCGAGGTCGGGGGGCAGATAGTCTCCCCATAGCACCAGACGGCGCGGGCGAACCTTGCCGTTCGTGATCCAGCGGCATGCGGTCGCCACCCCCTGCGAGAACGCGAGCACCGTCGTCGCCGCGCCGTCGATGCGGACCTCGTCGAACAGCATGTCCAAGTATCGGACATAGTCCCGGATTTCGTTCTCGCGGTCCTCGCGCGTCATCCAGGTACCACCCACGACGGACACGGGGCCGTGCCGACCAGGCTCCTGGCTCACGTAGAACCGGGAGAGCGCCTCGGGCGCCACGATCCGGCGGCTTCCGTCCGCGATTCCTTCAAAACGCCGGATGAAGCGGGCGGCGAGTTGCCGATACCCGTGCAGGACGAACCAGAGCTCGGCAGGATTTGCGATCTGCTCGCCGAGAACCCAGTAGCGCGCCGTCTTGGGCACTTGGATGTGCCGTTCCCGTGCCTCTGTCATGCGCTCCTCACCGGTGCCATGTCCGTGTCATCGATCACGATCCGCCTCAGCGCCCCCCCGAACCTGATACGTAGTCGACGCATCAACAGGATCGCAACGACCCCGATGCCGATCGCGAGCCCCCACCAGACTCCGGTCGGTCCCTGGCCGAGGCCAATCCCGAGCACCACGCAGATCGGCAAGCCGACCAACCAGAACCCCACGAAGTTCAGGATCATGGGCACGCGAGTATCAGCCACACCACGCAGTGCACCCGCGGCCACGACCTGCAGCCCATCGAAGATCTGAAAAACAGCCGCGATGGGCAGGAGCGTCGCAGCGGTTGCGACGACCGACTGATCGACGCTGAAGATCGCAACCAGCGGCTCCGGAATGAGCAAGAAGAGCACCGCCGTGACGCTCATGAACCCGGCACCCACCAGGAGGCCCGCGCCGGCGGCGCGGCGTGCGCCGGGCGGGTCCGCTCGCCCGACCGCCTGCCCCACGAGAACGCTCGTGGCCTGCGCCACGCCGACGGGGACCATGAAGGTCAGCGCGGCCAGCTGGAGCGCGACCTGGTGGCTCGCCACCGGAATCGTCCCCATGAGTCCAATGAGCAATCCGGCGGCGCCGAACACGCCGAACTCGAGCGACTGTTGTGCGCCGATGGGCGCGCCCACGCGCAGCAACCGCACCAGCGGCCGGAGCAGAAGCGCTTCGCGGCGGAACGGTCGCAACGAAGGCCTGAGCAGCGGCCAAGCGACCCGCATGAGCATGAGCATCATGAACCATCGGGAAAGGCTCGTCGCCCACCCGGAGCCAACCGCACCGAGCTCCGGAGCGCCCAGGTTTCCGTACACGAGGATCCAGTTGAAGAAGACGTTCACGACATTGGCGACGCCCACCGTCCAGAGCAGGGGACGAATCTTGCCCATCGCCTGCAGGCTCTGGCGCAGCACGACGAACCCGTAGAACGGATAGACTCCGAGGATCGACGCCAAGGCGTATGCGGCCGCGACGGGCACGACGTCCGGCGGCTGCCGTAGCAAGGTCAGGATCGGTTCGGCAGGCAGCAGCAATACCGACGCCACCACTGTCAGTAGGAACGCGAGTAGGCCGCCCCGCTGCACCCCGCGCGCCACCGCGCCGGCATCCTGCGCCCCGACCGCCTGGGAGATCACGGGATCGAGTGCGAACAACACGCCCATGCCAAAGACCGCGACGCCGAAGAAGTACAGATTACCGATCGCGACCGCAGCGAGGTCCGTGGGCGTAACCCGCCCGACCATGATCGTGTCGATCGCCCCCATGGCCATCATGCCGACCTGGACGACCGCCACGGGGAGCGCTAGCCGGGCGAGGTCACCTAGGTCGCGGCGGTCGGGTCGATACGCCCCGACGCCAATGCGTTCAGGACTCAGGCGTGTTCGCGTCGCGATCAGGTTCAGCGATCGACGCGCGCCGTTCGTCTCGTTCTCTCCGCAGCCGGTCCTGCCGGACTTCACTCATCAGAAGCTCCTCGTTGTCCGGTGGTGGCTCGAAGACCACCTGAGTCCCAGCTCGCACCAAGAACAAGGACACCCAAGTCGTCGGAGTGCCCATCCAGAACGCAAGGAACCGAGTGAATCCGTGGATACCCTTACGCCTGAGGTCGAGGTAGACAAGGTTGGACACCGCCCATACTACCGCCGTCACCGTCGCTTCCAGCATGAGCCCCGCCTCGGGAAGGATGAGGGAGTAGGTGATGTCACACCCCGAACATGCGCGCGTTCCCATCCGCCCCCTTTACGCGGCTCGCGGCGGCGGTGGTCGCTCTACCGCAGACTGCTAGCTTTCAGGCCGACCACTCGATTCTCCAACGCGAGATCCATGGCAAGCTTCGACTCGGCGGGGCCAAAAGGCTCCGCGCGCGCCCGCACCTACGAGGTCATCTTCGGGCACGGTACGCCCGCTGGGAAGACCTTCGATGTGCTGCTCATCGTGGCCATCGCGGTGAGCATCGCGACGGTGATGCTGGATTCCGTCCAGAGCTGGCAGGCCGACCACGCTCGCGTGTTGCGATCTCTCGAATGGATGTTTACCGCACTATTCACGGTCGAATACGGAGTGCGACTCTGGTGCGTGGACCGACCCCGCGCCTACGCCCGGAGCTTTTTCGGTGTCATCGACCTTGCCGCCGTAACCCCGACCTACTTGGCCCTACTCCTTCCTGGAGGTCAAGTCCTGGCGGTCGTGAGGATACTCCGGGTGATGCGGGTCTTCCGCGTACTCAAGCTGGTGCGCTACATGGGGGAAGCAAGCGTGCTGGCCGGTGCGCTGCGTGCCGCCCGGTACAAGATCTCGGTCTTCCTGCTTGCAGTGCTCAGCACGGTCGTGATCGTCGGAGCCCTCATGTATATCATCGAAGGCCCTGCGGCCGGCTTCACGAGCATTCCCAAGGGTGTCTATTGGGCCGTCGTCACGCTCACGACGGTAGGCTACGGGGACATCGCGCCCTCGACTCCGCTCGGTCAGGCAGTCGCCTCACTGGTCATGATCCTCGGGTACGGGATCATCGCGGTGCCGACCGGCATCGTGACCGCTGAGCTGACCGCGGCGCGCGTGAGCTCGGGAGACCAGGCCAGCGTGTACCAGCAGCGCGTGTGCGAGCGGTGCGGGCATGTCAGTCGCGACTCGGCAGCAGCGTTTTGCTCTCGTTGCGCGGCCGCACTCTCGTGAATCCGCGGCTGCTGGCCCTGTGCACATCCGCGATGCTCCTCGTTTCAGGCTGTGGTCTCGCCCGAACGCCCGGTACCGGAGGGCGACCGTGTCTCTCGACGCGCGGTCAGCAGATCGTGTCCCTGCTGAACATCACCCGAGCACGGGAGAAGCTGCCGGAATTGCGTGTAGACGTACGCCTCGTCAGAGCGGCGCAAGCACACGCTGAGGACATGGCCGCCGGAGGCTTCTCGGGACACCGGGGCTCCGACGGCAGTTTGCCATCTGATCGAGCGGACCGGGTCGACTATCCGTGGCTCTTCGTAACCGAGAACGCGTCTGCCGGTCATGCGACCGCTCCGTCGACGTTTGCTGCGTGGATGGCCTCACCTACGCATCGAGCCATCAATCTGCAAATAGAAGCGGAGCATGTGGGTGTGGGCTACGCGGAGAACGACGACACCGACGATCGTGCCTACTGGGTAGTCGTATTCGGGGCGTCTTCCCAATCCGCGATGTCGACTACCGGCGGGTGTCATCCCTGACGGCGTCATCGTCCAACAACCGGTACTCTCCCGCCCCCAATTTGGGGTAGTGCCACGCGATCAGGATCGCGAGCGGTACGCCGAGCAGCATTCCGCCGCGGGCCAGCGTCCCGAATTGCGGCGGCAGCGCCAGAACTCGCTGCAGCCAATCGAGCATCGGCAGCACCACCGCGGCGCCGACGGCGTACGCCAGCATGACCCACAGCACCCTGCGGATGGGAAGGTCCCTCATCGCTCCAGAGCCCCCAGGAACGCCGCGATGGCCGAGGTCAGGCCTCCCGCGTCTTCGATATAGGGAAAGTGTCCGCTGTTCAGAACCGCGAGCGAGCCACGCGGAATTGCCTGGGACAGCGCTCGCGCCATAGCGACGGGCGGGATGTCGAAGCGGCCGTGGACCACGAGCGTGGGAGCCGCGATGTCCGCCAGGCGATCCCACCAGTCGATGCCGCCATCGACCATGCCGAGGCTTTCACCTAGAAGACGCGCTACGGTCTGACCGTTCTGCGCGGTGCGCTCGGAGAGATCCAGCTCGAGCTCTTCGACGCGGGCTCTATCTCGGAATGTCGCCCGAAACGCCACGCGATAGACCTGGCTCAACGTCGCGGCATCGCGCGCCTGAAACGCCTCGGTGGCCGTGAGCTCCCGCATCTCCGCGCTGTCCTCCTCGGTCGTCGCGGCCGCCTGCCGTATGCGTGTCTCGTCTGCGAAGCGAGTCCCCGGTTCGGTCGGACTCATGAGGATGAGCGCGGTCAGATGGTCGGGGTACCGACGCGCATACTCGATCCCCAGCAGCGTGCCGAAGGAATGGGTCAGCACGGTGATCTTGTCGTGCTCGAGCACCTGACGAAGCGCATCGATGTCATCGACGAAGGCGTCGAAATTGACCACGCTGCTATCGAGCTCGGCCTCCGAACGTCCCGTGCCACGCTGGTCGTAGTAGATGAGCGTGTTCCGAGCGGCCAGAACGTTCAGGCCCGGCTGGAGATACGAGTGGTCGAGGCCTGGGCCACCGTGCACGATCACGATGGGATCGCCCGTCCCGATCACTTCGTAGAAGAGACGCGCGTCCTCGAGACTGAAGAGTCCCTGGCGGGCTCGTTGAGCTTCGAGAACCTGGCCCGAAAAAGCGATCGCGGTGACGATCGCGAGCCCTAGCGCGCTACGCTGTCTCATCGGCCTACGTCTCCTTCCCCGCCGAGCGCATCACCAGCGACAGCCGCTCGAGCTCTGCCACCTTGGTCCAGGAGTACATGACCCACCCACCTGCCAGCGTGAAGAAGATCGAGGTCGCCAGTCCGGAGACGCCGGATCCGACCACGAAGAAACGAAGCCCGCGCCAGGCCAGCACATATACGGCGAAGCCCGGAGGAATCAAGCTGAAGAGCATTGCAGCGGACATCCACGGCCGTTGCGCGTGTCCAAACGCGAGTTGCGAGACACGAAGCCCGTAGCAGAGCATCGCTACTCCCGCAGCGATGGCCCCCAGCACCAACACGAACCCGTCGCCCCCTGTGAAGTCGAACCACAGCAGATCGAGCAGTCCTACCACCGAGAGCAAAGCGAGAGGCATGAACCCCCGTCCGAGCCGGTTGGCCATGAGCTCCTGAATCGCTCGCCCAACGACCTGCTCGGGTGCCACGGGCTCAGGTACCGCAGGTTCAGGTGCCACGGGTGCAGGAGGCCTAGGTGGGTCCTGTCGTTGCCTCGCGTCGGTCATGGTGTCTATACAGCGTCCGGTTGTGGATCGAGGCCCGGCATCGAGAACGGATCCACTTGGACCCTCTCCCTGGTCGCACCAACGGGTTCAGGAGTCACAGGCGGCGCCGGCGGAATCACGCCCTCGTGGGTGCCGCTATCCTTCCCCGCCCCTGCCTCGCCCTCAGAGCCTGCTCCGGCGCCGTAGTCCGCCCCATCCGTGTTGAGGAAGTGGCGCCGGACGAAGTCCGTAGTGTCATCGATGAGCGAGTACATGACCGGCACCAGGATCAAAGTCAGGAACGTCGCAAACAAGATACCCGCGATGATCGCGATCGCCATCGGACCCCACCACGCCGCCTGCTCCCCACCCCAATAGAGCTCGGGATCGAGGGAGGTGTACAGACCGAAGAAGTCGAAGTTCAAGCCGATCGCCAACGGTGCCAGGCCGAGCGCGGTCGTCAACGCCGTGAGCACCACCGGCCGGAATCGGGTGAGACCTCCCTGTACGAGCGCCTCACGGCGGTCCATGTGGTCACGCTCCCTCAACACGTCGATATAGTCGATCAAGATGATGGCGTTGTTTACCACGATGCCCGCCAGCGAGATGATGCCCACGCCGGTATTGATGACGCCGAACGGCATGCGAAAGATCATCAGCCCGATCAGCACGCCCATGGTCGACATGATCACGGAGGTCAGAATGATCATGGGCTTCACGACCGAATTGAACTGGCTGATCAGGATGAAGCCGATCAGCATCAGCGCCGTCAGAAAAGCGCCGCCCAAGAACGCTTGCGCCTCGTCCTGATCCTGCGACTGGCCGGTGTAGCGCAGTGTATACCCAGACGGCAGGCGGTCTTCGAACTCCACCAAGGCTTCCTGTACTTCCGCGAGTACCGCGTTGTTCGTGTACCCGGCCGCGACGTCCGAGCTGATGGTCGCCATTCGAGTCTGGTTTTTCCTGCGGATCGTCCCGGCACCCTCCTCGACACTCCACGTGGCGATCGAGACCAGAGGCACCTGGATGCCACCTTCTGTCATCACGGTCAACTCGCGCAGGCCTTCCAACTCCTGCCGATAAGGCTCGGCGAGTCGCACGATGATGTCGTACTCGTCGTTCCCGTCGCGGTATTTGGCCGCCTCGATCCCGTTGATCGCCCCGCGGATGGCCCGACCGACCTTGGACGTATTCAGGTCGTACAGCGCAGCCTTCTCGCGGTCGACCTGGATCGAAAGCTCGGGCCGTGCCGCGTCCAGATCGCTCTCGAGACCGACGAGCTTCGCATACACTGGCGCAGCCTCGAGAACGTCGAGCATCTCCGAGGAGAGCGCCTTCAACTGCACGGGGTCCTCTCCCACTAGCTCGATGGTCACTGGTGCACCCTGGACCGGCCCCTGGGTAACCTTGTCGACCGTTATGGTGGCTCCTGCGATCGCGCGCCCGATCGTCCGCTGCATCTCGGCGAGCATGTCGAAGGCGTCGCGGCGGCGGTCCTGGAAGTCGACCAGGGAGACCGTCACGCGACCGCCCTCCGGTCCACTCGGCCCACCCGCCATGGGGTTTCCACTGCCTCCGGCACCTCCGGTGACGGCGACGACGGACTCCCAGTCATCGCGTCCCTCGAGGCTCTCGAGCTCCTCCTCGACACGACGCACGATCGAGTCGGTGACCGCTGCGCGTGTGCCTACCGGCGTCTCAATGTCGACCAACAACTGCGGCGGAGGCATGCTCTCAGGGAAGAACTCCGTCCCGGTACCGAACATGGCGAATACGACGGCGGTGGTGACGAACGCGGCGACGGTGCCGCCCATGAGCAGGAGCCTGTTGCTCAGCGCGAAACGCAGCTGGCGCTCATAGAAGCGCATGATGCGCGGCAGCAATCCAGTTTGAAACCGCCGAGACATGCCTTCCAATACGAAACGGTGTAATGCCCATAGGCCCGCGAACGTCGCGGCAAGCAGGACGGCGGTGAGCGGGTTGACCCCCGCGACCGCGAGAAACGCGAGCGCGGCCCCGGCGATGAGCGTCCAGCGCATCGCGGGCCGCAGCGGCTTCCTGGGAGTCGAGTCCAGGGTCATGAACATCGCGCACAGCGTCGGAATGATGACGATGGCGACGAACAGCGAGCTGGACAGCGTCACGATGAGGGTGCGCGGCATGTAGCTCATGAACTCGCCGATCTCTCCGGGCCAGAATAGCAGCGGAGCGAACGCCGCCAGCGTCGTCGCCGTCGCTGCGATGATCGGTACCGCGACCTCACCCGTGGCCTTCTTCGCGGCGAGTGTGCGCTCCCATCCCTCTTCCATATACCGGTAAATGTTTTCGACCACGACGATCGCGTTGTCGACGAGCATGCCCAAGGCGAGAATCAGACTGAAGAGCACGATCATGTTCATCGTCATGCCCATGGCCTTCAGCAGGATGAAGGACAGGAACATCGACGCCGGGATCGAAACGGCCACGAACATCGACGTGCGCGCTCCCAGGAAGAACAACAGGATCACGACGATCAGGATGAGGCCACTGACGATGTTGTTCTCGAGGCTCGAAACCATCTCCTCGATCTGTTCCGACATGTCGGACGTAATGACGATCGAGGTAGACGGCGGCATCAGCGGTAGCATCGCGTCCACTTCGGCCTTCACCGCCGCTGCGGTCTCGATGATGTTTTCGCCGGAGCGCTTTACGATGTCGAGCGTGACCACGGCGCTTCCGTCCATGCGCGCGAACGTCTCACGCTCAGCGAAGCCGAAGTCCACCGTAGCGACATCTCGAATGTAGATCGGCCGACCGCCCTCGATCTTTACGACCAGGTCGGCGATGAGCGCCGGGTCGTCGAACTCACCGTCTACCCGTACCAAGTACTTCGTATCTCCGACGTCGATCGAGCCACCGGGGATGTTCACGTTCTCGTTCTGGATCGCTTCGATCACGTCCTTGAGCTCGAGCCCATAGAACTGTAGGCGCGAGAGGTCGACGTCGACGCTCACTTCGCGCTCGAGTCCTCCGTGCAGGTCCGCTCGCAGAACCGCAGGTATCGCCTCGATCTCGTCCTGAAGATCCTCCGCCAGCTCCTTCAGCCGAACCAGTCCGTAGTCGCCCGACAGATTGACCTGCATGATCGGGATTTCGGAGAAGTTGATCTCGACGATCGTCGGATCCTCGGCGTCGTCCGGCAAATCGGGCTTGGCGAGGTCGACCTTTTCACGCACCTGTTGCAGAGCTTCGCCCAGGTTTACTGCCGCCCCGAACTGCGCCGTGATGCTGGAGTGCCCCTCGATCGACGTCGAAATCAGCTCCTCGATGTCGCTGATCGTCGACAGTTCCTCTTCGATGATGCGAGTGACCTGGCTCTCGACATCGGACGGAGACACGCCCGGGTAGATCGTGTTGATCGCAACCATCGGGATCGCGATCTCGGGAAAGGACTCCTTCGGGGTCGCCCGGTACGAGAGCGCGCCCATGAGCGTGATGATGAACAAGAGCACCATGATCGAGGTTCTGTGCTCTACCGCGAAGCTCGTCGCGCGGAACTCCTTGAAGCGCTCGAGCATGCGGAAGTCCTGCGGCGGCTCTGCGCCGCTCCTCCCCTCTTCGTGTGCGTCTCTTTTCATGATCGCCCTCAGTCCCTCCGGCCGACCACGGCGACGCGGTCGCCGTCAGACACGGTCTTCTGACCCACCACGATGAGCTGGTCTCCTGCTTCGAGCCCCGCCTCGACGACAACGAGGTTGCGACGCGTCGGTCCCAGCTTCACCGCACGCACCTCCGCTACGCTCCCTTCTCTCTGTTCGGAGACTACGAACACGACGTAGCCACCTTCGGTGCGCACGAGCGCATCCTGCGGCACGACGATCGCGTCGGCGACCTCGCGGCGCGTCACGGACATGTTCGCGACCATCTGCGGCTTGATGAGACCATTCGGGTTCGGGAGAACGACCTCGATCAGGAACGTCCGGTTCTGTGGATCCACTGTGGAGCCGACATAGCGGATAGGCGCTGTGAACACCTCGTCACCGAGCACGTCGAACGTCAGGCTGGCGAGCGCACCGACCGATACGTCCGCGGCATAGCGTTCGGGGACGCCCGCAACAACTTTGATCGGGTTCAGATCGACGAGACGGCCCACGGACTGACCGGGGCTCACCATCGACCCGACCTCGATGTGGCGCTCATCGAAAATACCCGAGAACGGCGCCCTGATGACTGTGCGCGCGAGCCGTGCTTCGAGCCCGGCAAGGTTCGCCGCCGCCTGCTGCTCGCCGAACTTCGCCTCAAGGTACGCGATCTCCGATCCGACCTGGTTCTCCTCCCAGAGGCGCTTGCGACGCTGCCACGTCTGGGTGGCGAGCTCCGACCGCGCGCGGGCTTGGGCCACGTCGGCCGAAAGCACCTGATCGTCGATTTTAGCGATCGGCTCCCCGGCCATGACCCTTCGGCCCTTGTCCAGAAAGATCTCTCGGATGACCCCGCTCTCCTCGGCCGCGACCAGAACATCTCGGTTGGCCAATACCGCCGACGTGAGTCGGATATCCTCTACGAAATTCTGAGGGGTCATCGTCGAGGTTTCGACGTTGATCACGCGCACGACCGGCTCGCCGCCGGGTGCGTCATCCACCGCGTCGGCCTGAGCCGCGCCACATCCCGCCATCGCCAGCAATACGAGTACCACTGGCAGCCGGCTCAACACCCGCTTGGTCTCTTCATTCTGCATGACCTTCCTCATCGTCATCTGTCCCGCCTAGAATCGGTCGCCCTGGATGTCGACGTCCACGAGAGGGACACGACCGGTCGCCTCGTCGAGCTGAGCCCTCGCGACCAAATAGTCGTAAACGGCTTGCGCGTAGTTGAACTCACTCTGCCGCAGCGCGACCTCCGAGTCGGTAAGCTCCAGTTGGCTGCTGAGTCCCTCCCGATATTGGGCGCTGGCGATCTCGAATCCACGCTGGGCCTGACGTACCGCCAAACGCTGGCCCCGGGCACGTTGGTGCGCCTCGTCGGTCGCCTCAACGAGGCTCTTTACCTGCGCCACCGCTTGGTCGACGCCCTTCTCCGTCCGGACTTCGGCCTGTCGTACGAGCGCCCGCTTCTGGTCGATGCGCGCATCCCGACGGAAGCCCTGGAAGATCGGCAGGCTCACGCGCACTCCGAGCATCCTCGAGTATGCGCGTTGGCCGTCCCCGCGAGCGAAGAAGTTCGGGCTGCCGTTGTCCTGCGCGCTGATGATGTAGTTCCCGAACAATGTCACTTCGGGCAGATAGCTGACTTGCTCGAGGCGCATTTCGCTGCGGCGTAGGTCCTCGTTGAGCGCGAGTTGACGAACGTCGGAGCGTAGCTCCCTGGCGATCCGCACCGCCTCACGGACCCCCCCCTGGAAACCGGCAAACGCGAGAATCTCTCGGTTGGCGTCTGTGTTGGCCTGGAGGTCCTCGAGATCCATATCGGCGAGCGAGCCCGTGACCTCCAGCGACTCCTGGTCCGAGATGTCGAGCTCCACCGCGATCTGGCGTCGCGCCTGCATCGAGGCATTCTGGGCGCGCAGCAGGTTGGGCTCCAGGTTGGCGAGCTCGACCTGGAGACGGAGAACGTCGTACTCCGACGCCAACCCGGCGCGATGCAACGCCTGCGTCTCGTCGAGCGATTTACGCACCCGACGCAACGAGTTCTCGGTCAGCCGCACCTGCTCCTGCGACAACAGCAGCCGGTAGTACGCGACTCGAACCCGCGTCACGACGACCTGAGTCTGGCCACGCACGGACTCTTCCTGGAGCCTCTTGAAATGGCCGGCCGCGCCCAGAGCGACGAACACGCTCGGTTTGAAGAGCGGCTGCTCCACGATGACCGACGACGTCCACTGGTTGTCCGCGCCGAACTGCACCGCGATGTAGTCGTCAGGCCCCGCCGTCGGATCGAAGATCGCAGCCGGAAGAAAGTTGATCGGGGGCGACACGTTGCGCGTGTATCCTACGTTGAAGTCTATCGTGGGGTACACGCTACTGCGCGCCTCGGAGACGCGTTCGTTGGCCTCACGCAGCCCCAGTCGCGCGGCGAGCACGTCGCGGTTGCTACCGAGCGCGGTGCGCACGACCTGCTCGAGACCCATCGCGCCACCCGACTCTTGAGCGTCGAGCTGCGGCGGCCCGAAGGCCTCCGCGGCGAACAGCAATAGGAACGCCACCGGTACCGAAGCGCTGAACCGGCGAATATCTATTCGAGTCATTCCTTTCCTTTCCTTCTCAGGCTTCGACAGAGGCCGAAGCGTCGGCATACTGCTCGGCGATTTCCGCGGCGAAGGCCTCGGTCGCGACCCCGATCATGAGGCGCGCACCCGATTCCTCCCAGAGCGCGCGGAACGACACTTCGTCGATTTGGAGGTTTCCCTCGCGGTACAGCTGCAGGAGCCCGTGCGCGTGCGCCGACATCGTCAGAGCCGTCTGGGTCGGGTCGCCCTCCTTCAGGATCCCGGCGTCCATGCACTCGCGCACGCGGTCGATCCAGAACTGGCGGCGCGCGCTGCTCATCGCCTCGATGTCCGCGGGCAGCTCGACCATGCCGAGATGTTCCGGGCCGAAGGACAAGATGGTGTGCCAACGAGGATGCTCGAGCGCAAAGTCGAGGAAGCCCTCGCCCACGCCGATGAAGCGCTCGAGTGGCGTCGGTGCCTCCATGGCTCGAGAGACGTATGAGATGAAGGCCCGATGAGCCTCGCGCATCACGTCCGCGAGCACGTGCTCCTTGCCGTCGTAGTGCCTGTACAATGCCGGCGCCGTCACCCCGACTTGCTTCGCGAGCTTCCGCATCGAAAAACCGTCGAGCCCATCCTGCAAATAGAGCTCGACGGCCGCCGCCAGGATCTTTTCTTGTTGGTATGACATGTAAACACCGTAAACAAGACGTGGTTATCGGTCAATAACCGGGTGCTATACCAAGGAAACGGTGTTTAGTGCAAAATGGTGCTATAAGAAAACTGAC
>SMVB01425514.1_pt1 | contig 16162 bp, 12 predicted proteins | sample 2456461 | NCBI WGS metagenome assembly SMVB01 (sample SAMN11095934, study PRJNA526329) | marine sediment metagenome | biome: Marine sediment; feature: Surficial sediment; material: Deep marine sediment; isolation source: Hadal surficial sediment | place: Pacific Ocean | collected 2014-05 | depth...
CCCGCCTTCCCCGGAATCATTTGCCAAACACATAGGCATGGACGACATTGATATTGATTTGAAGTTAGCCGTCAATTCCTTTCTTGTTGATACGCAAAGTTTTGGCAAGATTGCTCTGTCAGCCAAACTTGAAGAAGGATTTCTCAACGTCACACCCTTTCGGGCAGAGACGTTTGGAGGAGTGATTTCTGGAAGTTTTGCACTTGACGGAAATCACACGACACCGAAAATAGCAGTGAAACTCACGGCTTTGGATTGGGATTACGGACAGGCGCTGAAAGATTTAGGAATCACCAGTCAGATAACCGGATCCACGGACTTGGAAGCCACCGTTAGAGGACAAGGCACAACGCTGCAAGAATTCCTTGACCATTCGGCGTTATCGATATATGCCGGATCTTCATCGCTCATGCTTGGAAATGAGGAGGACAATGACAAGGTCCTCATTGGCATTCACGAAGCCACGGTGAAGGCAAGTCAAGGGGGAGCCGTGAAAGCGATGATCAAGGGGGAATTCAAGGAAAAGCTCATAGCCATCAGGCTTGTGACAGGATCCCTCACCCGATTACACACATCAGATAAACCCTTGCCAATCTCTTTGTTGGCTCGTAGCCATGATGCATCTTTGACCCTCAAAGGGAAGATGCGATCCGGGGCCGGGGGAATGCGGGTCGCTTTGGCGATTTCCTTAAGAGGGCAACAACTCAATTACCTTGACCCGGATCTTCCTCCATCAGGGCCCTATGTTTTTCGAGGCCACTTCTTGAAAAATGGCAATCAATATTTCTTGAACGATCTACAAGGCCGAGTGGGCCAAAGCGATGTGGCCGGATCATTGAGTCTCGACATGGAGAAAGACATCCCGCACCTCTCAGCGGCATTGTCTTCTCACTATCTCAACATGGCAGACCTCTCTACTCCCGATGGCCATACTTCCGAAAACAGTAGAATCCCCGTAGAATCGTTACAAGCACTAGAGGCTGACATCATCTGGAACATCGACGAGATGAGAGCCGAGACGGTTCGACTGAGAAATCTCACCGTGGATGGGAACCTGAAGAATGGACGTCTAGCTTTCACCACTCTCCAGGGACAATTGTTTGACCGGGAACACACCTACGCGGAATTTCAAGGTGAACTGACACTCGATACGACAACTGATATCCCAACGCTATCCGGGAAGACATTGATTCACAACCTGGATTATGGCTACTTACTCCAACGCTTTGGAAACAACAGCCAACTGGTTGGGACCACAAACCTGGATGCTCTTTTCTCCAGTAAGGGCAAGACCCTTTTTACCATGTTATCCCAACCAACCTTCAAGATTAGCACACAAGAGGTGCGCGTCACATTTAGGGACCAGCAGGACGAAAGTAAACCATTTTTGAACGTCACTCAGGCTGCCCTTTCTTCAAGAGCTGGAGGCCCCGTACTCTTCAGTGCCGAAGGCTCATTAGAGGAAAAACCTTTTACGATCACATCATCTTCAGGTGACCTAAGTCAGCTCAAGCAAGACATCCATCAATGGCCATTGGCCGTTGCTATACAATTTCCACAGCTCTCCATCGATCTACAAGGACACCTCCTCTTTCCAATCAATAGTGAGAATTTCAGTTTCCAGATGAAAGTCACAGGAGATCATTTGGAAAATACACCTTTTCTTACTGACGCCATACCACAAGACCTTGGACCCCTGACATTGACGGGAACTCTGACTCAAATCAAAGGGGGATACCGTATGACGGAGTTACAAGGTCAATTGGGGCCCAACGATGTTGCCGGGAATTTCACCTTCATGACAGCCGGTCCACGACCAAAATTGATCGCAAGCCTGAATTCCAAGTCTCATGAATTTGGCTTTCTGACAAAAAAACTTTCAGACTCCACTGAATCAGGGAATGGCACAATTTTGAAAACCATTATTGGTTCAGTAGCCAAAATAGGGGCGGAAACCGGCAAGGCAGTCATAGGTATTGGCTCAAAATCCGTGGAGATGGTCACCAAGTCACTGGGAATCGATGAGGGAAATGACGAGGATGAAGCGACGACGACTCGCATCATTCCTGACTTCGAATTTCCCATTGATGCACTTCGCTCGATTGATCTTGATATCGATTGGCAAGTTCAACAGGTGCAAAGCAAGGGAATTCATCTTGGCAATATTTCTTATAAGGTGACGTTAGAGAACGGCCTACTGATCATAGGACCGCTCAAAGGAACGGCATGGCACGGAACTTTTGATGGCAGATTAGAACTTGATGCCTCACAACATGTCCCGACTCTGGCTGTTCAACTCACGATACAAGACCTCGATTTAGACTTCTTGGATGACACAGTGGGTGTGACAGATCTAGTAAAAGGTGACTTAGACCTTATCAAGCTTAACCTGAGGGGGAGAGGAACCACCTTGCATGAAGTCTTGAGTCGGGCAAACGGAGAGGCCGAACTTGTGGAAGGGCCTCTAGAGATTACCAACGAATATATCGATTTCTGGGCGTCAGATATCCTCACTCTCGCGTTAACGAAAGCGTGGAAAAAGGAAGACGTGACCAAGCTCAATTGTGCCGTCGGCTATTTTGATATTGTCGATGGAGAAATCCAGAGCGACGCCATTTTTTTTGATACTCAACGAATAACCGTCGGAGGATTTGGCACACTCAACTTAGAGACTGAACAAATCGACCTTATCCTGACTCCTCAACCCAAAAACCCCACATTGGTCTCTTTCTCTCACACGGTCCGGATCAGCGGTCCTCTCTCAGACCCAGATGTGACAAGCGACACGTTACGGATTGCCCAAGGGGGTGGTTGGTATCTACTCGGACTCGTGAATCCAATCGGTCTCACCATCGTCATACCCAAAATCATGGGAACGACCATGGGCACCGGCAAACAAAATCCTTGCGCCGCTGCCATGTTAGGCAAAGAATTCACGGTTCAGGAAGTATCAGAGCTTCAGGAAGACTTTTGGGATTGGATGGTCAGAAAGATGAAAGGGGCGTTTCATGACAATGATGACTCCAAAGATGCCCCCACCAGAAAATAAGAGCAGTACACAGTAATGAATCGTAACGACTCAGGTGGATAGACTGAAAGTCGAAAGCTTATAGGTGCCGCCCATGCGTGATCATACAGCCGGATTTGTCACTGATTGAACCAAAGATCGTTGAACCTAAAAGCGGTAGTTGAAGCCCGCCCGCCCTGAGCGCCGCGGCTTCTGCGGCAGTCGAAGGCATCCAACCGTTCCAACTGCCGTTTTTAGATTGAAGCCGAGAAGGTATTGAGTGGCTTGATCCGAGCGCGACATCCTGAGTGAGAACCTTCAGTCTTCAGCCTAAATACCTGACTTACAGGCCTGTTAGGAATTCAGCCAAGTCTGACACGGATTTTGGCCATGGTTGCCGCGGTGCCTCAAGCGGATTGATTGACAACAGATTGGCTGTTATCCCAGTTTAGAAAACAACGAAACACCGCATAAAGAGGTACCGGGAATTTGTCATAGATGGGGGTCACCATGCACTTGGCGCTTCTTGTTGAACGGACATCACTTGGATTCGGGCTAGAGGGATGTTCGTGTGAATGCAATGTTTGATATTGGTCTTGATGGTTTCTGGCCTTTTATGCTAACGCCTCAAGCCCGTGTTTTTGGACAATGTTCAGCAAACGCAGGGCCGGGCCACCGGGCTTTTTCACTCCACGCTCCCAATCAGAGACAAGATTTTTCGACACATTGAGATACACGGCAAAAACAGGCTGTGAAACATGTTCACGGGCACGTAAATTCCGAATGGCCTCCGGTTTAATCTCTCCAGCTGGTTCCAGACATGCCGTATCAAAATCGCTCATAGTCATTTTATCAATCGAGCCGATCCGATGCAGCGAAACCATCGTTTCATGAATGGCGGCAAAGGCTTCTGATTTGTATTGCCGTGTTTTACTCATGGTGTAATCTCCGTTAATCCTCCATTCTCAATCAATGCTTCAATGTGCTTATCAGACAAGGCCAATAAATGCTTGGCCGCCTGTTTGAACATCGCAGTTTCATCCTTTCGGATATTCCTCCGTTCATTCTTGGCAAACCCATACACAAAAAAGGCTTTTTCTCCTTTTTTAAAGAAAATGATAGTTCGGGATCCACCTGATGTACCCTGATTGGGTCGTGCAATCCGCTGTTTCAGCACATTGCCACCTAAATCAGCGTCAACAATCCCTTTCTCTACCCTGGCGATGGCTTCACACAAAACCATATTACTGATTTTCTCGCGTTTGGCAAAACGCATAAACTAGGCATTTTTGAAAATTCGTACTGTAATTGTCCTATCTGCCATTTACAATCCTACCAACAATATATCACACTTAGTGTGATGCCTCAACTCTTGTCCTGTACCCAAGTCCGCGATGGGTTTTACCACAGGATCTCTGTTACCCATACCGACACATACCGCATCAGGGTCAGTCTCGCCTTTACGGCGGATGATCAGAGCAAGACTATAGAGATATTCGGACAGGGTGTTAAACTACAATGTCTGACCAAAGGAGGGTCATAGAGATGAGTAGTACACGAAAGAATCATCCTGCCAATTTTAAGGCCAAGCTGGCATGAGCCGCATTCTGGGAGGATGCACAGATATCGGAGCTGGCGATACAATATGGAGTGCATGCCACCGTCATTCATCGCTGGAAACGTGAAGCCCTGGCCTCCATGGAGGCAGGGTTTTCAGAAACGCGTGAGAAGACCACACCGATCACAAGGCGCAGCTGGATGAACTTCGCCGAGGATTTAAAATTAGATGCTTCCCTGAATATTCCGCTGTTTAGTCCTACAATCTTCTTGCATACTTTCGAAAGAGCCATAGCCCCATGCCTCACATCGCACTCCTCTTCTTATTCATAGGATTTTTCAATATTCATGCGGCGTTTGGAAATAATGTCTCCCCTTATCCAAAAGAAATACAGGACATCCATCTCAGAAACATCCTGCGTGATATTGCAACATTGAGTCATCCAGAGTTCGAGGGCCGCCAAGCCGGGACAACCGGAGGACAGACGTCGGCCCGGTTTATCGCAAAACGGTTCAAAGCCTTAGGGTTGCTACCTGTTGCTCAGAAGATCAACCAACAGCCTGATCAAGTATGGTTTCAGCAGAATCCTTTGACAGCCACGCAAATTCTTGCGCCAGCTTTTGTGCGTCTTTTTACTACAAAGGGAAAAGCAGCAAGTACGGGATTACAAGTCGGGAAAGACTATATTCCTGTACTGGATTCTCCCTCCGTCAACCTCACGGCGCCTGTTGTCTTCGTCGGATATGGGATCAACGATCCGGCACGAGGGATCGATAACTATCAAGACGTACATGTCCATAATCGAATCGTCCTCTTTCTCCGTGGAAAGCCTCCGACGTATTCCCGTTGGATCACCCACAAAGAAAAAGTTCACATCGCTCAGAAAAAAGGTGCGGCAGGTTTTTTGACGGTCACCGGTCCTAGACTCAACCGCTACGAGGCCCGAAAAGGCTTAGGGCAAACGCCTCTGGCCATCTATTCCACAACCCCGGACAACCGCCCGATACCCGGGGCATGGATCAGCGGGGAAATGCTTGATCACTATTTGACACCCATTCACAAATCATTACAATCACTACAACAGCAGTCTCACGAAAAGCCTGGAAATGTCAGTCGCCCGCTTCCTTTCCTGGGACACCTCTCCTGGAACACACGTCAAGAACCCGGGAAGTTGATCAATGTCTTGGGAATGGTACAAGGTAAAGATCCCATCCTGCGTGATGAGATTATTGTGATAGGCGCCCATCGAGATCATTTTGGCAAACAGGCCGGACTCACCTTTTCAGGAGCTGATGATAATGCATCGGGAACTGCGGTGATGTTAGAAGTGGCAAGACATTTCACGAAAGAAGGGAACCGACCTCAACGTTCGATTCTCTTTGTTTCGTTCGATGGAGAAGAACGAGGGTTACTCGGATCAAGACTCTATGTGAGCCATCCAGGTCTACCATTAGATCAAACAGTCGCCATGATCAATCTCGATCACGTAGGAGTCGGAAACGGAACATTAACAGTAGGAATCACACGACTAGAAAAATCCATCGCTCAGCAAGCCGCCGCACATGTGGGATTAGCCGAGAAGATAAAATTGTATGGATATTTTCCCGGTGGAGATCATGTACCGTTTTACGAATCGAAAGTCCCAACCATCACTGTCGTCAGCGCCGGTGTCCATTCCCATTTCCATCAAGCATCCGACACGGCTGATACCATCAAGTCAGGTGTGGTTCTAACGGCTACACAGTTCGTCCTCAACCTTCTCGACATACTCGCCAACCCATCATAAGCAAAGCTAAGGCTAATGCTTCACCTTTTCCACTTTCTTCTCTTTAATTAATTCAATTTCCAAGATCAACTTGACTTCATCACCTACTATGAGCCCGCCATTATCCAACAATTTACTGAATTTCATACCAAAATCTTTCCGGTTTAACGAGCCTTCTGCCGTAATCCCTGCATGGATATTCCCCCAAGGATCTTGAACCACACCATTAAATGTGCCAACCAATGTGAGCTCCTTGGTGACACCTAATAATGTCAAATCACCGACTGCGGTGTACTGATCACCAGACTGGGTGTAGCTTTTCATTTTAAAGGTCATCGTGGGAAACGTTTGGGCATCAAAAAAGTCTGCGCTTCTCAAATGGTCATCACGTTTTTGATGATCAGTTGTGACCGATGCCGTTTGAATCACAGCTTCAATGGTCTTAAATTCTTGTTTTTCGGCATCCATCTCCACGGTACCAGAATACTCGGTAAACTTACCCTTGGTTTTGGACACCAGCATGTGAACCACTTCAAACCCCAGAGTTGTATGATCCTTGTCCACAATCCATTTCGCCATCTCTGCACTTGCGATCACTGCCACGCCACCACTCACACAAACGACGAACACCAGACACATGAACCACTTCAACACCACTTTCATGCCATCACCTCCTCAGAATCGTAAAAAACGCTAAGAGTCATAAGGCTGCATACCACCGCAACCTCACACCACTTTTTCCAAAAATTTGTCTATCAATGGGCGTAAAGTCTCAACATCTTGATAGCCATACATGAGCATCGAGACTGATTGCCCCTGCTTGGCAAGGAGAGCCGGAAAACCACTCACACCCATTTCCCGGGCTTGATCAAATTCTGTCCAAACCGCTTCCTTCATCTGTGAGTCTTGAAACGCTTGACGAAACAATGAGCCATCCACACCCGACTTCACCGCCAAGCCTTCCAAGATCTCCATCTTCGTCACATCAGCATTGTTCACATAAAAGGCTACCTGGATATCTTTCAAGAATGTCCATTCTTTCCCGGGCACAAGTTGTCGAACCACAACAATGGCTCTGGAAGCCGGTTCCGTGTCATAGGTAAATGTCGGTCCCATCTGAAATTCAAAGTTAAATGGCTGCCCTGTTCGCTCCTGCACTGCATGCCAATGCTGAAGAATAGAGCCTCGCCTGGAGTTATCGAACCGCTCTGTATTACCCGGGCGCAAACCTCCGACCATCAACTGAAATGACATTTGCCCCTGATACTGTCTCATCAATTCTTCAAGGACAGGCGAAAATCCCCAACACCATGAACACATCGGATCCACGACATAGATGAGAGCATGTGCCGTCATTGTCAAGACTCCGATAGACTCTTGACGAATTGTAGCCAGGCAGAAAGATCTGTCACGATGTGAAATCCTATGACGTAGGCACAAGCTCTCAGCTCACACCGACTTCCAAAACATCGCAAGCCAGATGGTATCCTGATTCGGATCCGTCCAGGTCACACGATGTTTGGTGTGTGCCGGCAGGTCACACGTATCTCCCGGACCTAACGTGACCAGATGTTCCTGCCCTTCAATCTGAAGTTGTGCCTTCCCGGCCAGGATGACCACCCACTCATGTTCATCCTGATCGTACCAAAATCCTGCCGGTGAAACATGCCCACGAGAGACAATGCGTTCAATGCGAAAAGAATCATGTTCTATCAATTTTTCAACCAATTCCTGATTGAGATATTCAGGAATGTCTTGAAAAAGATTGAGGGCTTTTTTCTTCGTCATCTCATTCCTTACCGTACCCCTTTTCGTTGGTAACATTGCAAGGCTTCCAAAAAAGCCTGGTTCGCCAAATTTACCGCAGTGGAAACGAGATATTGATCCATCGCATAACAATAGGCCCCTTCCTTGCCACGTCGACAGGGCTTGAGCTGTTTCGAAGGATCACTGAGTCCTTCTCGGGCCACTTCTTCCGCATGAGCCCATCCCCGCTCTTGCCTGACAATTTCCTGCTTAGGAAACGTAATTTGTCGGCGAGCCCATCGGCTTGGGCAATCGCTTCAGGAATGGAGGCCTAACGAAGAGAGCATGGCTTCCCTGAATGAGGCAGATGTCACAATTTGCCACGCCTACTCCATATCTAGCTGGAGATAAGACAAATTTGTTGGGCACTGGTTGGCAATCGACAAGACTGCCTCAGATTGGTCGGTAGATGAAGGGTGGTTTTGTGCGGAAGCGTTTCCCGCATCAAACATACTTCGATCGTAGATAAGAACAATACTGATTCCAATGACGCACAAGAACTTCAGCAAGATCATGTCCAAAGGTATCTTATTTCAGACAAACAAGCCAGTGTTCCTGAAGCCATCAAATGTTACACCTTGCCTACATAATAATTTCTACAAACCCAGAGGCAGCATACTCCTTCTCCTTATACTGGACGATTCCGTTAACAATCCCCATAACAAATCCTCCAAGAACCCAATTGCCCATAGCTTTGAATTTTTGAATCTTCAAACTGGCATGGCCAGCCCCTGTTTGACTAACCAGGTTGATACCCCACTCACCGGTCCATCGATACAACTCTCAACCTTGGGCATGATCCAAAAGTGGGACGGTTGAATATTGCACTTCCATGGAAAATATAGGCTCAAGGAAGACAGCCAACATTAAGCTAGAGAAAATGGGTAAGAATAGATGACACAACGCGATACATTTTCACGGATTTTTTTGCCACAAGAACAAATAGGGAACGGTAAACGAGTCACTAGGCCACACAAGGTCACCATGAGGAAACGTATGAGAGAAGAGCTATTGAATCAAGAAATGCCCACGCCGATTTTCTTGCCAGCAATCCTGTGTTGATTCCGTGCAAAATGGCTTATCTTTCCCGTAGCTCACAGCCTGAAGGTTCTCTGCCGGAACGCCCAAATCCTCTAAGAAACGCTTGACAGCATGAGCCCGCCGCTTACCAAGGACCATGTTGTAACTTTGGGTGCCCCGTTCATCGCAATGCCCTTCGATCACAATATGTTTACCAGCAAATTTCGCGATTAATAACTGCGCATTCACTTCCAACCGTGGCATCGCATCATCCCGTATCAAAAATTGATCGTAATCGAAATAGATATCGCTGAGAGCCGCTTCCAATGTTTCCGTCGTCATTTCGACCATCCCTGGATCCTGTGGCATCACTTTGGCTAACTGCATCGGCTCTTTGTCGGTAAAGGGATCCGGAGTCGTGGAAACATGAGCTTGATCCACCACTGTGGATTCGACAACAGGAGATTCTTGTGAAAGTTCTGCCGCAGGTTGAACCGGCAATGGAACATCTGGCTTAATAACTGAGGTGAATGGAGTTTCTTGAGGCGCTGAAGAGACTTCGTCGTGTAGACGTGGCAACGCCGGCATTTCAGGCTCAATAGAAATAGGAGGAAGACCAGCCACCGACTTTGACGTAGCCGACTCTGCCACTAAAGACCTTGATGATGCTCTTTGCTCCCCAGGAGGCGCAGACGCAGGAGCAGATTTCAAAGGAGCAACAATTTCAGATGAAATATCTGAGGTTTTGGGTGTCGTAAAAATATCGGAGGCGAACTCTTGCTGCATCACAGGCCTTGCGGGTTCCTCCACGGGAATATCCCTAAGGGGGTTGTTTGGAATAGGCTGAGCGATGATTTGTTCAACAACCAATCGTTCTGGTTTCAATTGAGTCACATGCACCTTCGTCGGCTCATTACCAGAAACTATTGTCGTTCGCAGCCTGGAGCTACACCCCGTCAGCAACCCGAATACGCATCCTATAACCAACACCACTTTCAGTCCTTCAAGAACCGAAGACTCCATTTGCCGTTGTGCCATCGTACACCTCCTCCCCACACACACTGTAAAAACAGTCAAATCATCGCCCCTCTTCATTGTCACCCCCAACACATTAACTGTAGAAAGTCCTTGCAAAGGAGTCAAGAATTTACCAGCAGAAACCTCAACGCCATCCACACAACACGATAAACTACATATTCACAAAATCACAACTTCATCAGAATACCCTATAAGAACTATGCCTACAACGCCTGACCACCTCACGTGATAAACTTCCAATAATACATAAGGTAATTTCCTGTTCCTCACCAATCTCACCCGGAACCCTGTCCAAGATAAGACTCATTGAGTCAAAAAAAAACGAGAAGTAAACAGTGAGGAGTGAAAAGCAAAAGAAGCAGAAACGAGAAAATCATTATTCTTTCTCACTCTGTACTCCTGACTTTTCACTTCTACCTTCTCACTTTTCACTTCAGACCCCGCCTCGCGACAATCGCTTATCTCGGGCAGGCTCTTGCTGTATTTCAGGAAATCATAGAAATCTCCAAGCCTGGAGGTCGGATGTGGGTTAAAAGAATGCGGTCTCTTCCAATCCAATCACCCATAGCACAAAGGAACGGCTCAATAATATTTCCTGGCATCATTCCTCCGCTCTCCCCCTGGGTATTGAAATAATTCAGAGCCTGGTATACTAGAAACGAACTCACCAATCTATCTCTTCCATTGTAAGGAGGATCAGGCCATGAACTTCACCTATTGGTCTTCTCAAACCCCTTGGCTCCCATTTAAAAATTCTGGGCTGATGATGTTCATTGCAGGAATGTTCCTGCTTGCCGTACTCTTAGCTGAAGGCTGTGTCAAACGCCCTGATTTAGCACCCACTCCTGGAGTGTCCACTCATGTTCTAACTCCATGGACACCATGAGAGTAGCAGGAATTTTCGACAAACAAACGAGCCAGTCTACGATCTACGGTCATAGTGGAGCAAGGGATCTTTTAAAGGGGAAAGGGGGAGAACAGAAGAGCAATATCGTATCTGTGCAGAAGCCCCCCCTTTACATTGTATTTCAAAAGGAGCATGCTAACATTATTATAAAAAATGACTGTTGAGGTTTGAGCCATGGGGTAGTGGGTTATTTCGCAACCTCAGTTGGATGGATCGAGAGAAAAGCCTTTCGGGGACGATGTCCCCGAAAGGCTTTTGTATTTTGTGCCCGGGAAATGACGGACGACATTGTGAGACTCATGCCATTCAAAGAACAACTCACAGGTTACTGGAGATGTCCAACGGAAGGAGGAGGAGCCATGCACATAGAACGAAAGGGGTTCATAAGTCTGAAAACCTGGCTGTGTAGCCCCAAAGTGTCTGGTTGCGCAGAGGGGCTCACAGAAGGCATTTTTTTCAGCCTGATTGCTTGGGGAATGTGGCAGATGGGAGGAAACTAACGAAAACCCAGGCTGTTTTTACAAAGAATTTTGGACAGGAGTGGAGGAGGGTCGTGCCTCATTTTCCACGAATTAAGGGTTCGCGAAATAATCACTCCACAGAATTCGCGCCCAGATTTGTGTCAGGTTGAGCTGATCTGAGGAAGCACAACCGCAGGCGTCGCAAGAGCGACGTTGAGGATTGTGCGAGTGAAGATCGGCCCAAACTGTCCCAAAGATGGGATGCGAAAATGGGAAGTGATTATTTCGCGAGCCCTAAGGAGGGTCAACCATGAGACGCGTAGATTACATCGTTGGAGCTCGTGATTTCAAAACGCTTGTAGCCGAACAATTCATGCAGGATGCTGTGTTTTGCTTTACACCAGAGGATGATGGAGAAGTGCTGGCTCAAACTATGACCGAAGAAAGATTTGGCAGCGTTCCAATCGTCGACCAGCACCGCCTTCTGCTGGGGATTGTGAGCGAGTTTGATTTGCTTCATGTGGTAAAAGAGGGGAAGCACCTCGCATCCATGAAGGCTAAAGATTTGATGACACCAAATCCCATCACCGTCTCACCAGAGACCCCGGCGATGGACATCATGCAAAAGTTAGAAGATCAACACTTAATTCGAATGCCTGTTGTGAATAAAGAGGGTTACCTTGTGGGGATTGTCTCCAGACGTGACATTCTTCTGGGATACCTCAATGCCACCAGAATCACGAAAGTCTTTTAGGCTTGACGATCATAGATCACTCGCACGTTTGGTGGAATGGTATTGGATGGAAGTCAGTCTGATGGTTCAGACTCTCTTTGACACGGATGGCCAGACTCTTCGCTGTCATCCATGTGAAGGCTCTTGCATGGGCCGAATGACGAAATCATGGATTTGTGAACTATACACCACGAAATTTGCGATTGATCCACAATCATCATGAAGAAAAAACCGATGGGAGGAAGGCATCGTCATCTAAGACCCATTCCACAGTCGTTGCCAATTGTCCCATTCGTGTTGCCAGAACCGCGCATTGAGAGGAACCGGGACGAGTTGTTGCTGCTTGGCGGTCCTGATTGTTAACTCTGGTGAGTCGAGAGACGCTTCGATGATAATCGCGCCATCATGATCGGTCCGATACATGGGAATCCCTCGCTCTTCATAGGCGGCGATCACCTCAGGCGCTGGATGCCCATACCGATTATGCGATCCGACCGAAACCACCATCGCTTGCGCATCGATCTGCTTCACCCATCCTGAGTGCAGAGAACTCTTGGCGCCATGATGCGGGACTTTCACCACCTTCGCCGAATGACCACGAGGTGTGCGTTGTAAATGTTCTAGCGCCTCCTTCTCGGCATCGGCCATGAACAACAATGAATGCGATCCACAGTCCAGTCTGATCACGAGTGAGCGGTTATTTAAATCTTTCCCACTGATTTCATGCGTTGACACCAGCATGATTGTATTGTCCGTCGCAAGAGGGCTCAACACCGACAGAGAACAGGGACCTGAACCAATAATGTCTTTTCCCGCCCCAATGGCTTGCTCATCAAGTTTAGCCACTTGCAGGGCAGTTTGCAGCCGTTTGTAAAACACCCGCTTTCGAGAAACACCATTGCTCCAATAACTTCCAACGTCGAAGGTTTGAATCACCCAGGGCAATCCCCCCACATGATCCCATTGCGGATGAGTAGCAATCACATGATCGATTCGACGAATGCCTCGATTCCAAAGATAGGGACCGATGACCGCACGTCCCATATCTAAACGACGATATGCCGGCCCACCATCAATTAAGACGGTTTGACCATCCGGCAATTCGATGAACGTCGCATCACCCTGCCCCACATCCAGAAAGGTCACTCGCAAGAATCCTGGAGCCCACGCCGTTCGCGGAGACCATGCCCACCAGACAAGAATCGTCACCAAAATTGTGGCACAGCTCCATCGGAAAATGGGCCGATCCTTGAGCAACACAAGCCCCGCTAACAAACCCCAAAAGAGGAACATGGAGCTGATACTCGGCGAGGCCACGTGCCATTCCGCGCCCGGCACATGCGAAAGACTGATCGTCACCTGAGCAAAGAGATTCAGTATCCATTGATTGATGGCCGCAAAAGGGAGCGTCTCTCCCCCGCTGATCAACACCATGATGCCAGACAGCAACCCGAGCGGAATCACGAGGATGCCGACCAAGGGAACAATGACCATATTCGTGAACAGACCGAGCCAGGGGATTTGATGGAAGGAGTAGGCCACTAACGGTAATGTCGTCAGACTCACGGCCAACGTCACCAGCCATGCCAGTTGTCCTTTCTCCCGAAGGTTGGCGAACCAACCGGGCTCCTCATGTGAGACAGCGACCTCAAGCCCACCTGTGTCAGAATCTTTGGTTTTTCTGAATAACACCACCATGCCGATGGCCGCGACCGAAAGATACGATAATTGAAACGAGATGTCGTGAATGGCTTCGGGATGAGGCAAGACCATCAAGAGCGCGGCTACAGCTAAGGCCGTCACCAGATTTCGTTCGCGTCCTAACCAGAGTCCCAGGCAACAGACCACGATCATGATCCATGATCTCACCGTGGCCATTTCTGCCCCGGCCAAGAGCATATAAAATGAGACAATTGGTAACGTGATCAACACGGCTAATTGCGTGGCCGTCAGATAGATGGATAATCGTTCCAACCAGGGAGATGGCAATCGACGAACACTCCACCTGGTTCCGGCAAAAACGACAAAGGCTAATAGGCCAAGATGCGATCCTGAAATCGAAAGAATATGCACCGTCCCACTCGCCATAAAAGCATCACGGATGTCCTGTTCGATATAACTTTGCTCTCCGAGAATCATCCCCAGAAACAAGCCCAATGACGGGTTGGAGAGACTCGTGGTGGCCGCACGATAAATGGCTTGGCGCCATTGATCAATCAATCCGAACAGCCTTCCCCCGAAAGAAGTTGCTTCTGAATCTTGAACGTGAATAGCCTGTGGGCCATAAACGGTTGCCACCACCTGAATACCTTTTCGCTTCAGATAGTTGCCATAGTGAAATCCTCCAGGGTTGAGCGTTCCATACGGTTCTCGTAGTCGTGCCGTTACACGTATCTGATCCCCATACCCCACAGCCTCATCGGGTTGTCGCCACGTAAGGCGAATCCGTCCATGAATGGGTTGAGGCTTTTCTTGGGACAGCCGGTATTTCGCCTCCAGGATCAAAATCACACCATCGGGTGTGTGTCGAACCGGCACAACAATGACTCCTTGAATGCTGACAGGTTGTTCAGTCACCAGATCCAGCAGAGGGCTATCTATTTTACTCATGGCAGCCCAATGGGCATGGCCCATACCAGCAACTACAACGGCAAACAGAAAGATTCCTGCCCATCGGGAAAGAGATCCGCGTTGTTCAAGCCACGTGAGGAACAGACCAAAAATCAGGAGAGCTACAAGAAGTGAGAGGGGAAAAAGGGAGAGAAACGGACCAAGCCACAGCCCGGCCAAGTAGGCAACAACTCCATGCAAAATCACAGAATTTCACACACAAGGTTCGCGAAACAGAGCAAAGGGTTCACCCTGCAGGATAATCAAAGCTATTCGCGCTAGATTTATGTCAGATTGAGTCGATCTGAGAGAGCACAACCGGGGACGTCGCATGGGCGACGTTGAGGATTGTGCAAGGAAACATCTTCCCCCGCTGGATTGAAGATTCGATATGAAAAGGGGAAGTTAATGAATACACGATTTCACCACATTGACTAAATCTTCGGCAATCTCTTGTATGACTCGATCATCTTGGCCTTCCACCATGACGCGCAGCAAAGGTTCCGTCCCCGAATATCGCACAAGAATTCTGCCGGTCCCATTCAGTTGCCGTTCTTTGTCTTGAATCGCTTGCTGAAGGACTGGAAGGGAATTCAGATCGGGTTTATGAGGAACATGGACTCCGAGCAAGATTTGAGGCGTGGCACGCATACATTGAGCAATTTCCGAGAGGGGTTTCTGACTTCGTTTCATGAGTTTGAGCATTTGTAAGCCAGAGATGAGCCCATCGCCACTGGTATGATAATCCATGAAAATCATATGGCCGGACTGCTCACCACCCAAGTTGTATTGCTCTGCCACCATGCGCTCCAAAATATAGCGATCACCTACGGCTGTACGGACTAACGTAATGCCGGCTTCGCGCATGCACACGTCAAAACCAAAATTACTCATGACCGTTCCCACAACCGTATCTTTCTTGAGGCGCCCTTGTCGTTTCAGGTCAAGAGCAAAGGCCGCTAAGGCATGGTCTCCATTCACCACTTGCCCTTTTTCACAAACGAACATGGCACGATCAGCATCACCATCCAAAGCAATGCCAATATCGGCCTTTCGATCTTGCACCATTTGCTGAAGCCGCTCCGGGTTCACCGCTCCGCAACCATCGTTAATATTGACCCCATTCGGCTCATGTCCCATCACCCAGACCTTCGCGCCTAATTCACGAATAACTTTCGGAAACACGTGATAGCCAGCCCCATTGGCACAATCCAACACGACCTTCATATTTTGAAAATCCATATCACGCGGCAAAGA
>SMVB01018659.1_pt1 | contig 16157 bp, 20 predicted proteins | sample 2456461 | NCBI WGS metagenome assembly SMVB01 (sample SAMN11095934, study PRJNA526329) | marine sediment metagenome | biome: Marine sediment; feature: Surficial sediment; material: Deep marine sediment; isolation source: Hadal surficial sediment | place: Pacific Ocean | collected 2014-05 | depth...
TATGGTAAAAAGAAAGCAAATCAAGTTGTAATAGCTGGAATTTTCGCTTCATTTTTTTCGTTATTGATTATATTTGTTTCTAAGCAAGTACCTGCCACATCATGGTCTCAAGTAAATGACGAAACGTTTTTAAATGTTTTCGGTGCTGCTCCCTTAGCTGTATTTGCTTCCATGATGGCCTATTTGTTTGCTCAATTTATTGACATTCGAGTATATCATTTTTGGAAAAAATTCACAAATGGCAAACATCTTTGGTTGCGAAATAATTTCTCTACATTTACTTCTCAATTTGTGGATACTTTAACAGTATTAGTTCTGTTATGCTCATTTGAGATAATTGCCTGGGATAAATTTTGGGGCTTGTTAGTAGGTGGAGTTATTTTTAAAATGATGATTGCTGCTTTAGATACTCCAGTTCTCTACTTTGTTGTGTATTTGTTTAGGAGGAAGTTTGGTTTGAAAGTTGGGGAGGAGATTGAATTGTAATAAAGTTTCATTGTATCAAAGGAGTGAATGCCGTCAATGTTAATCGTTATTTGTTTATTTTATTATTCAAAAACTTAAACAACTATATCCACCACATACCCTTCCCAGTTCCTAACATTAAAAACCGTGCTATCTTCAAAAATTAAATACTGTCCTTTAATACCAATCAATTTACCATGATAATTAGGCGTCTTATCCAAATTTAAACTTTTTATTTTTTGAGGGTATTCGGAAACGGGAAATTCGATTGAAGTTTCACTATTATTTTGCAAATAATACTGTTTTGCCTCTTTTGGAATATACTGGGCCAGCCTTTCTCTTTCATCTTTGAGATCCACTTCTACAACTGAATTTGTAAGCATTTTTCGCCAATTAGTTTTGTCAGACACATGCTCCTTTAGAGCTACCTCTGTAATTCCTGCCAAATAACGATTGGGAACCTCTACAATTTCAATGGCTTCATGAGCTCCTTGGTCAATCCAACGTGTTGGTATTTGAGCTTTACGAGTAACACCTACTTTTACATTGCTCGAATTTGCTAAATAAACAATATGTGGTTGCAATTGCATGGCCTTTTCATAATCTAAATCTCTATCTTCTTTGTTGAGGTGTGCGGTGCTTAATTCAGGCCGCATAATCCAGTCTCCAGTTTGTGGCATTTTATAAAAACAATCATAACAAAACCCTTGGCGGAATATTTTTTTATTTTCTCCACAATTCAAACATTGGTATTTATTAAACGATATCTCTATCGTTCTATCCAACAACTGATTCATATTCAAAAAATCATTTCCCATATCCAAATAATATTGAACAGGTGAAGTGTTTTCTGTGATCATTTTTTTTAAAACACCGGTATAAATCATAGGGATATTATTTTTAATGATTATTCAATTTTAATGATTATTCAATTTTATTGAATTAAGAATAAGCCTGCCGGCAGGCGGGAACACCAATTAACGAATGCCGAATAACATTGTATCGTCCTGATTTTAGTTGACTAAATTTAGTATTTTCTCTTCCCAAGTTACCAAATATATGCAAATTATAACAGTGTTTTTAATCTTCTGTCTCCCGTCTTCTGACTTCTGACTTTATTACTTTTTACTTTTTACTTTTGAAGTTCCACTTATAACCCGAATCGTTTTCTTCACTTTCTCGGCAATCTTTCGAGCTTCATCAATATCTTCATTGACAATAGTTACATGTCCCATTTTTCGAAAAGGACGGGTTTCTTTTTTACCATAAATATGCGGTGTAACACCGTCTATTTTTAATATTTCATCCATGTTTTTGTAGATGACATCTCCGGTATATCCTTCTTCTCCAACCAGATTTACCATTATTCCGGCTACTTTACTTTCTGTATTTCCCAAAGGAAGATTTAATATGGCACGTAAATGTTGTTCAAACTGACTTGTATAGGAGGCTTCAATACTATAATGTCCACTATTGTGTGTTCTAGGAGCAACTTCATTCACTAAAATATCATCGTTTTCTGTTTGAAACATTTCAACGGCTAAGAGTCCTATAAAATTAAAAGCATCGGTAACTTTTAATGCAATTTTTTGAGCTTTTTCAGCTACGATTTCATCAATTCTTGCAGGACAAATTACATATTCTACTTGATTGGCTGTTGGATGAAATTCCATTTCAACAACGGGATAAGTTTTTGTTTCTCCATTTGCATTTCTTGCAACAATGACTGCTAATTCATTTTTAAAAGGAATTAAATCCTCAATAATACAATCAACATCGGGTAGTGAATCCAAATCGATATTATTTTTTATAACCTTAACCCCAGTTCCATCATATCCAAATTGTGCTGTTTTCCAAACAAAAGGGAGCGTACCAAAATTCTTTCTATCTGATAAAGATTCGAATCTTTTATAATTTGCCGTTGGAATATTGTTTTCCCTAAAAAAATCCTTTTGTTTTCCCTTATGTTGAATTATTTTTAAAATCTCCGGTTTTGGGTAAACCCTCAAACCTTCATTTTCCAATTTCAAAAGAGCCTCTACATTCACATGTTCAATTTCAATAGTAAGAAGGTCCACTTTTTTTCCAAAATCATAAACCGTCTGATAATCCATTAAATTCCCTTGGTGAAATTCGTTACAAATTTCAGCACAAGGAGCGTTTTTTGAAGCGTCAAGAATAACGGTATAAATATCAAATTTCTGAGTTTCGGTAAGTAACATTCTACCCAATTGGCCTCCACCCAGAATACCCAGTTTAAAATTGGAAGAAAAATAATTATTCACTATTTAAAAATTAGTAATTTGTAAAGTACTGTTACCCATCAATACGGTCCTATATTGTCTAGCCGAATAACTAACACCATCTGTTAAGGGCTTCCCATCAATTATACTAAATTCACTATCATCACAGGAACAAAACATAATGAAACTATTTTTAACTACCATTATTGAACAGGCTTTTGGTGATAAATGAGGTGCACTTCTTTCAAAAGCAATAAAATTATTTATCCCCGAATGATATACAATGATACCGCTGATTCCACCTTGTGTATATGCCCATCCGCCAGGAACTTGTAAATTAATATATTCTGGATTGTTCAAAAAAATAGTTTCATTTACCGGTATATTAGGCAAGATATCATTATCATCAATATTATTGGAATCGCACGAATTAAACAATATGAAAAGTAATAAGGATAGAATGAATTTTTTCATTAAAAATGTTTTTTCGCAAGTTACGAATAATTTGATTTTAAAATTTTATCAATTAAACATCAAAAACACAAATATAAAGTTGTGGTTTTTGTAAATTTTATTAGTAAAATTTGTACATTTGTGAATCAATCTCAATCCATATTTTTTTTGGAAATGGGATTTTTTGTATTTTAGATAACTGAATAAAATGTAGAATTATGAGTGCAGTAGAATATTATACCGAAGAAGGTTTGAAAAATTTACGAAATGAGTTAAATCAATTTGAAAATGTTGATCGCCCGAGAGTTACCAAAGATATTGCTGATGCCAGAGACAAAGGGGATTTAAGTGAAAATGCAGAATATCATGCGGCAAAAGAAGAACAGTCGTTATTAGAGTTTAAAATTGCCCAATTAAAAAGCACAATTTCAAAAGCTAGGCTAATCGATGAATCACTATTAGATACTTCAAAGGTTTTGGCTTTATCCATTGTTAAAATCAAGAATATAGACAATAAAATGGAGTTTGAATATACGTTGGTTGCTGATGCTGCTTCCGATTTGTCACTTGGAAAAATATCTGTAAATTCTCCAATAGGAAAAGGTTTACTCGGTAAAAAATTGGGTGATATAGCCGAAATAAAGGTTCCGAACGGGATTATGAAATTTGAAATCTTACATATATCCAGATAAAAAAAGAAATTGAGTTCGATTTTTACTAAGATTATTAAGGGTCAGATTCCGAGCTACAAAATAGCAGAGAATGACGATTTTTATGCCTTTTTAGATATCAATCCAAATGCCAAAGGTCATACTTTAGTTGTTCCGAAAAAAGAAGAAAATAAAATTTTCGATTTGGATGAAAATTCTTATTTAAAACTGATGCAATATGCTTATAAAATTGCAAAGGCCATTGAAAAAGCGGTGCCTTGTGAAAGAGTAGGTTTGACAGTTATTGGTTTAGAAGTACCCCACGTGCACATTCATTTAATACCCTTACACACCATGGCCGATGCTACTTTTTCAAAGAAAGAAAAATTAAGCGATGAAGAGTTTGAAAAAATTGCAAATGACATTTCAAAAAATTTATACTAGATCAATTGTCTTTAGCTCTACAGCAAAACAAGTTCCCTTACCTATTTCCGATTTTTTAACATAAATTTTACCTTTGTGGTAATCGTTAATTATACGTTTTGTTAATGATAAACCAAGACCCCACCCTCTTCTTTTGGTTGTGAATCCTGGTTCAAATATTTTTTTATACAATCGTTTTGAAATCCCTTTTCCATCATCAATAACCAATATAATCACCTTTGAATTTTCTCTTTTAACACTTATAGAAAGCTCTCCTTTACCTTGCATGGCATCAATAGCATTTTTCACTAAATTTTCAATGACCCAACTATATAGTTGCACATTTAGATTTACCATGATAGCTTGATTATTATCTGTAGTAAAATGGAAATCAATCTGTTTAAAGCTTCTGGATTGGATATAATCAAAAGCGGTTTGAGTTTCTTTAATAATGTCTTGTTCCGTTAATTTTGGTATGGATCCAATTTTAGAAAATCTATCGGCAATCGTGTTTAATCGAGAAACATCTTTTTCAATTTCAGATACGGTTTCTTCACTTGCATTTTCTAAACGCAACAGTTCCACCCATCCTAATAGCGAAGAAAGAGGGGTTCCAATCTGATGAGCCGTTTCTTTTGCCATACCCGCCCAGAGTTTGTTTTGTTCTGCAATTTTATTGGATTTAAATGCCATATAAATAATCGTACCGAACAATAACAAAATAAGCAATAATCCTATTGGATAATATTTCAATCTATTTAATAAATCAGAATCTCGATAATAAATTCGCTCGGTAATATTAATATTGCCGGCTTGATAATTAATAATTAAGGGCTTATTATCATTTTTCATTTTACGTAGCTGTCTGCTCAAATAAACTCGGTCGTCACCACTTAGTGCAGTGAATTTTTTCGCATTGGTAACACCTAAATTTGCCCAATATTTTACATCGTCATTTTCATGTGTAATAATCATGGGAATATTACTATTACTTCGGATAATTTTTTCTTCTAAAGAAATATCAATATCCAAATCGGCATTATTAAAATTCTGATACGCTTTGGCAAGAACCTCCATCTTCAATCTTTCTTCATTTTTAAATTTTTTGAAGAATTGATTCGTATTCCATAAAATTAAAGCGACTATAAAGAATGACGCTAAAATCAGCCCCCATTTAAGGAGAATTTTACTGGTAGGGAAGTTGTTCATTAAAGGCAAATATAAAAATATTCTTGACTTATAACTTAAAAGTAATAACCTTATTATATATAAAATAAATATTAGCTACTTTTGTTAAAAAGTAAGTCCAATTGTTAACAATTAATCCTCAAAATACAGAAACTTCTAAGCTTCATAGTTATTTATTGGCATCAATAGCTCCACGCCCTATTGCATTGGCAAGTACTATTGATGATAAAGGTAATCCTAATTTATCTCCCTTTAGCTTTTTCAATGTTTTTAGTGCAAATCCACCCATTTTAATTTTTTCTCCTGCCAGAAGAGTTAGAAATAATACCTTGAAACATACTTTAGAAAATGCAAAACAAACGAAAGAAGTTGTGATTAATGTGGTAAATTTTGATATGGTTCATCAAACGTCTTTGGCAAGTACTGAATATGAAAAAAATATAAATGAGTTTGATAAGGCCGGGTTTACCATGTTGCAATCAAACAAAGTAAAACCATTTCGGGTTAAAGAATCACCCGTTCAATTTGAATGTAAAATAAATGACATTATCGAATTAGGTAAAGAAGGTGGCGCTGGGAATTTAATAATTTGCGAGGTGATTTGTATGCACATTAATAAAAATATTTTGGATCAAAACAATGACATTGATCAATACAAATTGGATTTGGTTGCAAGAGCCGGAGGCAGTTTTTATAGCAGAGCCCGGAACACCTTTTTCGAAATTCCAAAACCCTTACAAATTAAAGGCATTGGTGTTAACGTATTACCTGGTGAAATCAAAGACAGTGAAATTTTAACAGGCAATAACCTTGGGATGCTTGGCAATGTAGAAGCTTTACCTACTCAAGATGATGTTAATAAGTTTATTGAAGACAATTCTAAATTTTTAGGGCTTGAAATAAATGAAAAGCATAAATTTGCACAAGAATTTTTAAAAAATAATGATGTAAAAAGTGCCTGGAAAGTACTTTTGAGTTAAATATTAATCTACAGAATTTAAGATAGAAATGGAAGTAATAGGAAAAATAAAAAAAATTGACGAAACAAAAACTTTTGGGAGCAATGGATTTAGAAAGCGTGAAATGGTTATTACGACCAATGAGCAATATCCACAAATGATATTAATTGAATTTGTTCAAGACAAATGTGATCTCTTAAATAATTATAGTGTTGATGAAGAAGTAAAAATAAGCATTAATCTGAGGGGTAGAGAATGGATAAACCCAAAAGGCGAAGCCGTTTATTTTAACTCAATTCAAGGATGGAGAATTGAAAAATCACAGGATAATGCAGCCGTAGATGCTCCTCCAGCTCCCTCAATGGAAACTTTTGAGCCATCGGGAGGAAGTGATAATGAGCCAGACGACTTACCTTTTTAAATATAAGCCCTTTCTATTTGAAAGGGTTTTGTTTTTAAACCTTATCATAAAAAATGTATCTCCTTTCTGACAAATTAATTTTTCCTCCGGTTGAATTGGCAGATGATGATGGTGTTTTAGCCCTGGGCGGAGACTTGTCGCCCGATAGATTAATTTTGGCATACAAAAGTGGAATTTTCCCTTGGTACAATGAAGGTGAACCTATTATTTGGTACAGCCCAAACCCAAGAATGATTTTGATTCCAAAGCATTTGAAAATTTCTAAAAGCATGCAACAGATTATTCGTAAAGAAAAATTTACGGTTACCTTTAATCAAAATTTTTCGGAAGTTATCGAAAATTGTAAAAGCATAAAAAGGTTGGACCAAAATGGTACCTGGATTACTAGTGAAATGCAAAAAGCATATAAAAAATTAAATAAACTAGGTTTTGCCAAGTCAGTTGAAGTATGGCAAGACCAAAAATTAGTCGGAGGATTGTATGGAATTGATTTGGGATCCATTTTCTGCGGAGAAAGTATGTTTAGCAAAATGGCTAATGCCTCTAAAATTGCTTTTATTTATTTGACTAAAAAGTTAGAAAAAGAAAATTATTCTTTGATTGATTGCCAGGTTTACAACGCTCATTTGGAAAGTTTAGGAGCGAAAGAAATACCCAGAAATGAATTCATTAAAATGCTATATGTTGTAAGTTGACTTTCTTTATCTTTGTTTTTTGAAAATCGAACTATTATGAATATCAAAAATGCTCAGCAAGAAGTTGATAATTGGATAAAAAACCACGGTGTTCGCTATTTTAATGAACTGACCAATATGGCGCAATTAACGGAAGAAGTTGGTGAAGTTGCCCGAATTATTGCAAGGAGATATGGTGAACAAAGCGAAAAGAAAAGTGATGAAAATAAAGATTTAGGTGAAGAACTTGCTGATGTTTTATTTGTTGTTCTTTGCTTGGCAAATCAAACAGGGATTAATTTGCAAGAATCATTTGATAAAAAACTTGAAATAAAAACAATACGGGACCACGACAGGCATCAAAATAATAAAAAACTTAGGTAAAATGAGACGTAGATTTGAAAAGTTATCCTTGGCACAAATGATTATTGTATCATCAATTTTATTTTTATTGATTGTTGTTATTATTGATTTTTTAATGGCTTTATCAAAGTTTTCTTTGGATGATGTTTTATCAAACATGTTAACTCTTAAATATACCATTCGCAAAGTTGTTATCGCTGTAGTTTATGGTATAATAATAGGCTTCATTTATAAACGCAAACAAAAAAAAGCATCTAAAACTTGAACAAACAAATACAATATATTTCTAAAAATATAGCTGGTAAAATTGCCATATCAGGGTCAAAAAGTGAATCAAACAGATTATTGATTTTACAAAAAATATTCCCCAATATTGAATTAAAAAATATCTCTGATTCTGATGATACCAAACATTTACAGGAAGCATTAATTACAAAGTCAAATACTGTTGATATTGGCCATGCTGGAACCGCAATGCGATTTTTAATTGCATATTTTTCAGCAAATGAAGGTAGAGAAGTGATTTTAACCGGTTCGGAAAGAATGCAAAACCGACCTGTAAAAATATTAGTAGAAGCTTTGCAATCTCTGGGAGCCAATATTCAATATGTTGATAAAAAAGGTTTTCCTCCTATTTTAATAAAAGGTAAAAAACTCATAAAAAATAAAGTAAAAATCGCCGGAAATGTTAGTAGTCAATATATTTCGGCTTTGCTAATAATTGCACCTTCTCTTGAAAATGGTTTGGAAATTGAATTAATAGGGAAGGTAACATCTGTTCCATATATGAAAATGACCTTGGCCATTCTGAAAGAATTGGGTATTGAAACTCAATGGAATGACAATATCATCTTGGTAAAACCAAAAACATCTATTGACGATATAAATATTACCGTTGAATCGGACTGGAGTTCTGCTTCTTATTTTTATAGTTTGGTTGCCTTAAGCCAAAATGGAAAAGTGAACCTTTCATCCTACAAAAGAAATAGCTTGCAAGGAGACAGTTCTTTAATCGAATCCTACAAACACTTTGGAATTGAAACTAAATTTGATAAAGACTCTATTTTTCTTACCAAAAAAAATAATCCCATAGTAAAACCATTGGCCTTAGATTTGGTAAATTCTCCAGATTTAGCGCAAACAATCGCTGTGACTTGTTTTGGGTTGGGAATAGCTTGTGATTTAACAGGATTACATACCTTAAAAATTAAAGAAACCGATCGATTGATTGCCTTGGAAAATGAATTGGGAAAAATGGGTGCTGATATAAAAGTGACCAATGAAAGTTTACATTTAAAGGCTTCAAACAAGATAAAAAGTAATATCTCAATTGAAACATACGATGATCATAGAATGGCAATGGCATTTGCTCCATTGGCTTTAAAAGTTCCATTGACTATTCATGATTCAAAAGTGGTAACCAAATCATACACAAGCTTTTGGGAGGATTTTGAAGCGGTTATTCAATAAAAGATTGTTGCTTAATATTTTTTAAGTCTGAGTAAATATAAATTCACAGCCGGACCTGTTTTTATTTTTCCAATTTCCCAATCAAATTTATCTTTGTTATCTATGGAGTTCACAAGATCTTCCATTTCTTTAACGGAATAGATTCTTAAAAAAGAAATGATACCATCCCATAAAACAATTATTGGTACAATAGGAATCATATAGGTACATAAAATTCTTCCAATTTTAAATGGCCTGATAAAGGGAGTTGTGAATAAAACGCTAAAAGGAGACATTAACATAACAAACAAACTTGACAAACTTCTTTCCTGAGTTTCGAAAATGGCTATTGCATTATTCGTATCTACTGCATTTTGTAATATTTGTTTTGCATCATTCGTTTAAAATGGTGTAACGATAAAAATTGAGTTCTTAAACCAATTAGATCTTTAGGAACATCTCTTGCATCCACTGAAACTTTTATATAGTCAACATTATTCATTTGATTTTTTGCGTATTCGAAAGCATCCAGATTGGGATAATAATCGGTTAATAGAATTTTTAAATCCGGATTATTTTTTATCAATTCTCCATTAAGCCAAGTTAATCTTCCGCCACCACCCGAAGCCAGATCTATAATTTGATTATTTCCGCAATTATCAATTCCCTTCTGAAGTATGGGAATAATTGGTTGGTAAATTTTTATTTTAATCGCAAGAAATTTCAAGTAATCTGTAAGATAATTTCTTTAAAAAGTTGGAAACCATTTAAGGTCTTCAAATTCAAACAAATGTATACGAGCCATTTAAATTGTATCTGGTCGAAAACAAATCAAAATTAAAAATCGCCTATTTCCGACCAGATACTAAATATGGTTATAAATATTTATATTTTAGTAAAAATAATGCTTTCGTTCAATTTTCTTTTAATAATAATTGCATAAAAATTAAATCAAGCCATTTGTCAAATTTAAAGCCAATTTGATTGAATCTACCTACTTCTAAAAATCCAAAATTAAGATGAAACTGAATACTTTTTGCATTGTTAGCATCGATTCCTGCAATCATAGTATGATACTTTAGCTTTATGGCAATTTGAATCAATTCTTTCATAATTTCCTTGCCAATTCCCTTTGCCCTTGAATCTTTATCAATATAAATTGAATGCTCAATACTAAATTGGTATCCATCCCAAGGGCGAAATATACCAAAGGTGCCATAACCCAAAATATTATTGTCTTGTTCTGCCACAAGAACAGGCAATTTATCTTTTTTCTTTTTCTCAAACCATTCGATTTTATTTTCAAGGCTTTCTTTTTTGTAATCATATACTGAAGTTGAATGTTCAATTTCAAAATTGATTATTTCTAAAATTGATAGAATATCCTCTTTTATTGCTTGGCGAATAATTATATTCATTTTGTATAATCGTTAAGCGATAAATATAACATTTTTAAAAATGCCGCTTATTTTTCACATTTTATGATAAAACTGAAAATTCATCAAAAAATGTAATTTTTAATGATTTTTTGATAAAAAAGGCTAAAAAATGTAATTTTTTGACCATAAACCATATTTAATTTTTACTTTTGGGCACAGTTTTTAAAACTATAACGAAAAATATACTTTTATTTAATTGATAGAGTAAAAACCAATTATGACAAAAATTACTGCTGCTATAACTGCCGTTGGGAAATATGTTCCAGAATATATACTTACCAATAAAGAACTGGAAACGATGGTAGAAACCAACGACGAATGGATTACAAGTCGAACAGGTATTAAGGAAAGAAGAATTTTAAAGGGAGAGAATAAAGGGACATCTTATATGGCAATTAAATCTGCCGAAGAATTGATTTCTAAAGGCAATATTGATCCAAAAGAAATTGATTTGGTAATTGTTGCAACTGCCACTCCAGATATGCAAGCCGCTTCAACGGCTGCTTATACGGCTACTAAAATAGGAGCTGTTAATGCATTTTCATTTGATTTAGAATCTGCTTGTTCAAGTTTTTTATATGGAATGTCTGTTGCTTCAAGCTATATCGAATCAGGAAAATACAAAAAAGTATTATTGATTGGTGCAGATAAAAATTCTTCCATGATTGACTACAAAGACAGAACTATTTGTATCATTTTTGGAGATGGCGCAGGAGCAGTTTTATTTGAACCCAATGAAGAGGGTTTAGGATTACAGGACGAATATTTGAGAAGCGATGGTTCGGGAAGAGATTTTTTAAAAGTTGCAGCAGGTGGTTCATTACTACCTACTACAAAAGAAACCCTTGAAAAAGGCTTAAATTTCATTAGACAAGATGGTAAAACAGTTTTTAAAAATGCTGTTTTTAATATGGCCGATATAAGTGAAAAAATAATGAAACGAAATAATTTAACAAATGATGACATTTCATGGTTGGTTCCTCATCAGGCAAATAAAAGAATCATTGAAGCCATCGGAAAAAGAATGAAGTTAGATCCTTCCAAAGTAATGATGAACATTCAAAAATATGGAAATACAACCTCGGCAACTTTACCCCTATTATTGGCCGATTACGAATCACAATTGAAAAAAGGAGATAAAATTATTCTTACTGCTTTTGGAGGTGGTTTTTCCTGGGGCTCAATTTATTTAAATTGGGCATACAATAAATAGTTAATAAAAAATAGTTAAAATATATTATTATGGAACTAAAAGAAATTCAAAATCTGATTAAATTTGTGGCAAAATCAGGTGCTAGTGAGGTGAAATTAGAAATGAAAGATATCAAAATCACTATTAAAACTGGAACCGGGAAAATCGAAACTACTATAATTCAGCAACCCGCAATATCCCAAATTCCTATAAATGCTCAAAATATTGTTTCCGCCCCTGTAATTCAAGAAGAGCTAAAAATTACTTCTGCCGAAAGTGAAGATGTCGAATCAAAATTTATAACGATCAAATCTCCAATAATTGGTACTTTTTATAGAAAATCTTCACCTGACAAGCCAGAGTTTGTAAAGGTAGGTGATATTATTAATGCGGGAGACACGGTTTGTGTTATTGAGGCAATGAAATTATTTAATGAAGTTGAATCAGAAATTTCTGGTAAAATCGTTAAAATCTTAGTGGATGACTCATCTCCTGTTGAGTTCGACCAACCATTATTTTTAGTAGATCCTTCATAAAAATTCACAATTTAAATAAATTGAGAAAAGTAAATCATTTTACTTTTATGTTTAATTAAGTTGTCAAATAATTTTTAGAATTATGTTTAAAAAAATATTAATTGCCAATAGAGGAGAAATAGCACTGCGAATTATCAGGACTTGCAGAGAAATGGGTATTAAATCTGTTGCTGTATATTCCACTGCAGATGCCGAAAGCTTGCATGTTAGATTTGCAGATGAAGCCGTGTGTATAGGCCCTCCGGCCAGTAGCGAATCCTATCTTAAAATTTCAAATATAATATCGGCGGCAGAAATTACAAATGCTGATGCCATACATCCCGGATATGGTTTTTTGGCTGAAAATGCTCGTTTTTCAAAAATTTGTAAAGAACATGGCATTAAGTTTATCGGGGCTTCTCCAGAGATGATTAATTTGATGGGAGATAAAGCTACGGCTATCGAAACCATGAAAAAAGCAAAGGTACCAACCATACCAGGTTCGAATGGGATTATATCGTCACTTCCGGCTGCAGTGAAAATTGCAAAAAAAATTGGATACCCTGTCATGCTTAAAGCTACAGCCGGTGGTGGCGGAAAAGGAATGAGAGCTGTTTGGGATCCGGAAAACATAGAAAAGGCTTGGGATGATGCTCGTCAAGAAGCAAAAGCATCTTTTGGAAATGATGCTATGTACTTGGAAAAGTTAATTGAAGAACCTCGTCATATTGAAATTCAAATTATTGGAGATTCAAGAGGGAAAGCATGTCATTTATCAGAAAGAGATTGTTCTATACAACGAAGGCATCAAAAATTAACCGAGGAAACCCCTTCGCCATTTGTTACCAAATCTTTACGTGAAAAAATGGGTAAAGCTGCTGTAAAAGCTGCTGAATTTATTAAATATGAAGGAGCAGGTACTGTAGAATTTTTAGTCGATAAAAATAGAAAATTCTACTTTATGGAAATGAATACCCGTATTCAAGTAGAACATCCGATTACCGAACAAGTTATTGCTAATTTTGACTTGATCCGGGAACAAATAAAAGTTGCTGCGGGCATACCAATTTTAGGAATTAATTATTTTCCGAATATGCATGCCATTGAATGTAGAATTAATGCAGAAGACCCCTTTAATGATTTTAGGCCTTCCCCAGGGTTAATTACAACATTTCACGCACCCGGGGGGCACGGTGTTAGATTAGATACCCATGTTTATGCAGGATATACGATTCCGCCGAATTATGATTCGATGATTGCGAAATTAATTATAACTGCACAAACACGTGATGAGGCAATCAGTAAAATGCGAAGAGCCCTCGACGAGTTTGTTATAGAAGGTGTAAAAACTACCATACCCTTCCATCGCCAATTGATGGATAATCTGGATTATATTGCCGGAGATTATACAACCAAATTCATGGAAGATTTTAAAATGGAACCCGTTTAAATTATCAGAATTAGAAATTTAAATTTAAACAAGTAGCCTATGAAAAGAACATATCCTATTTTTTTTTACATTTACTTAGTAATTAAAAAAAATGAAAAAATCATTGTTTAGTATTGATGGTATCGATAAAATTATTTTAAACCATTTAATGGTTGATGCTCGAACTCCAATTTTAAGCATCGCCCGAGAAATAGGAATTTCGGGAGCAGCCATTCACCAACGCTTGCGAAAACTTGAAGCTTCAGGATTAATTGCCGGCTCAAAATTTATTATTAACCCAAAAGTATTGGGTTATAAAACAAAAGCTTTCGTTGGTATTTTTTTAGATAGTTCAAGTAAATATAAAGAAACCATTAAACGATTAAATGAAATTGATGAAGTAATCGAAAGTCATTATACAACAGGAGATTATTCGATTTTTGTTAAAATTATTTGTAAGGATAATGAGCATTTAATGCAAGTATTGAACCAGCAAATTCAAGTTATTAAAGGCGTTGCAAGAACTGAAACATTTATTTCATTAGACCAACAAATTGATAGGCAGATTAAAATTTAAACCTTTATTACCGGCTATTATAAATATTTAAATAATAGATCAAAGCAACTATAGAACTTAATGCTGCTACAAGATATGTTCTTGCCGCCCATTTCAAAGCGTCTTTGGAGCCATCCAACTCTTGAGGAGTTACCATATTTTTTTCCTCTAACCAAGCCAAGGCCCTGTTGCTGGCATCATATTCAACAGGTAAGGTTACAATACTAAAAATAACAGTAGCGGCAAATAATAAAATCCCAATTAGTAATAGGGAGGGAAACGAATTTACTGTAAAAATTCCGGCAATTAATACAAAAGATGCAAATTTTGAAGATATACCAACTGCAGGGACTAAGCTTGAACGTAAATTCAACCATTGGTATGAAACAGCATGTTGTACAGCATGGCCACATTCATGAGCGGCTACAGCTGCTGCAGCTACATTTCTCTCATTATAAACCGATTCGCTCAAATTTACGGTTTTATTTTTTGGATTGTAATGATCTGTTAACTGGCCTTTGACAGAAATTACTTTTACATCAAATATGTGATTATCGGCCAACATTTTTTCTGCAATTTCTTTACCACTTAATCCATTTTGTAAATGTAAATGGGAATATTTTTTAAACTTATTTTTTAATCTGCTTTGCACCCACATTCCCGCCAGCCCAATAACAATAATCAATAAAAAAGATCCAGACATATTTTTTAATATTTTATTTTTATAATTAATACTTTTACATCAAATACTATGCAAATATAGTTTGAAATGGATACAAAAATACCAAATATCTTATTGATTTATACGGGAGGTACAATCGGCATGATTAAAGACTATAAAACGAATGCTTTAATAGCCTTTGATTTTAAAGAAATTAAGAAAAATATTCCAGAATTAAATTTATTGGATTGTAAAATTCTCACAATTTCCTTTGACAAGCCTATTGATTCCTCAAATATGAGTCCAAAATATTGGGTGAAAATTGTCAATATAATTGAAGAAAATTACAATGAAATGGATGGCTTTGTTGTATTAAGCGGAACAGATACAATGTCGTACACTGCTTCTGCCATAAGTTTTATGTTCGAAAATTTATCTAAACCTGTAATTTTTACTGGGTCTCAATTACCTATCGGAGATTTAAGAACCGATGCCAAAGAAAATTTAATTACAGCAATTCAAATTGCTTCTTCACGAGAAAATAATTTACCTAAGATTACTGAGGTTGGATTGTATTTTGAGTATAAATTATATAGGGCAAATCGAACAACAAAAGTTAATTCCGAACAATTTGATGCATTTAGTTCACCAAATTTTCCTCCCTTAGCAGAAAGTGGTGTCCATTTAAATTTTGACAAAAATATAATGAATAAAACAGCCCAAAACAAAAAATTAATTGTTCGAAAAAGAATTGATGCGAATGTTGTTATTCTAAAATTATTTCCCGGAATCACAGAACAAGTGGTGAAAAGCACCTTGGAAATACCCGATTTGAAAGGTGTAATTTTGGAGACTTACGGGGCAGGAAATGCACCCACTTCCAAATGGTTTACAAATTTGCTGAAAAAAGCCATCAACAAAAATATTCCAATTATTAATGTAACTCAATGCATTTATGGGAGTGTTTTATTAGGACATTACGAAACCAGTAATCAACTAAAAAAAATAGGAATAATTGACGGTAAGGACATTACAACAGAGTCTGCCATAGCCAAATTAAAATATTTAATTGGAGAA
>SMVB01171875.1_pt1 | contig 16154 bp, 13 predicted proteins | sample 2456461 | NCBI WGS metagenome assembly SMVB01 (sample SAMN11095934, study PRJNA526329) | marine sediment metagenome | biome: Marine sediment; feature: Surficial sediment; material: Deep marine sediment; isolation source: Hadal surficial sediment | place: Pacific Ocean | collected 2014-05 | depth...
ACGGAGTATAAAGAAAACCCCACAGTAGCTATCGTGGTGATGCAGGTGAATAGTTATTATTTTTATACCCAAGGAGCTGTAGGCAATACCGGCAAGATCCCTTTATTAAGCCGGACGACACTTATTCAGGCCATTACGTTGGCGGGAGGCTTAGCCCCGGATGCTGTGCGGAGCCGCATTACGATATTCCGGTTAGGGCGAGATGGTGGCCCCCCGCAAAAAATTGTGGTCAGTTATGACGAAATAATTTTACGAGGCGGGGAAAATATTGAGCTCAAGCCCGGGGATACCCTTGTGGTGCCTTCTGAAACGATGGTGCTTCTGCCTTAAAATAGTCACATATTGAATGTATTCTTTATTTTGCTGACGGAGATTTATGGCGGCTTGTAATGTATGGATCAAACATGTGTTGTTGATGTGTTCTTTCATGGCTATGCTGAGCGGATGCTCTAAGCCAGATGTGATTATTCCACCTGGCCCGCCGGAAGAAGGGTTTGTGTTAGGGCCGGAGGATGTCATTGATGTTGTGGTGTGGAAAAACCCTGATCTGTCCAGGCAAGTTGTTATTCGGCCTGATGGAAGAATTTCTCTTCCTCTTATCGGGGATGTGTCAGCAAGTAACATCACGGCGGATCAATTAGCCGAGAACATTTCTGAGCGTTTTAAGGCGTATAAGGAAAACCCCTCGGTCTCAGTGAATGTTCTTGAGGTGAATAGCTATTTTGTTTTCATTGTGGGAGAAGTGAATGCGCCGGGAAAACTCTCCCTGAAATCATATACCACTATTCTCCAGGCTCTTTCCTTGGCCGGAGGCTTTACGCAGTTTGCTTCCCGTAACGATATTCAGGTGATACGAAATGTGACCGATGCAGAGGGGAAAGTCAAAGAACTCAGGATACCTCTTCGTTACGATGACCTGATATCTGAAGAGGGTGGTGCCTATAACCTGACCTTAAAATCTGGAGATACCATTATTGTCCCATAATGTTGTGCGTTAGAACGTGGCTTGAAGAATGAAAAATTATTCTTGAAAGCGGCTTGAATTTTGTCAGAATGTTGCATTAGTTGAAATGCCCGAATCTACATTTCCTATAAACAGGGCTCAGGCGGAAAAAGATCAGTCAGCGATCATGCTGGCCTTCCTGAAAGACGCGATTGATCTTGTTATTCGCCGCAAATGGTGGATTATCATCTTTGTGCTTCTGGGCTTGTCAGTTGGCGGAGCCCTGGCATGGATGAAAAAGGATGTGTATCGTTCGAGTACGGTCATTTTAATCGAACAACAAAAAATTCCTGAAAATTATGTTCCCTCAGTGGTGGGAGGGACTGCTGCTGGTCGCTTGTCCACCATTACACAACAGGTCTTGAGTCGCACGAATTTGCAAAAAGTGATTGACGAGTTTCATTTGTTCCCCGATATCATAAAAAATAGTGGCTATGAGCCTGTGGTCAAAAATTTACGAAAAAATATCACACTGGACACAAAAGGAAATCGTGAACAATTAGAATCATTTACCCTTTCTTTTGCTCATCAGGATCCGATGATGGCCATGACGGTGACAGCAAAACTGGCCTCTCAATATATGAATGAAAATATCAAAATTCGTGAGCAATTTATTGAGGGGGCAACAGAGTTTTTGGAGCAAGAGTTGGGGATTGCCGAGCAGGCTCTTAATGAGAAGGAGAAAGCTCTTAGCGAGTTTAAATTACAATATGCCGGAGAGTTGCCTGGACAACTGGAAACCAATCTTCGAACGTTGGATCGTTTGCAGAAAGAAGCAAGTTCGATTCACGAGTCGATTAATGGGTCGAATACTCGGCTGCAACTCCTGCAAAAATCTATTCGTGATTATGAAGCTATGGCCGGGACGTTAATGGAATTCAGTTATGCCCCAATGCAATCCGTCGCGGGTCCTATGCCAGGTCCTTTAATGAGGTCAAGGCCCCTGATAAACCGAATTGAGGAACTGAAACGGGAGCTAATCAAGCTGTCGGGTGAATTTACGGATGCCTACCCTGATGTGATCTCTCTTAAGACTCAAATAAAAAACCTAGAAAAAGAATTAGCGCTAGAGGCTGAAGAATCCCCACAGGAAAATTCTTCAGTCCTGGAAGAAGATGAAACGCTAGAATTTGGCGCAGGGGATCTGCCAATTTTTGATCCCTATTTAGCCGAATTAAATAATGCTCGAGATGAATTAAAGACACAATTAGGGATGATGCGAGCCCGATTGAAAAAGATCGCTGAACTTATGGGGAATTACCAACGACGAATCGACCAGACCCCCACTCGCGAACAAGCACTCCTGGTGCTGCAGCGGGATTACAGCAATATGCAAGCCAGTTATCAAAATCTACATGGAAAACGATTGAGTGCGAAAATTGCCGAAAATCTGGATAAACGGCAAAAAGGTGAACGGTTCCGCATCCTAGATCCTGCGAATTTACCTAGGAAGCCTGAAGGCTTCCCGCGATTTTTCATGGTCCTGGGAGGAGTGGTTGCCGGCGCAGGATTGGGATTTGGCATTGTCTTTCTCTTAGACATGGTCTCACCGACATTTCGTCGTTCAGAAGATGCGGAGGTTTGTTTAGGGGTATCCGTCTTGGCGACTATTCCAAGTTTTCGTTTGGCCTATGGAAAATCAATGAAAATGCTATCTGGAGATATACATTCTTCTTCGTCCATGAATGGGGAGGCTCAAGGAGTTGGATCACGAAGTTATTTTAAAGTAGGAGGAAATGCCAAATCAGCTAGGAAGAAGGCCATTCCCTCGCAAATGGATCTCGTGGTCAAGTGGCGCCCGGAATCGATTGTGGCCGAACAATTTCGCGTTGCAGCGACTCGACTTGATTTGCTTGGGGAACGGTCAATGGGGAATGTTGTGTTGGTGACTAGCGCCATGAAAGGAGAAGGCAAAACATCCACAGCTACGAATTTGGCCTATACCTTAGCTCGGGACCTGGATGAGCCAACGCTGCTTATTGAGTGTGATTATAAATGTCCCAATTTGCATAATGTAATGGGGTTGCCTCCTTATCCCGGTGTGGCGGATTATCTGGTTGGAGACGTTTCACTAGAATCGTGTTCCCAGCACATTCAGGATGTGCCCTTATGGTGCATGACTGTCGGGGACCTGAATTCCTATCCAGTGTCATTGTCGAAATTGCAGCACCTGTCATCCCTGATTGAGTCGGTACGTCCTCGGTATCGGTTTATTATCTTAGACTGTCCTCCCATCCTTCCTCTTGCTGATATCAATATATTAAGTGGGATGGCTGATATTGGCTTGATGGTGGTCCGTTCGGGAGTCACTCCCAAAGATGTGGTTCAAAAAGCCACAGAGATACTTAATCGCTCAACTCCTACGCGGTTAATCTTGACCGATGCCTGGTCGCAGGGAATGCCGTATTATGTACGCCATGGTTATTCCATGCCCTATGCCCTCACTAGTTCAAAATGAACGAGGCGTCTCTCGATTCCTCGGCCACCATTATGCCAAATGCAAATGGCCTCAAACAGATTTGCTTTCAATTGTTGGGATTGAAAAAGCGAGTTCTTATTGTCGGCGATGGCAAGCTTGCTCATGATTTGGCCAGAGTCTTGGTGTATGACCGTTCTCATCGATACGACGTGACGGGTTTTCTTTCTGGAGAGCAATCTCGAGTTGGAACGAGCCTGGTGAATCCCACCATCATTGGCACAATCAATCAATTGTTTGCAATCTCGGAACGTTATCACGTACATACTATTGCAGTGTGCGTCGAAGATCGTCGTGGATCAATGCCATTGGATGCGTTGCTGGATGTCAAATCTATGGGCATTGAAGTTGTAGATGGCCATCGGATGTATGAGGAAGAATGTGGGCGCCTGTCAATTGACGAACTGAAGCCAAGTTTTTTGATCTTTTCGTCTGGCTTCAAGCGGAAGCCGGTGGTGATGCTCCTCAAACGGATAGGAGATATGCTTGGGGCGCTCACTGGACTGGTCTTCTTAGCGCCCGTGATGAGTGTTATTGCCCTGTGTATTAAATGTGATTCTCCCGGCCCGGTGCTTTATCGCCAAACACGAGTGGGTTTGCACGGGTATCCGTATGTGTTGTTAAAGTTTCGCTCCATGCGACAGGATGCCGAAGTGGATGGGGTGCAATGGGCATCGTTCTGCGATTCTCGTGTCACCAGACTCGGGTATTGGTTGCGCAAACTCCGTCTGGATGAATTGCCTCAATTCATGAATGTGCTGAAAGGTGAAATGAGCCTAGTCGGGCCTAGGCCGGAACGTCCGCATTTCGTGCAAGATCTCAGGAAGCAAATTCCCTATTATGATTTGCGGCATACGGTTCGACCGGGAATTACCGGGTGGGCACAAGTCTGTTTCCAATATGCGTCATCGTTAGAGGATTCACATGTCAAGCTCCAGTACGATCTCTATTATGTGAAAAATTTGTCCTTGTGGTTAGATTTCAAAGTCTTGCTTCGTACCGTTCGGGTGGTATTGCAAGGCAGTGGGGCAAGATAAGGAAAGGGTAGAAGGGCACAAGAACATCTTATGATGCACGGAATCAGTTTTGATATCGAAGAACATTTTCAAGTCGCGGCATTTGATTGCGCGGCACGCCGCCGTCATTGGCATACTCAAGAAAGTCGGGTTGAACGTAACACTGACGTGATTCTCGATATCCTGGATGAGCGAGGGGTGAAAGCGACAATGTTTGTCTTAGGCTGGGTAGCCGAACGTCATAAAACGTTAGTCAAACGCATTGTGGATGCAGGCCATGAATTGGCTTCTCATGGCTATGGCCATGAGTTAATCACGGCCCAAACCCCTCAGGCATTTCGAGAAGATATACGCCTGGCCAAAAACATCTTAGAAGACATCGGGGGGAAGCCCGTGTTGGGTTATCGTGCGCCGACATTTTCCATCATCAAAGAAACTGAATGGGCTTTGCCCATCTTGGTCGAAGAAGGCTATCGCTACGATTCAAGTATTGTTCCGATTATGCATGATTACTATGGAATTCCTGGTGCCAATCCGGCTATCCATACCTTGGCAACTGAGTCCGGACCAATTATCGAAGTACCGCCATCCGTCTGCCAGCTGGCGGGATTGAAAATACCCGTAGCGGGGGGCGGGTATTTCCGGTTATTTCCCTACTCCCTCCTGAAAAAGCTCTTGCGCCGGGTTGAAGCGCAAGGACAACCACTGATCATGTACCTGCACCCATGGGAACTGGACCCGGATCAGCCGCGCATGCAGGGCTCGCTCATTTCCCAGTTCCGGCATTATCTTAACCTGGACAAAGTCCACGGCCGCCTGACTCAGCTCTTACAAGACTTTTCCTTTGGGCCGATCCAGCCGTTACTGCCAAATGCACTGGCATCAACCTAAAAACAGCAGTTGGATCACGAAAGTCTGCACAGACACACGCTAGGAACGTTAAAAATTGACTCATCACCCAAAAGGTGACCACGCAATTTTTAACGTTCCTCTGCACATCAATTGCTCGCCCCGCTTTTTCTCGCTCAACTGCCGCCTTTAGGATAAAAAATCCCTATTCCTGTTTTTCCGTAAGTGCCAGCTCATCTTGTTTTTCCCAATACAAGAATTTTAAAAGGCCTTTTGTGTTGGCCAGAAAAGTATCAAAGAAATCACCGGGGATACTCGTTCAGTTCCCTACTGTATCTAACTGTGTTGTTCACGTATCTGAATGGATACACTGAAGGGTCGGATGAGGATGGGACTCGGATTCGATCAAGGAGGCCTCCCCCATGTTTTCCGTGAAAATCCCCATGGAATGTCAAGTAGGTCATAAGAAAATGAAAATGGAATAAGTTTTGCTACATGGATGATCCATGAGCTTTTCCATGAAGCCACTGTCTTCTATTCTGCTCGTAGATGTCGATCCGAGCCTCGTTCCAGCGACGATTGATCTTCCTGGACACGAACAGTATTCGGTTGAAGCCGTGAAAACGGGAGAGGAGGCCATAGCCAGGGTCAAACAAAAGCGTTACGGTGCTGTCCTCCTTGATGTGGATCTGCACAAAAAAACCATGCTCTCGGTCTTCAATTCCTTGACCCGTTTAGACCCGCTCCTGCCTATTGTGTTCCTTGTCACCGAGGTTCAATGTGAAGAACAGGCCGAATTGTTGAAGCGAGGAGCCATGGATTTCCTCCGGAAACCCTTCAAGGGGCATGAACTCCAAGAAACCCTTCGGAGAATTGCAGATGTCCAGTCACTCAGAAGAGTTGCACAGAACACCGCGAACGGGTTGATGGCTAGCGCGGAGCGGTATCGATCTGTCGTAGAAACGGCTCGGGATGCGATCATTTTAGGTGATCTGGATGGAAATATTCTGTCGTGGAATACTGCCGCAGAACACATGTTTGGGTATTCGGCTGAGGAAATCGTTGGCAAGCCACTCATCCTCCTCATGCCTGTTCGCTATCGTGAACAACATAAGAAAAGGTTAGAGCGGGTCGGTGCAACTCACGAGACGCGAGTGATTGGAAATACCGTAGAACTTCATGGCCTGAGAAAAGGAGGCGAAGAGTTTCCCATTGAGCTGTCTCTTTCTTGCTCAGTTGAATCGAATGAACACTTTTTTTGCGGCATCATCCGGGACATCACTGATCGAAAACGCATGGCTGTTCAATTACTAGAAGAAGCCAAACTCGCCGAAGTGGCCCGTGTGCTTGGGAATATTGCTCACGATATCAAGAACATGCTCATGCCTGTTCTTAGCGGCGCCACGTTGCTGGAAGAAGAACTTCGAGACCATTTTTCAAGTTTTTCCAACGTAAGCCACAAGCAGGTGGAAGCTACCAAAAAGTTTACCATGGAAGCCATAGAAATGGTCATCACGAACACCCGTCGCGTCAATGACCGGGTGCGGGAGATTGCCGATACGGTCAAAGGGAAATCTAGCACACCTCGCTTTGCGCCTTGCCGGATTTCGGGAGTGGTGAAAGGGGTCTTTGAATCCCTTCATCTTTATGGCACTGAAAAGGGGGTTTCTTTTCACATGAAAGAACTTGATTCTCTTCCTCTTATTCATGCTGACGAAAATCGCTTATTCAATGCGTTGTACAATCTTGTCAATAATGCCATTCCTGAAACCCCTCATGGCGGAACTGTCACGATTAGCGGAAAAGTGGGCCCGGATCAAACGACCGTGATAATCTCGGTAACCGATACGGGCAACGGCATGCCCCCTGAAATTCGTGACAGTTTGTTCACCAATGAGACCATCAGTCAAAAAATTGGCGGGACCGGGTTGGGAACGAAGATTGTCAAGGATGTCGTCAATGTCCATGGTGGAACCATCACCGTAGAAAGTGAGCAAGGCAGCGGTACAACCTTTACAATCCACCTTCCTGTAAAGGGCAATTGTGAAGACGGGAGAAGTAAGAAGCGAGGAGGGTGGAATCGAGAGTGAAAAAGAAGAAGGAATGTGCCATTTCCTCCTCTTTGGCTACTCACTTTTTACTTCTAACTTCTCGCTTCTCACTTCTTTTAGTGAGGGTGATTGTGAATGCACTTGCATTTTTTAGCTATTTTCGACATTATACCCACTTACCGATTTTTGTCTGGCCTAAGGATCAACACTACAATCTGCGAACCTAAAATTCTGATTGTTATTTTAACTGGGGAGGAGCCGTATGAGTGAGTCCAAAACAGCTGGTATGTTTAGCGGTCGAGAGTCTGAAGGCCTTGTGCTTGTTGTGGATGACGAGCCGGATGTCAGAAAAGTGGTTCGTATGACCTTAGAAAAAGCCGGGTATGATGTGATTGAGGCTGAAGATGGAGAAAAAGCCATCGAAGAAATCAAAAAAGGTGAAAACTCGATACTGTTGAACCTTATTATTACGGACATTCGTATGCCAAACATGAATGGCATTGATGTCATTAATTATTACCGGAAAGAATGGCCCAGTGTTCCCTTGATTGTGTTAACAGGATTTCCAGATCTCGATATGGCCACATCGATGTTACAGCACGGGATCTCGGATTATCTCGTCAAGCCAGTTGAAGCCGAGACGCTGAGAGCCTCAGTGGCCAAAGCCTTCGAGCAACGAGAAGTCCTTGGCTTTTAGGTAGGTGCCATAGGAAACGATAAAAACTATTCTTAAGAACAGTGGAGAATACCCTAGTCGATTGCAAGGGAACGTTCTCCACTAGGAATGACGGTTTCAAGCATACTGGTCTCAGTTCTCCCTGTTAAGGGAGAGCTGGACCAAGAGATGGGCATGGGGCATTCCTCTATTGGCTCAACATATTTGCTGTCCTCTTTGATCGTCTCGCCGTTATTCCCCTACGTCATTTCGATGATCGAATGCCCTTCACTTGCCTGAAGGTAGGACGATGAACAACCCGGATCGAACAACAGTTGTCATCCTGGGAGCAGGAAGGGGGGGAATTGCCCTTCTTGAACTCCTGACCCACCTCCCGAGAGTTGAGATAGCAGGGATTGCTGACGAGGATACGTCCGCTCCCGCCCTTCCGTACGCCAATCAACTTAAAATTCCCATTACACAGGACCTTTTGAGTCTCATTCGTCAGCCGGGAACTCACCTCATTGTGAATGTGACGGGAGATTCCAACATCGACAGACTGATTGTGGCTCATAAGCATGTTGAAACCGAAGTTCTGGGAGGAGTGGCCTCAAAGGTGTTGTGGGATCTCGCTCAACATGTGGCCAAGATTCAATCTCAACTCTTTCAAACAGAAAAACTGGCAGGCATGGGCACGTTCGCCTCAGGGATTGCTCATGACATCAATAACCCTCTGTATATCTTATTGGCTTTTTCAGAAAATATTCTCGAAGAAACCGATGTTTCCACCATTCACGAACGGGCCAGAAGTATCATCGAAGCCGGCAAACGGATTCAAGGAATTTGTCAAAACATCACACAGTATGCCAGAACGGCAAAAGCCGTCGATCCCTGTACAGTTAATGTGAATGACAAGCTTGATGAGGCATTAAAGATTGCTCGATATGCCACCATCCTTCAAGACCTCTCTATCGTCAGAAAATATGCTGAGAACGTCGAGGTGTTAGCCAACCCCAATGAACTGTTCCAAGTCTTCGTCAACCTCATGACCAATGCCATTCATGCAATGGAGGGAAGGGGAACCTTGACACTCTCATCATGCTGTGAAAACGGGGTTGGAAAGATTTCAATCGCCGATACCGGTTCCGGCATCCCCACAGAAAATCTTGAAAAAATCTTTGATCCATTTTTCACCACCAAACCACCCGGACAAGGAACCGGACTTGGCCTGCATAACGTGAGAGCTATCATCAAAAAATATGGAGGCGAACTCAGAGTGGTGAGTGAAGTTGGGAAAGGGACCACATTTACGATCGAATTGCCTAAGAGTCCAATGTAAAAGCAGAATCCCAGATCCATGGACATGGCCAGCACACAGACAACGACAACCAAGAGCAAGACAGGACTCAGGCGCAAGCTGATTGTCTCGATGGTGCTTGTTGGCGCGCTGCCACTCGCCATTGGTTTGATCATGGCGTTTTTTCAGGGAACGAAGGAGATTCGCGAGGTCAGCGGGACGAGCTTTGAAACACTTGCAACTGAGACAGCACGGAAAATAGATCTGATCCTGAGCGACGAACTGGCGCAAACCTCTCAAATCACCACCGACGTAAATATCATCCATGCGCTGGAGATTCGCCGTGACCAACTTGCCGATTATCGCGATGAGGACTTGCAGGCACAGATTGCCCAAGAAACACAGGCGTGGACAGATCAGAACCCTGAGTTGGTCCAACGCCTCACGCAAAACAAGCTGGTAACCATACTCCGCCGATATTATGGCGGAACCTATGTTGATCCAGGTCACCCCATTCCTGTGGTCACTCGTTCCGCCACTCGCGGGCTCTTTCTCACAGATGTGGCCGGGCATCTCATTGCAACACTCAACACCAATGTACCTTATGCTCATTCCCATGAATCATGGTGGAAAGGCGCCTTTAAAAATGGAGTCGGTCAACCATATATTGCCAACGTCGCCTTTAATGACCAATTGGGAGTCTATACGTTTACCCTTTCCTTACCGGTCATGGACAGTCTCCGGTATCAGGTTGTTGGCGTGTTACATCGAATCTATGATGCCAAAGAGTTTTTCACCTCACATATCGACACCATCCGGTTTGGAAAGACCGGACATGTCATGCTCATCGATGGCAATGGCATGGTTCTCAGCTGCCCTATTTTGCCCACAGGCACTCGCCTAACCGACCCGGAAATTATTCCTCTGGTCACACCGATGCAGAAGGGCTGGACCCCGGCTCCAAGCGATGGTCATGGTGGGGTGCGGTCTTCCATTATTGGTTTTGCCCCCCTTCCTACAACAAGCCGGATCACCCAAAATTCAACCGGAATGGGATGGCATATGTTCGTCTGGCAATCGTCTGACGAGCTATTTGCACCTATTGAACATCTCTTTACATGGGTCGCCATCTTCGGACTCCTGTCGATCATCCTCCTGGCCATGCTTGGATATATTGCCGCCAATCGTATTGTCACACCCATTCGCCGACTCCAAGAAACCGCAAAGCTCATTGGTCGCGGTGATTGGCAAGAACCGATCAACATCAAGACCGGCGATGAAATTGAAGAACTGGCCGACGAGATCAATCGGATGAACCAGAAATTGTCCTCGGCCTTCGCAGGGCTTGAAAGTGAGGTGGAAACCAAATCTCAGGAAGTCCAATATCTCCAGGAATCCACGGCCCAAATTCTTGATAGTGTCCCGGACCCCGTGATTATGTTAGATCACAATCAACTCATCCAATATATGAATCGCGCCTCCAAAGAGGCATTTCATCTCAATGATGGTAGACAGGTTGAAGGCCAATCTCTCTTCATGATTCTCACTGTTGATCCGGCGGTACAACAGAAAATTGGACAAGAAATTCAAGCAATGGGCGCTCATTCCACCGGAGAGACAACTGTGACGGCTTCAGTCACCAGTCGGACCGGGGAGGCACTCAGAGACCCGCTTCAACAAGCCACAAGCCAGACGGCTGCTTCGGATCGCCAAGAAATTCATGTCAATGGGCAGACGTACCGTTATCAATTGTTTGGCATACGGGCACGGCATGGCCAAAATCTGGAAATCGGATTAGTGCTTCGAGATATGACTGAAGAAAGTCGGCTGCAGGATCGCCTGATCAAGGAAGAAAAACTCGCCAGTATCGGTGTGCTCAGTGCAGGAATCGGTCATGAGCTGAATAATCCTCTCGTCGGGGTCATTGGACTCGGTGAAGCCATTCAAGACGAGGAGAACCCGAATCAGATGAAGGAGTATGCACAGAGTATTGTGCAACATGGACGACGAATGGCTTCGATCATTCGAGACTTTACCGGGCAGGCCACATCTCAGGTCAAAGGACAGTTGACTCAAGTGAATATGAATGAGCAATTAGAGCATGCACTGAATGGGGTGAAAGAGATATATGATACCTCGTCTCTGGATATCCAGACAGACTATCAAGATCTTCCAGCCGTGCGGGGCAATCCACAGGAGTTGAGTCAAGCGTTTGTCAACATCATCACCAATGCGGTTCAAGCCATGGGGGATCAAGGAACCTTGAAGATTTCTACCACTGCGCGTGACCACAACATTCAGATCAGGATTCAAGATACGGGTCAGGGTATTCCGCGTCATTTGGTGGAAAAAATCTTCGATCCTTTTTTTACGACAAAACAACAGGGTGAGGGTTCCGGTCTTGGGCTAACCATCGCACGGCGAATCATTCAGAAGTATGCAGGACAGATCCAGGTCAGTAGGAAAGAAGGAGAGGGAACAACGTTTCAGATCACGCTCCCTCTCAATCCGAAGAGTTCGTCTGACACGAAGGAGGACATATTGTGACAAGATTGAGAAAGCCAATGATATGGATGGGTACATTCTCTCTATGTTGCATTTTCGTCAGTTGGGCAGCTTTGTCATTTGGTGGCAAGAAGCCCACAGCCGTTCACGGAATTTCCCCCGAAAAAGTCGCGGACTATGTTCATGCCATTATTGAGGCTGATCGCACCGTGTATACCACTCATGTTGTCAAAAATATGCAAGAAAAAGGTATCGTCTCGGCGGATGAACATTGGGAACAAAACAATGCCTTACCGTTACCGGCCCAGTTTCTTCAACTCGCTGGACGCCTAGTGGCAGAAAAAGGCAGTGGAATTCGTTATCGGCTCATCAGCCTCTGGCCCATTTACCGACGAAATGCCCCGGCAACTGAGTTCGAGCGCAAAGGGTTGAAATCCTTCATTCGCAATCCGGATACACCTCATAGGGGTATTGTGAGGAGCGGGAAAAAACAATATTTTCAAGCGATTTATCCTGATCGCGCTGTCACAAAGGCCTGCATCGATTGTCATAATACTCATCCGCTTAGTCCCAAGCGGGATTTCACCTTAAATAGTGTCATGGGTGGCATCGTCATCACGATTCCTCTTGAAGAAGTAAAAAGGGAGAAGTAAAAAGGGAGAAGCAAGAGAGAAGAAAAGGAACATCCATTTCTTTCGCACTCCCCATTTAGGGCTCGCGAAACAATAACTTCCCATTTTCGCATCCCATCTTCAGGCCATCTTGAGCCGATCTTCGCTCGCAAAATCCTCAACGTGGGCTTTGCTACGCCTGCGGTTTTGCTCTCTTAGATCGACTCAATCTGACCTAATTCTGGGCTCGAATTCTGGGAAGTTATTGTTTCGCGAGCCCTTAGCCCTTTTCCCGGTTCTGCATTGTCCTGCCTCCGTAAGAATGAATTTCACACAATCACGTCATTTTTCAAACATGTCACACACAAGAAGGAATGGAATATCGATGGATACGGTAAACCTGTTTTCCTCTACAGAAGATCAGATAGATAATGAGGAGAGTATTTCACAGAAAGAATGGACAGCCCTGTTTGATGCCGCCATCGCATTCAAAAATCTCAAATGCTGGGAATGGATGTATGATCGTGATGTGTTTGGCGTCCAGAACCCTGAAACCGGCGAAATCGGATACTGTTGTGTGATGGGTCAGTTAGGAGAAGTGCTGGCCTTGAATGTGTATTTGGGCCCGAAGGGGTTTGCCAGTTACCGACAGTTGCAAGAACTGGCACAGCCAGCGGCGTCAGGGGATGCGTTTGGCCCTCATCCTCTCTTGAAGTCCCAACTCTGCGTGATGGCTTCTTTTGAAGATCGTGCGGAATTACATGCACAAGATTTACGCCTCATCAAACGTGTGGGGCTGAAATTTCGCGGGAAAAAAGCATGGCCGCTCTTTCAGAGTTATCAGCCCGGATATTTGCCATGGTTCTTGACTCGCTCCGAGGCGCATCTTCTCACGGTGGCTTTACAACAGGCCATTCATGTGGCAGAGAAAACCCGAGTGAACCCTCATTTGCTAAACTCATCCGATGATGGAGAGCAAAAGATTTTAGTTAGAAGGTATGAGGACGAAAAATGGAGCGAGGTATGGGAAGATCCTCCAGTCTTATGACACGCCTGCAATCATTCCGATCATCAATGACCTGCAGTTGGCGCAACTGAAAAAGGCGAATTTTCCGCGCAAAGGAACATGGGCTACCGACTGTGTGATGTTGCCTATGCCTATACGAGAAGGGACACGCCCATACTTTCCTCATGCCTTTCCGATCTTCAGTGGTGAAGGGATGGCTCTGGGAATGAAAATGTTCAAGTTCGAAGAGATTGAGTCAGCCGTGCCTCAAGCGTTTATGAATCTTGTGGAAACGGTACAAGCCCTCCCCCAGTTTTACAGGTGGGAAGCGAGCAAGTATGTACGTTGCTAAAGCCCATTGCCAAGAAGCTGCAAATTTCCATACAACGCGTTGAATCGATGCCTGCTCTGGAATATTTTCTCCAAGGTATGGGAGAGTTTTTAGGAAGTTGAAAATCTCTGCATTCATAAACCTAATACTGCATAGCTGGCACCAAACAATAGGACCACTCGTAAGGCGGGAGGCGATAAGAAAAGAACAAGAGGAGGGTACGGAAGAATGTCTGTTCCGATAAGTGGGATGTGCCCTGAATGAGCTTATATCTTCTTGCCAGACAGGGATTTTTGACCATCACTGAAAATATCTAACATTCCTATTCTCGCCCGACACTAGGTGGCCAACCCTCTACGGTGCTACAAGTCGAACCAGACCTCCGCATCATTCGCCAAGGCGCCATTCCGCTGGTAGCCATTCAGGAAATTTTAGGAAATGGGCAATAGTAGGTTGAAACTTGAGGAGATAGAAGAGGCTCCAAATTTTGTTTTACATCTTTCTATTTTGGGGATCGAAGCAAGGGAAGTATTGTATAACAATAGACCCTCTTTGTTTTTCTATTTGGAGGTATAATGGTTCAAATCTTTGGCAACATGAATTGGAGGTAGATTTCGAAACTTTAATTTTAATTGAATAGGGCATGGCGTGCAGCCTGTGATGAATCGCGGCTGGGAATAATCAAATGCAAGATAAAGCAATGACCGCATGCATAGACCACAACATGAGGAACTTGATGGGATTTGCGCATTGCTCAGCCTTGAGCTGTGTGATAGCATTTTGATATCATAATCACACAATCTCACATGACGGGAGGGGATGATGGCACAAGTCCTGGTGCGACAGCTTGATGGCAAAGTCGTGGAGCGCTTAAAAAAACGGGCCAAAGAGCATGGCCGGTCATTGCAGTCAGAGGTCAAGACGATCCTTGAAGAAGCGGTGCCCGATTATGAAAGCGCCTGGAAACGGATTGAACGGTTTCAGAAACGTTTGAATCAGTCTGGGAGGAAGTTCAGTGACAGCGCGGTTCTTATTCGGGAAGATCGTGATCGGTGATCCGGTATGTAGTGGATGCCAGCGTGGTCGTCAAGTGGTTTCTTCCAGAAATATATGCTGAGGCAGCAGGTTTTCTTCACAACTCAGTCTGCCAGCTTCATGCCCCAGCCTTTTTTGTCCTGGAGGTAGGAAATGTCCTTTGCAAGAAAACCCGTCGGCAAGAGCTCGTTAAGGAAGAGGGAGAGACCATTCTTAAAGAATTGGCACATCTGCCGGTACAGAAACATCCCGACCACCGCTTGTTCCGATCAGCATATACGCTCGCTTGTCACACGCATCGAAGTCTGTACGATTGCATGTATCTTGCGTTAGCTGAAGCAATCGATGGACAAGTAGTCACCGCTGATCGAAAATTCTACACGGCGATAGCCAAAGGACCGTATGGCCAACGAGTGCTTTGGGTCGAAGACCTTGTGATGGGAACATGATTCTGAATGTATGAATACGAGGCCAAGCATCCTCAACGAGAAATTCTGACGAGAGGCACCAAGCCCAGGTACAGAGATTGTGTCAAGTCAAGCAATGACCCAAAATTATGACCCCAAATTGGGATCCAGAGCATAGACATTCAGAAGTCAGACCAATACATGATGTCCCCGGTCTTTCAAAATGGGTCTTCGTGGAATTGTGTGGGTGAATCAAGAGGGAACGTCGCTCCAGACATCCCCCTCCTTTGTAAGGAGGGGTGAGGGCAGGGAGAGTCATGGAAACGGGCTATGCGCTTTCATTCAGGTGTCGGTACCCGGTACCCCACCTCTTTGGGTCCTCTTCGGACCCAAGCCCCTTACAAAGGGGAGGAATCAAACCGCCGAAAGCTTGGCACGGACTCCTAATGGTTTGGCTCACCTAAGTTCTTCTACATTTTTGCTACCACCATGATTATTCTTCATGCCGGTCTGATTGGCGATAAACTGTTTCTCTGGGGTGAACAACCTCTTGAAGCCAACATACCTCCCGGCAAACCCCGGAAGCGTTCATCCAAGGGCGTTCGCTCTCCCCTCTTCCCTTACGATACTCCAGAGAAAGAACTGCTATCCGCGCTGCACACTTCCGGGGTCATGGTTATCCCCACCCGCTTGCGTTCCAAATCCATGACCGTTTGGCTGCCCACGGTGAAATCTCTGCCCGTTCCCTCGAGCCCTATGATTGCGAATCAACCTGATGGCTCTGAGAAATGTGCCTTGGGCCCATGGACGATCACCACCTATCTGCTTCCACCAGAAGAGGCCATGAACCTTCTGGGGGCTTGCCCGGGTAAGTTGACGTTGGCTCCGGGAATTTTGGTGGGACAGGATCTC
>SMVB01192516.1_pt1 | contig 16153 bp, 14 predicted proteins | sample 2456461 | NCBI WGS metagenome assembly SMVB01 (sample SAMN11095934, study PRJNA526329) | marine sediment metagenome | biome: Marine sediment; feature: Surficial sediment; material: Deep marine sediment; isolation source: Hadal surficial sediment | place: Pacific Ocean | collected 2014-05 | depth...
GGATTACATTGCCGAATCAGCCATGCCGTTGCGATTCTGAATTGAATTGCGCCAAATAGAATGTTAAGTTTATTCGTTCCAACATACGTAACGACTGAATGTGTACGACGTCAATGAAATTCTACAAGTACATAATTCATATCTTGCTACTCTGTGTATGCCTTGCTCCTGCCCGCGCAGATTGGATCAGTTTCAGCGGCGCCGAAAACGCACCTACCATTGCTGAAATATATATTCAGGAGGACCACATAAAACTGATTCTTGAGGTTTATGTCGGTGACCTACTCACCTTCGAATCACTTCTCTCTGATGAATTACTTAAAGTGAACGATATTTTCTTTGATCATCTTTCGCAGACAAAGCGAATAGAGCATTTTTCCAAGAACACATTTCAATTCGTTACAGACGACGGCGCGCAACTTGCGGCAGAGTTGATGGTCAGCGAGCCGCGCTTGCGCAAAGAAAGACAGTCACCATTTGCAGGCATGATCAATCCCCTGACAGGCAGACCTATTCCCGGCCCGCCAGACGACAAGCGGGTCGTTTACGCAGAACTCAAATATCCATTTCAAACTAAACCCAAATCGCTGAAAATTATTCCTCCCCTCTCTGATAACGAGAAGGGTATGGCGTCGATCCCAATCGGGTTTAGGGTTAACCATCTGGGAGTTCCGGTTATCGGCTTCATGTATTTATCGACTACCGTTAACCTTAATCTGGACTGGCAGGATTCCTGGTATACATCTTTTGAAACCAAAGCTCTAAAGCGGTGGCAGACATCGGGAGTTAAGTCCTATATCTATATTGAACCATACGAAGTACGCCATGAGGTTCTGGTTCGCGTTAAAGACCTTGCATCATGGATGGATCTTGAATTAAGGGGAGAAGAGTTCATCGAAATTGACGAATTCGATGATCTCCGGCAACGAGCAGGGGAGTTTTTCTTAAGTCATGAGAATGTGCTAATTGATGGCAAGCGCATAAAACCAATTCTTGACCGGACATCTTTTCTGGAATTCTCACTGGTAAAATCGCGATTCATAGATGTACCGGAGCGCTTGCCGCTTGCGCCTGCGATGGTGGGCGTGATAATCACTTATCTAACAGAAGGAATTCCGAATGAAGTTTCCGTTGAGTGGAATTTGTTCTCAGATCGTATACAAATAGTTCCTACAAATGCGATCGACCCGGCAGGACCGTTCCCTTCTTATGTTACGCCTGATGACAATGTACATGTCTGGAAAAATTTCTTAAAGAATTTTGTCATACCGACAGTAGAATACGTAACCGTTGCTGAGTCAACTTCAAGCTACAAATTGCCGATTGGCAGTATACTCTGTCTGGTGGCAATCATACCAATAATCATCAGAGGCAGAAAGCGAATACATAATGCGCAACCGGCCTATCTGCAATTTGGCCTGGTCGTTCTTTTGAGTATCGGTAGTTTCTTAATTTACCCGTACTTAAAACTACCATTAGGTAATTCAAAGGTGTTGGGAGTTAGTTTGACAAACGAACAAGCCAACTTAGTACTCCATAGCTTGTTGAAGAACGTGTATAGGGCTTTTGATTTTCGCGAAGAGAGCGATGTCTACGACAAACTAGCCATTAGTGTCAATGGTGATTTGCTCAGTGAAATCTACCTGCAATACAGAAAGTCTTTTGTTGTCCAGAGGGCAGGCGGCGCTCAGGCCAAGGTCAAGGACATCGAGATTCTCGATGTTTCCATCCGGGAGAATAATCCTTTTGCTGGAGCATTGGTTCTCAAGTCCAGATGGACCGCCTTCGGGACAGTTGGGCACTGGGGGCACATCCATAGTCGTAAGAACCAATACGATGCTCTCATCACGTTGGGCGTCGTTGATGGGGCCTGGAAAATTACTGCCCTCGAATTGCTGGAAGAAACACGCATTGACCCTTATGCTAGAGAGACCGCATCTAGTGGTGAGAGCGGATAATGATACTTATCAAGTCTTTAGAATATAGTTATCACAATGACGGATTCAAGCTGAAAATACCCGAGCTTTCGATTGAAAGGGGCGAGAAAGTCGCGCTGATCGGTCCTAATGGATCCGGCAAGACAACTCTTTTGAATCTAATAGCTGGTATTTTGGTTCCAGAATCAGGCGCCGTTAACGTTGATAACGTACAAATAAATGAATTAAGCGATGACTCCAGACGTGAGTTTCGAATTACTAATATTGGATTCGTCTTTCAGGAGTTCCAGTTGCTTGAATACCTGGATGTTCTGGACAATATTCTGCATCCGTTCCGGATAACCGGCGCACTGGAGTTGAACAGTCACATAAGAGAGAATGCCGCCATGCTTGCCGGACAAATGGGGATTGGTGATAAACTAAACCGGTACCCCAACAACCTCTCCCAGGGTGAAAAACAACGGGCCGCGATATGCCGGGCGTTGCTACCACAGCCCAAGGTCATTCTTGCTGATGAAGCAACGGGCAATCTCGATCCTGATAATAAAATTCGGATACTGGAACTGCTGTTTCGCAGTGTGGAGAATCAAAAAGCAACGTTGTTAGCGGTTACTCACGATTATGAATTATTGGATAAATTCGATAGAGTGTTGGACTTCAGCAGGTTTCACAAAATCGCGACTGTATGAATGACAGTCTTTATATCGCCTGGAAGTATATTTCCTTTTACAGGATCATAACTGCGACGCTTGTAGCATGCATTACATTGATCTTGTTTCTGCCCGTGGCGCTTGAGTTACTGCTCCGTGAAAGTGAACGCCAGCTTATGTCACGCGCAAAATCAACTCCATTTCTTGTTGGCGCGAAGGGTAGCGCCCTGGATCTGGTTATGAATTCACTGTACTTTGGAAATCATATTCCGGAACTGATCACGATGGAAGCTTCACTCCGAATTGCTGACTCAGAGATGGCTAAACCAATTCCGATCTATGCTCGTTTCCGGGCTCGAGGCTATCCGATAATCGGTACGACACTGGATTATTTCGAATTCCGCGGGCTGGAACTTTCTCTGGGAAGAAACATGGCGATACTTGGAGAGTGTATATTGGGCGCAACAGTTGCTGAGAAATTGAATCTTACACCTCAGAGCGCTCTGGTTTCGTCACCGGAAAACGTTTTTGATTTAGCCGGCATTTATCCGCTAAAGATGAAAGTTACCGGCATACTCAAGAGATCACACACATCGGATGATTTAGCAATCTTCGTTGACTTAAAGACGGCTTGGGCAATCGAAGGTCTCTTACATGGGCATGAAGACTTGAGTGAAGCCGCCGATCCGCAGGTCATCCTAAAAAAGGAGAAAGGCAACATCGTTGGCAGTCCGAAAGTGTTTCAATACATGGAAATATCCGAAAAGAATCTGGAGTCATTTCATCTTCATGCAATTACTGCGGAGCTTCCTATCACGTCCGTAATTGCAATACCCAGAGATGATAAATCAGGAACCATTCTCCAGGGTAGATACCTGGCAAACAATGAATCAAGCCAGATTGTAAGTCCTCAGGAAGTCATAGATGGTCTGCTTCAAAGCATCTTTCGCATGAAAAACGTACTTGACGCCGTCATTCTGGTAGTTACTTTCGGTATGGTATTAACCATTATCCTCGTTTTTGCTCTGTCCCTGCGGTTGAGACAGAATGAGGTAACAACCATCTTCCGACTCGGTTGCCAGCGAATGACCATCGCCAGACTTCTCAGCGCCGAGATCGCTATCATTGTGGCCATGAGTCTTCTGTCCTGTACTACTTTATTGTTCATATTGGATCGCTATTCAAATGATCTGGTCCGAGGATTATTCATCCGATGACAGGCGCAAAATTGCAAGTAACGGTGACTTGGCAGAGAGCTCCTCGGCAAGCAGTTGCGTTTATATTATTAGTCGTAATACTGGCTACAGGTTGTATCGGAGAGAAAGAAGAGCCTACAGACGCGGACATACGAATTTTCGCCTCAAACTATCCTCTTGCTTTTTTTGCTGAAGAAATTACAGGCAATCCGGAATGGTTGATTCTCCCCGATATTGATGACGATCCCTCTATTTGGCATCCGTCGATTGAAGACATCACTGCGATGCAACAGTGCAATGTCGTTCTTGTAAATGGAGCTACATATGAGAAGTGGCTGCAAAAAGTAAGTCTTTCTGAGAATCGCACAGTTATCACATCTGCCCCGTTTCGGGATCAATACCTGTTTATCGAAGAAGGACCGACTCACAGTCATGGGCCAACGGGAGAACACAGCGATGCAGGTACGGCTTTTACAACCTGGCTTGATTTATGGCAGGCGACTCAACAAGCTCTAATGATAAAAAACGCACTGGTTATTGCAGGGGTCGGCCGCGAAGAGAATATTGAGGCGAATTTTAGGAAACTGCAATTTGAGTTGTTATTGTTGGATTCAACTATTATGGTTATTACGAGAGGTCATTCCGATGTGCCATTGTTTGCTTCGCACCCGGTTTATCAATATTTCTCCCGAAGATACCGGCTGAACATAAAGAGTGTTCACTGGGAACCAGGCAGTTTTCCCGACGAAGCAATTTGGCAGAAATTGGAAACACTGCACAATACACACAGGGCGGCCTGGATGATTTGGGAGGATGAACCGTTGCCTGAAAGTGTTGAAAGATTAGAGAAAATGGGTATCCAAAGTGTTGTCTACGATCCTTGCGGCAACCGGCCCGATGACGGCGACTTCATGACGGTAATGAATAGCAATGTGGCTAATTTGCGATTGCTCTTTGAGCACTATCGCTGAATGTCAACTAGAGATAAACGGAGGAAACACATGACAGTAAATTCACGGCGGTCACGTTACTGCGGGTGCACCGCGATATTTTGTGCGGCAATGTTGACGGTTGTCGTTCCTTCTCGCTCGATCGCTCAGGAGCGGCAAACCGTTGTCGGGCAGAAGATTCACAGGTCAATTCCCCCCGCGGGCGCCAAAACCCATACGGTTGTCCCGGCTGAACGGTATCGGGCCGGTTGGCTTAAACGATGGATTTTCGGAAGCACATATCGAGACTTCTGGACTACACCCATTGAAGCCACCGTACTCAATCTGGATAGTGTCGGCGGCGGTCTGACACCTCTTCGAACCGGCGGATTCGGGCAGTCCATCTCCCTGCACTTCATGGGAAAGGACGGTCGCCGATATACGGTCCGCTCAATGGACAAGGCTCCTAATAAGAATCTTGCGAAAGACTTGAAGAACACCGCGGTTGAAAATATCCTCCAGGACGCAATCAGTGCTCAGTTTCCTTTGGGGGGACCCGTCTGCGATGCACTGATGGACGCTACTGGAATCATCCATTCACCCCACACATTTGTCGTTATCCCCGATAGTCCGAGGCTGGGAGAATACCGCGACCAATTTGCCGGTCTGATAGGCACTCTGCAGGAAGTGCCCTCCGAAGGACCAGACAAAACACCCGGCTTCGCAGGCTCACGAGACATCAAGGGGTCGGATAATCTGTGGAAGAAACTGGAAAAGGGTCCCCGTAACCGCATTGACTCCCGGGCGTTTCTAAAGGCCCGACTCATGGACTTCCTCTTGAATGACAAGGACCGACATATCGGTCAATGGAGATGGGCGCGGTATCCTGACGGCGATGGTTACACCTGGCTCCCCATACCCGAAGATCGAGATCAGGCTTTCATCAATTTCAACGGCCTTGTCATGGCCCTCCTACGGCGGGCCATGCCCAAACAAATTAAATTCCAGGATAAGTATCCGAACCTTGAAGGACTCTCGTCGACCGGCTGGGAAATGGACCGTGAAATTCTGGCAGAGCTCGAGAAGCCCGTTTGGGATTCCATGGCAACCGTAATTCAAAATGAACTGCCAGATCCCGTCATCGATGAAGCAGTTCAGAGGCTGCCGGCAACCTACTATGAGATGTTCGGAGAATTCCTCTCTGCCGCACTCAAGTCACGGCGAGACCGGTTGCCCGAGTTCGCAAGCAGGTACTACCGGTTAATCAGTCGCCAGATCGAGATTCAGGCGACCGATGAGGATGAATACGTTACCTTGGAACACATGTCGGGCGGTGATCTGGTAGTTCGAATCGGACTTGCCGGAAAATCCGGAGCTGACAAAGAGGCCCCGTACTTTCAACGGACATTTCATTACAACGAGACTAAAGAAGTTCGGCTGTACATGCGCGGAGGGGATGACCGGGTGGAGGTTTTGGGAGACAAGGCAAGAATCAAACTGCGAATCGCCGGTGGCGGTGGTGACGACACGTTTGTCAATTCATCTCAGTCCGGGGGTGGAAAGATACTATTCTATGACCATCGCGGAGACAACCGATTCGAAAAAGGCAAAGGGGCCAAAATTGATGAGCTTCCCTACAAGCGTCCTCCCGGTACGAAGTCGGGACCGGTTCACGCAAAGCACGCTCTCGACTGGGGCAAGCAGCAGTTCTCGTTCCCGATTCTGACGGTGAGTCCGGATCTGGGTGCATACGTGGGGATCATTTTCGGTCGGCAAAACTTCGGGTATCGCAGTGATCCTTATTCGTCGAAACATGCTATCAGTCTTGGTTTGGCGACCAAGGGTCCTAAGCCGTTCGTTGCCTACACCGGAAAATTTCGCAGCACCTGGGGTGAACTTGATGGAATACTGCATCTGGAATATTCTGGCATCAATGTGATCCGCTTCCACGGCTTCGGAAATGAAACGGAAATACCCGGTCTGTCCGAGTTTTACGAGGTGGAACAGATTGAGTTCATCGCGGCCCCGGCACTTGAACTTAGAGCAGGAAAGAACCGTGGCAAGGACGAAGGCGCAGGCAAAGAGTCGTTGCGTACATCATTCACAGCCAGCCTGGGGCCGATCATCAGATATTCTGAGACACCCTTGAGTGACAACGAAGACAACTTCATCGGCACACTTAGTCCTTTTCCTTACGGAGCCGGGTCGTTTGGGCAGGTAGGCATGCGCGTTAATCTCCAGTACGATTCGCGCGACAATCCGGGTTTTGCGAAAAGTGGCCTTTTGGTCCAAGCAGCCGGTGCAGGGTACCCGGAGGTGTGGGACGTCGAGTCCAGTTTTGGCCAGATTAATGGTAAGGCGTCGGCATACCTGACGGCAGACATTCCGACTGAGCCGACTCTGGCCCTTCGGGCGGGAGGGAAAAAAGTCTGGGGAACGTATCCTTTCCAGGAGGCGGCTTTTCTGGGCGGACCCGGCAATCTCCGTGGATTCCGACAAGACCGCTTCGCCGGGGACGCTTCCGTTTACGGAAACGCCGAGTTACGGTTTGGCTTAACGAGGATCAGGCTAATCATACCGGCGCAGTTAGGGCTTTTCGGCGCCGCTGACGTCGGCCGTGTCTACTTTGACGGAGACCCGAATGATGCCGACAAATGGCACACCGGGGCGGGAGGCGGATTCTGGCTCTCCTTCATGGACGGCATGCAGACACTGAGCGTGGCAATAATGAAAGGCGATGACCTGACGGGCGTGTACCTGAACGCCGGATTCATGTTCTAAACCAAGCACAACGAAGGATAACCATGATTGTTATGAAATCATGAAAGGAGCCCATATGCTCTCCAATGTACTTGTTCGCATAACCGTCTACTACTTGGCGGTACTATCGTTTTTCGGCGGCCTATTCCTCTTGTTCCCTGACATTTTGTATTATCTCGCTCAGGAACGAGCGCGCTCTGTTGCCAGATCACCCATGGATTTCGATGTCGGGACTGGTATGATACCAGGAATAGAGACTGAAGGATTAAGTCGTCTTATCGATCCCGCGACGGCCATTCCGGTCGTCCTTTCTCTTCTGGCGGCGTTACTGCTCACCCTTCCCGTCACGTGGGTATACCATTGGACGCGTCCCAGAAAGAGATATAACCAGGCTTTTGCTCATACTCTCCTGGTTGTGCCGATAGCTATCGCCCTGGTGGTGTTTCTCGTTAAGGGCAGTCTTGCTCTGGCATTCAGCCTGGCCGGCATTGTTGCGGCCGTCAGGTTCCGAACCTCACTCAATGAGCCAATGGATACGGTTTATATGTTCATTGTCATTGGAATCGGATTGGCGGCGGGCGTCCAGCTCATCAATGTATCCTTCTTTGCGTCGGTAATTTTCAATATCGTGGCCCTGACCGTGTGGAAGGTGAACTTTGGGGCGCAGCCGGCGGTACTGTCGGGCTGGACATTAGTCTCGCCCGGTGAAGAGGGGCAGCTGCTTGGCGTGAGCGATGGCGCGCAAGTACAACTGCCAGCGCCCGGAGACGCAACCCAACCGCCTTATAACGCCAGACTCCGGGTCCACACAACACGGCTCGAATCGGCTCAGCGTGCCGTGATTTCGGTTCTTGAATCCTCTGCCAAACAATGGCGGCAAGCGCGAGTGATCCAAAACAAGGATGGTACGTCAATCGTTGAGTTTGACGTCAGGCTGAAAAAGTCTGCGAAACTTGCTGATTTCGTTCGGAAGATCGAAGAATCCGATAGGAAACATGTGGCTAAAGTGGAGTTAAAAAAACGCAAGTCTGGGGAGGGGTAGGAACACATGCAAATACGCGGAGAGCAGCTTCTACTGGCTTTTCTTTTGTTCGGCGTCGCCATTCTGTTGTTGGGAATAGCATACGGCCCCGGCTCATCGACCGATCCCGGCGGAGACTCATATGCTCCGGACAAAAGCACTTCGGCAACAAGAGCCTTGTCGGATACTACTAGAATAACACCTGAGATCATCCTCCTCGAAAGCTACAATCTCAACGCAGAGACCGCGACGCGCTGGAAGCTTCCCAATCACCTGCGAGAAATATCCGGCTTGGCAATGACACCTGATAACCGGCTTCTTGCACATAACGACGAAAAGGGTGTTGTGTTTGAGATCGACTATCGGAACGGGTCGATCGTGAAATCTTTCGCGCTAACCGATCAGGGCGCTCCCGTCAGCGATGACTTTGAGGGGATAGCAGTGGCTGATGGCCGGATTTATCTGGTTACCAGCTCAGGCCGAGTGTATGAGTGCAGTGAAGGTGGTGACGGAGAAACCGTTCTTTTCAACGTGTATACGACCGGAATTGGACGGGACTGCGAGATAGAAGGACTGGCTTATAATCCGGACCAACGGGCGCTCATATTGATGTGTAAAAATCCGAGGAGCGCGAACCAGAAGGGGCTTCTAACCTTGTATCATTGGTCGATTGACACTAGACAACTGGTCGAAGACGCTCACGTCGCCATACCAATCGCCGGCTTTTCACATCGCATCAAGAGCAAGAGCTTCCACCCCTCGGGAATTGAGCGACATCCGCAATCAGGGAACTACTTTATCGTGGCCTCGCGCGAAAGTGCCATTGCGGAGATCACTCCGAACGGAGAAGTCATTGCAGTAATGAAGTTCCCTGCCAAGTGGCATCGACAGGTCGAAGGAATCACTTTTTCGAACGAACAAACACTCATTGTTGCTGATGAAGGCGCGGGGAAGCGGGCTAGACTGACCCTTTATCCGATCTCAGGTGGTCACTAATGGTGCGGCTCAGAGCTGTCCAGCGAGCTTACGGAAGCGCTGCGCGAAGTGCTTTACCAAGACTTGACTATGCGCGTGGGAAGCATTGATACTTTGCGTTACCTCTCTTAAGATGGCCTTGTATTCTAGACGTAAATACGCCCAGTCGGCGGTTGTTCCGTTTGTGCTCAAGAACGGCGCAGTGGAGTTACTGCTGATTACCAATCGGAGCGGCAACCGGTGGGTTATACCAAAGGGTATTGTAGAAGGCAGCTTGACAGCGCTTGAATCCGCTGTTAGAGAAGCCTATGAGGAAGGTGGTATCAAGGGCAAGGCCTACAAACAGGCAATCGGTGAGTATCGATATCGGAAATGGAGCGGAACCTGCAATGTAGAAGTGTTTCTCTTTGAGGTAAGTGAGGTGCTGAGGGAATGGCCCGAAGCTGACTTTAGACAGGGAGACACTCGGGCTCAAGCAATTACTTTATATTGTCTTTACATTTTACAAATTGATTTGAGATTTTCAATTTGGCTATTATGAATGGTGTTGACAATAACAGTTAGAATGTTATAATCAATTGTGAATCTGAGAACCTTTTATTTTTGTAGCTGCTTACTCTAAAATGGCCAAGTGTTCTGACACCAAATATCTCCAGTCTGCGGTTGTTCCGTTCGTGTTCAAGAACGGTATGTTGAAAGTCCTACTGATCAGCAGTCGGAGCGGCAAACGGTGGGTAATACCAAAGGGCATTATAGAAGACGACTTAACATCGCTTGAGTCAGCCGTTGAAGAGGCCTATGAAGAAGCCGGTATTAAGAGGCAATCATACAAAAAGGCGATCGGTAATTATCAGTATCCGAAATGGGATGGCAACTGCCATGTAGAGGTATTTCTCTTTGAGGTAAATGAGGTGCTTAAGGAATGGCCCGAAGCTCATTTTAGACAGCGCGCCTGGGTCACCGTGGAAGAGGCCGCGGAACGCGTCGATGAGAAGGCCCTCAAAAGCATAATTCGACGAGTTCCGGAACTGGTTGACAAAATACCAGTCAGGTGAGCGCTGATTTTGGTGAATGTATTGAACAAAGTTGAAATATTCCTGATATCCGATGGAATTGCTGCCGATACGTTGGTTGACACCATATCGCAGCAGTTCCCTGCGAAGATAAAACCTCCCCACCGTGTCCGGCTTGCCTACTACGACACTTTCGACTGGGCCCTATATAACAGCGGCTTGAGTCTGTCTCGTTTATCCAAAGAGTACTCCCTGCGCTCACTGCAGGACGACCTTGTTCTTCAGACAATACATTGGAATTCAAATAGTATCCCAATCTTCCTTGAAGCCTTTTCTGAAAATTTTGTCAGCGGGAAGTTAAAGCGGATTTTGGCCATCCGCTCGCTCTTTCTGAGGGGCAAGTTGGAAACTGAGATTCAAACGATGCACGTCTTGGACGAACTTAAAAAAACCGTTCTACAAGTACGTGTCGAAAAAATACGTGTGCGGAAAGCACCCACAATTAATCTCGTTGTTCTCAAGCCGATAAGAGGGTACAGGAAACAATACCGGCAAGTTTCTAAGTTTATCAGTGAAATTGGCAACAGATGCGAACCAACTGAAGTATTCAAATTGATTCTCGGTGCGGTCGGCGCGACACCCGGCGATTATTCATCGAATATGCGCGTCCAGCTCCAGCCTGACATGGCCACCCAGAAAGCGACTGTCATAATCCTGAAGCGTTTGCTTGAAATCATGAGGCAAAATTCGCCCGGCATCTCGGCTGATATTGACACGGAGTGCTTGCATGAATTCCGGGTTGCCGTACGTCGCACCCGATCGGCGCTCGGGCAGATTAAAAACGTTTTCCCCGATGAAGTTATCAAGCAGTTCAAGAGGCGCTTTGCAGACCTGGGCCAAGCATCTAATGTATTACGAGATCTTGATGTGTTCTTACTCAAGAAGCGACGCTACGAAGAAATGCTACCGGACGTACTCAGAACAAAACTCACGCCGCTCTTTGAGACACTCGGAGCGGATCGAGATCGACAGCACAGGGAATTTGTCGCTGTGCTCAACAGTGGCTCCTGTCGTTCGTTATTGCAAAATTGGGAATCGTTTTTGGATAACTCAGCTGGCGATAGCGCTGAGAAGCCAAAATACGCAGATAGACAAGTCCTTGAGTTGGCTCGGAAGTATAGCTTCAAACAGTTCAATCGGGTTATAACTCTAGGAAGAAGTGTAGACGAATCAACACCCGATAAAGAGCTACACACTTTTCGAATCCAATGTAAGAATCTTCGTTATTTGCTTGAGTTTTTTTCATCGCTCTTTCCTCAAGCGAAGACTGCAACTCTGATAAGGCAACTCAAGAACCAGCAGGACAATCTCGGTGAATACAACGACCTAGGTATTCAGCAGTCACAATTGGAGAGCTTCCTGCTCCGCGTTACGACACCTCAGAATAACAAAACCGGAACAGCTGCTGCCATCGGGGGCTTAATTGCCTCATTGTACCAACACCAGCTGAATGTAAGAAGGAAATTTGAGCCAACATTCAGAGAATTCAGCAATACCGATAGTGTAAATGTGTACCATGAACTGTTCGGGTGAGAGTTTAAAATGAAGGTTCTTGCTTTTTATAGTATTAAGGGCGGGGTAGGCAAGACGGCCGCCGCGGTTAATCTGGCCTATATTGCAGCCGGGGAGGGTTTCAAGACTATCCTCTTGGATCTTGATCCTCAGGGGTCAGCGTCGTATTACTTTAGGATGAAGTCTTCAAAGAGTTTTAAGGGGAAGAATCTCATAAAGGGTGGGAAAAAGTTCGTCAGGAATATCAAAGGCACCGATTATGACAATCTGGATGTGCTACCGTCGAACTTGTCGTATAGAAGCCTGGATATTCTTTTAGGTAACCTGAAAAGATCAAAGAAAAGGTTACGAGAGTCTCTCGGCCAACTTGAAGGTGAATATGATCTGGTGTTTCTTGATTGTCCACCCAACATTACGCTGGTCTCAGAGAATATTTTCTTTGCCGCCGATATTCTGCTCGTGCCAGTCATTCCTACAATGCTTTCGTTGCTAACGTATGAGCAGTTATTGAAATTTTTCGTTGACAGCGACCTGGATCAGTCCATAATCTCAGTCTTCTTTTCAATGGTAGAACGGCGCAAGAACCTTCACCGCGGAATCATGGAAAAGCTCTCTCTTTCAGATAGGCGTGTTCTTAAGACTTTCATCCCCTATGCTTCGAGTATCGAGAAGATGGGCATCTACCGGGAGCCCGTGGTGAGCACGCAGCCCAAATCGGTCGCAGCCCAGTCCTTCCGTGATCTGTGGGAAGAAGTAAAGGCGCTCAGCGCTCGAGATCACCATAGGAAAAATGACGAGGGAAGATCCGGTGACTAACGTAGCTGATATTGAAGCGTTCCAGTATCAGCAGGCTTCATTTAGTGCGATCGCTCCTTCAAACTAGCATATATTTCCCACTGTGCCCGGATCTGTTTTCCCTCCGGTGACGAATGTATTTGATTAGTCAGGCCCGCGTCGAGGATACGCGCCTTGGTATTATCTGCCCACTGAAGATCAAGAAACTCCTGCAGTTCGCGCTTCAGCGACGGATCGTAGATGGGACAGGCCACCTCGATGCGTCGATCCAAGTTCCGCGTCATCAGATCGGCCGTGGATAGGTAGTATAAAGGATTGCCCGCGTTGCCAAACACTAAAATGCGTGAGTGCTCCAGATAACGGTCCACAATACTCCTGGCCTCGATATTGTCACTCATCCCAACAACGCCCGGCACCAACGAAAACATCGAGCGCACAATCAGCCTAACTCGCACTCCCGCGGAGCTAGCGCGATAGAGCGCCTTGACGATCTCCACGTCAGCCAAATTGTTGAGTTTGAAGAAGATGTAGGCAGGGCGACCAGCTTCGGCGTTGCGGATTTCACGCCGTATGAGGCGCTTTATCTTTTTGCGTAATGTAAACGGTGCCACGAGGAGATGGGTAAAATTCGGCGTCTTATAAGGTTTTGAGCAGAATTCGAATACACGATCGACTTCCTTGGTAAGTTGCTCATTCGCTGTGAATAGGCAATGGTCGCTGTAAATCTCAGCGGTCTCTTCGTGCCAGTTTCCCGTACCGATTAGTGCGTAAGATACCGATCGACCTTTTTCGGTGCGTGTGACCAAGCAGAGCTTGGCATGGAATTTTAACCCCTCCACGCCATAAATTACACGCACTCCTTCTTCTTGAAGACGGTTGCCCCAGTAAAGATTGTTTTCCTCGTCGAATCGAGCCTGTAGCTCAAGGATTAGCGTCACTTCTTTTCCGTTTCGCGCGGCATTGATCAAGGAACTTACAACTGAAGACAGACGTGCCACGCGATAGATCGTAAATTTGATCGATGTGACATGAGGATCGACTGAAGAATCTCGTAAGAAATCGAGGACATACTGAAAGGTCTGATAAGGAAAATGAATCAGAATATCGCGCTTGCGGAGTGTCTCGAATAATGGTTTTTGACGGTCAATATCCTTATGAAATAGTGCCGGGAATGATTCATAGCGATCATTGTTCATGCCCAGTTCAGGGAATCGCATAAGGTCACGCAAGTTGTGATACCGCCCCCCTGCTATTAACAGCCCGTCTCGCCCAAGTCCAAGTTTCTTTGTCAGAAGCTGAAGAATAGGTTGCGGCAATGCTGCGTCGAACAGAAAGCAAACAAAATGACCTTTCTTTCGGTGCTTGAGACTACGGGTTAAACGCTTGATGTAACCTGATAATATATCATCATCAAAGTAGAGTTCTGAATCACGGGTCACTTTGATCGCATAGGTATCGAATTTATGGTAGTCAAAAACGCCAAAAATGTGGCCCAGTCCGAACCGGATCACGTCGTCAATGAACATGACGTAGCGTTGGTTATCTCTTGACGGGAGTATCAGAAATCTGGGCATGATATCCGAAGGTACCTCTATGAGAGCGTATTTGGCCTTCCCCTTAGCAGGCTTCTTTCGCATTTCAACAATTAGATAGGTCGCGTCATCTCTTAGATCAGGCAATTTCCGAATCTGGTCGATCATTATCGGCATAACACGTGGCCTCACGCGAGAGTGAAAGTACTCTGAAACGAATTCAGACTGTGCTTCATCGAGTGCCGTTTCATCGACGAAGTAGATATTGTGGCGTGCCAGCTCGCGCAGAGTCTCCGCATAAATCTCATCAAATCTCTTATATAAATCAATGACCATAATCTGGATTCGCTTGACGGCGCGCTGCAAATCATGTCCCTCGGTCGATGTCACCCGTTTATTGGCACGCGTTAATCCTTGTAGTGATGCCATGTGGACCCTAAAGAACTCATCCATATTGGAGGAGAAGATCCCAAGAAAACGCACTCGGTCCATTAGCGGTACACCGACATCGGAAGCCTCCTGAAGAACACGCTCGTTGAACGAAAGCCAACTAATTTCTTTGTTGGTCAGAAGTATTTTGGCAGCGGCTTTGGACTTTCGCGCTTTTTTGCCGACTCCAAGCGGAGGCTCAGGTATGATATAAGTCTTGTTTGGTAAGGCCTGAGATTGGATAACCTGACTTACGGCATGCGTTTTAGCAGAACGAGGTGGCACAGTGCGTCATTCCTCCTTGGCCGGAGGCACGGGTTCATCGTGCAGTTGTTCCTTGCCGTTTTTTTTCGTACTGGTTTGGAGATACGGCGCTAATTTGAGAAATTGTTCGGTCACCTTTCGTGATATTTTTTTTGTGTAAGCCTTTGCTTTCTTAGCCGCCCGAGGGTCCAGTCCTTCGAGCTTGTCATGCAATAACCCCACCAGCAGGGTGGCGATTTCTCGACGTAACGACTTGAAGCGACGCGCTTTCTCGGTTTTGCTTTTTGGATAGTCGAAGAGAATAAGATGACCCACACCCGGGCCGACATCCGCCCAGGATTCACAGTCAAACGCGACCGTAACCACCGCGCCTTTGGGCATTGTCTCCTCGAAGCTTTCGATTAAGTATCGGGTGAAATCGCTGAATGACGGATCATGGCCGAACAGAAACGCTCTGGACGACGAAGCCGGGGCATTCTGCACGAGGGACAAAAGTAAGGCGTTATCAGCGTCTTCGTAGATTGCTTGGTGTAACTGGATCTTCTTGATCCGATATCCGAGTTCCTTTGCGAAAATGCAGGCGGTTTCCAAAGCCCGGTTTGCGGGACTCGAAGCCATGTAGTCCGCGCTGAAGCCGCTTTTCTGGAGGCGACGGGCAGCAGCACGGGCAACCTTAACACCCTTCTTGATCAAAGAGCGCTCGAAATCAGGCAGTCCCCGCTTTCTGCTGACGGCCTGGGCGTGACGAACGATGTGTAAAACCTTCATTGTGTCTTTCCTCCTGTAACAAAGAATTCAATGTCGGAACAGGTCTGATCTGTCATAATCGAGCTTCCAGAGTGACCTGCCCCCTGTTATTGTACCACTTTTTTTGAGTTAGTCCTATAGCTATTCTCGTCAAGTCATTTGTTGGTTGAATGGCCTCAGGTGCAGGTGGTCGATAGTTGAGCGAGCTGTGGGGCCAGCCTTGGTCCTCCTGGGCAAAGACCCCCACATTCAGCAAAGCGGCCACAAACAAAATTGTAAATGCAAAAGAAATCCTGCCAAACATTATTTACCTTCCTGAAGAGTTACCAGCCC
>SMVB01321138.1_pt1 | contig 16151 bp, 13 predicted proteins | sample 2456461 | NCBI WGS metagenome assembly SMVB01 (sample SAMN11095934, study PRJNA526329) | marine sediment metagenome | biome: Marine sediment; feature: Surficial sediment; material: Deep marine sediment; isolation source: Hadal surficial sediment | place: Pacific Ocean | collected 2014-05 | depth...
AGCAATGCGACAGCCGGGCAATCGCGGCAACGATGTCGGTGGACTTGTCCATCACGATCACCGCCGCCGTACCGAGGCCCGACTTGACCTCCGTCAGGGAGTCGAAATCCATCAGCACCGTGTCGCAGATCGATTTCGGGATCAGCCGCACCGACGAGCCGCCGGGGATCACCGCCAGCAGATTGTCCCAGCCACCGCGCACGCCGCCGGCGTGTTTTTCGATGAGCTCCTTCAGCGGAATGCTCATCTCCTCTTCCACGTTGCACGGGTTCTCGACGTGACCGGAAATGCAAAACACCTTGGTGCCGGTATTGCCGGGCCGGCCGAATCCGGCGAACCAGCCGGCGCCGCGGCGCATGATGGTCGGCGCCACCGCGATCGTCTCCACATTGTTGACCGTTGTCGGATAACCCCACAGGCCGGTATTGGCGGGGAACGGCGGCTTGAGGCGCGGCTGGCCCTTCTTGCCTTCCAGGCTTTCGATCAGCGCGGTCTCCTCGCCACAGATATAGGCGCCGGCGCCACGGTGGATATAGACATCGAAATCGTAGCCCGAGCCGCAGGCGTTCTTGCCGATCAGCCCGGCGTCGTAGGCCTCGTCCACCGCCGCCTGCAAATCGGCGGTCTCGTTGAAGAACTCGCCGCGCACGTAAATGTAGGCCGCCACCGCGCCCATGGCGAAGCCCGCCACCAACGCGCCCTCGACCAGTTTGTGCGGGTCGTGGCGCAGAATGTCGCGGTCCTTGCAGGTGCCGGGCTCGCTTTCGTCGGCGTTGATCACCAGATAGCTCGGCCGGCCGTCGGTCTCCTTGGGCATGAACGACCATTTGAGGCCGGTCGGGAAACCCGCCCCGCCGCGCCCGCGCAAGCCCGATTCCTTGATCTCGTCGATGATCGCGTCGCGCCCGCGCGCCAGGATCGCCTTGGTACCGTCCCAGTCGCCCCGCGCGCGCGCGCCGGCCAAGCCGGGATCGCCGGCGCAATAAAGATTGGTGAAAATGCGGTCCTTGTCCGAAAGCATCAGCCCTCACCCGCCGTCGTTTCATCAAGTGTCGTCAGCCCGCCAACCGGTTCCGCGAATCGGCGGCGCTTGTCCTGCGTGCCCACGGACGGCTTCTCGCCCCGCTTCAGCGCGTCGAGCACCGCGATCACCCGCTCGGCGTCGAGGTCCTCGTAAAAATCGTCGTTGATCTGAGCCATGGGCGCGTTGACGCAGGCGCCCAGGCATTCCATTTCGACCAGCGTGAACTCGCCGTCGTCGGTGGTCTCGCCAAGCCCGATACCGAGATGGCGTTCGCAGGCCGCGCGCACGTCGTCGCTACCACGCAGCCAACACGGCGTGGTGCGGCACAGCTGGACCAAGTGTTTTCCGATCGGCGCCAGATTGTACATGCTGTAGAAAGTCGCCACCTCGAAGACGCGGATTTCAGGCATATCCAGCATGTCGGCGACGGCGCGGATAGCGGCGGTGGGCAGCCAACCGTCGTGCTGGCGCTGCGCCAAGTCCAACAGCGGCATAACCGCGCTGGCCTGACGGCCTTCCGGGTAGCGCGCGATGAACACCTTGGCGCGATCCAGGCTCTCGTCCGAGAATTCGAACGTGGCCGGCTGCGCCTCGTCGGGGGCGAAGTGCCGGGCGCTCATCGGTCGACCTCGCCGAACACGATGTCCATGGTCGCGATACAGGCCACCACGTCGGCCAACTGATGGCCCCTGGACATGAAGTCGAGCCCTTGCAGATGGGCAAACCCCGGCGCGCGAATCTTGCAGCGGTACGGCTTGTTGGTGCCATCCGAGATCAGATAGACGCCGAACTCGCCCTTGGGCGCCTCGACCGCGGTGTAGGTCTCGCCCGCCGGCACGCGGTAGCCTTCCGTGTAGAGCTTGAAGTGGTGGATCAACGCTTCCATCGACTGTTTCATCTCGGCCCGCTTGGGCGGCGCGATCTTGTTGTCCGCCACGACCACCGGGCCGTCCGGCATTTCAGCGATACATTGCCTGATGATGCGCAGGCACTGGCGCATCTCCTCCATGCGCAACAGATAGCGGTCGTAACAGTCGCCGTTCTTGCCCACCGGGATGTCGAAGTCCATGCTCTCGTAGACATCGTAGGGTTGCGCCTTGCGCAGGTCCCAGGCGACGCCGGAACCGCGCAACATGATCCCGGTAAAGCCCCAGTCGAACGCCTGCTCCGGCGTGACCACGCCGATATCGACGTTGCGCTGCTTCCAGATGCGGTTGTCGGTCAACAGCCCCTCGACATCGTCGAGCACCGCCGGAAAGCCGTCGGCCCAGGCCAGGATGTCGTCCATGATGCCGGCCGGCAGGTCCCGGTGCACGCCGCCCGGTCGGATATAGGCCGCGTGCAGGCGCGCGCCGGAAACCCGCTCGTAGAACTCCATCAGCTTTTCGCGTTCCTCGAACATCCACAGGAACGGCGTCATGGCGCCGATGTCGAGTCCGTTGGTGGCGATCTGCAACAGATGATTGAGGACACGCGTGATCTCGCAGAACAGCACGCGGATATATTGCGCCCGCGGCGGCACGTCGCACCCCAGAAGCTTCTCCACCGCCAAGCTGTAGCAATGTTCCTGCGCCATCATCGAGACGTAATCGAGGCGGTCGAAATAGGGCAGCGCCTGCAGATAGGTCTTGTGCTCGATCAGCTTCTCGGTGCCGCGGTGCAGCAGACCGATATGCGGGTCGGCGCGCTCGCACACCTCGCCGTCCATTTCCAGCACCAGGCGCAGCACGCCGTGCGCGGCCGGGTGCTGGGGGCCGAAGTTGAACGTGTAGTTCTTGATTTCGGTCTCGGCCATCAGCTCTCGCTTCCGTCCTCGGCCTTCTCGTCGCCGGGCAGAACGTATTGCGCGCCTTCCCACGGGCTCATGAAATCGAACGTGCGGAATTCCTGGGTCAGGGACACCGGCTCGTAGACCACCCGCTTTTGTTCGTCGTCGTAACGCACTTCGACATATCCGGTGAGCGGGAAGTCCTTGCGCATGGGATGGCCCTGGAACCCGTAATCCGTGAGCAGGCGGCGCAGGTCGGGGTGGTCGGCGAAATAGACGCCGTACATGTCCCAGGCCTCGCGCTCGTACCAGCCGGCGGCGCTGAACACCGCGCAGGCGGACGGCACCGGACTGTCGGCGTCGGTGCGCACCTTGAGCCGGATGCGCTGGTTATGGCGATGGCTGAGCAGGTGATAGATCACTTCGAAGCGGGGGTCGCGGTCGGGATAATCGACCACGCACAGGTCGATGAGCTGTTTGAACCGGGTATCGGTGTTGTCGCGCAAAAAGATCAAGCTTTTGATCAACGAGGGCGCGTCGCACCGCACGGACAACTCGCCGCGCGCCACGACGGGCTCGCGCAAATGGTCGGGCAGCGCCGTGAGTAGGCTGTCGCCGAGGTCGATTAGAGCCTGGTCCATGTGGCTTTAGAGGAGCCTTGAGTCAGCGTGCGATGGTGCCGGTGCGGCGGATTTTCTTTTGCAGTTGCAAGATGCCGTAAAGCAGGGCTTCGGCGGTCGGTGGGCAGCCGGGGACGTAGATGTCGACCGGCACGATGCGGTCGCAGCCGCGCACCACGGCATAGGAATAATGGTAATAGCCGCCGCCATTGGCGCAACTCCCCATGGAGATCACGTAGCGCGGCTCGGCCATCTGGTCGTAAACCTTGCGCAGCGCCGGCGCCATCTTGTTGGTCAGCGTGCCGGCGATGATCATGACGTCGGACTGGCGCGGGCTGGGACGGAAAACGATGCCGAAACGGTCGAGGTCATAACGGCTGGCGCCGGTGTGCATCATCTCGACGGCGCAGCAGGCCAGCCCGAAAGTCATCGGCCACAATGAGCCGGTGCGCGCCCAGTTCACCAACTTGTCGACCTGGGTAACGATATAGCCCTTGTCGCTGAGTTCCGCGCCGACGCGCTTCATCGCCGCGTCCTGGGAGACCATGGCGGCCGTGCCTATTCCCATTCCAGGGCTCCCTTTCGCCACTCATACGCGAAGCCAATCGTCAGCAGGCCAAGGAATATAATCATCGACCAGAAACCGAACACGCCAATGCCCTGCAGCGACACCGCCCAGGGGAACAGAAACGCGACCTCGAGATCGAAAATGATGAACAGGATCGCCACCAGATAGAAGCGCACGTCGAAGCGGCCGCGCGAATCGCCGAAAGGTTCGAAGCCGCATTCGAAGGGCGACAGTTTTTCGCTATCGGGCTGTTGTCGCGCGACAATATAGGACGCCACCACGGCCCCCGCCGCGATACCCGCCGCGATCCCGAAAAAGATCAAGATCGGCAGATATTCGACGAGCAAAGCGTCCATCCGGCCGCCCCCTTGACTGATGGAAACCGGGCCGCGCTGTCCCGGATCAAGATCCCCTGCCCGATCGAACGAACAAGACCCCGTGTTCGATCGGACGTTGAACGTCACGCGCCAAGCACGCGCGGGCGCAATATATAGCGGTGCCGGACGAATGAAAAGGCTGCATCATGATCCTGGAAGCCCCCGCCACACCGTCGAATTCGATCATTCCGACGACCGCCCCCGGGGCCGCGATTCCGCGCGCCATACGGCGGTCCTATCCGTTTGTCGGCTTCTCTTTTTGTTTCCTGGCGGCCGCCTTGGGCTTGAGGAACCGGCTGATGTGGCGCATTTGCGCCTTCAGGTGCGCTTGGTCCTTGCGAACAACATCGATGCCGACACGCGTCGCGGCGGTCTGATCCTGAATCCGCGCCAAGCTGTCTTTCATCCCGGACACAGCCTTGTCGAGACGTAGAGTCATCGCGCCCAAATCGGCGCGAAGCATGTAGATCTCGCCGGCGGATCCGCTAAGCGCCAGGAGAAGCACCAGCACGAGCAGCATCACGCCGAAACGCCGCTGCGAACGTCGCAAGGCGTTGAAGGCAAGCGTGGTCGGGTCAAGCGGCGCCTCTTCCGCCTCTTTCGCCTCGGCCTCCGGCTCCTCGCCCGAATCCGCTTCTTTTTTCTTCTTCTTGCCGAACATGTAAGGGAGATATGGTCGCCACCGCGCGACGGCAAGCGAAGGCAATTCCGCGAAACATCTGACTCATAATTATATCATGTATTATCAATACGTTACGGTATTTTTCTCCCATCCCACAGAGGTTAAAAAATCCTCGCGCGTCGCGGAGATCCGCGTCGGCGGCGGCGCCAAAAGGCAGGCAAAAAAGCCCGGCGGGGCATTAATCGGCGATTCGGGGATTCTGCTTATGGCGGGAGTGACCGGACTCGAACCGGCGGCCTCCGGCGTGACAGGCCGGCGCTCTAACCAAACTGAGCTACACCCCCGCAAGCAGGAGCCTCGTTTACTTGAGCCCTCGCGGGGTGTCAAGCAAGGGGCCGTTTCGTCCGACATCTGCTATTTAGGCGGATCATTTGACCTGAGAGGTGTAGGCAATGGATTTGCCGCTCGATAACAAGCTCAAGTTCGGAATCCAGACCCTTTACCGGCGCACCGAGCCGGCGACCGGTCCGTGGCGGCCCGATATCGGCGACGCGCGCGCCCTGGTCGCGCAAGCTGAGCGGCTGGACTTCGATTCGCTGTGGGTCGGCGACCATATCGCGTTCACGACGCCGATCCTGGATCCCTTGCTCCAACTCGCGCAGGCCTCGGCCTTCAGCCAACGGCTCACGTTCGGAACCGCGGTCTTCCTGTTGCCGTTGCGCCACCCCACGCTGGTCGCCAAGCAGGTCGCCACGCTCGACCATTTGACCGAGGGCCGGCTGATCTTTGGCGCCGGAGTTGGCGGCGAATTTCCGAACGAATTCGCGGCCTGCGGCGTGCCGGTCGCCGAGCGCGGCGCGCGCATGACCGAAGCCATCGAAGTGCTGCGCAAGCTCTGGACCGGCGAGCCCGTGTCGCACGACGGACCGTTCTACGCCTTCCCCGAAGTCCGCCTAGAACCGGCGCCACGACAGACCGGCGGGCCGCCGCTGTGGTGCGGCGGGCGGTCCGATGCCGCGCTCGAGCGCGCCGGACGCCTCGGCGACGGCTGGATATCCTACGTGGTGACGCCGGACATGTACCGCGCCGCCATGGACAAGATCGCCGCCGCGGCGCGCGGCGCCGGGCGCGCGGTGGAGCGGTTCGGCACTGGCCATCTGTTGTTTCTCAGAATCGACGACACGCACGAGGCCGCTCTCGATGTCGCGGCCGCCGCGCTCAGCGTGCGCTACGCGATGGATTTCCGCAAGGCGGCCGAGAAATACGCCGCGCTGGGCCGCGCCGAGGACATCGCCGGCGCGATCGAGGCGTTCCACCGGGCCGGCGTCCGCCACCTCGTTCTCGACTTCATCGGACCCTACGAGGAACGCGACCAACAAATCGAACGCTTCGCCAACGAAGTCCGCCCCCTACTCGCGCACCTCGCCTGATCGGGTGGGTTCAGCGCTTGCGGCGGTCGAGCATCATCAACAGCGGCGGCAGGAAGAAGAAGTCGGCGACCAGGGCGAGGACGAGGGTGGTGGCGCTCAGCCAGCCGACATGAGAACTCGGCCGGTAGCCCGACGTGCCCAGCACGCAGAACCCCAACACCAGAACCACGGTGGTCACCAATAGCGCCACGCCGACGTGGCTGAAGGCATAGCGCACCGCGTCGGCGGGATCGTCGCCGCGCTCGCGGCGCGCGCGCAGGTACTTGCTCAGGAAATGCACCGTGTCGTCGACCACGATGCCCAGCGTCATCGCCACCACGGTGGCGATGGCTAGGCCGACCTCGCGGACCGTAAAGCCCCACGCGCCGAACGCCATGGCCACGGGAAACAGGTTGGGAGCCAGGCTGATCAGGCCAATTCGCACGCTCCGAAAAGCGACGATCAGGATCAACGAAATCAGCACCAGCGCCATCACGCTGCCGCCCAGCATCGCCACGAGATTGCGTTCCGACAGGTTCGCGTAGATCACCGAAAGCCCGCTTCCCGGGCTGCGCATGGCGGGCGCGTTCTCGCTCAGCCATTGTTGCGCCTTCGCGTCCACCCTTTTGAGTCCGCGCGAGGTTTCATCGGCCAGGATGACGATGAAACGGGTCGCCGATTTGCCGATATCGATCTGGTCATTGAGGTCGAGGCCGTAAGGCAGCGACATTTCGTAGAGCAACAAATATTGCGCGGCGAGGTCGCGCGATTCGGGAACCCGGTAATAGGCCGGGTCGTCGCCATGCATGTTCTTGTTGAGCCGCTTGAGCGTATCGCTGAACGAGCGGACATGGGCGACCGTGGGCTGCGCGCGGTACCACGCCGCGAAGGCCTCGAGATTGGCCAGATAGACCGGATCGCTGATGCCGCCGTCCTCGCCCGCCGACAGGGAGTATTCGATGGACTGGAGGCCGGTGAGGTTCTCGAGCACGAAATCGGCGTTGCGGCGAAACTCGTAGCGGTGGTCGAAATAGCGAATGAAATTATCGTCGAGCTCGATGCGCGCGATGCCGGACGACAATACGGCGATGCCGGCCAGCGTGCCCCAAAACAGCGGCCGTCGGCGCGCAACGATGAAGTCCGCCAGACGATCGATGGGATGCGGGCCCGTGCCGCGGCGCGGTCGCGCGCGTATCGGCAAGACCGCCATCAGCGCCGGGACCAGCGTCACCGAGTAGACGAAGGCGACGATCATTCCGAAGGCGACAATGTTGCCAAGTTCGCGAAATGGCGGCGCATCGCTGAAATTGAGGGCGAGGAATCCGATCGACGTGGTGGCGCTGGTGATGAAGATCGGCTGCATGTTGACGCGCAGCGCTTCCACGATCGCCTCGTTCTTGCCGCGCCCGCCGCGAAGTTCCCGGTACAGGGTCACCAAAAGATGCACGCTGTGCGCGACGGACAGAGCCAGCAGCAATGTCGGCGCCTTGACCGTGGTCGGATTTAGCGGCACGGCGAACCAGCCGGTCATGCCGACCGCCGCGACCGCGGTCAGCAGAATCACCAGCAACGTCAACAGCGTTCCGAACACGGTGCGGATGGTCAGCCCGAGCACCACCAGGATCACCAGATACATGATCGGCCACAGGGTGCCGAAATCGTTGAGCGCGGCGGAACCGAACGTGGCGTCCGTGGGAATGCCGCCGACAAGGTAGATGTCGATGTCGGGGTGCGCCTCGCGGAAGGCGTCGACCGTGTCGCGGGCGTGGCGCATGACGTCGCCAACGACCTCGGCGCCCGCCTCGTTCTTCAACACGAACACGTTGACCCCGGCGACATGGCCGCGCGCCGAGACCAGGGCATTGACGAGGAATGGTTCGTTCAACGCGATTTCGCGGATCTCGGCAATTTGCGAATCGTCCAGCCCGTCGGCGCCCTTGACCAGGTCCGCGACGAACAGGTTGTCGCCGTCGGCGCGGGTATGCTGAAAGTTGGTCAACGAATCGACGCGCCTGGAGAACGGCACCCGCCAACTGGCGTTGGTGAGCGCCTCGATCGCCGATAGGGTGGCGCGGGTAAAGACGTTGCCGTCGCGTGGCGCCACCACGTACATCAAGTTGTCGTTGCGCAGATAGATTTTCTCGATCGCGTCGAAAACCAGGAACTCCGGATTGTCCTCGCTGAAATAGATTCGCAGGTCCTTGTTGAAGGCGACCCCCTTGAGGCCGGCGGCCATGGCGGCGAAGCTCAGCAGGCAAGCGAAAATGATCCACCAACGCCGGCGCAAAACCCATTCGCCGTAGGCATATGCGGGCGCCGGATGCCGGTCAGGCGTCTCGCTTGTCATGGGCTTCCTCCGCGGACGAAATCACTTATCGTGGCCCGTTTACGCGTCATGGCATGCCGGGCGGGTTCTTGCCGTCGTTACGCGGCTTTATAATTCGCACGGTAACTGTACTTTAGTGTATAAAATTCCCGCCGCGCAAGACCATATATGCGGTGGGGGAATTGGTCTCCCACGACGTCGCGCGGTGCCCGCCAGGCTAAGGCAGACCGTGATTGATGGTGGGCGATGACGGGCTCGAACCGCCGACCCTCTCGGTGTAAACGAGATGCTCTTCCAGCTGAGCTAATCGCCCTGGGCCATGCGCGGGATACGGGACGATGACACGACAATGCCGGCCACCTGGACGGCGGCCGGCATTGCCTGAAATCATCGGTAGAATCAGTTGACGGCGTCCTTGAGGCTTTTTCCCGCTTTGAACTTTGGATGCTTTGACGCCGGAATTTGGATCTTTTCGCCGGTACGCGGATTGCGTCCCTGCGTGGCCGCGCGCGCGGCAACGCTGAACGTGCCGAATCCAACCAGACGAACCTCGCCCCCGCCTTTCAAGGTACTGGTAATCGTTTCGAACGTTGCGTCGATTGCCTTTGCCGCATCGGCCTTCGAAAGATCGGCCGCGTCCGAGACAGCGGCGATGAGATCGTTCTTATTCACTATCGGACCCCCCTGTGTGTGTCGACGATCTGGTGAGAACTGCAAAAATATTTACACGGCTGACGCTCTTGACCGTACACCCGACATCAAGGACGCAGCCCGCCTGCCGGCCGCCACCGGGCGGCCAACACCGTTCAGTCACTCTAAACGGCGCGGACCAGCGACGTCAACGCAAACCTAGTTTTGATATAAAGCGGCCCGTTGAGGCGTCAGTGAGTCACCACGGTGTCGGCGTCGCTTGACTCGGTGTCCGATGCCACCGCCTCGACTTCATCGGCCTCCACCCACTCGATCGGCACCGGCGCCGACGTGAGCGCGCGTTCAAGGACTTCGTCCACGGTGGAGACCGGAACGATGTTAAGCCCCTTCTTGACGTTGTCTGGAATCTCCGCGAGGTCCTTCTCGTTATCCTTTGGAATCAGCACCGTATCCAGGCCGCCGCGCAACGCCGCGAGGAGCTTCTCCTTCAATCCTCCGATCGGCAGGACACGGCCACGCAGGGTAACCTCGCCGGTCATGGCAAGGGTGCTCTTGACCGGGATTCCGGTCAGCACCGAAACGATCGAAGTGGCGATGGCGATACCGGCGGACGGCCCGTCCTTGGGCGTCGCGCCCTCGGGCACGTGCACGTGAATATCTGTCTTTTCGAAAATCGGCGGTTTGATGCCGAATTCGACGGCGCGCGAGCGCACATAGGACACCGCCGCTTGCACCGATTCCTTCATGACGTCGCCCAGCTTGCCGGTGATCGTCATTTTGCCCTTGCCGGGCATGGTCACCGTTTCGATGAGCAACAGGTCACCGCCCGTGTCCGTATAGGCTAGGCCCGTGGTGACGCCCACCAGGTCCTCGTGGTCCACCCCGCCGTGGCGATAGCGGCGCACGCCGGCGTAGGTCCCGAGATTGCGCCGCGTGACGCGAACGCGTTCGGTTTTCTTCAGAAGAATTTCCTTGGTCGCCTTGCGCGTCAGGTTGGCGATCTCGCGCTCCAGGTTCCGCACCCCGGCCTCGCGCGTGTAGAACTGAATCAAATTCCGCAGCGCGTCCTCGGAAATCGACCATTCACCCTTCTTGAGGCCATGGCGTTCGACCTGCTTGGGAATCAGGTGGCGCTTGGCGATCTCGACCTTCTCGTCCTCGGTGTAACCCGACAGGTGGATCACTTCCATGCGGTCCAACAAGGCCGGCGGCAGGCGCAGCGTATTGGCGGTGGTGATGAACATCACCTCGCTGAGGTCGTAGTCCACCTCGAGGTAATGGTCGTTGAAGGCCAGGTTCTGTTCCGGATCCAGCACTTCGAGCAGGGCCGAGGCCGGGTCGCCGCGGAAGTCGGCGCCCATCTTGTCGACCTCGTCCAACAGGAACAATGGATTGGACGACTTGGCCTTCTTCATGCCTTGGATGATCTTGCCCGGCAGCGAGCCGATATAGGTGCGCCGATGGCCACGAATCTCGGCCTCGTCGCGCACGCCGCCCAGGCTCATGCGGATGAAGTTGCGCCCCGTCGCTCGCGCGACGGACTTGCCCAGCGAGGTCTTGCCGACGCCGGGCGGGCCGACCAGGCACAGGATCGGTCCGCGCATCTTGTTGGTGCGCAGTTGCACAGCCAGGTATTCGAGGATTCGTTCCTTGACCTTTTCCAGCCCGTAATGGTCTTCGTCGAGAATCCGCAGGGCAACGTTGAGGTCCTTCTTGATGCGCGTGCGCTTCTTCCACGGAATCCCCAGCATCCAGTCGAGATAGTTGCGCACCACCGTCGCCTCGGCCGACATCGGGCTCATGTTGCGCAGCTTCTTGACCTCGGACAGGGCTTTCTCGCGCGCTTCCTTGCTCAGCTTGGTCTTGGTGATCTTTTCCTCGAGCTCGGCGGTCTCGTCGCGGCCATCCTCGGTTTCGCCGAGTTCGCGCTGGATCGCCTTGAGTTGCTCGTTCAAGTAATACTCGCGCTGGGTCTTGTCCATTTGGCGTTTGACCCGCGAGCGAATCTTCTTCTCGACCTGCATGACGCCGATCTCGCCCTCGATCAGCGAGTAGACGCGCTCCAGACGCTCAGCCACGGACGGCACTTCCAGCAGTTCCTGCTTGTCGGAAATCTTGACCGCCAAATGCGAGGCAATGGTATCGACCAGCCGGCTGGGGTCGTCGATCTGGTTCAACGAGACCAGCACCTCCGGCGGCACTTTCTTGTTCAACTTGACGTAATTCTCGAACTGCGAAATCACCGAACGCGCCACCGCCTCGACCTCGGCCGACTCGCCGTCCGGTTCGGTCAGGGCCTCGGCGACCGCCTCGAAAAACTGCTTATTGGCGGTGTATTCCGTGATTCGCGCCCGCGCGCCGCCCTCGACCAGCACCTTGACCGTGCCGTCGGGCAGCTTCAACAGCTGCAGCACCGTGCCGACGGTGCCGACGCGGTAGATATCGTCGACACCGGGGTCGTCCTGGCCCGGGTTCTTTTGCGCGACAAGCAGAATCTGCTTGTCGTTCTTCATGACCTCTTCCAGCGCCCGCACCGATTTCTCGCGGCCAACGAACAGCGGTACGATCATATGCGGGAATACGACGATATCCCGCAAGGGGAGAACCGGGTAAGTGGCGGTGGGCGCGATTTCTAGCATATTTTCTACCCATTGTTCGGGCTATTGGCGCACCGCCGGAAGAGCCCGGCGGCAAGGGAATTCAGCGATCTCCGGCGACCCGAAGCCATGGCGCGTAGACCAGAAACTTGGCCGTCCGCGGCGCCATTTTCAAGGGGCGCCGGCTCAAGAGGCGGTGGACCCGACGTCGTCCCTGCGGTCCGCGTAGATGTACAGCGGCTGGGCCCGGCCCTCCACCACCTCGCGATTGATGACCACTTCCTCGACCCCGTCCAGGCCCGGCAGTTCGAACATGGTGTCCAACAGGATGCTTTCCATGATCGAACGCAGGCCGCGCGCGCCGGTATTGCGCCGCACCGCCCTCTGAGCGATGGCGTTGAGCGCGTCGTCGGAAAACGCGAGTTGTGTATCCTCCATTTCGAACAACTTCTGATACTGCTTGACCAGCGCGTTTTTGGGTGTGGTCAGAATCCGTTCCAGGGCTGATTCGTCAAGGTCCTCAAGTGTCGCGATGACCGGCATGCGGCCGACGAATTCCGGGATCAGGCCGAATTTGAGCAGGTCTTCGGGCTCGATGCGGCGCAGAATCTCGCCGGTCTTGCGGTCGTCGGGCGCCTTGACGTCGGCGCCGAAGCCGATCGAGGTGCCTTGGCCGCGCCGGGTGATGATCTTTTCCAGCCCCGAGAACGCGCCGCCGCAGATGAACAGGATGTTGGTGGTGTCGACCTGCAGGAATTCCTGCTGCGGGTGCTTGCGTCCGCCTTGCGGCGGCACGCTGGCGACGGTGCCTTCCATGATCTTGAGCAGCGCCTGTTGCACGCCCTCGCCCGACACGTCGCGGGTGATCGAGGGGTTGTCGGACTTGCGCGAAATCTTGTCGATCTCGTCGATATAGACGATGCCGCGCTGGGCGCGCTCGACATTGTAGTCGGCCGACTGCAGCAGCTTGAGAATGATGTTTTCAACGTCTTCACCGACATAACCGGCCTCGGTCAGCGTGGTCGCGTCGGCCATGGTGAAGGGCACGTCGAGGATACGCGCCAGGGTCTGGGCAAGCAGCGTCTTGCCGCAGCCGGTGGGGCCGATCAGCAGGATGTTCGATTTGGCCAACTCGACGTCGTTATTCTTGGTGCCATGCGAGAGCCGCTTGTAGTGGTTGTGCACGGCAACGGAAAGAACCCGCTTGGCGTGGTCCTGACCGATGACGTAGTCGTCCAACACCGTGTAGATGTCGGTCGGCGTCGGCACCCCGTCGCGGCTCTTGACCAGATTGTTCTTATGCTCTTCCCGGATGATGTCCATGCAGAGTTCGACGCATTCGTCGCAGATGAACACGGTCGGCCCCGCGATGAGCTTGCGGACCTCGTGCTGGCTCTTGCCGCAGAAAGAGCAGTACAGGGTGTTCTTCGATTCGCCGCCGCTGGATTTGTTCATGCGAACTCCGCCGCTTGCCGGGCCGTCGGTCGCCGATCCGCCTGGCGAATCAGCACGTCGATGTTAGACGCGTTTTCCGCAACGGCTCAAGGATAGAATATGCGTTCGAAACCGTTGTGACCCAAGCGCGTTAACGCAAAGTAAACGATAAAAAGCGCCCGATGTCATCGCCGCCGCCTATCCGTCCGACCCGGTTTCGTCCTCGGGTACCGGCCGATTGAGGACGACATCGTCGATAAGGCCGAATTCCTTAGCGTTTTCAGGGCTCAAGAAGCGGTCGCGTTCCATCGTTTCCTCGATCGTTTTCAGCGTCTGGCCGGTGTGCTTGGCGTATATATCGTTAAGGCGGCTACGCAGGGACAGGATTTCCCTGGCGTGAATCTCGATATCGGTGGCCTGTCCCTGAAAGCCGCCGGACGGCTGGTGGACCATGATTCGCGCGTTCGGCAAGGCAAACCGCATGCCCTCGGCGCCGGCGCATAGCAACAGCGAGCCCATCGACGCCGCTTGGCCGATGCACAGAGTCGAGACCTTGGGCCGGATATATTGGATGGTGTCGTAGACCGCCAGGCCGGACGTCACTAGTCCACCCGGCGAGTTGATGTAGAGCGAAATGTCCTTGGTCGGGTTTTCCGACTCCAGGTACAGCATTTGCGCCGTGATCAACGACGCCACCATGTCGTCCATCGGCCCGGTCAGGAAAATGATCCGTTCCTTCAGCAGGCGCGAATAGATGTCGTAAGCCCGCTCGCCCCGGTTGGTCTGCTCGACCACCATCGGCACGAGGGTGTTCATATACGTGTCAATCGGATCGCCCATGGATGTCTCGGTTCTCCTGAATTCCGCGCGAACGGACGTCACTCGCCCTCGCCGTCGTCCTTGGCCGTGGCCGTGGCCGCCGCCTTGGAAACCTCGTCGGGATCCCCCAGCAACTCTTCCGGCGAAACGTCCTTGTCGGTCACCGTGGCCATTTCGATAACGAAATCGATCACCTTGTCCTCGTAAAGCGGCGCTCTCAGCTCGTTCATCGCTTCGGGACTTTTCGAGAAGTAATCGAAGATCTTCTGCTCCTGTCCGGGGTAGCGGCGCGCCTGTTCCATGACCGCCCGGTTGAGCTCGTCCTGCGGCACGAGGATATCGTTTCGGCTGCCAAGTTCGGTCAGCACCAGGCCCAGGCGCACCCGGCGCTCGGCGATGACGCGATATTCCGCGCGCGCCTCTTCCTCGCTCTGGCCCAACGATTCCGCCGACGATCCCTCCGACGATCCCTCCGACGATCCCTCCGACACCTCCCACGTCGCGCCGGTGCGTTCCATGTCGTCCTCGATCTGTTTCCAGATCGAGGCGAACTCGCGCTCCACCATGCCCACCGGCACGGCGAAGTCGTGCGCCTCGGCGAAGGCGTCAAGCACGGCGCGCTTGAGATGGACCCGTGACGCGCCGCTGTACTGGCGCTCGATCTGCGCGCGCATGGCGTCGCGCAATCCGGCCAGGTCCGGAAGACCGAACCGCTTGGCCAGTTCGTCGTCGATCGCCACCGGCTTGGGCTCTTGCAGTTCCTTGATATCGACCTCGAAGGACCCGTCCTTGCCGCGCACCGCCTCGCTGGCATAGTCGTCGGGGAATTTCACCGCGACGGTCCTGTGGTCGCCGACCTTGGCGCCGACAAGCTGTTCCTCGAAACCCGGGATGAAGGAGCCGGTTCCCAGTTCCAGGCTTGCGCCCTCGGCGCTGCCGCCGTCGAACACCTCGCCGTCGATGGTGCCGGTGAAATCGATCACCACCAGGTCGCCTTCCTTGGCCGCGCGCGCGCCGTCGACCACCACGAAGTTCTTCTGATCCTTGGCGATGCCCTCGACCGCCTTATCGACCGCCTCGTCCGTGACCGCCGCCTTGAGGCGCGTGAAACTGAGCTTGGCGGGATCGGTCGCCTCGATTTCCGGCAGGGCCTCGACCGACATGATGTATTCCAGGCCGGTGTCCTCGCCGAAGGTCTTGACCTCGATGTCGGGCCGCAGCGCGGGTCGCACGCCCTGGTCCTCGAGGGCTTGCGCCGACGACCGGCCAACCAAGCCTTCCAGCACCTCGCCCAGGACGGACGGGCCGAACCGCTTGCGCAGGATCGACATCGGCACCTTGCCGGGGCGGAAGCCGTCGATCTTCACGGTGCGGCGCAACTCGTCGAGCTTGCTCTCGACCTCGCCGCCAACCTCGGCGGCGGGAACCACCACGCGGTACTCGCGTTTCAACCCTTCGGCGCTTGTCTCGGTAACTTGCATGAACGTCTCTATGTTGTCCTATGGCGTAATATCGTCTGAAGGCGTCGTCCGCCAACCCCGCCCACGGGCCGGACGGCGACGCGATTGGTGCGGGCGGAGGGATTTGAACCCCCACGGCCTGAGCCACCAGATCCTAAATCTGTGACATCAACCCACGCGTGCCTCCGTTAGCTTACGTTCCCCTACTCAAGCATGGCTGAATTCCGCCAGTTTTCCGTATTTTCTTGACCCATTCTCTACGCTGGCTTACGCTAGGTTCCGCTACCCCGTGCTTACCCCAGGGTTTCGGAAGGTACCAGACATGGCATCAAATTCCCGCATTATGGCAAAACCCAACCGCTCCAAGTTGACCATATCCGCCATCGACCGCCACACCTTTGAAGCTGGCGAATTCCTTTGGGATACCAAGATTCAGCGGTTTGGCATACGCGTGAAGGCCTCGGGCGTCAAGAGCT
>SMVB01089570.1_pt1 | contig 16149 bp, 13 predicted proteins | sample 2456461 | NCBI WGS metagenome assembly SMVB01 (sample SAMN11095934, study PRJNA526329) | marine sediment metagenome | biome: Marine sediment; feature: Surficial sediment; material: Deep marine sediment; isolation source: Hadal surficial sediment | place: Pacific Ocean | collected 2014-05 | depth...
CAGAGGAAGGTAGATGTAGCAACACAAAATAAAGTGGCCTATGTCTACATGAAAAACATGGGTGGTGGCTCCCTTTCTCGGTTTTACCATGAAATGGTGCAAGAAGGGTATAATCGACAGGCACTTATCCTGGATATAAGATATAATACAGGAGGTAATGTTCATGACGATGTATTAAAGTTTCTATCCAGCAGGGCATACTTAAATTGGAAATACAGGGAAGGCCAACTTACCAGTCAATCAAATTTTGCGCCTGCGGATAAACCGATAGTCCTTTTAATCAACGAACAAACATTAAGTGATGGAGAAATGACGGCAGAAGGATTTAAACAGTTAAAACTGGGTACAGTAATTGGTACAGAAACCTACCGATGGATAATTTTCACATCGGGCAAAGGACTGGTCGATGGTTCTTTTTATCGACTTCCCTCGTGGGGATGTTATACACTTGATGGTAAAGATCTTGAGAAAACTGGAGTTGCACCGGATATAGAAGTTGTCAATACATTCAAAGATAGAATTGACGGGAATGACCCGCAGTTGGATCGTGCCATACAGTTAATATTGCAAGAGCTTAATTAAGGAAACTCGTTTGATGATAAGTGCTATTAAACCTCTAATTAACAAGCTTTATAAGCTTGATGGGGATATTGAATCTATCGCAGGATACGAAGATCAAAATTTCAAACTGACGACTTCTGATGGCGATTTTGTAATTAAATTATCGAAGGAAGACCAAAGAGAAAATATAGAAATGCAATCAAGGGTGATGGAGGCCTTGCGTGGATCTGATCTGAAAATTTTCCCGAGTTTGATTTTGAGTGAATCAGGAAATTCATACGAAACAGTCATCATTAAAGATATTCAGTGGATTCTTCGGGTGATCCCCTGGTTGGAAGGTGAATTGTTCGCTTCCTCGGATAAATCAAAAGAACTTTTTATTGATTTTGGAAGGGTTCTTGGTAAAATGGATATCTGTTTGTCGGATTCTCAGCTGTGGTCTAAACGGAAAGAACCTTATGTCTGGGATTTGCAATATGCCGGTCTTTCCAAAAAGTCCCTGGTTCATATAAAGAACCCTGCGGATCGAAGGGTGTCAGCATACTTTTTACAACAATTCACATGGCTTGTTCAACCGCAAATGGAGGGATTCAGAAAAGCCATGATCCACTCTGATGCAAATGACTATAATCTATTGGTTAAGGATCAACAGATATCAGGAATATTTGATTTTGGTGATGCGGTGTATGCACCAATCATTAATGAATTGGGGATTGCCCTTGCATATGCTCTTATGGGGCAAACTGATCTGCTGGAAACAACCAGGCAGATAGTAGAAGGATTCCATTCTGAATTTCCCTTAAAAGAGGAAGAAATTGACGTTTTGTACTATTTAATTGCCGCCAGACTGAGCGTAACTGTGTGCCAGGCCGCATATTCCAGGTACAAAAGCCCCAAGAATGATTATCTCCAGGTTTCAGAAAAGCCGGCAATCGATCTCCTTCACAAATGGATTAAAATAAACCCTCATTACTTTTCTGAAAAGATAAAGCTACACCTTGGACTAACTCGTCAATCCAAAACGGATCTTCAGGAATTTAAAAATCACAGGTCAACTCATGTGAATCCCTCGTTAAGTATTTCATTTTCCGAACCCATAAAAATGGTAAATGCAGCATTTCAATATATGTATGCAGCAGATGGTACTACTTACCTTGATTGTGTAAATAACATTTGCCACGTAGGACATAATCACCCTGATGTTGTAGAGGCCGGATCAAGCCAAATGGCGAAATTGAATACAAATACAAGGTATTTGTACGATAGTTTAAACGAATATGCTACTAAATTAACCTCCCTTTTTCCTGAACCTCTTGAAGTCGCATTCTTTGTGAATTCCGGTAGTGAAGCCGGAGATCTTGCACAAAGAATTGCCCGTACAGTAACTGGTAAGAAGGACATGGTTGTGGTTGATCATGCGTATCATGGAAATACACTTGCGGGTCTGGAAGCCAGTCCTTATAAATACGAGAGTACGGGGGGGCTGGGAAAAGCAAACCATATTCATAAGATGCCTTCACCGGATAGCTACACAAATGATGAAATTCAAGCTAACCAATTTGCTGATGATTTCAGGCAACTGGTTGAAAACACAGATGGTATTGCTGCATTTTATTCTGAAACGATTGTTGGTTGTGGTGGACAGGTTGTTTTACCTGAAGGGTATCTGAAAGGTATTTATCGTGAAGCCCGGGATATCGGGGCGATTTGTATAGCAGATGAAATTCAGGTTGGATTTGGGAGGGTAGGAGATGCATTTTGGGCATTTGAGCTTCAGGATGTGGTTCCTGATATCGTGGTTGTTGGCAAACCTATTGGTAATGGCCATCCTATGGCAGCCTTAATTACAACAAAAGAAATTGCTGAAAAATTTAATACGGGAATGGAGTTTTTCAGCTCCTTTGGAGGTAACCCGGTCTCCTGCGAAATTGGTAAAGCGGTTTTGAGTGTGATCGAGAAAGAACACCTTCAGGAACATGCCCGACAGGTTGGCAATTACTTTAAAACAGAACTGAAGAAGCTACAGGGAAAGTATTCAATTATTAAAGATGTAAGAGGCTATGGTTTATTCCTGGGGGTCGAATTGGTGAATGAAGGCAAACCTGCTACTGACATTACAAAGTCACTTATTGAGTTCATGAAGCAAAATGGTGTGCTTCTAAGTTCAGACGGGCCTGCAAATAATGTGATTAAAATTAAACCACCAATGACATTTGATAAATCTAATGTTGATGAGGTAGTTAGTAAGATGGATGGCTATTTAACTAAGCTCTAGCCCTATTTTGCAAAGGAAACCGACCGCTTTTCCCTGATTACCGTAATTTTTATCTGCCCCGGGTATTGCATGTCCTTCTCAATTTTTTGAGATATTTCAAATGACAGCATTTCTGCTTTGTCGTCAGTGACATTTTCAGCATCAACCATTACACGTAACTCTCTTCCGGCCTGCATGGCATAGCATTTATTTACACCATCAAAATCCAATGCAAGCTGTTCAAGGTCCTTCAGGCGCTTCATGTATTGCTCCATAACCTCCCGGCGAGCCCCGGGTCTTGCACCTGAGATAGCATCACACGACTGTATAATGGGTGAGATTAATGTCGTCATCTCAATTTCGTCGTGATGTGCTCCAATGGCATTGCAAATATCGGGGTGTTCATTGTATTTTTTTGCCAATTCCATACCCAGAATGGCGTGAGGCTTCTCTGCTTCCTCAGGCCATACTTTTCCAATATCGTGCAATAACCCCGCACGTTTGGCCAGCTTAGGTTTAAGTCCAAATTCCGAGGCCATGGTAGCGCTTAAATTGGCTACTTCTCTTGAGTGCTGCAATAGATTTTGACCATATGATGACCGAAACCGCATCCGTCCAACCAATTTGATCAGCTCCGGATGGATGCCATGGATACCCAGATCAATTACCGTACGCTCTCCAATTTCAACAATTTCTTCGTCGATGTTTTTTCTTGTTTTTGATACAATCTCTTCAATTCTGGCAGGATGAATCCTTCCATCCTGAACAAGGCGATGCAATGAAAGTCTGGCTACCTCTCTTCTTACTGGATCGAATCCTGATATTATAATGGCTTCCGGTGTATCATCTATGATAATCTCAACACCGGTGGAGGATTCCAACGCCCGTATATTTCGACCTTCACGACCGATTATTTTCCCTTTGATATCGTCGCTTTCAATATTAAATATTGAGACACAATTTTCTATGGCATGCTCCGTTGCTGTTCTTTGAATGGTTTCAAGTACTATTTTCTTGGCATCCTTTGCTGCAGAAAGTTTTGCTTCTTCAAGAATATCCTTAACCATGGAAGAGGCTTTGCTTTCGGCTTCAAGCCGAAGTGTTTCGAGCAGTTGATCCCTTGCTTCATCAGCGGATAGGCTTGATACTTTCTCCAGTATGGTTACTTTTTGTTCATTGAATCTGTCAAGTTCTTCTTTCTTATTTTGGACAGATTCCAATTGGGAATCAAGGACTTCTTGTTTTGAGATGGCCTCCTTTTCAGCTCGTTTACTTTGCTCAAACTGTCGGGATAAATTTTGTTCCCTTTGCTTCAGCTTGTTTTCATTACTGATAATTTGATTCTTCTTTCTGTTTGATTCTTCGTCAAATTCAGATTTTAGCTTTAGGAAGTTTTCTTTTGCTTCCAGAATTTTGTCCTTTTTTATATTTTCTGCAGATATTACGGCCTCTTTAACAATAGCCTTTGCCTGATACTGAGCCGTTTTTTCAAGATCTTTTGTTTTACGACGAGAAACTAATTTGCTGATTATAATCCCTACCGTAAGTCCTGCTACCCCTGAAATAATGATATATATGAAATCCTCCATGTAAATCCTTTCATTTATGAATAAAAGAAGGCCTGCAAAATGCTGGGAAGAAAAGGACTAAATTATACTACCTGGTTAATTTCCTGATTTAGAGATTTGAGTTTTTCTAATAGTAAGCTATCACTGGAATCGGTTACGCTTTCATCTTTCATTTTCTCAATAACAGCATCAAAAGCCACCATTGATAGTAAATCCTGTTTATCTTCGATCCCGAATTTTTCCCTATAGGATTTTATTTTATCATTTATCAATTTACCTGCCTTTCGGATTTGTTCTTCCTCTTCGGGTAAAACTTTCATTGGATACTCACGATCCCAAATCTTAAGTTTAATTGAAAGTTTTTCCATTCAGAATTAGAAAAGTAAATATCTATTGTTTAGTTACTCAAATGCATGATGCACTTATCGATCTCTTTTATATAATCGTCTAATTTATTCTTCAGCTCAGCAGAGTCATTGTCTGCCTCCATGTTCCCTACAAGTTTACCAATTTTTAGCTTATTTTGAAACTGTTGCAATTGATCCTCTTTGTTTGTTACCAGGGTCTTCAGTTCCAGATTGTCATCTTGAAGTTGTCTTATTTTCTCTTTTAGTTGTTGGTGTTCGTTGATAAGTAATGAAAGTTTCCTTTCAAGGGAAGTAAGTTCGTTGAGTACAATTTCCTGGTTCATATTATTGCCTGATCAATGCCCCTGTTTTTTCTTCAAATGCTCTCATAAGTTTGTTCATTGTCTTATCAATAATTTTTTCAGTCAATGTTTTGCCTGGATCCTGAAGAATAAACGAGATTGCATAAGCTTTCTTACCTTGCTCAATTCGCTCTCCCTCATAAACATCAAATACCTGAAGTCTATTCAACAACTTCGGTTCTACATCTTTTGCAATTGATTCAATTTCGCTAAATAAAATTGATTTGTCAACTACCAAAGACAGGTCTCTTTTGACCGGAGGGAACTTTGAAATTTCCTCAAATACTATATTATGATTTGTGTAATTTAAAAGCAAGTCCCATGCTAAATCTGCGTAAAATATTTTCGATTTAATTTCAAATTTCTTCAAAATAGATGGAAGGACTTCCCCAACTTTTGCAAGTACATGGCCATCGTGGACAAATTCCAGTGCCTGACTGAATGGGGCATCCGTATTTAATTTCTTTTCTACCAAATTCATGGGAACACCTAAAACACTCATCACGGATGATGCTGTACTGGAAATATCATAAAATGAGGTTTTATGCCCGATTTTTCTCCAATCATCAACTAGAGAATTTCCACTGAGAATGAGTATGCAATGTTGTTCCTCATCGTAAGTTTCATTCTTTGCATATGTCCTGCCAAATTCAAAAAATCGTATGTTTTCTTGCTTCCTGTTAAGATTATGTGCCACAGATTCTAATCCCGTAAATAGCATCGTTTGTTTTAAAACGCCAAGATCTTCACTTAGTTTATTTAAAATATGGACAGTCTGTTGCTTATTTATTGATGAATCATAATCTAGATAGTCTTCCTTTGTGAGGGAATTTGTAAGTATTTCATTCCAGCCCTTTCCCGCCAGTATATGACTAATTTTAGTTTGCCACGGATGGGGATCATTTAAAGGATATTCTGCCAGATAAGATGCACCAAGCGTAAGCGGTAATTCCACATTATTGAATCCGTGTATTCTTAGGATTTCTTCAATCACATCTGCTTCACGTTGTACATCTGATCGATAGGGAGGTACAACCGCGGTGAAACCCGTTTCATCTTTATTTACAAGATTAATATCCAGATTATTAAGGATCCCTGTGATTTCATCCCGTTCAAGAGTTTTCCCTATTAACCTGTCAATATGCGACCATTTTACAGGGATTTCAAAATCTTTGATTTTTGAAGGATAAATGTCGATGATTTCCGATGATATATTGCCGCCGGATACTTCTTTAATCAACATCGCTGCTCGTTTTACTGCATACACAGTAAGATTGGGATCTGTTCCCCTTTCGTAGTGAAATGACGCATCAGTTTTGAGCCCATGGTACATTGCAGTTTTGCGCACGTAGGATGGTGAAAAGTAAGCTACTTCCAAAAATATATTTTTAGTATCCTTGGTTACTCCTGAATTAATACCTCCAAAAACACCGGCTATACACATTCCCTGATTCTCATCACATATCATTAAATCATTGGCAGACAGCTTCCTTTCTTTTTCATCCAATGTAGTAAACTGTGATCCTTCTGGCAGAGTTTTTACAATGACTTTACCGCCACCAATTTTATCATAGTCAAATGCGTGCATTGGTTGCCCCAATTCATGCAGGACAAAATTGGTACTGTCAACAATGTTATTTATAGGTGTCAACCCAATAGACTTTAGTCTGTTCTGCAACCATTTTGGAGAATCGGAAACTGTTATATTGGATATACAAATACCACTATACCTGGGGCATGCCACCTCATTTTCTACACTTACATCAATTTTTAATACAGAATCATCAACTTGAAAGCTCTCAATATCCGGCCAATGTATCTCCCGATTTTTTGCTGCTCTTATATCCCTGGCAACCCCGATATGTGACGCCGCATCTCCCCGATTAGGAGTGAGTCCAATTTCAATTGTCCAATCCTCTTTTAATTCATAATACGCTGAAACCAGGGTCCCGTTTTTAACATTGTTTTCCAGTACAATAATTCCATTATGCTCTGTGCCAAGACCAATTTCATCTTCTGCACAGATCATTCCTTCCGAAATCTCACCCCGGATTTTTGATTTCTTAATTTTAAAAGCCTCTCCGTTTGTTGGATATAATATTGTCCCTGGTATTGCCACGATTACCTTTTGACCTTTTATGACATTTGGAGCTCCACATACAATGGGGTATAATTCTGAGCTTCCAACATCTACGGTAGTTACACTTAATCTGTCTGCGTTTGGATGTTTTTCACAGGAAATAACTTCTCCTATTACCAGGCCTTTAAGACCACCTTGAACCTCTTCAAACTTCTCAATTCCTTCTACTTCCAGACCGGTGTCAGTCAATGTTTTTGAAATCTCTTCTGGAGTTTCCGGTAGATCAATATACTCCTTCAACCAGCTGTATGAAACTTTCATTTGATGTCTTAAAATCAGGCGACAAAATTAATTAAATCAATCTATGAATTGTTACCATAAATGAAATTGTTGGTGAATCTTACTTACCGACAAAATTTTTCTCTCCTGCTAGAATGGGAATGGATAAAATATTTGAAGAGGGAGGAAGAGGGCATGAGTAAGCAGGAGCGTACGCACAATACGGATTATATGCTTTGTTAAAATCTAATTCAACAAGATCATTAACCCCAAGTGTAACGTTCAGATAGCGACCTCCTCCATAGGTTGCTTCCCCACTTGAAGCGTCTGCAAAAGGAATGAACAAATCATATGTTGTTGACGAAACTGATTTTAAAATCACAAGTTCGTTTTGTACCCCCTCAATGATAAAATAAGCTGTACCGTATTCTTCATACGCTTCTTCTTTACCATCTGAAGTAGTCAACATTTTAATTTTTCTATTTCCAAAAGGTTGATATGTGGCTTCTAATTTATAGCTGGCATCCGGCTTGAAATAATCCAGTCCGGTATAATTTACGTCTGTTGAATTGAATGGGGATTCATCAGAATTTTTCATAAAACTATCTACCTGGATTCTGTGATCAATGATGGATTGAATGTAGTCCTCCTTTTTGGAATCAAGGAAAAGATAAGCCACAATTACACCAATAATTATGATGGCGGGCACAAAAATCTTCAGATTTCTCATTTCCACAAAAGTAGAGATATCTTTCTAAATCGCTCCATCATCTTTGAAGCTGTAATATTTTTCATTTGTAAATATTATGTGATCCAAAACCGGGATCTCCATGATGTCACCTGCTGTTTTTAATTTTTTTGTCAGCATTACATCAGTTTGACTTGGATTGATGTTTCCTGATGGGTGATTGTGTACAAGTATGATGCTGCTTGCCATGTTTTCAAGTGCCTTACTAAAAATAATTTTTGGATCTACCACCGTACTGGAGATGCCACCGCTGCTTATCTGGCACGACTTAATTACACCGTTTGCCCTGTTAAGTAGCAATACCCAGAACTCCTCTTGCTGCAAATCCAGAAGGGTTGGTTTCATGTATTTGAAAGCATCTTCTGAGACTTGGATTTTAGGAGTGTTGCTCGTTGAATAATCCTTTCTTCTCCTCCCCAACTCAATAGCACTTATGATGGTTATTGCTTTAGCTTCTCCAATGCCTTTGAACTTTGTTAAGTTTTGTACTGTCAAACCAGCTAATTTATTAAGGTCGTTATTTACAAAGCTTAGAATAGCTTTGCTGACATCCACCGCAGAGAGTTCTGTAGTTCCTGATCCAATCAGAATAGCGATTAATTCTGCATCCGTAAGCACCGAACGTCCTTTAAGTAAAAGTTTTTCCCTGGGTCGGTCTTCCTCGGCCCAACTTTTAATATCTAAATGTTCACCACCAGTGTAAATTACAGTCATATCTCAAAGGTTGGGGATATTGTATAAAGGTTCAAACGGTATTCTGCCAGGAAAGAAAAATTAATTTGCAGTTATTGCCAAAAAACCTCTCAAACAGTATAAAAGGTATTATTCCCATCAAGTTTAATCTAGATTAAACATAAAAAAACCTCCCGGTATATTTGAGGAGGTCTACGGTGTCCTATTGAGACACTTATAATTTCTATGGACTTACAGCTTAAAGGCTATTGACTAGCCTGGTCAATTTTGCCTTGTTATTTGAAGCTTTGTTCTTGTGAATAATGTTTCTCTTGGCAAGTCTGTCCAGCTTCGAAATTACCACTTTCAACAACTCTGAAGCTTCAGATTTGTCGGTAGTATTCCTCAATTTTTTAATCAGATTTCTGGTCGTTTTTGCAAAATAACGATTATGGATTCTCCGCACATTGCTAGATCTGATCCTTTTTAATGATGACTTATGGTTTGCCATGTTCTATTTTCAACTATTTTAGCCCTTTTAGCCCTTTTTGAATTCGGACTGCAAATTTAAAAGCATTATTTTTAATAACAAAACAGACTTGTAAATATATGCTTTTACGTCTTGGAATATGGTTGTGTGTTTTTGTTATTCTTCCCATAGGGTTCACTGCTTACTCCTGGGGATTTAAGGCACATCAGTTGATTACTCAAATGGCAATGTTTTCCTTGCCTAAGGAAATGTTGACTTTTTACAAATCCCACTGGGAAGAACTCAGACAGGCATCAATCCAGCCAGACATAAGAAGATATGTATGGGATGATGAAAAGCCCAGGCACTACATTGACCTGGATTTATATTCTGCGACGCAACAGGATAGCTTGAAAAAAGGATGGAATGTTGCAATTATTTTTATAGGAGAAGATACCTTAATGGCGAATGGGATTCTTCCATTTTCTTTAGAAACCACAGTATATGAACTTACACAGGCGTTTCGGGAGAAAAATGAAAGAAGTATAATAAGATACAGCGGAGACCTGGCGCATTATGTTGGAGATGCACATGTGCCTTTGCACACTACAGCCAACTACAACGGTCAATTGACAGGGCAAAGAGGGATCCATGCGTTATGGGAATCTAGAATCCCTGAGCTGGAATCAGATGAATATTCCTTCTGGCAGACATCAGCTGACTATATCCCTAATGTTCGATCGGAAGTCTGGGATATTATTTACAGTTCACACGCAAAAGTTGATAGTGTAATCAGCATCGAGAAGTTATTGTCAGCTGATTTCATGGAAGACCGAAAATATACATTCAGGGAATCGGGAAAAAGTACAATTAAAACGTACAGTCAAAATTACGTTGCCTCATACAGCAAAAGATTAATGGGAATGGTAGAGAACCAAATGAAAGAGTCAGCTCAACTTACAGCAAATCTGTGGTTTACATGCTGGGTTAATGCTGGTCAACCTGATTTGGAAGATTTAATTTATGGTGATGCAGATAATAAGATGGACTCCGTAAATACACATGATTCCCGATCAATTCTGCATCATTAAAAAAAATCCTTTGGATAGCTAAATATTTTTTCGATCAGGGGTTACAAAAGCAAACTTTTTTAGTATCTATGCGTATTCGCTAGGAGGAGAAATATTTGTATATAAAAAAGAGCTTCAAGGATACACTTTTAATAAAAAAGATTATCTTCGCACACTTTTTAAGGCAAATGTAGTTATTAACAATGTATTGGACTTTAGAACTTGCGTCATATTTAGAAGATGCGCCATGGCCGGCATCAAAGGATGAACTGATTGATTATTCGATTAGATCAGGGGCACCATTGGAAGTTGTCGAAAATCTTCAGGAGTTGGAAGATGACGGGCAACCATATGAAAATATCGAGGAAATTTGGCCAGATTACCCTACTAAAGAGGATTTCTTTTTCAACGAAGACGAATACTAACCAGTTGATTGTTCCAGCAAAGGGGCAATTAGTTTCAAATCCTCGTTCGTAGTAATTTTTATATTTTGATACGCACCATCGACCAGGTGCAAGGACACTCCTGAATATTCAGCAACGGTTGCATCGTCCGTAAACTCAGGTATTTCTTTCTGTTGATAGGCATTCTTAATCGCTTCACCTCTAAAAGTTTGAGGAGTTTGTACCATTAAATATTGATTCCTATCAACAGCCATAGTACCATCTCCGGATATTTTCCTTAACGAGTCTTTTGGTTTCACAACGGTTATTGCGTTGCCATGTAACGCAGCCTCTTCGAAATTCTTTCTGATTATTTTCTGATCAATAACTGGTCTTACGCCATCGTGAATAGCTACCAGATCATCTGGATTAACAAATTGCAGCCCATTTTTAACAGACTGAAACCGAGTTTGTCCCCCGGGAACAAGCTGATCAACATCTTTAAAGCCGAACTTATTTACAAGCTGACCCCATCTGTCAAATTCAGATTCAGGGATTACAAGTATGATTTTGATTGAGCGTGAGTATTTTCTAAATGCTAATATGGTATGCATTAGCACCGGTAATCCTGATAGTATTAAGAATTGCTTGGGTTCATCTAATTGCATTCTTTGGCCTGAACCACCTGCAACAATGAGTGCAACCTCCATTTCTAGTCCATTTTAGATGATCAGCATGGCATCGCCATAGCTGAAAAATCTGTACTTTTCTTTAATGGCAATTTTGTAGGCCTCCATGATCAGATCGTAGCCTCCAAATGCAGCAGCCATCATAAGCAAAGTGGATTCCGGTAACTGAAAGTTTGTTATCATGGCATTACAAATCCTGAAATCGTACTCAGGAAAGATAAACTTATCTGTCCATCCCTGAGCAGGTTTTAATTTGCCGTTGGCAGAAACTGCAGATTCCAATGCCCGCATTGTAGTTGTGCCAATTGCACAGACTCTTTTTTTATTTACATTGGTCATGTTTACCAACTCGGCAATGTGTTCTTCTACAATAAAATGCTCTGAATCTTTTTTATGCTTTGTTAAGTCTTCAACATCAACAGGCCTGAAAGTACCTAACCCAATGTGCAAAGTCACCGAGTCAATTTCGATTCCTTTTATCTCGAATCGCTTCATTAACTGGGGAGTAAAATGAAGTCCTGCAGCAGGTGCTGCAACAGCTCCTACTTTTTGAGCAAAAATGGTTTGAAATCTCTCTCTATCTTCCGGTTCAACTTCCCTTTCAATCGTTTTTGGAAGTGGAGTTTCACCTAAGTAATCGATGGTTTTGTAGAATTCTTCCTGTTCTCCATCGTATAAGAATCGAATGGTCCTTCCCCTGGAGGTAGTGTTGTCAATGACTTCAGCTACGAGTTCGCCTTCTCCAAAATATAGTTTGTTTCCAACCCTGATTTTTCTTGCAGGATCAACAAGTACATCCCATAAGTGCATCTCAGGATTTAGCTCTCTCAACAAGAAAACTTCAATCTTTGCTCCGGTTTTTTCTTTGTTTCCGTATAGTCTGGCTGGAAATACTTTGGTGTTGTTATTGATCATAACATCTCCCTCATCAAAATAATCAATTACATCCTTGAATACTTTATGTTCTATTTCGCCGGTATCTTTATGCACTACCATCATCCGAGATTCATCACGGTTTTCAGCCGGATATAACGCTATTAAACCAGAGGGCAGATCAAATTTGAATTGAGATAATTTCATTCCTTATTTTGCCTTAAAATTAAGTCGCAAAGCTAATAATTTGTCTGTATATAACTATTGTTATTTGGAAAGTACTTTAACTTTACCGTTTGGCTTAATAAAAATTTGAACTGAAAGGTCAGCTATGAAATTTGTTGTATTCGTTAAACTTATTGGAGAAAGTTTTCGATTTGCCTGGAATTCACTGAGGATGAATATATTCCGAACTGTACTATCACTGCTGGGTGTGACAATTGGAATATTTGCCATTATTGCCGTATTAACAGTTGTTGACTCCCTTGAGCGTAGCATTAAAGAAAGCTTGACCTTCCTTGGTTCAGAGGTTATTTATGTAGAGAAAATGCCATGGACTCCTGACACAAGTGGTGAATATGAATGGTGGCACTATATAAGAAGACCCAATGCAAGTGTCAATGAATTCAATTTTTTAGAAGCCAATCTAAAGAATAAGGAATCAATTGCCATTGTTGCCCGTCGAGGCGGAGTGTTGGCAAAACATAAGAATAATTCGTACAACCAGACAACATTGAACGGAGGTTCATTCTCGTACAATGAAGTATTTGACGTTCCCCTTGAGGAGGGAAGGTATTTTACTATTGAGGAGAATGTCAATGGTAGAAATGTTGCCATTATTGGTCATAATGTTAAGAAATTCTTATTTCCGGATGTGAATTCAATCGGAAAGGTGATCAAGTTCAAGAAGATGAAATTCGTCGTTATTGGAAAACTGGAGGAGGAAGGGGAGAGTTTCATGGGTACTCCCAGCAAGGATGATGATGTATTGATTCCCTATAATGCTTTTAGAAAAATGTACAGCACCGGAACTGGGGCGAGATGGGAGACTCCCTCAACCATTGGAATTAAGGGGCTTGAATCTGATATTGGGTTGGTTGAACTTGAATACGAAGTCACAGGATTGATGCGTTCAAGAAGAGGACTTAAACCAAAAGAAAAAGATAATTTCGCACTTAATCGTCCGGAAGCAATAATGGATATCATTAGTGGAGTATTTGATGTGATTGGGCTGGCAGGTTGGGTAATCGGGGGATTTTCGATACTTGTAGGTGGTTTTGGAATTGCCAATATCATGTTTGTATCTGTAAGAGAGCGGACACCACTGATTGGCATTCAAAAATCACTTGGGGCTAAAAACTATTTTATTTTATTTCAATTTTTATTTGAATCTGTATTTCTGAGTCTTACCGGAGGACTGGTAGGGCTATTGATTGTTTACATGATATCATTTATACCTCTGGGTTCTCTGGAGCTTGTACTTACATTTGAAAACGTCCTGTTAGGCGCAGGGGTATCAACAGCTATTGGGGTGGTTTCAGGTATTATTCCTGCTGTTATGGCTGCACGAATGGATCCTGTTGTAGCCATACGTTCTACAGGTTAAAATTCCCAATAACATTATGGAAATGGCTATCATAGAAATTACATCTACATTTCAGAGTCACCATTGATGTGGTTTTTAACCAGAGCTAAAAGTTAGCCTGAATCACAATTAAATACCCGTTGGGATACTGAGAGGATTGGTGACTCAAAAGATTCAACGTCTATTTCAGAGACGCTCCTTGAAGAAATTACTATTCTTTCTTCCAACTCATATCTTGTCAAACATAGGATATACTTCAGGAGCGTTGGAGGTAATGCGAATCAGGTTTTATATCAGGATTCGGTCTCTGCTGTTACTTTTTTCGATTTATCCTCAGTTCCGTGAAGTTTTTCCTTGATCTTGTTTTCAAGTTCTTCCATGAGTTCAGGATTATCTATGAGAAGGGCTTTTACCGCTTCCCTGCCCTGGCCAAGCTTTGTACCCTTGTATGAAAACCAACTTCCGGCTTTGTTCATGATGTCCATTTCAACTCCAATATCTACTATTTCTCCAGCCTTAGAAATTCCTTCCCCATAGATAATATCAAACTCTACTACTTTAAAGGGAGGAGCTACCTTATTCTTAACAACTCTTACACGTGTTCTGTTTCCAGTAACTTCAGTTGGAGACTCTTTGATTTGTCCGATTCTTCTAATATCTAGCCTTACAGAAGCATAAAATTTGAGTGCATTACCACCTGTAGTAGTCTCAGGATTACCAAACATTACGCCAATCTTCTCACGGAGCTGATTAATGAAGACACATGAACAACCGGTCTTACTTATTGTACCTGTCAATTTCCTAAGTGCCTGTGACATTAAGCGAGCCTGAAGACCCATTTTACTTTCACCCATCTCACCTTCCAATTCAGCCTTTGGTACCAGGGCCGCAACTGAATCAATTACAATAATGTCAATGGCACCTGAACGAATGAGGTGTTCTGTAATCTCCAATGCTTGTTCACCGTTATCGGGTTGTGAGATGAGAAGATTCTCGGTATCAATTCCAAGGTTCTCCGCATAAGCTTTATCAAATGTATGTTCTGCATCAATAAATGCTGCCATTCCGCCTAGTTTTTGTGACTCGGCAATGCAGTGCATGGCAAGAGTAGTTTTGCCTGATGCTTCAGGACCATAGATTTCTATTACACGTCCTCTTGGTATTCCACCAATTCCAAGTGCCATATCTAATCCAATAGATCCGGTAGGAATCGAAGGAACATCCATAATACTTTCGTCACTCAACCTCATGACGGTGCCTTTTCCGTAGGTTTTTTCAAGTTTATCGATGGTAAGTTGAAGGGCTTTTAATTTTTCAGAATTGTCGTTCATGGATTTATTATTATGGTGCTTATGTTAATTGGGATTGTGAAATTAGTATTTCAGAAAGCAATTAACAAGCTATATTCGTGGCGACATTTCGTTTAAACTTGAATAAGTTACTGATACAAAACAAGTTAGCTTTTATGACCAAAAGGTTACTTTCACTTATATTTTATTTCTTTTCGTTTTCAGCCATCGCTCAGCTGAACAATGAAGCGTTTAATAATATAAGGCCTATCAATCCGTTACGGGTGCACGAGTTGTATCTCGACTTTGACGTTTTACTATTTACAAGAAACAACGAATACTTTAACCATATAGCGGATGGTTATACATTATATGGATTTCAATTTGCACCTTTTATATCCTATTACCCTTCAGAAAAAGTTCGAATTGATGCAGGTATATATCTTCAAAAGGATTTCGGCAATGATAATTTCAACCAAATATTGCCTATTCTCACGGTGAAGTTTGACCTTGGGCCGTTTCAGCAACTATTTGGTAATCTGGAGGGAAGTTTGAACCATCAGTACATAGAACCATTGTATGATTTTGAAAGAGTATTGATTGATCGCCAGGAGACTGGCATGCAAACGAAATTTGTGAACGAGACAACATTCTTTGACCTGTGGGTTTTTTGGGAAACAATGATTTACAAAAAGGACCCTAACCTTGAAGAAGTATCTGGTGGGATTTCATTTTTTAAAGATAAGTGGATAGGAAACCATCGCTTTCGAATACCTCTTCAATTCATCGCCTATCATAAGGGGGGGCAGATTGATTTCAATCCATCCAAAATTTTAACTCTTTGGAATAGTGCAGCCGGGTTATCGTACAGTTATTTTTTTCAGAATGGATGGATCAAATCAGTTCACGCGGATGGATAC
>SMVB01234435.1_pt1 | contig 16143 bp, 16 predicted proteins | sample 2456461 | NCBI WGS metagenome assembly SMVB01 (sample SAMN11095934, study PRJNA526329) | marine sediment metagenome | biome: Marine sediment; feature: Surficial sediment; material: Deep marine sediment; isolation source: Hadal surficial sediment | place: Pacific Ocean | collected 2014-05 | depth...
GCCGATCGCTCAACAATGGATTGACAACCGAAGCGGTACCTCGCGAGGGCCCCCCTTTACTTCACCCTGCTCCACCAGGTTCCCACTCGTTTCTCAATACCTCGTAGACCACCTCATCTCCGCTGTTCCCGGACCGGTCCAGGTGATGGTTGAGTATGGTGTCTGAGTGGCGCATCCCGAGTTTTTCGAGCACCCGGCGCGACTGCGCGTTATGCGAGTCCGTGGATGCCCAGATCTTCGAAATATCGAACGACTCGAAACCCCATGTGATGACCGGTCGGGCCGCTTCAACTGCGATCCCCTTGCCCCACTGCTCACGACCGATCGCGTAACCGATCATGGCAGTCCGATCATCCGCATCGATCTCCAGTTCGACCGTGCCGATCAAATTGCCGCGGTACTCAATTGCGAACGTCGGATATCTGTCCCACGGCCCCTCAATGTTCGTCTCAACAAACCGCCTGGCATCCGCGGAAGTGAACGGCTGCGGAATGTCTGGAAGGAACTTCGCAAACTCGGGATCATCGCGGTACTTCTGCGCCTCATCCACGTCGTCAGGCGAGAACCGACGCAATATCAGACGTTTGATGCGAAGCCTCGATTCGATCAAGTAAACAAACTCTTCCGTTCTGGAACTGTCCACAGCTTCGCGGACGGTGGAGCACCACACCGATTCTGCCGCCGGCGTGAGAGCACCTTACCGCAATCCTCAGCGATCCCGGCCAATATTGTGTGGCCGCCGATCTCCCCGGCGAAAAACACTCCTCGAAAACACTCACCGTCAGCAACGCAAACTAACGCAAACCAGCCCCGGCGCCATGCACCCGCGCCCGCTATCCCGTAAACCACCCCGGCTGAACGATTTCGACCTCGTAGATCACCCCGTCCTGACCGCCGGACTCGCGTTGTTTCCCGTCGGTGCGAATGATGATGTCGCCCCCGGCCGTGAACGTGTCGAAAACCTGTGGGCCCGGGCCCAGCCGGTCTCGCGTTTGCTGGTCCAGTTCGTGGCCGTGGTCGCCCGCCGTCGAAGCCACAGCAATCCGCGGGTCAACTGCAGCCACGAACTGCGTGCCGGTCCCGTGCTCGCTCCCGTGGTGCGTTATCTTCAGCACATCAACGTCGAACAGTCGGCCCAGTGGCCCCTCCTCAAGTTCGTCCTCATACGCCCAGTACGCATCGCCCGTGAACAGGAACGATGCGAACCCGAACCAGACACGTGTGAAGATCGACCTGTAAGCCGGCCTGGGCTTCCAGCGACCGTCCCTGAAGTGGAGCATCTGCACACCCGGAATCGCCCGACCCGCCGTGGGCTCGGTAACGGCCCGCAATTCCAGTTGCCCGGCCGCGGTCAAAACATCCAGCCGGGCGCCCAGGGTATCCGTCAGCCAAGTCCCCATCTCCTCGCCGTTGTGGTAGTAAACGGCGTCGGCTGCAAGCGATGCAGGGGGGTCGCCCGCCAGGAGTGTCGAGAGCGCATTGAGGTGATCGACATGCGGGTGGGTCGCCACGATCGCGTTCAGCTTGATGCTCTCCTGGTCGAGATAATCTGCTAACGCCGCCCCCAGCGGGGCGTTCAGTTTCTTGCGCGCCGCGCCGCCGTCGAAGAGAACGCCTTCGCCACCGCGACTGAGCACGATAGCCTCCCCATCACCCACATTGAACATCCTCATGGTCAGGGCTGCGGCGCCAAATTCTCTTGCTTCGTTTCTCTTGAGCGTCGTCTTCACGACGCCTGTTGAAGCTACGAAATAAAACGTCATCGTTGCCTCCTGTTTCGCCGTGCCGGAATTCCCCTGTCCGACATTTCGAGTACACCTTATGCCATGACGGTCTGAACAACCTAATCGAGCGGCCTACTCGCGGCAACTATGCGCTCAACTGCTCTGTTGCCCACCGCCCGGTTGCAATCCCTGCGCCCACAGCAGGGTTATCATGGCGGCCTGAATTGCCGTTAGATCCACGACGGTCGCCCGTTACAAAACGCCCACCAACCCCAGCGTAAAAACACCGAGGTAAAAATGCAGATCGGGATCGTATTTCCACAAACCGAGATAGGTAGCGACCCCGGCGGGATTAAAGCGTTCGGCCAGGCTGCCGAATCGCTGGGCTACACGTTCATCGCTACGTACGATCACGTGATCGGGGCCAACCTCGAGAACAGGCCCGACTGGAAGGGCCCGTATTCCATCACATCAGACTTTCACGAGCCGTTCGTTCTGTTCGGTTTTCTTGCCGGCGCGACCGAGAAGCTCGGCTTCGCGACGAGCATCGTGATTCTGCCGCAGCGACAGACCGTCCTCGTCGCAAAACAGGCGGCGGCACTCGACATTCTCTGCCGCGGGCGCTTCCGGCTTGGCGTCGGCGTCGGGTGGAACGAGATCGAATACGAAGCCCTGAACGAAGATTTCGCGCTGCGGGGTCGCCGCTACGAAGAGCAGATCGAAGTAATGAGATTGCTGTGGACCAACCAGGTCGTCAACTACACAGGAAAGTGGCACTCCATCCCCGACGCCGGTATCTCACCGATGCCGGTGCAGCAGCCGATTCCTGTGTGGCTTGGCGGTGGCGCAAACGACCGTGTCCTGCGGCGCATCGCCAAAATGGCCGATGGCTGGATGCCGCCGTGGCAACCGAACGACGACGGCCATAAGCAACTGGAACGGATGCGAGGATTTGCCGACGATGCAGGCCGGGACCACTCGGAGATGGGGCTCGAGGGCAGGATTCCAGTCAGGATGCAAAACGCTGATTCGTGGGCAACTAAAACCGCAGAATGGAGCGACATCGGCGCAACCCACATGAGTGTTGTCACGATGGGGGACGGCCTGCAGGGAGCCGATGCCCATATTCGGCGACTCGAAGAGTATCGCGCCGCCGTTCCGGCCAACGGCCAGTCGTAAACGGCCAGATATCCTCGTTCTCCCCGGCTCAGAAACTATCCCAAAACACATTAATCAGGTGAAGGGAAATTCCCTCTTCCCGGGGAGAAAGCCAGGTTGAGCGGAACGTTTTCGACCGCGGTGTAGATGCATTCGAACGGTATTTTCTACAGAACAACTTCCCCCTTACCCGCGCCCCTATTGCATCGGGGCACCCGTCTCCCGTGTACGTGCCGGAGGAGAGGGAGTTTTGGGATAGTTACCAAAACAACGCCTGGACGCCCCGTATTATCAGGAAGGTCCATAGTGCTGCTGCCGATCCGAGCGCACATTGCCACGCGACGACCACGCCGCGGGACCTCCAGGGAGGTAGAAATTGAACCCGGAAGAGCATGAGTTTCAGGATCTCTTCGATCGCTCGCTGCTCCATCAGACCGAGCACGGTGACGGTTGCACGGTGTTCCCAACTCCGCAAGCCCCGCTATGGGCGATGATGGTGGCCGCGCTATCGATTACGCGGGTGCTTGAAATCGGATGCGGCATTGGCTATCAGACCGCCTGTCTCGCCTCTGCCACGCCAGACGTGCTTGTCGAAACCATCGAAAACGATCCGTTGCACGCTGACCTTGCCCAGGCAGAATTCGAGCAACTCGGACTGTCGAGCAGGATCACGGTCCTGCGCGGCGATGCAGAGTCCTTTCTGCCTGCTCTTGACGGTCCGTACGGACTTGTGATGGAAGACGGTGGAATCGACTATGATCGCTGGCTGCCAGACCTGACACGATTGACCGAGCGGGGAGGATTGTTGATTACGAGCCAACTCGCGGGAAGGCTGCCCGGCTGGGACCCTCGACTGCCGACTGAAGCGCTGACGATTGTCCGAGCGAGTTTCAGCTACCCACATGCCGAGTCGAGAACCTGACCCACCCCGTGGGGGCTGGTGGTCAGAATTGATGACGTGAGGGCTTGCGACGAACAGGCGACGGTCACTCCCGCACCAGTGCCTCCTCAAAACAAAGCCTGAAATACCCTCAACATCAGCAGCGCAAACATCGCAAGCCCCGCCCCCAGCAGGCCCTGGACCGCAACCGCCATATTCCCCCATCGCCGCCCTTCAACCCGAAGCCCCAGGTAAATCGCCGCCCCCAGCAGCACAAGTATCGGCAGCGCGTTGATCGCGCTCATCAGGTGCAGCGCCAGGAACTCGTTCCCATCGAATGTCGAAGCGGCCTTTGCAAGGTCGTAATTCCACGCGTCCACACCTGGCGCCGATCTCGCAGCATCGACCCACACCTGCAGCACAGCCCATGCACGTATCGCCAGCATCCCGAACGCCGCGGCAAGAAACGTTGCCCGCCTGCCCCGGGTGACGATCGCAGCCCCGCCAACGAGCCCGATCCAGACCAGCTCCACCAGCGGCCCCGCGACGGCGACGACCACCCGCTGATAATCGCTCGCAAAAGGCACCACCTGGGTCACCTGCACGATTTCGTAGATTGGCCACTCGCCGCTGACCGCCCTCCCAACGAAGACGTGGGTCAACTCGTGCACCGTTGTCCCTATGACAAGTGCAGCAAATCCCGCGATCACGTATTTCAATCGAAACATGGCCCCGGAAGCTAACACATATGGATCGCCCCACTCGCTGAAGCCGCGATGCCCGTTGGAGCGATTGCGCCGGTCATTGATATCATCGCCTCTCCGGGCGCATTCTGAAATCGTGTCCAGGGCCGACCTAACGAGCCGGCCTGTGATTAACTTCGCCGGTTGCTCTATCGGGGGAATGGGCTTGATCAAACTTGTAATCGCACTGGCACTGCTGATATCCGCTGTCGCTTGCGGCACCGAGGCGGACAACGTCGCAAGTTCCGGCGACACCAACGAATTCGGCTTTGAAACTTCGATCATCGCCAGCCCCGACAGCGTTTACACCATCGACGATGTGAAGGCCACCGGCTGGAAGTTGTCTAAAGAGTTGCCGGCCGACCAGTTGGAAGGTGTTTCTGCGGTCTGGTTCGGGTTCTACCAGCAGAAAAACCTCGAAGTGTGGATCTACGATTCGCACGAAGAGGCAAAACGACTCGGTACCGGCCCTGCCGAAGAGATCGTGGCCGCAACCCGCGGCGTCAGCGGTGGGGGAGCGGGACCCTACATGAAACAGGTCACCCACTACCGTGCGTTCGGCGTGATCGGCAACCTCGTGATCCTGTGCGAAACCGAAATCGCAGTTTGCGAAAACTTTTCCAGCGCGCTGCAGTAGGCTCTTGAACCTTTATGGTGCCGACCGACCGCGAAATCTCATTCCGTCCCATCGCTCCTGCCGACGTACCGAATCTCGTCCGTTGGCAGCGTGACACCGAAGTAGCGCACTGGTACCACGACTCTGCCGTCCTCTCGGATCAAGAACTGACCGATAAATGGATCAGACGGACTTCCGGTACTGGCACACCACACGAGACAAATACCCGGCGCTTCATCATCACCGTCGATGGCAGTGACATCGGCGAGATACAGGTTTATGACCTTCGCGACTACCCCGTCGAAGCTAAGGAAATAGGAATTCCGAATGCCGGGGGGCTGGATCTGTTCATTGGCGAGCCGGAGTGGCGGGACAGGGGCGTTGGTTCACGAGTGGTGAGGCAGTTTGTCGGCGAGATGGTGTTTGGCATCCCCGGTGTCGAGACGTGCGTGATCGAACCCGAACCGGCGAACAAGCGGGCAATTCGCAGCTATGAAAAGGCTGGATTCAAGTTCGCAAAGACCTACCATTCGTACGCGAACGAGATGGACTGTTACCTGATGCGACAGGAACGAATTCCAGACTAGATATGCCAGAATCACCATGACTCAACTCCCGGTCGACCACCCGAAACGACTCCTGAGGTTCAGGGGCAACGGCCGCCTGTGGGGAAACCAGGTCGAACGGCGCGAAAAAGTCATCAGTCGCATCCGCCATGAAAAAGATGGACGCTGGGTCTGGCTGGGCCAGGCCAAGACCGCCCGCGGCAAAAAATACCCGCAACTCAGCCTTGGTATCGGCAAGGGCATGCGCTACCTCGCAAACGCCCGGCACATTGTGTTCTACCTTGCGAACGGCTGGGTCGATCCCAGGGCCCAGCAGTATCGCTCCCGTGATGGCGACCCGATGAACGTCCACCCGCAGAATCTTGTTCCGGTGCCCCCGATCAACAAAACCAGGGCAAACAGTTTGCTGTGGACCCTGAAGCAACTGCGAGAGTTTTACGGGTAGTGGTTTTCGAACACCGGCGGCGCTTCATCACATGCTATCGGCACCCTGAGGATGCGCGCTGATTTCCCGAGCGGAGTCTGCGGAGCCGAGGGACCTCGATTGACAACACGTAATTCCGTGGCGAATTAGTTGTGCTTCGGGCTGAACGGCTTTGTCTCTCGACAATGGTGATGGCTAAGAGGTCCCTCCACTCCGCTTCGCTGCGGTCGGGAAATCGGGTGTTGGCTGTTTCGTGTAGGGGATTTTCGGACGACTAGCTGATTTGTTCAAGCGACAGCCGATTGCCTTCGGGATCGCGCATTTTGGCCGACTTCACACCGGGCGCAACCGCGTAAACTGGCTCGACATCGAAACCTTTTTCTTTCAGGTCGAACACAGCAAAGTCCAGGTCGTCAACTCTGATCGACAGAATCACAGACCCGCTCGTGCGCACCTCGCCGCCGCCGTGAATCGCAGGCTGGCAACTGCCCGAGTCGAGCGTGACCCACGCCTCTCTGGCCAGATCACCGGTAGATTCGGGATAGGTGACGGCAAATCCCAGTGCGTCACTGTAGAACTTCACCAGTCGTCCAACGTTATTTGCAACAAGAATCACCTGGTATAGGTCGCCCATTCGTGCGTCTCCTGATGCTGAATTACTGAATCGATTACCTGACGAAGTTAACTCAGATTCAGGGCCGTGTCATACAAACGTTTTCACCTAAAACAATACGGATATGAGCGACAGGCAAACCTACTGTTAATGATTTCGGGGCAGTGTTAACTTTGAACTTGTAATGAAAAATAACTCGATACATCTTGCCGACAACCTCGAATTCCTTCGTGAAGTTCCCGACGGCACGGCCGACCTGATCTACATCGACCCTCCCTTCAACACGGGAAGCCAACAGTCGATTACACGCATCAAGACCGTGCGCGACGAGGGCGGCGACCGCACTGGCTTCGGCGGTAACCGATACCGGACAGAGCGCAGGGGCGGCAGTTCGTACCTCGACGCCTTCGACGACTACATGGCTTTCCTCACCCCCCGCATCGAGGAGGCCCGCCGGGTGCTGACCGGCAACGGCTCACTCTTCCTGCATGTCGACCAGCACGAGTCGCACTACTGCAAGGTGCTGCTCGATCGGGTGTTCGGGCGCAAGTCGTTCATGAACGAAATAATCTGGTCATACGACTACGGCGGACGCTCTAAGAAAAAGTGGCCCGCCAAGCACGACACGATCTTCTGGTACGCAGTCGATCCCGGCGACTACACGTTTAACGCCGACGCAATCGACCGCATCCCGTACATGGCGCCGGGTCTGGTCGGCAAAGAAAAAGCCGCCAGGGGCAAGATTCCGACCGACGTCTGGTGGCAGACGATCGTGCCTACCAGCAGTAAAGAACGGACCGGATACCCGACCCAGAAACCGCTGGCGATTCTCGAGCGAATAGTGAAAGTTCACTCGAACCCCGGCGATTTGGTGCTGGACTTCTTCGCCGGTTCAGGAACGACGGGCGTTGCCGCGGCCAGGAACGACCGCAGTTTCGTGCTCGTCGACTCGAACCCGGAGGCCGTTCAGATCGCCGCGAAACGCCTGACCGAATACACGCCAGAGTGCGTTGGCTTCACGCCCGAACCGCAGGTGGTTTGAGTCGCCTCAACTGGTGCTCTCCACCGGCTCGACGTTTCGATTCAGCCAACGGCACCCTGCCGGAGGGAACCAACCAGCGGCATATGCATCACGATTCACGCAACCCCTGCCGATCTCGCAGGGAACGTCGCACGCGACCCTAAAGCTCTCCGATCAGTGCCCTTGAAATCACCAACCGCTGGATCTCCGACGTCCCCTCGTAAATCTCGGTCACCCGCTGGTCCCGGTAGATCCGCTCGACCACTGACGGCTTGAAATAACCTACCCCGCCGTGAATCTGCACGGCCTTGCTCGCGATCCGCCCTGCAGCCTCCGAGGCATAAACCTTCGCCATTGCCGCTTCCATTCCGTGCGGGAGCCCCTCGTCGTACAACGCAGCAGCCCGCCAGGTCAGCAAACGGGCAGCATCAAGCTCAATCGCCATATCGGCCAGCATGAACTGAATCGCCTGCCGGGTAGCAATCGGCCGCCCGAACGTCTCACGCTGCTTCGAATACGAAAGCGCAGCGTCAAACGCACCCTTCGCGAGTCCCAGGCACTGGGCCGCGATCATGATCCTGCTCGAATCGAGAATTTTGAGAGCGATCCGGTAACCCTCACCCTCTTCGCCGAGCCGGTTACCCACCGGGATGCGGCAATCCTCGAACACCAGCTCGGCCGTCGCGCAGCCCTTCATGCCCATCTTGCCGTGCTGCGGGTTGATCGTGAACCCCGGAGTCCCCTTCTCGACCACAACTGCAGTTACGCCCCGGTGCCCGGCAGCCCTGTCATGATTCGTGAAAACGGAAAAAACGTCAGCGGCCGAACCGTTAGTGCAAAACAGCTTTGAACCGTTCAAAACATACTCATCGCCGTCCCGAGTAAGTGAAGTCTCAAGCGCAAGCGCATCCGATCCAGTCCCGGCCTCCGTCAGGGCAAACGCTGCGATCTTCTCACCCGAGGCCAGCGACGGAAGCCATCTCTGGCGCTGCTCGTCCGATCCTGCGTTGTTGATGGTCTGCGACCCCAGCGAGACATGGGTGATCAGCACCGTGCTGGTCGAACCGCAGGCCGCTGCCACCTCTTCCAGCACCACCATGAAGTCCCGGTACCCACCGCCGGAACCGCCGAACTCTTCGGGGATCGTCATGCCGGTAAGGCCCAGCTCGGCGAGCCCGCGGAACTGATCGATTGGGAACTCTGCGAGGGTGTCAACTTCGTCGGCAAGGGGTGCAAGCTTTTCGCCCGCAAACTCCCGCACGGTCGTCGCCAACATGGTCTGCTGTTCGTTGTAGAACGGCTGCATATCCGAACCCTTTTTGAATAACTCGTGAGTGCACCGGCGGAAGCCTTGAAATTCGATTCGTAACAATACACTGATGAGGTAAAATCGATCACCCGGTGGAAGTCATCTCTGCTTCGAGATCAAGCGGGGATAGGACTAGACTCCGCAACTGGATTCGCTCTTATATTCTGTGACGCATACCCACACCCGGCGAACGGACCTCCCACTTTGCGAATACTCGGAATCGACCCCGGACTCACCAACACCGGCTACGGCGTGATCGACATCATCAATCGCGAATACCGGGCGGTCGAAGGCGGGGTTGTCCGCACGAAGTCAGGTGTGCCCATGGAAGAGCGTCTCTTCAAGATCTACTCGGCGATTCGGGATGTGATCGTCGAATTCAGACCCGACGCAGTAGCCATCGAAGACCTCCACTCGCACGCCCGCTTCGTAAAAACCGCCATCCTGCTGGGTCATGCGAGGGGCGTCGTCGTCATGGCAGCCGGCGAAGCTCAACTCCCCGTGTTCAACTACCAGCCGACCCGGGCGAAGAACATCGTGACCGGCTCGGGCAGGGCCGATAAAGACCAGGTCAAGCAGGCTGTGGCCGCACACCTGAAAAATCCCGATGCCGCAAAAAACGAACACGTGGCCGATGCCTTTTCCATCGCCATCTGTCATGCGATCATGGCCGATAGCTCCGCAGTCGAAGCCATAGAGGCAGCCCGGTAACCAGTGATCAGCTACCTGACAGGAACCATCCGCAACATCACCCGCGACCCTGCGAAAGTAGTAATCGTTGCGGGGGGCGTCGGATACGAGGTCAGCCTCCCGACATACGTCTACCAGTCGCTGGCCAACGACGGTATCGGCGCAGGCTCCGAGGTCGAACTCGAAATCTACTACCACGTCACCGAGCGGCAACCGAAGCCGATGCTCGTGGGTTTTCGCCATCCGAGCGAAAAAGAATTTTTCGAGCAGCTGATCCAGGTCGAAGGCATCGGCCCGGCAAAGGCTGCTGCGGCACTTGTTTTCCCGGTTTCAACCATTGCCTCGGCCATCGAGACCGAGGATTTAGGTGCACTCCAGCGATTGCCGGGGATCGGCAGCCGGGCCGCCCAGAAGATCGTCGCGACGCTCCGGGGCAAGGTGGCCGCAACTGCGCTGCTGCAGGACGCCGGTATTTCCGAACAGGGCCACGCCCAGCCTCCGGCCGACGCACGCTCGGAGGCCGTCGACGCGCTGATCACTCTCGGCTACCGACCGACCGAGGCGCGGGATAAAGTTGAAGATGCCATCCGTCGTGCGCCGGATGTAATCGACGATCTGCAAGCGCTGATGCGGGAAGTGTTCAGGGCGCAGGTTTCTCAGCAGGAGTAGTTCACAGTTGGCCGCAGGTCCGGAAGAACAAGAGAAATCAGATGAAAACGGACGCGAGCGGATAGTCCAGGCGACCCCCCCTGCCCGCGGACCCGGCGATTCCGCGCGTGAGGCCGAGATCATCGCCGGTGAGCAGGCGCTGGAAGAGCGCGCCGAGCAGCTTGCCGAAAATCCCGCTGATCCGATTGACGACACGCGCATGACCCGCGACCTGCGCCCGCGTCATTTCCGGGATTACGTCGGCCAGAAAGCGGTCGTCGACAGTATTTCGATTGCGGTCCTGGCGGCCCGTAAGCGCGGCGATACCCTCGACCACGCCCTGTTCCATGGTCCTCCCGGACTCGGCAAGACCACCATTGCCCACATCATCGCCCGCGAACTCGACTCCACCCTCATCCACACATCCGGCCCCGCACTGGAACGACCGGCAGATGTCGTCGGACTACTTTCGAATCTGAAGACCGGCGACGTCCTGTTTATCGATGAGATCCACCGGCTGTCGCACGCGGTCGAGGAGTACCTCTACTCGGCAATGGAAGACTTCAGGGTCGACTTCATGACTGGCTCGGGCGCCTTCGCCAAGAGCATTAACCTGCCCCTGCAGCCGTTCACCCTGATCGGCTCGACGACCCGTGCCGGCATGCTGAGTGCTCCCCTCCGTGAACGGTTCGGCCTCTCCTACCACCTCGACTTCTATTCGACCGAAGACCTGGCGAAAGTTGTGACCCGCTCTGCGGGGATCCTTGACGTCGATATCGACAGCGAGGGGGCCATGGAAATTGCCAAACGGTCGCGCGGCACACCCCGAATATCGAATCGCCTGCTGCGCCGGGTCAGAGACTATTCCCAGGTCAGGCACACCGGGGCGGTCGACAAGTCCATCGCGTCGGAAGCGCTGGGAATCGAGGGCGTCGACGCACTTGGCCTCGACCGGCTCGACCGCCTGTACCTGACGACGCTCTCGAAGAACTACCAGGGCGGGCCGGCCGGAATTCAGGCGCTGGCCGCGACTATTAACGAAGACCAGCAAACCCTTGAAGATGTGGTTGAACCGTTTTTGCTGAAGATCGGCTTTATCATCCGAACGCCGCAGGGCCGCCGTACTACGCCCGAAGGATTCGAGCACATCGGTCTTGAGCCCAGGCCCGGCGGTCCGGCCGGCCAGGGGACCCTGCTTTAGGTGTTGACCGGACAATTCCGATCTCGCTGTCAAAGCCATTACTTGATTTCCCGACCGGAGTGGAGGGACCTCAGTGGCGAACAGTAATTCGATAGCAAATGAACTGTTCTTGGGATTCAACGAGGCAGGTCGGCATGTCAGGTGTTGGCCGCGAGATCCCTCCGCTTCGGTCGGGAAATCAACTTGCCACCCAACTCCCGCTAAGTCGCCGACTCCCGTGCCGCCTGCGTGGCCTGCTGAATCAACTCGTCGGGAATATCGTCGAACGAGGCATAGTTCATCGAGTACAGCCGGGCGTACAGACCGCCAAGCTCCATCAACTCATCATGGTCCCCCGTCTCGATAATCCGGCCATCCTGCAGGACGATAATGCGATCGGCACTCCGGATCGTCGCCAGCCGGTGGGCGATAACCATCCCCGTCCGACCCTCCATCAGCCGGTGAAGCGCCTGCTGGATCAACATTTCGGTATACGAATCGATACTTGCCGTCGCCTCGTCGAGAATCAAAATCTTGGCGTCCGCAACGATCGCCCGGGCGAACGAAATCAGCTGGCGCTGCCCGAGTGAAAGATTGCCGCCGCGCTGCTCAAGCTCGGTCTCGTAACCGTTTGGCAGTTTCATGATGAACTCGTGCGCACCGACGGCCCTGGCAGCCTCGATAATGCCTTCGCGCGTCGCATCGTCCTTGGCGTACCTGATGTTCTCGAAAACCGTGCCCGAGAACAGGAACGGCTCCTGCAGCACCATCGCCACCTGTTTGCCCAGCGAGTCCTGCGTCACATTGCGAACATCGTGTCCCCCGACCTTCACCGAGCCTTCCCATACGTCGTAAAAACGGTGGACAAGCGCCGTGATCGAGGTCTTGCCCGAACCGGTCGGCCCAACAAGAGCCACCGTTTCGCCCGGATTCACCTTGAAATTGATGTCCTTCAAAATCGGCTGGTCTGGGAAATAGCCGAACGTCACGTTCTCGAACTCGATCGATCCGTCAATATCATCGAGTTCGACGGCATTTGGCTTGTCCTTGATATCGACCGGAACGTCGATCACCTCGAATATACGTTCACCCGAAGCCATTGCGCGCTGCAAAACGTTGTAGTGCATCGTGAGCGAGCGAATCGGGTCGAAGAACCGCTGGACGAACAGCACGAAAGCAACCATCACACCGATTTCAATCGTTCCCCCCAGCACGAAAAAACCGCCCATTATCACGATGATTGCCATCGCAGCACCCGTAAGGGTGTCTACGATCGGCAGCATAATCACGCCGAACTTCGATGCCCGGTTCGCGGCGCGCAGGTTTTCCGAGGCCCGGATGTCGAACAGGTCGTAGTTCACGTATTCACGCGACATTCCCTGCACGACCCGAACGCCGTTTATATTTTCGGCGAGCGCACCGCTGACAATCGAAGATGTGACGCGCGCACGCAAAAAGGCACGCCTCGCATGGGGAAGCCAGATTATCCGCACGATCAACAGTGTCGGCAGGACGGCGAAGGTCATCAGCCCCAGCCGCCAGTCGAGCCAGATCATCGCCCCGACAATCCCCACCAGCAGCACCAGGTCGCCAATGGCAAACACCGCGGTCTGGAGGAACTCCTGCAGCGCCGCCACGTCACCCTGCAGCCGTGACATCAGCTTCCCGATTTCTGTCTTGTCCATAAACGAAAGCGAAATGCGCTGGAGGTGCAGGTACATCGCACGCCGCATGTCGAACAAAATACGCTCCGCCACCCGGCCGACGATCAGTTCCTGCAGGTAGTTGGCGACAAAGTTCAATCCCACCGCGACCAGAAACACGATCACCATCGTCCCCAGCTTCGACCGGCCGACCGCGCCGCCCGCAAGTGCATCGTCGTACACGATCTTGACGATCAGCGGAAATGCTATCGACGAAACAGTGAATACGAACACGGCCGCGATCGCGACAATTAGCAACTTCCTGTAAACCGCGACGTACTTGATGAACCGCCCCACGACCTTGCCGTTAAATGCCTCGCCAAACACTTCTTCGTCGGTCGTTGGCCCACGGCGAATCGAAGCCTTCGGCGGGATCTGGTGGCTGCGCTCGCCGAGCGGTGTCGTGCCCATTACGATGCATCCCCGTCGTCACTCAGCGGCCGGCTGTCTTCACCAGGCCTGATCTGCAGCTCGTACAGGTCGTTGTAGTGTCCGCCCATCGCCAGCAGTTCATCGTGAGTGCCGCGCTCCACAATCTTCCCCTCGTCAATAAAGAGGATCTCGTCCGCGTGCATCAGTGAACTCAGGCGGTGCGAAATGATGATCGTCGCACGGTCTTTGGTCAGCTCGGCAAGGGCCGCGCGGATACGCTGTTCTGTCGCCGCATCGATTGCCGCCGTCGAATCGTCAAACACGATCAATTTCGGCTTCAGCATTATCGAGCGCGCGATAGACAGCCGCTGGCGCTGTCCGCCCGAAAGCGAAACGCCGCGCTCACCCACCATCGTGTCGTACCCGCCCGGCAACCGCTCAATGTAGTCACCCAGCTGGGCATACTTGGAAGCGAGTTCCACCCGGTCGTCGGGCGCCCACGGGTCGCCGTATGCAACGTTGTTTTCGACCGATGTCGTGAACAGGAACGTGTCCTGCTCAACTACGCCGACCGCCTTCCGCAGCGATTCGAGTTTCACGTCGCGCAGGTCCTGCCCATCGATCGTGATATATCCCTCGATCGGATCGTAAAAGCGTGGCACCAGGTGGGCGATGGTCGACTTACCGCTTCCCGGAGGTCCTACGATACCCACCGTGTGCCCCGGCTCCGCCCTGAACGACACGCCGTTCAGCGTGTGCTCGCCCTCGTAACCGAAGCTCACATTGTGGAACTCGAGCACACCTTCGGTTATCTCGAGGTCCTTCGCATCCGGCTTGTCCCGGATATCCGGCTCCAGGTCGAGCACGGCAAACAACCGCCCCCCCGAAGCCGCACCACGGGCATAGCCGTTCACCATCATTCCAATCTGCCGGACCGGTTGCAGCAATATGCTCATAAAAGCCAGGAACTGGGTCAACTCTCCCGGAGTCATCCCGCCATCGATCACACGTAAACCGCCCACCCACAGCACCGCCGCCATAGCCACCATGAAGGCAAGGCCCATCACCGAAATGTTCGACGCCCGAATTCCCACCTGCGTGTTCGCGAGCGCCAGCGCTTCATTGGAGGCCCCGTCGAACTTCTTCATCTCGTGGTTCTGGGACGCAAAGGCCCGGACCACTCGGATTCCGCCCAGGTTTTCGTCCATTACTTTGGTGAGAGAAGAGAGTTTTTCCTGGAGCGAGTACCAGTTCGAACGCAAACGCAAGCGCGCTGCAGTCGCTCGCCACGCAACGAACGGCACAAAACTCAAACTGATCAGCCCCAACTGCAGGTCCTTGGTCAGCATCAGGTACATTCCCGTGCCGATCAACACCACCAGGAACACCGTGCGCAGCAGGGCAGTCTGCACGAACATGCGTACACCTTCGACATCGAGGATGCCCCGCGTAATGAGGTCGCCGGTGTGCACCCCGGCGTGGTAACTGAACGACAGCCGCTGCAACTTTTCGTAGTACAACATGCGCAGTTCATACCCGATGTACTGGCCGATCGATTCCCCCATGTAGTTCTGGATCATCGCGGCGAGACCGCGTCCTATCGACGCGACCAAAAGAAAGACCGCGGTGAGGACCAGAGCATCTTTTGCACGGGCATCGGCGTCACCGGCCAGGTTGGTTGCTAAATCGACTGCGTTGCCAATCAGGATGGGAATTGCAAGCTGGAAACCGGAGGCCAGGAATATGGCGATGAGCCCAATCGCCAACCGTCCCTTGTAATGCAGCGCCATTCGCGTAATGCGAACGTATACACCTGCTGGTTTCGATCCCTCAACAGGTCGTGACGATGTGCCGGCAGCTTTGCCTGCCGGTGCAACCTGAATGGTAGCCGTGACGAATTCTCCGCGTTGTCAATTTACAGCTAGTAAGCATCGCGCACGGATGGGAAGCGTGCGCCCCGATTCAAATGCGATTCACGGCCGCGGTGCGGCGTTGAAGCCGATTCGCGATAAACTCGGTGCAATCCACGGTCATCAGCATTCGAAACTCCGACGAACCCGCTCTTCCGCTGATCAGCGCAACGACCCGAACCCATGACGCTTTCCGATCCCGAAAACAAAATCGAAGGAGCATTCGCCGATCTCGAAGCGGGGATCGTTAAGGACGAATCCAGGTCCGCGAGATTACCAGCGGCACCGAAGAGCCTCACCCGTAACGAATATGCGATTCGAGCCGCCACGCTGGGCGATTCAGCGATGCTCGAGAGTATCGAGAAGGAGGCGTTTCCCGGCCTGACGCCCACCACGCGCATTTCACGCGACCTCACCCGCGAAAACGGGCTTTACCTGGCCGCAGTGCGCGAATGGCACCCCGTCGACCGGCAACTGGGACCCAGGTTCGCAATCGCGACCAGGGCCGAAAAAGAAGACGATCGCTTTACGGCCCGCGTCAGACGCAACGTCGACAGGTTTCTGCTCGATTACGTAAACCGCCCCA
>SMVB01238521.1_pt1 | contig 16129 bp, 12 predicted proteins | sample 2456461 | NCBI WGS metagenome assembly SMVB01 (sample SAMN11095934, study PRJNA526329) | marine sediment metagenome | biome: Marine sediment; feature: Surficial sediment; material: Deep marine sediment; isolation source: Hadal surficial sediment | place: Pacific Ocean | collected 2014-05 | depth...
AGGCCTTCGCGGGCGAGTTCGGCGCCATCATGTCGCGCCAGCTGGATGAGAGGTAGGCGCCATGTCAGGTGAATTTCTGATCCGGAACGGGGGCGGTGGGCGCCGGCGCGGCAACTACCAGCCGCTCAGCGAGATCAACGTCACGCCGTTCGTCGATGTCATGCTGGTGCTCCTGATCGTGTTCATGATCACCGCGCCGCTGCTCACGGTGGGCGTACCGATCGAGCTGCCCAAGACCAAAGCCAAGTCGATCGCCGAATCGGAGGAGCCCCTGGTCATCACGGTCAATGCCGAGGGCGTGGTGTTCATTCAGGACACCGAGGTCGAGATCGAAAATCTGGTGCCGCGGCTCAAGGCGATTACCGAGAACAAGGCCGACACCCGGATCTACCTGCGCGGCGACAGGAGCGTCGATTACGGCCGGGTCATGGAGGTCATGGGCACGATCAACCTGGCCGGCTTCACCCGGGTCGCCATGATCACGGAGTTGCCCAAGGTTCAGAACCGGAAGAAGCGTGAGAAGAAAACCAACGAGTAGGAGGCGGTGGAACCGCGATCATGGGCGGCGGGTTTCAATCTGAAATTTGGCAAACGGTTCGGTCCCAGTTGGGAACGGTGCCGGGCGGTATCGTGCTGTCAACCGCGCTGCACGTCTCCGTGATTTTGCTGTTCGCCTTCGGACTGCCGGCCGTCGTCGCGCTGCCCCCGGAAACCGTGATTTCAGTCGAGTTGGTTCTGTTCGAGGAGCCCGAGCCGGAGCCGGAGCCCGAGCCGGCGCCGGAGGAGACCGCCGAGGAGGTCGAACCCGAGCCCGAGCCGCCGGTGCAGGAGGCCAAGGCCGTGCCCGTGCCGGTCGCCCCGGAGCCGGAACCCGAGCCGGAGCCGGAGCCCGAGCCGGAACCGGAGCCCGAGCCCGAGCCGGAACCCGAACCCGAACCTGAGGCCGAGCCTGAGGCCGAGCCGGTACCGGAGAACGTGGTTGCGCCGCCGCCCAAGCCCAAGCGGCGGCCCAAAGTCACGGTCGCCATGCTCGACAAGTTCGACAAAAAGCACGAGGAGCCCGAGCCGGACCAGTTGACTTCGATCCTGCGCAACGTCGAGCGCCTGCGCGATCAGCCCAAGCGGCAGGACCAGGATGACAAGAAAGCCGAAACCAAGGGGCCGACCCAGCGGAAAGTCAGCGTGTTGGAGCAAAACGCCATGATGCGGGCGATCCAGGATCAGTTGCGCAGGTGCTGGCGCATCGACCCCGGCGCCCGGGACGCCGAGGATATGGTGGTGGAGCTTCGGGTGCTGCTCAATCCGGACGGCTCGGTAAGGACAGTCGAGAATCTGGACGTGGTGCGGGCGATCCAGGACGGTTATTTTCGCGCTGCCGCCGAGACCGCCATGCGCGCCGTCAAGCTGTGCAGCCCGTTCCGCCTGCCGGTCGGGAAATACGAGGTATGGAAACAATTGACATTACGATTTGATCCCCGACGCATGTTCGGGACATGATGGGAAACATGATGAGATTTTTACACGCTTGTCGAAACCGATTCGCGCTCGCAGTCTTTGCGCTCGCAGTCTTTGCGCCCGCAGTCTTTGCGACCGTTGTCATGGCGGCATTCCTCGCCGCCGCGCCGGCGCGCGCCGAACTTGTCGTCGATATCACCAGCGGCTTCGTCGAACCGTTGCCGATCGCCATTACGGATTTCTTCGGCGAGGCCGCCGACGAAGCCAGGGTCGGTTCCGACATCGCCGGCGTGATTGCCGCCAATTTGGAGCGCAGCGGCCTGTTCCGGCCGATCGACAAAGGCGCCTTCATCCAGGATCCCAATACCCTGCGCGCGGGTCCGCGCTTCGGCGACTGGCGCCTGATCAATGCCCAGGCCTTGATCAGCGGCGCCACCCAGGTCCAGGCCGACGGGCGCCTGCGCGTCGAATTCCGGCTCTGGGATGTGTTCGCCGAGACTCAGATGACCGGGCTCGCCTATTTCACCCTGCCCGCCAATTGGCGCCGCGTCGCCCACATCATAACCGACGCGATCTACAAGCGGCTGACCGGCGAAGACGGCTATTTCGACACCCGCCTCGTCTATATCGCCGAGAGCGGGCCCCAGAACCGCCGGGTCAAGCGGCTCGCGATCATGGATCAGGACGGCGCCAACCACCGCTTTCTGACCGATGGCGGCTCGCTGGTGTTGACCCCGCGCTTCTCGCCGACGACCCAGGAGATTACGTATCTTTCCTATGTCTCCAAGTCGCCGCGGGTCTATTTGTTCAATCTGACCACCGGCCAGCAGGAGGTCCTGGGGGATTTCCCCGGCATGACCTTCGCGCCGCGCTTCTCGCCCGACGGCAATCAGGTGATCATGAGCCTGGCGCGCCAAGGCAATACCGAGATCTACACCATGGACCTGCGCACCCGGAAGGTGGTGCGGTTGACCGATCATCCGGCCATCGATACCTCGCCGTCGTTCTCGCCCGACGGCCAGGAAATCGTGTTCAACTCCGATCGCGGCGGCACCCAGCAGCTTTACGTCATGTCCTCCGATGGCAGCAGTGTCCGGCGCATCACCTTCAACAAAGGCCGCTATGCGACTCCGGTGTGGTCGCCGCGCGGCGACCTGATCGCCTTTACCCGCATGTATCGGGGCGAGTTCTTCATCGGCGTCATGCGTCCCGACGGTAGCGGCGAACGTATGCTGACCAAGGGTTTCCTGGTCGAGGGGCCGACCTGGGCGCCCAACGGCCGCGTATTGTCGTTCTTCCGCCAAGGGCGGGCCGACGATCGCGGCAAAGTCAGTTCCAAGTTGCACACCATCGACCTCACCGGATTCAACGAGCGCGAGATCGTGACTCCGATCGATGGTTCCGACCCGGCGTGGTCCCCCTTGATTCCCTAGGGGTGCGCCGGTATATTTTTCTAATCTCGACCGACAGGTAGTTGGTTGTGCGGGTGTTATCCCTTTTTTAGGGGCGGCCTCGTTATCACCACCGGTAGGTCAACCCACCTCACCTGTCATCCGGGGACTTATTGAGAGGCATCCCATGCGCTTCAAGCTCATTACTCTTATCGCTGCCACGTTCCTGCTCGCGGCCTGTACGTCGGACGAGGAGGCTATGATGGCGGCGGACACCACGATCTCCGCTACGACTTCGACGACCACCGCGCCGACCGCGATTGCCGGGCCGACGCCGGGCTCGCAGGAGGATCTGGTCGTCAATGTCGGCGATCGCGTGTTCTACGATTTCGATCGGAGCGATCTACGGCCGGAGGCACGTACCACAGTCGAGGCGCTGGCCGTCTGGATGAACAGCTATCCGGCGGCCACGATAGCGGTCGAGGGGCACGCCGACGAGCGTGGCACGCGAGAATACAACCTCGCGCTCGCCGAGCGACGGGCGAATTCGGTTCGCGACTATCTGGTGGCGCTCGGGATCGGTACCAACCGGTTGAGCACGATCAGCTACGGCAAGGAGCGGCCGGCGGTGCTCGGGTCCAACGAGGAATCCTGGGCGCAGAATCGCCGCGGCGTGTTCGTCGTCAACTGACCGGATTGCCGTTTCAAGCGGGCACGTCGCCCGGCCCACCGCTGTGTGTGGTGGGCCGGGGGCTCGTTATTGTTGGGCGATCTGCGTGCCTGCGCCATAATTCTGACAAAGAAATTCGCCATAAAACGTGGCAGTATGACTTACCGGATGCGCCACCGCCTTGGTGATCTGCGCCGCGCTCACCTTAATTGCGGAGCTTGAACGATGACCGCACCGTTCCGCCGAATTCTCCGATCCCACTCCCGATATTCACGAGCCGTGTTGCGCGTGGGTCTCGTCGCCATGTTGGCTGTGACAGCATGTATGTCTCTCGATTCGCCCGCGCGCGCCCAGGGCACGGAACTGGAGGGCCTGCTCCAGCGCATCGAGCGGCTGCAGCGCGATATGAATACGCTGCAGCGGTTCGTGTACAAAGGCGAGCCGGTGCCGGCGGGCGAGGCCGTCGCTGGGACCACGGGCCAGGTGAGCGGCGTGACCAGAGCCGCGGCGGCGCGCACCGACCAGCGCCTGTCGCAGTTCGAGACCCAACTGCGCTCCCTCACTGGCCAAGTCGAGGAGGCCGTGTACCGCAGCAACCAGATCAACGAGCGGCTGGAGCGGCTGGCCGCGGAGACCGACCTGCGCTTGCGCCAACTGGAACAGGGCATGGTGCCGGGCAGCGCCCCGACTGCCATGCAGGGCGCCCCCAACGGCCAAATAGCGCCCGGCGGCGATCAAGCCACATTCGCATCCCAGCCCCAGGTGTTTGGAACCATCCGGCAGTCGGATCTGGAAGCCTTCCAGAGCCAGCCGGTGGCGCCCGGCACCGGGATCGCCCAGCAGGACACCACCCTGGCGGCAGTCCAGCCCGGCAGTCAGGAGGCCGCGGCCGCCTATACGCTGGTCGGCACGACACCCGAGGAGCAGTATAAGTACGCTTTCGGCTTGCTGAGCCAAGCCAACTACGGCGAGGCGGAGCTGGCGCTGCGTGGCTTCGTCGATCAAAACCCAAGCGACCGCCTGGCCGGCAATGCCAAGTATTGGCTGGGCGAGACATTCTACGTGCGCCAGGACTACCAGCAGGCGGCGGTCACATTCGCCGAGGCCTATCAGGAATATCCGGACAGCCCCAAGGCGCCGGACAATCTGCTCAAGCTGGGCATGTCGCTGGCCGCCCTCGGGAGCCAAGGTGACGCCTGCGGCACCTTCGTGGAGCTGCTCAAACGCTATCCCAATGCCGCCGCGACGATCCTGCAGCGTGCCAAGCAGGAGCGGCAGCGCCTGTCCTGTCCGTGACCGGCGGTCCTCAGGGGCCGATTGCGGCGCCGATCGAGGCGCCAATTGAGGCAGGCGAGTTCGCCGCTTTGATGGCGCCGCTCGGCCCCTTCGAGGACAATCCCCACATCGCGGCTGCGGTTTCGGGCGGCGCCGACAGCCTTGCCCTTGCGGTGTTGCTGCACGATTGGGTGCGGCTGCTCGGAGGCCGTGTCACGGCGCTCACCGTCGATCATGGCCTGCGCTCCGAAGCCGCCGCGGAAGCGCGCTTCGTGGCCCGGACGCTCAAGCCCCTTGGTCTGGCGCAGCAGACCCTGCGCTGGCGCGGCGCCAAACCCGAGGCCAACATCTCCGCCAGGGCCCGCCAGGTGCGCTATCAACTGATGAGTCGCTGCTGCGCCCGCCGGGGGCTGCTGCACCTGGTCCTAGGCCACCACCTCGACGATCAGGCGGAAACTTTCTTGCTGCGCCTGGGCCGGGGCAGCGGCCTGGACGGTTTGGCCGCCATGGCGCCGATCCTGGAGCTGCCGGCGCTGCGCTTGCTGCGGCCGCTGCTCGGCCTGCCCAAGGCGCGGCTCGAGGCGACGCTTCGGGCGCGCGGGCTGAGCTGGGTCGAGGACCCGACCAACCGGGACCCCGCCCAGGCCCGGGTCCGGCTGCGCCGGCTGCTGCCCGAAATTGCCCGCGAGGGTTTGACCGCGGCCCGGCTCGCCGCCACCGCCCGGCATCTGGGCCGCGCCCGGGCCGCCTTTGAGCACGAACTCGCGCGCCTTTTGGTGGTTACGGTGAATCTCGATCCGGCCGGTTTCGCCTGGCTCGATCCGGAACCCCTGGTGGCGGCGCCCGCGGAACTCGGTCTGCGCGCTCTGGCCCGGGTTCTGACCACGGTGGGCGGCGCCGAATACGGTCCGCGCCTGGAATCCCTGGAGCGGTTGCACCGCCGGATTTCGGCGGGATTGACCGCCGGTGCGACCCTCGGCGGCTGCCGGGTGCTACCGCGCCGGGGCCGGCTGCTGGTGGTGCGCGAGGCCCGCAATTTGCCGGCGTTGCGGCTCTGTGCCGGGCAGACGCTGCTTTGGGACGGGCGCTTCGAGGTGGCCCTGCGCCGGGCTGCCGGGGGCGGGGCGGCGGCGAAAATGGCGCTCGGGCCCTTAGGCACTGCGGGTTGGACCGAGGTCCGCGCGGCCGCGCCGGCCTGCGCAAGGGGCCGGATTCCGGCCCCGGCCCGGGCGGCCCTGCCGGCCTTGCGCGACGCAAAAGGCGTGTTGGCGGTGCCCCAGTTGGGCTACCAACGACCCGATTCGAGTGCGAACCGGGTGAAACTTTGCCGATTTCGACCCAGAAATCCGTTAATTTTATCGGCTTTTACCGTTGCTTAGGCTGAACGGCGCATTATCTTAATGGGCAGGATGTGTCCCAATGTCGCGCCGAATTAGGCTCAAACGGCTTGCGCCGCATATCGCGGTTGTGCCGAGGAAGGGTGTCGGGAATTGAATTTTAGCCGTAATGCCGCGCTATGGCTCGTGATCGTGCTGCTACTGTTTGCCCTGTTCAATCTTTTCCAGGGCTCGGCCACGAATGGACCCCAGCAACCGCTGGCTTTCTCCGATTTCATCGATCAGGTCGAATCCGGCCAGGTGCTCGAAGTCACGATCGCCGGCCAGGAGATCCAGGGCCGGTTCCGCGATGGCCGCGAGTTCAAGTCCTTCGTCCCGGAAAACACCAATCTGGTGGATATCCTGCGCGCCAACGCGGTGCGCATCGAAGCGGCCCCGCCCGAGGAAGCGAGCCCGCTGTTCTCGATTCTGATCTCCTGGTTCCCGATGCTGCTCCTGATCGGCGTGTGGATCTTTTTCATGCGCCAGATGCAGTCCGGCGGCGGCAAAGCCATGGGCTTCGGCAAAAGCAAGGCGCGCTTGCTGACCGAGAAAGTCGGGCGCGTCACTTTCGATGACGTGGCTGGCATCGACGAGGCGAAAGACGAACTCGAAGAGGTGGTCGAGTTCCTGAGCGACCCGCAGAAATTCCAGCGTCTGGGCGGCAAAATCCCCAAGGGCTTGCTCCTGATCGGTCCGCCCGGTACCGGCAAGACCCTGTTGGCCCGGGCCATCGCCGGCGAGGCCAACGTGCCGTTCTTCACCATCTCCGGCTCGGATTTCGTCGAGATGTTCGTGGGCGTCGGCGCCAGCCGCGTGCGCGATATGTTCGAGCAGGGCAAGAAGAATGCCCCTTGCATCATCTTCATCGACGAGATCGACGCGGTCGGACGCCACCGGGGCGCCGGCCTGGGCGGCGGCAACGACGAGCGCGAGCAGACCCTCAACCAGCTATTGGTCGAAATGGACGGCTTCGAGGCCAACGAAGGCGTGATCCTGATCGCGGCCACCAACCGCCCGGACGTGCTCGACCCGGCCCTGCTGCGGCCCGGGCGCTTCGACCGTCAGGTCGTGGTGCCGAATCCGGACATTCTGGGCCGCGAGAAGATCCTCAAGGTCCACATGCGCAAAGTTCCCTTGGCCCCGGACGTGGAACCCAGGACCATCGCCCGGGGCACCCCCGGCTTCTCCGGCGCCGATCTGGCCAACCTGATCAACGAGGCGGCGCTCTACGCCGCGCGCAGCGGCAAGCGCGTGGTCACCATGGCCGACTTCGAGTTCGCCAAGGACAAAGTCATGATGGGCGCCGAGCGGCGCTCCATGGTGATGACCGAAGAAGAGAAGGAGATGACCGCCTACCACGAGGCCGGCCACGCCCTGGTTGGCCTGTTCGTGGAAGGCAACGACCCGCTGCACAAGGTTACCATCATTCCGCGCGGACGCACCCTCGGCGTCACCATGAACCTGCCCGAGCGCGACCGCTACTCCATGAGTTTCCGAGAGCTTACGGCGCGGATTGCCATGATGTTCGGCGGGCGCGTGGCCGAGGAACTCATTTATGGCAAAGACAACGTCACCACCGGCGCCGCGAACGACATCCAACAGGCGACCAGCATGGCCCGCTCCATGGTTACCGAGTGGGGCATGAGCGAGAAGCTGGGCCGTTTGCGCTACGTCGACAATCAGGAAGAGATTTTCCTGGGCCACTCCATCGCGCGCAGCCAGACCATCTCCGCCGATACCGCCAGGATGATCGACGAGGAAATCCGCCGCATCATCGAGGAGGCCGAGGTCAAGGCGCGCGGGGTGCTGACCGAGCACATGGACGAGCTGCGCAATGTGACCAAGGCGCTGCTCGAATACGAGACCCTGACCGGTGCCGAAGTGCAGGCGATCCTGCGCGGTGATACGATCGACCGCGGCGAGGACTCCGATGCGGAGGGCTCCAGCGGGCGGCGTTCCTCGGTGCCCTCCAGCGGGAAGGCCGCCAAGGGCAAAGACGCGCCTCCGGGCGGCCTGGAGCCGGAGCCGCAACCGGGCGGCTGATCGTTGCCAGAGCCCCGCTTGATCGCGGGGCTTTGCTTTTATAGACATAGCCGTCATGGGCCTTCGCCTGACCCTCTGCCCCCGCGCTATCGAGGATCGCGAATCGGCGCCGGCCGGGTCGTTGCCGCTGGCCGGCGGACCGCGCCACTTCGCCGCTTGCGAGGCGGTGCTGCGCGAGGAGGGTCGCCTGCGCGCGCGCGCGGTCGTGCCGCTGGCGCAGTTGGGCGCTTGGGCGGCCGGTTTCGGTGCGGAGACGGCAGCCGAAGCCGAGGTCCTATTGGCGCGCCTGAGTGCGCCGCGCGCGCCCTTCGCGGGACTCGATCTCGGCACCCCCCGGATTATGGGCGTCATCAACGTGACACCCGACTCCTTCTCCGACGGTGGCGACCGCTTCGACGCGGGCCGCGCGGTCGATGACGGCTTGGCCATGGTCGAAGCCGGGGCTGCGATCCTCGACGTCGGTGGCGAATCGACGCGGCCGGGCGCGACGCCCCTGGATGCGCAAGAAGAGCTGCGCCGGGTGGTGCCGGTGGTGCGCGGCCTGGCCGAGGCCGGTGCCTGGGTGTCCATCGACAGCCGCCGCGCAACCGTCATGGCGGCGGCGCTGGATGCGGGCGCGCGGGTCATCAACGACGTGACCGCGCTCGAAGGCGATCCGGAAAGCCTGGCGTTGGCTGCCGAGCGCGGCGTGCCGGTCGTGCTCATGCACATGCAGGGCGAGCCGGGCAGCATGCAGGCTGCCCCGCGCTACGACGATGCGGCGCTGGATATCTCCGTTTATCTGGAGGATAGGGTCGCAGCCTGCGAGGCGGCCGGCATCCCGCGCGCCGATATCGCAGTCGATCCGGGCATCGGTTTCGGCAAGACCGTGACCCACAATCTGGAAATCCTGGACCAGATGGCGCTCTATCAGGGCCTGGGCTGTGCGGTCGTGCTCGGGGTCAGCCGCAAAGGTTTCATCGGCAAACTGTCCCGGGGCGAGGCGCCCCAGGCGCGGCTGCCCGGTTCGTTGGCCGCCGCCCTGGCCGGCGTCGCGCGCGGGGTTCAGATCCTGCGCGTCCATGACGTCGCCGAGACGGCGCAGGCGCTTGCCCTGTGGCGCGCGGTCGGGGGGCGGGGGCCGGCACCGGGGGCGGGCAGTGTCTAGATTTGAGTATTGCGGTGCTCAATGCGCATAGCGGACACGAATGTCCGAAGCCGGGGCCAAACCAGACCGTGCCAAAGACGTATTCGGACAGCCGCTATTAGCCACAAGGCGACATCCGCTACGCGTTGGCGACACAAACCATCACGCGATTTCGCAAGCCACCGCGTCACTCTGGCAGGCCGGCCTTGCGCAGACCGTCCATCAGTAGCTCGAAATATTCGGGATACCTGAACCGGGTCTCTTTCCCGAACCGTGTCACGGTGAGACCGGGCACCAGCGCCTGTAGCTGTTCCACGACTTGGTGAGCTTCGTCGAGGCGACCAGCATGGCCGAGACTTGCCGCAAGAACTCGATGGGTCGCCGAGAATTTCGTATTTTGGTGGAGCGCCTTGGACGCCCAAGAGACCGCGTCATCAATTTGTCCTAAGAATAGGTAGGAAAACGCCAATCCGGCATAGGTTCGGTAGGCACTAATATCTAACGGACTAAGGCGAAGTGCCCGTTCAAAATGGGTCTTCGCCGTCGTCGCATCGCCATTGTAGAGCCTTAGCCAGCCACCGTAGACCAAGGCCTGAGCCGAGTTGGGATTGAGGCGGAGCGCGTCGTCAATAAGATCGATCCCTTCTTCGGGAGTATTGCCGAAAAAGCCTAGGACATACCCCGCCAACCAGAGGATTTCGGGCACGTCTTTGTCGATTTCGATCGCCGTCCGAGCCAGCCGAGAAGCTTCATGCGCCTCATTATGCATAGCGTCTACCCAACCCTGCGCCACCCGCAACGTGTAACACCAGGCGGCCAGAGCCATAGCCGAAGCATAACGGGGATCTAGCGCGATCGCCCGGGAGGTTAGCCTCAGAGCTTCCTCATTGCCTTCCTGAGTCATTGCATGTGCATGCGGCAGAGCACGAAGGAAGTAATCGTAAGCGTTCAGATTGGTAGTTGGCTTTCGTCGCGAACGCTCGATTTCCGATGATCGAAGTTTTGGCTCGATTGCACCAACCACACTTTCCGTAATCTGATCTTGCAGATCGAAGATATCTTCGAGAGTGCCATCAAACCGGTCGGCCCAGACGTGTCGATCATTTGTGCCATCGATCAATTGGGCGGTAATACGGACTCGGTTTCCTGATTTACGAACGCTGCCTTCCAGGACATAGCGTACGCCCAACTGGCGGGACACCTGCTTTATGTCCGTAGGTTTGCCCTTAAAAGCGAACGCCGAGTTCCGTGCGACAACGAAGAATGACCGGACCTTGCTAAGTGCAGCCGTGATTTCTTCGACAATACCGTCGGCAAAGTATTCCTGATCCGGATCGCCGCTCAGGTTGTCGAAGGCTAAGATCGCGATGGACGGTTCGTCCGGGATCGGAAAAGGCTCAGCCTTGTTGGGTACGGTCGGTGACATCCCGTCGTCACCCATGATGACCCGGTAGACGTGGACCGGCTCGGCAATGTTTTTGACTTCCTGCTGGCCCATATCTTCGAAACCGATCGACAACTTGTGCCTGATCTGCTCGAACACGCTGCCCGAAATGCAGACGCCACCCGCCTCGGCCAGTCCTTCCAACCGCGCGGCCACGTTGACGCCGTCGCCGAACAGGTCGCCATCCCTGATCATGACATCACCAACATTGATGCCGATGCGGAAGATCAATTTCCGGTCGTCCGCTAACTCGGCATTGCGGCTCGAAATCTCTTCCTGGCAAGAAATGGCGCAGCGCACCGCCTCGACCGCGCTGCCAAACTCGGCCAGCACGCTGTCGCCGCCCGTGCTGAAGACGCGGCCTTCGTGTCGGGCGATCAAGCCGTCGATGATTTCGCGATGCTCGCCGAGGGTCTTGAGCGTCGCTTCCTCGTCCGCACGCATGAGGCGCGTATACCCCTCGACGTCGGCGGCGAGGATCGTGGTCAGCTTGCGCGTGACTTTATCTTCCGCCATGCACTCACGCTCTCCAACGGTGCTGGACGCCATTTTAGCGTGATGCTTACCCCTTCGCTACTAAGTTGCTCGACTTCCGGTGTGGGTCAAAAGTCCCCGTACACCAAGGACGCCTGCCACGTCGGCTATCGAGGGTCAAGCGGACATGACCGGCTCGGAAGTGGACGTTCAGGGCACTTCTTCGGCAGGATTTCAAGCCGATCCGCAGCCGGGACCCGGATTATCGTGAACCCGCACGGTCGTTCTGCTATAGTTTCTTTATGATTCGCAGCAATAGCTTCCCGCCTTCGCCGTTCTCCCCGCGCGATCCGGACCATGTTTGATGCGTAAGCTCTTCGGCACCGACGGCATCCGCGGCACCGCCAATATCGAGCCGATCACCGCGGAGACTGCGCTCGCGGTGGCCCAGGCCGCGGGTCTCCAGTTCCAGCGCGGCGACCACCGCCATCTGGTGGTGATCGGCAAGGACACCCGGCTCTCGGGCTACCTGCTGGAGACGGCGCTGACCGCCGGGTTCATCTCGGTCGGTATGGATGTGGTGCTGCTCGGTCCGCTGCCGACGCCGGCGGTCGCCATGCTGACCCGTTCGCTGCGCGCCGATTTGGGCGTCGTCATCTCGGCTTCCCACAATGCCTATCACGACAACGGCATCAAGCTGTTCGGGCCCGATGGATATAAGCTTTCCGACAAAGTGGAGCGGGAGATCGAGGCGCGGGTGGCGCGCGGCGCCGGCGGCCAACTGGCGCCCTCCGAAAACCTGGGCCAGGCCCAGCGTCTGGACGATGCATCGGGGCGCTACATCGAATTCGTCAAGAGCAGCTTTCCCCGAGGCTTGCGTCTGGACGGCCTCAAGATCGTGGTCGATTGCGCCAACGGTGCCGCCTACAAGGTCGCGCCCACGGTGTTCTTCGAGCTCGGCGCCGAAGTGGTGCCGGTGGCGGTCGAACCCGATGGCTTCAACATTAACAAGGACTGCGGCGCCACCGCGACCGGAATGCTGTGCCAGGCGGTGCTCGACCATGGCGCCGATCTCGGCATTGCGCTCGACGGCGACGCCGACCGCATGGTGATGGCCGACGAGCGCGGCCGCCTGGTCGATGGCGATCAGATCCTCGGACTGATCGCCGGTTCCTGGCACGAGGCGAAGATTCTCCGGGGCGGCGGCATCGTCGGCACGGTGATGGCGAATCTGGGCTTGGAGCGTTACCTGGGCGGGCTCGGTCTGGAGTTGCTGCGCACGCAGGTCGGCGACCGCTACGTGGTCGAGCGCATGCGCGAAGGCGGCTATAACCTCGGTGGCGAGCAGTCCGGCCACATCGTGCTCAGCGACTACACCACCACCGGCGACGGCCTGATCGCGGCGCTCCAGGTGCTCGCCGTGCTGGTCCAGGACGGCGGCAAGGCGAGCCAGGTAACCCGGGTCTTCGAGCCGCTGCCCCAAGTGCTCAGGAACGTCGCTGTGACCGGCGATGCGCTCGAGAACGCGGCCGTACGCGAGGCCGTGGCGGCGGGCGAGCGCGCGCTCGGCGAGGGTGGACGCCTGTTAATTCGCAAGTCGGGCACCGAGCCGGTGGTCCGGGTGATGGCCGAGGGCGAGGACGAGAAGACGGTCGGTGAAGTGGTCGATTCCATCGCCCGCAGCCTCGCCAATGTGTCCGGCGCCAAGGCGGCCGGCTGAACGCCGCCGATAGGAATGTTCGGATGACCGCGCGGGTCCTGATCGTGGCCGGCTCGGATTCGGGCGGTGGCGCCGGGATTCAGGCCGACATCAAGACCGTGACCGCGCTCGGCGGCTACGCCATGACCGCGGTGACCGCCTTGACCGCGCAAAATACCCAGGGCGTGTTCGGCGTGGTCGGGGTCGCGCCGGACTTCATCCAGCAACAAATGCGGGTCGTGCTCGATGACATTGGCGCCGATGCCATCAAGACCGGCATGCTGCACAATATTGCTGTCATCGAGGCGGTCTGCACAGTGCTCGAAGGGCTCGATCCGGCGCCGCCCCTGGTAGTCGATCCGGTCATGGTCGCCCAGAGCGGCGATTCCCTGATCGAGGCGGACGCGGCCGCGGCGCTCGCGCGGCGATTGGCGCCGCTGGCCACAGTGCTGACCCCCAACCTGCCGGAGGCCGAAAAACTGCTCGGCCGCAAAATTCCTGACGCCGCCGCCATGGTCGCGGCGGCCAGGGACCTTCTGGACCTGGGAGCGCGCGCCGTATTGCTCAAGGGCGGGCACCTGGCCAGTGGGCGCCGGGCCAGTGGGCGCCGGGGCGATGGGACCGTGACCGACGTGCTCGCCACCCGCGATGGGCACGAGACATTTTCCAGCCCGCGCATCGAAACCACCAGCGACCACGGCACCGGCTGCACCTTGGCCTCGGCGGTTGCCACCGGCCTGGCTCAGGGCCTGGCGCTGGCTCCCGCGGTCGCCCGCGCCCGCGCCTACCTGCAGGAGGCGCTGCGCAGCGCGCCGGGCCTCGGCCGCGGCCGCGGCCCGGTCAATCACGGCCACACCGTCCGCCCCTTCGACGGCGAAACCTGACTTCGAGAGGTGCTAAACCACCGAGCCGAACGGCTCGGGCGGGGTTTCGTTCAGGAGATCGCCGATCACCGCGAGCGCCCGGTCGAGGGTCTCGCGGCTGGCCGGCGCGCCGTGGCAGAGGCGCACTGCGTGGGTCAGGTGGCTGCGGCCCACGGCGAAGGCCTCGGCCGGGGTGACGCCGACGCCGCGGCGCCTGGCTTCGGCGGTGAAGTCGGCCGAGCGCCAGGGTTCGGGCAGATGCAGCCAAATGTGCAGGCTGCCGTCCGGGCATTCGACCCGGTGGCCTCGGAGTGCGGTCAACACCTGCCGGCGCCGCGCGCTCATTTCCGCGCGGCGGGTTTGGAGAATGCGCGCCGCGGTGCCGTCCCGGATCCAGCGCGCGGCGATTTCGGCGGTCAGCGGCGTGGCCATCCAGCAGGTGGTGCGCAACGCCGCGGTGATCTTGTCGAAACCCCCCTCGGGTGCGGCGACGAATCCGATCCTTAGGCCCGGCGCCGTGGTCTTGGACAGGCTGGTGAGGAAGTAGCCGCGTTCCGGCGCAAAATTTGAAATCGGCGGCGGCGCCTCGGGCGTCATCAGGCGAAAGATGTCGTCCTCGACGATGGCGACACCGTAGCGCGTGGCGATCTCGGCGATGGCGCGGCGGCGCGCCTCGGGCAGGGTCACGGTGGTCGGGTTCTGCAGGGTCGGAATGCAGTACAGTGCCTTCACGTCGTTGTTGCGGCAGGCGGTCTCGAAGGCCTCGGGCAGCAGCCCCTCGCCGTCGAGCGGCAGGCCGTCCAGGCGCAACCCCAACATGCGCGCAGCGAGTTGAACCCCGGGATAAGTCAGCGCCTCGGTCAAGATCCGGTCGCCCGGCCGGGTCAAGGCCGCGAAGGTCACCAAGATAGCGTGCTGGGCGCCGGCGGTGATGGCGATGCGCTCGGGCGGCGCGTCGAGGCCGCCACGAGCCAGCCATTGGCTGGCGGCGGCGCGGTGGGCGGGCAGGCCGGCGTGGCTCTGATAGCGAAGCAGATTCGCGCTCTCGGGGGCCGTGGCAAGCGCGCTCAGGGTCGCACGCAGCGCCTGGTCCTCGCCGCCGGAGGGCGGGAAGTTGAAATTGAGGTCGATGAAGCCGGGCTCGGTTTCCCCCGGCGCAGCCATGACCTGGGCCTCGCGCGGCATGGCGGCGCGCACGAAAGTGCCGCGCCCGACCTCGCCCGAGACCAGGCCGCGGCGCCGGGCCTCGGCGTAGGCGCGGCTGACCGTGCCGACCGTGACCCCCAGGCGCCAGGCCAGGTCCCGGTGGGTGGGCAGGCGCTCGCCGGCAGCGAAGCGCCCGGCGGACATATCCTCGGCGAGGGCTTCGGCGATGGCGATATAGCGGGGTCCGATGCGCCCTTCGAGGCGGGGTTGCCAATTTGTCATGGTGACAATGTTCTAATTGACTCACAAAGGTGCGGACAAATATCTATCACCCGGGTCCAATCGATGCAATATCCTTGAAATTTGGGTGAATTGAATGGATACAATATCAGAACGCGTTGACCCGTTCGGCGCCGGGTTCTTCCGAAGCCAGGTCGTGGGGCCGGGGGTCCGCGGAATGGAAATCTTGCTCTTGTGGCCGCGCCGCGCCAACCAACGCCATGCGCTGGCGCAACGCGATGATAGGATACTGCGCGATCCCGGGCTGAGCCGGTCCGAAGTCGCTTGGGAATTGCGCAAGCCATTCTGGCGGGCGTGATCCCCGGCGCCGTCATGTCGAAGCTTCACCTAACTGGGGCCCATGCCGATCGTTCTCGCCGCTGCGCCTATTCTGATTTCGGTCGCGATGATCCTGGCGCTGCGGCAGTCGGCTCTGCGCGCCGGGGCGGCCGGCTTGGCGACGGCGCTGCTGGTGGTCCTGTTGGCGCCGGAGTACCGATTGGTCCTGGGCGATCTCGGCCGTGCCTTACTGTCCGGCGCCCTCACCACGCTCCTGGTGTCCTACGTGCTGTTCGGCGGGCTCTTGGTCTACTCCGTGCTGCGCGAGGCCGAAGCGCTGGCCGCGCTGGCCGAGGCCGTGGCCAAGGCGGTGCCCGATCCCGTGCGCCGGGCGCTGATCCTGGTGCTCGGCCTGTCGGTGTTTTTCGAATCGGCCACCGGCTTCGGAATCGGCATTGTGGTCGCGGCGCCTTTGTTCGTGGCGTTGGGCTATCGGCCGCGGGATGCGGCGCTGTTGGCGCTGGCCGGGCAGTGCGCCGTGACCTGGGGCGCGCTGGCCATCGGCACGACGCTCGGCGCGGAGTTGACCGGGGTGCCGGCAGCCCG
>SMVB01140207.1_pt1 | contig 16125 bp, 10 predicted proteins | sample 2456461 | NCBI WGS metagenome assembly SMVB01 (sample SAMN11095934, study PRJNA526329) | marine sediment metagenome | biome: Marine sediment; feature: Surficial sediment; material: Deep marine sediment; isolation source: Hadal surficial sediment | place: Pacific Ocean | collected 2014-05 | depth...
ATGAATACAAGGGTTTGTGGGTAGTTGTGCTGTGTTACTTGTAGTACTTTTTAGTACCGCTCTCCGCTGGAACTGCGATGGGAGTGCGATAGTTAACTACTCCAAAGCAGACGTTAAAAATCCAATGATCTACAGCCGCTTACGGCACAAAGCAGTCATTGAGCCATCGAAAGAAGCCACAGGTTATCAGCATGCCTGGGCGCTGAAATTCGTGTGGGGGAGTAGCAATTTTGTAAAGTATCGGCAGATTTTAGTTAGATTTCGGATGCACCAGGACCAGACGGTGGCAATAGTTTCTGCTCGTTATCTGGTGGAATAGTAAAAATAGGGTGTTTATATTTCCTATACACTATATTTATATTGACATGATTAGGAATAGCGACAATCGTTTTGACCGAAGTTCACATGCAAGTACTATAGCGTTTGTACTTCATTTATACTCTGATCGATACGGTAGAAAGTCATGTCAACCACCTTTAATATCCTAATCCTTGGCGCCTCATACGGTTCTCTGCTGGGATCAAAACTTGCCCTGGCAGGTCATGCAGCGAAGCTTGTTTGCCTCCCGGAAGAGGCCAGGCTGATAAACGAGAAGGGCGCCCGAGTGTTAATGCCGGTAAAAGGGGTGGAAGGACTCGTGGAGCTCAATACCCAGAGCATGCCGGGTGAGGTTTCCGCCGATGGTCCGGGAACGGTCAACCCAGCCGACTATGACCTGGTTGCATTGGCCATGCAGGAGCCACAGTACGGTTCGCCCGACATCAAAGACCTCCTGGATCGCATCGTAGAGGCGAAGGTCCCCTGCATGTCGATAATGAACATGCCCCCGCTGACGTATCTGAAGCGGATCGAGGCGATCGACACGGATTCCATCAAGAACTGTTACACCGACGTCTCCGTGTGGGCCAAGTTCGACCCTGCTTTGATGACACTCTGCAGCCCAGACGCACAGGCGTTCAGACCGCCGACAGAACAAATCAACGTGCTGCAGGTCGGCCTACCGACAAACTTCAAGGTGGCCCGGTTCGAATCCGACGAACACACTGCCATCCTTCGGCAACTGGAGCTGGACATTCAAGCCATCCGCTTCGACACTGGCAACGGCAAAGTAGAGCTGCCGGTGAAGCTCAGGCTGTACGACTCCATATTTGTACCACTGGCGAAATGGTCCATGCTGATGGCTGGCAACTATCGTTGCGTGCAAAAAGATGAGATGCGCCCGATCAAGGAGGCTGTGCACTCTGACATCGAGACGTCGAGGGCGGTCTACAACTGGGTAATGGACCTGTGTGTCTCTCTTGGCGGAAACGCCAATGAACTTGTGCCTTTTGAAAAGTACGCTAATGCAGCCCTGTCGTTGGTGAATCCGTCCTCAGCCGCACGGGCTCTGGCTGCCGGGGCACCAAACATAGAACGGACGGACCGCCTGGTGCAGACCATAGCCAGCAGCAAAGGCATGCAATCCGACGTGATAGATCGGACGGTCGAACTGGTCGATGGCTGGCTAGAGAAAAACCGTCAGAAAGCCTGAGCGTAACAGTCAGCGAAGTAATCAGCACGAATTTAGTGGCTGGGTAATATTAAAAGCCTCCGCCAATCGGTTGCGGATTGCCGCTTCAGGATTTTTCGATAATTTCATGCGAGACCCTATCGGTTTTGGAAAAGCAGTAATCTCTGACATCCAACGGCTATGTTCGCTATCAACTAAAGAGGTCATGCTGCGACGGGACTACCCATGTCCTGTACGAGCCGGCGCAGCTCAAGCACGCGCTTTTGTCCAGCGTCACCATAGGCACCCGCTACCTCGAAAAGCAGATGAGAAGCATCGGGCTCTAAACTGGCACCCGCGAATTGAAGTGGTCTAATTCTTTAGTTTAGGGCGTTCAACTCCGTGACATGGTGACATCAGAGCAGGATTACATCGCCGGCATCTGCTAGAGCTTCGATATCACTATTGCTATAACCGTATTCGCCCAGAATTTCACGCGTGTGCTCTCCAAGCAAGGGGGCGCCACGGTTGATTTTGGTTGGGGTGCGGGAAAATTTTACCGGCGAACCCAGGGCTTTTGTGCGACCGAGCTTGCTGTGCTCGACATCTACGACCATGTCACGAGCGAGCACTTGGGGATCCTGGAGCATTTCTCCGATAGACAATACCGGGCCAGCTGGTACACCCACGGTTTCGAGGCGAGTGAGCCAATCGGTTGTGCTGCGCTGTTTAAAACTTGTGGTCAGGATTTTGATTAGTGCCGGCAGATTTTGCATGCGTTCAGCGTTGTCGATAAAGCGCAGATCCTTGGCGAGTTCGGGCGTGCCGATGACCTCCACCATGCGCAACCAGTTAGCTTGATTGGCAGCGCCGATATTGATCCATCCGTCAGCCGTTTGTATCGCTTGGTAGGGTGCAGCCAGGGGATGGGCTGAGCCGAGTGCCGTGGGCGAGATTCCGGTAGCGAAGAAAATGGCAGATACCCATGAGGTATTGATGACGCTGGCCTCGAGTAAAGAGGTATCAACCAGCTGGCCATCGCCGCTTTTTACGCGGTATATATAGGCCGCCAGTATGCCCATGGCGGCTAGCATGCCCGCTCCGATATCGCCTACCGGCACGCCTGCCTTGATCGGCGGTCGTCCTGCTCCTTCACCGGTCACGCTCATTAGTCCCGAGATGCCCTGACCTATCAGGTCAAAGCCGGCGCGCTCGGCATAAGGGCCAGTGAGACCGAAGCCGGTAATCTGACAATAGATGAGCCCCCGGTTCTGTTTCCTCAAGGTCTCATAACCGAGGCCGAGACGTTCCATGGTACCCGGGCGGTAGTTTTCTATCACCACATCGGCGGTCTGCAACATCTTGCGTAATACAGCCTTGCCTGCTTCGGTTTTAAGATTGATCGCAGTGCCTCGTTTATTGCGATTCAATATCATAAATGCAGCTGATTCGCCGTCTATATCCGGTGGTACCATACGGCGGGTATCGTCACCGCCTGGCACCTTTTCGACCTTAATAACGTCCGCACCCATGTCGGCCAGAAATTGGCCACACACTGGACCGGCCATGATATGTGCCAGTTCGATTACTTTCAGACCGGTCAGAGGTCCTGAAGCTGACATCGCTATTTACCCTTGAATTCTGGTTTTGTTTTTTCGAGGAATGAGTTGTAACCGATGTGGAAATCCTCGGTGTCATAACACAGGTAACTCTCTTCTTTTTCCTGTTCGCTAAGCGGAGCAGGATCGGCCTGGCGGCGCATGAATTGTTTGTGCCAGCGCGCAACCAGCGGGGCCCCATTGGCGATACGACGTGCCGTGGCATAGGCTTCCTGTTCCACCTGGTGATCTTCGACGACGCGGGTGACCAGGTGTTTATCCAGCGCCTCTCTGGCGTCAAATACGCGGCCTTCGAGCAGGATTTCCATCGTCACAGCCTTGCCGACTAGACTGTACAGGCCTTGCATCTCACGCACGCCAACACACAGCCCAAGGCGGTTGACCGGGATACCGAAACGGCTCGAACTGCCGCAAATGCGCAGATCGCACAAACTGGCTATCTCTAGGCCGCCACCCACGCAAATTCCCTGGATCAGGGCGACCATGGGATGACGGCACTCGTATAAGGCCGCCAGTGCCTCGTGATGAATTTTGCCATATTGCATCGCATCCTTGCTGTTAGAACGGGCATCCTTAAATTCGGAAATATCATTTCCTGGGGCGAAAGATTTGTCACCGGCCCCTCGAAGCACGATACAGCGCAGGCTGTCGTCAGCCGAAAGTGAACGCATGACTTCGCCCAGTTGCCGCCACATTGGTTTGATCAGGGCATTCAGCTTATGCGGGCGATTGAGTATCACGGTCGCAATATCTTGTTCGCGTTCGACGAGGATGAGCGCTTCGGTCATAGTAAAGAAACTCCTTATGATCTATCGAAAGAAATATTCAACCAGGGTCATCGGCACCGCAGGTACATAGGTGACCAGCATCAGCATCGCGAACAATACGCCGATGAAGTAGATGTTGACCTTGCTCACCTCCCAGATATCGGCCTTCGCGACTGAACAGGCGGTAACCAGGACACTGGCTACTGGTGGTGTTTGCTGACCGATGCCCAGGTTCAAAGTCACGATAATACCGAAATGAACCGGATCGATTCCGACCTGGTGAACCAGTGGCATGACGATGGGTACGACCAGGATAATCGCCGCAGCGGAGTGCAGGAACAGACCGACAACCAGGAAAAATACATTGAGCAGCGCGAGCACCATGTATTTGTTCTGAGTGAATTCGCCGATGCTATCGGCCAGAGTTTGCGGTATCTGGGCCTCGGTGAGATACTCGCCGACCAGCACCGAGGATGCGACCAGCAGCATGACCACCGCGGTCTGCACGCTACCGTCGATCATCGCCCGTTTCAAATGCGGCCAGTCCAGTTCGCGGTAAATGATGCCGATTACAATGGCCGCCACCACTGCAAGCCCGGCGCCCTCGGTGGCCGTCACGAATCCACCGAAGATACCTCCCAGAATGATCACAGGCAGGGTAAAGGCCAACGCGGCATTCTTGAATGTCGCTATTACATTACTGGTTTTAAACACCTCTTCTACGGGATAGTTGTAGTGTACCGCAAACCGGTAGGCCACGAACATCATCAGGAAACCGCCCAGAACCCCCGGGACAATGCCGGCAACAAACAATTGCACGACCGAGCTTTGCGCCATTACTGCATACAAAATCATCGGGATCGACGGTGGAATAATCACCGCCAGGGTTGCCGATGATGAGGTAACCGCTGCTGCAAACGGGGCCGGATATCCCTTTTCCTTCATCTGTGGAATCAGTATCGATCCCAGCGCGGCCACGTCCGCGACCGCCGAGCCGGAGATCTCGGCGAAGAACAGCGATGCACCGATATTGACCATCGCCAGACCGCCTTTTACAAATCCAAATAATGCCGATGCAAATGCGATAAGACGCCGGGAGATACCGGTGGAATTCATGATTGCACCGGCGAGTATGAACAGCGGGATTGCGATCAATGGGAAGTTGGTTGCCCCATCCATCATGACCAGGGCCACATTGGGCAAAACGTCGGGGCCATGTGCAAACACCATTGCTCCGCTGGCGACTACTGCCAGTGCCACTGCAATCGGCACATTGATCATCACCAGCACCATTAAGCCGATGAACATGAAGAGTACAATCATCGGGGGTTTGCTCTGCGCCTACTCATACCGAAGCACCTCGACCTGGCCAGTTGCTTCGCGCCAAATCTGGGGCAGATTCAGGACTTCCGCGATCACGAACAGGATTGCGCCGATGGGTATCACGGACTGGGTAAACTGGGTACCGATAAATGGCAGGCTGATCAGGGTATCGCCTTCCAGGACTATCAAGACGATATAGCCGTACCAGGCCAGGATCAGGAAGAAGCCGATTGTGACGATCTCTGAGCAGATTACCATCGGCACCCGATACACTGGTGGTACGGCGGCGATCAATCCGGGAACACCGATATGGGCACGTTTCAAAGCAGCGAGCGAGGCACCATAATAGGTCAACCATGCGAGCTGTACGGAGGCGACTTCGTCATACCAGGAAAGCGATTCCCCGGCCCAACGGAAGATAACCCCCAACACTACCACCCCGGCCAGACTGATGATCAGCAGGACGGTGATCGTTTCTAACAGGCGCTCGAATACAGAGCGCGCAGTGTCGAATTTATTCACAACAGCACTTTACGAATCAGAATCTTTTATAAATCGAGGAAAAGCCCTGCCCCGCTAGCGCGGGGCAGGATATGAATACTCTATTGGGCAAGACCCAGGGCCGTCTCGATCAGTATCTTACCGGTAGGCACCGACTCGCCGAATTCTTTGTAAATCGGCTTGCTGGCATCTATAAAGGCCTGTTTGTCTGCATTATTGACCTGGATTCCGCCCGCCTTGAGCTCCGCTAGTAGATCAACTTCCATTTTTGCGGCAGTTTTATAGACAAAGTCCTGGGTTTCCATCGCCGTACTCTCAAGGATATTACGTACATCCTCGGGCAGTTTGTCCCAGTATTTCGTGCTTACCGTCACATAGGCTGGTGTGTACACATGGCCGGTCATAGAGAGATACTTTTGCACCTCCTGAAACTTGCCGCTGGCAATCTGTGCCAGGGGGTTCTCCTGGCCATCGAATGTGCCGGTCTGTAAGGCCATAAATACTTCCGAGAACGACAGGGGTGACGGATTGGCGCCGTAGGCTTTGAACATCTTGACACGCCACACTGACTTCGGTGTCCTCAATTTAAGGCCCTTTAGGTCCTGGGGTGTATAGATGGGCCGCTTGTTGTTGGTAATATTGCGGAAGCCATTCTCCCAGATTGCCAGTACTTTGTAGCCTTTCTTTTCGAGAATCGGTGCCAGGGTCGGCCACACAATCTTCTTTTCGATACGCGACATGTGGGCCCTGTCCTTGACCAGGTACGGCATATCGAAAAGACCGAACTCATCCGCCACCGAAGACATCACAGAGGAAGGCAGGGCGAAGTTAACCGTGCCGAGTTTGAGCTTTTTCAATAACTCCTTGTCCTTGCCGAGTTGGCTCGAACCGAAAGCCGTGATTTTCGCTTTATCGCCGAGCTTGGCATTGGCGCGCTTGGCGAATTCATTCACGGATGCTTCAAACAGCGATCCCGGTTTGCCGACATGGCCGAATTTCAGTTGCAGCATCTCGGCGGCAAATACAGGGGTCGCCAGAATGACGCTTAATATAACTGCGGGACTAATGATTTTCAGAAATCTCATTTTTTTCTCCTTTCTGTAATTATGGTTATTTGACGTTTTGTTGTTATTGTAAAAATTTCCAGCGCAGTGATACTACTCCTTTATTGCTTTCTTAGGGCAAATAAAGATTCAGCGCATTACACCCAATATGCATGAGGTTTGTGCGACTAATTCACCTCAGGAATTCTCGATGAGGTAGTCGAGAGCAGCATTTATGCCGCCCTTGTTAAAGGGTATTTTTGCCGCCGCCAGGCCCATTTCCACCCCGCTTAAGGTACCAGCAAGCATCAGGTCATTGAAATCACCCAGATGCCCGATGCGGAATACTCGTCCCTGGACTTTGGCCAGACCAGTGCCGAGTGACATATTGTATCGCTCCAGAATCACCTTGCGTAGATGGTCGGCATCGTGCCCCTCGGGTACCATGATTGCAGTCAGGGCCGCACTGTACTCTTCGGGATTCTGGCAGAGGATTTCGAGACCCCATGCGCGCACCGCGCATCGGGTTGCTTCGCCGTGGCGTTGGTGCCTGGCAAAAACATTACCGAGGCCCTCTTCCTCCAGCAACATCTTCAGCGATTCCCGCAGGGCGTAAAGAAGGTTAGTCGCCGGAGTGTAGGGGAAATACCCCGTCTTGTTGGCGGCGATCATCGGTTGCCAGTTCCAGAATGAGGCGGGCAGGGTCGCTGTTTTGGAAGCTTCCAGCGCTTTCGTACTAATCGCGTTAAAACTGAGTCCGGGTGGCAGCATCAAACCTTTCTGTGAACCCCCGACCGTGACATCCACACCCCACTCGTCGTGGCGGTAATCGATCGAACCCAGTGATGAAATGACATCCACCATGAATAATGCCGGATGCCCGGTGCTGTCGATGGCATTTCTAATTTCACCGATACGGCTGGTAACGCCGGTGGAGGTTTCATTGTGCACTACCATCACCGCCTTGATATCATGGGCCTTATCGCTGGATAGCCTCGCTTCGACTTCGGCAGGATCGACACCCCGGCGCCAGTCACCCGCTACAAATTCGACATTGAGACCAAGATCGTTTGCGATGCCTCGCCACAGGGTGGCGAAATGGCCTGTCTCGAACATCAGTACCTTATCACCCGCAGACAATGTGTTGACCAGAGCCGCTTCCCAGGCACCGGTACCCGAGGCAGAATAAATAACCACATCGGCCGAGGTTTTAAACACCTGTTTTAGCCCTTTCAGAATTTCAAGTGTGAGTAGTGCAAACTCTGGACCACGATGGTCCATGGTCGGCATGTCCATTGCCCGCAGTACCCGGTCAGGCACATTGGTTGGTCCCGGAATTTGGAGAAAATGACGCCCTGCTTGTCTCGGCATTACGAACTCCTTTGAATTATTTGTTATATTTTATGCTTTGGGCGACAATCCTGCCTTACCCTGGTAAGTTGTGCAACCCCGAGTTATATTGGGGATAGTCGAGATTACTTTGATTCACCTGGTTTGAGTCATCAAAATTAATCCGAGGCTACTTTGTTTACAAGCACCATGAATCGTCAAAATTCTACTCACCATAAATCATTCATAGGTAACAGTGCGTTCGCTGCCAGGCTGCGAAAGGAACTGGAGGGAGAGGTCATGTTTGATGCCTTTAGTCGTGGTCGTTACAGCACCGACGCCTCAATTTACCAGATAGAGCCGATAGGTGTTGTGGTACCACGTAATGAGCAGGACATTGTGCGTACTATCCAAATTGCCGGCGATGAGGGTATTCCGGTATTGCCTCGCGGTGGTGGCACCTCGCAAATTGGACAGACGGTGGGTACGGCCCTGGTGATTGACACTACCAGGTATATGAATCAGGTGGGGGAGTTTGATCCGGAGGCACGGTTTATATGGGCCGAACCCGGGTTGGTGCTGGATACGCTCAACAAGTGGTTAAAGCCACACGGACTTTTTTACCCGGTCGATGTCTCAACCGGTAATCGGGCAACCCTCGGGGGTATGGCCGGCAACAACAGTTGCGGGGCGCGTTCTATTCGCTACGGCAATATGGTACACAATGTTCAGGCTATCGATGCCATTTTGGCAGACGGCAGCGCTGCGCGTTTTGGTGATATGGCGCACACCACTCAGGACGGTACCTGCGCCGAGCTACTGCGAAAATTGACTGAATTGGGGCAGCGCGAAGCGGAAGAAATCGAGCGCCGGTTTCCCCGGCTATTACGACGTGTCGGTGGCTATAACATCGATGAAATCGCCCAGGCCGATACTGCTAATTTTGCACGTTTACTGGTTGGCTCAGAAGGTACCCTGGCGTTTTTCACCCACCTTCAACTGGAACTGCAACCGATCCCTCCGCATAAAGTACTGGGTGTGTGTCATTTCCCGACTTTTCACCAGGCCATGGATTCGGCCCAGCATATCGTCAAACTCGACCCCAGTGCGGTGGAATTGGTCGATCGCACCATGATTGATTTGTCGCGCGAAATCCCGATGTTTCGAGCCACGGTGGATCGATTCGTTCAGGGCGAGCCGGAGGCGTTACTACTGGTGGAGTTTGCCGGTGAGGATGGCAGCGAGCAACTGGGTAAACTCGGGCAACTGGTCGAGTTGATGGCAGACCTCGGCCTTCCCGACGCGGTAGTCGAGGCGCTTGACCCTGAATTTCAAAGTGCGGTCTGGGAAGTTCGCAAGTCCGGACTCAATATCATGATGTCGATGAAAGGCGATGGTAAACCGGTTTCATTTATCGAAGACTGTGCGGTACGCCTGGAAGATCTTGCCGAGTACACCGATCGGCTGACCCAGGTATTTGAGAAATACGGCACCACCGGCACCTGGTATGCCCATGCCTCGGTGGGTTGCCTGCATGTACGACCGATCCTCAACATGAAGGACCCGAGTGGTGCGAAGAAAATGCGCGCGATTATGGAAGAAACACTGGAGATAGTTCAGCAATACAAAGGTTCGCATTCCGGTGAACACGGAGACGGCCTTGCACGGTCAGAATTTCACGAACGCATGTTCGGATCACGCATGGTACGTGCCTTTGAGGAAGTCAAAGATTGCTTTGACCCGACCGGGTTATTCAATCCGGGCAAGATTGTTCATCCACAACGCATGGATGATCGATCGCTGTTCCGTTATGGTCCAGATTATGCGGTGGCGCGCATCGATACGGCTTTGGACTGGTCCGAATGGGGTGGGTTTGGCGCTGCCGTCGAGATGTGCAATAACAACGGTGCCTGTCGTAAAGCGGATGCCGGTGTGATGTGCCCCTCGTTTCGTGTCACCCGGGATGAACAACATTTGACACGCGGTCGGGCCAATACCTTGCGCCTGGCTATCAGTGGTCAACTGGGCGCCGATGCCCTGGTTTCCGATGAGATGTACGACACTATGGATCTGTGTGTTGGCTGTAAGGGCTGTAAGCGAGAATGTCCTACCGGGATCGACATGGCCAAGATGAAAATTGAATTTCTGCACCAGTATCACAAGCATCATCGCTTGCCGCTGAAAGACCGGTTGATCGCCTGGTTACCTCGCTATGCGCCCGTAGCCTCGCGCTTGAGTTTTATCATGAACTTACGCGATCGAATTCCTGGCCTGGCCTGGAGCAGTGAAAAATTGCTCGGTCTGAGCGCAGCGCGTAGCCTGCCGCTATGGCGTTCTGACTATTTTGACGATAATCGGGAGCAGATAAATTCACAAGAGCCGGGGAATGGCGAAGTAGTATTGCTGGTTGATACCTTTGAACGCTATTTTGAACCTGAAATTGCGCGAGCTGCTCTCAAGGTGCTTGGTGCCGCAGGCTACCAGGTACAACTGCTACAACCCCTCGACGGCGGACACCCTCTGTGTAGTGGACGTACTTTTCTTGCGGTTGGTATGGTGGATGAAGCGCGGTTTGAAGCCCAACGTGTGCTCGAAGCTGTGAAGCCTTATGTTGAACGGGGTGTACCCATCATTGGTCTCGAGCCATCCTGCCTGTTGACCCTGCGCGATGAATTCAAAAGCATGATACCCGGTGCAGAAACCGATGCGCTATCCGAGCGTGCCATGCTACTGGAAGAGTTTCTGGCCCAGAAGCACCAGGCCGGAAATCTCCAGCTCAATTTGAAATCCATATCTGCAAGGCGGGCAATCGTACACGGGCACTGTCATCAAAAAGCCTTTGGCACCATGTCAGCGATGCAGCAGGCATTGGCATTAGTACCAGACCTGGAAGTTGAAGTAATCGATTCTGGCTGTTGCGGTATGGCCGGCGCCTTTGGTTACGAGGCGAATCATTTCGAGATCTCGATGAAGATGGCGGAGCTGAGTCTGCTACCTGCCGTGCGTGCCGCGAACCCTGACACATTGGTAATCGCCAATGGCACCAGTTGCAGGCACCAGATTTATGACGGTGCTCAACGCGAGAGCCTGCACCTTGCCTGTGTCCTACAGTCGGCCCTGGGGGATGGATGATTTTTCCCGCGAGCCTGTTATAAGCAGTTCAGATCTTACTCGATAATTGACCACTTGAAAGACCCTATTTGATCGCTTGCGACTTCTATGCTATCGCCGATTTGCAGCGGCCCTACGCCGGAGGGCGTGCCGGTGTATATCATGTCACCCGGACTTAATATCCAGATTTTACTCAGCTCGGCTATTAGCCTTTCAAAACTGAATAGCATGTCATCGGTATTTCCATTTTGCCTCAGCTCGCCGTTAATTCTGCAGGTAAAGTTTAAATTTTTCAGATTAATCTCGGCAGGGTCATAGGGCCTGAACTCACCTAGCGGCGCGCTTTGTTCGAAAGACTTTGCCTCTTCCCAGGGTAAACCTTTTTCTTTCGCCTGTTTTTGTAAATCACGCAGGGTTAAATCTACCCCGAGAGTAACCGCATCAATATAGGACAGTGCTTCTTCTTCATTTATATTCTGTCCCTGTTTTCCGATCCGGACAACCACTTCGACTTCGTAGTGAAGCAGCTTGCCGTGCTTTGGAAAATGAATCTCTTCACCCGGTGGTACCTGGCAAGACAGCGGGCGCATAAATATTACCGGCTTTTCTGGCATGGGATTAGAGAGTTCCTTGATGTGCGCGATATAATTCTGGCCGATACAAAAAATACGCGCCATGTTAGTGCTACCCGTCAATTCATAATTCTCCGATAGAAATAAGCTGCCACTGTATGATATCGGTTATGTTGGTGTTAGGTAAGTTGGGGGTAAATCTGATGCAATTGAACAGATAAAATATCATAAATATAGAAATTATGTTGCCGAGGACATGCGGTAACTATGGATAGATTTATAGAAAATACAGTTAAACTGTAGATCAACCCAGAGTCGCAAGGATGCGAATCATGTCCCCAATCGCTATGGCAGGGAATGCTGACGCGAACTCGAGTGCTTCCCGTTACCAGCGGCATAACCCAGAGAGCACACTACTCTACCAACTCGTTATAGGAGGAGCCATTCCTAGGTGATAAATTAAAGTATTACTGAGTTTGCAATATGTCTGCTTCGGGCACTAAGCGGAAGTTGCCAGGTTTAATCTGAAGGTCAGCTTTCCCGTTAGCCGACGTTCAAGATCGATAGGTTAACATCTGCTTACGGCAATAGGAGACGCTCAGATTTGTGAGTTCGTTGGTCTCTGACAGCGTTTCGCGATAGTATTTGCTAAACATGCTAACTCTGAGAGGACATCTTCTAAATGGGAAACCGTCTGCCGAGAAAACTAGCAGCTGTTCTTTATGCTGATGTTGCCGGATATAGTCGTTTAACCGGGGACGATGAGGATGCTACTCATAAAACTTTAAATAAGTACCTGGATCTTTTCAGTCAATCCATCGAGTCTCATAACGGTCAGGTAATGCATTATGCAGGTGATGCGATTCTCGCCAGGTTCGAAGCGGCCGTTGATGCACTGTCTTGTGCTTCAGTTGTCCAGCAACAACTCGCGGAATACAATGAGGATTTGCCCGAAGAACGTCAACTTCACTTTCGCATCGGGTTAAATCTGGGGGATGTAATCGAAGATCGGGGCGAGATTTATGGTGACGGCGTAAATATCGCGGCACGTCTGGAGAGCCTTGCCGAGCCTGGCGGGATATGTGTATCCGATGCGATTCGTTCAGCTGTGCAAAAGATGCTCGATCTGAATTATGAAGAGATGGGTGATCAATCCCTCAAAAATATCGAAGAGCCAGTGCGTGCCTATCGAGTCCTCATGGTCACCAGGTCTTCGGCAGTATCCGGTGCCAAAGGTGTAGAGTCCAGTTCATCTTCACTTGAGTTTTCACTTCCAGAGCGACCCTCGATCGCTATCTTACCTTTCAAAAGCCTGGGATCAGATCTAGACCAGAACTATCTGGCCGATGGAATTAGACTTGGCATTCAGGCAACGCTGGTTCAGCTTTCCGGTTTATTTCTTGTCAACGCTCCTACCCTCAATGCCTACCGTGAGAGAGACGTTACCGCCACATCGGTAGGCGTCGAGTTGGGAGTTCGATATGTTCTTGAAGGCGCTGTGCAGCAAGCAGGAGACAGCATCCGAGCCACTGTGCAGCTCACCGATGTCGACACCAAGCAGACCATATGGGCTGAAAGCTATGACCGCATCATCGATGACGTTTTCAAATTGCAGGATGAGATTACTAGGGAGGTGATTTCAGCGCTAAACATAAAGCTTATAAAAGGTGAGAGTTACAGGATTTGGTTTGGGAAACTTAACAGCCCTGAAGCGCGGGAATATTTTTATCGTGGTAGTAGCTATTTCTACGGAGGTAACAAAGAGGACAACGTACTAGCACGCAAAATGTACAAGAAACTTTACCGTGTGCAACCGGATTCAGTGATAGGGCCGAGCAATATCTCGGTGACACATTGGTTAGACGCATTCTTTAACTGGACGGACAATCCTGCTGAATCAGTTAATCAAGCTGCTAGTTGGGCTGAGAAGGCCATGCAATACAAAGATAATAATGGCCTTGGTCACGCGGTCTTTGGGCATCTGAAACTTCTTGATGGTCAATATGAAGATGCGCTGACTGCCTGTTCGAAAGGAGTCGAGCTTCGTTCGAGCTGTCCCCTGGCTCATGGTCTTATGGGCCTTGTGCTCATTTATTGCGGTGATGCACGGGGGGCTGTTAAAAATCTTAGGGAAGCCCTTCAGCTGGAAAAGGTTTACCCTGCATGGATGATTAATGTTCTTGCCGCCGCCTACCGGGATTGTGGAGACGTCGAACTTTCAATTTCGGCCGCGAAGGAGTCGATACGACTGGACCCGGAAAAGGATGACGCCCAACTTATTCTTTGCAGTGATTATAAACTTGCCGCGGACCATGAAATGGCTCATAGCACTGCGGATAAAATCATCGCGAGTAATCCAACTTTTAGTCTTGCCGATTATGCCAAGAGTCAACCTTACAAACATCCGGCTCCACTCGATCGAGTTATTGAGGCCCTTCGAGAAGCTGGCCTACCCGAGTGACTGCTTTGGGCACTAAGCGGCCACTCGTCTAGCAAAAGCCAACGTCTGCTTTCGATCAATTCCAGGTATATTAAGCAGCGGTTGCGATACCAGTGCGACAGCATGGCTTCAAACTCTGAATGCTACTTACCTGACCATCGGGTTCTAAAGCCCGGGATGTGCTAAATCTTGTTGGCTACCATCAAAGCCTCACTCATCGCAATTTCTACAGTGCGTGGTGTGACACAGTCACCAATGCTGTAAAAATCGACATCGTCCCGTTTCCAGCCATTCAATAATGCGTTGTTCGCGCGACAACCAGGCCAGTCGACTATCAGGTCGATGTTGTATCGCTGCTCCCGGCGGTCGTCAAAAACATTACGCAGCGTCAACTCACCGGAATCGGCACTTTCGACAACATGGCCGGCGCTAAAACGGCAATTTTTCAACCCCAGGCGCGTGTACCAGGCAATTCGAACAGTTGGGTCGAGATCAGCGGCTACCGCAATGTCGCTGGTAACTATTTCGACTGCTGCCCCCTGGTTTAGCAATAACTCGGCCGCCGCCAATCCAGCCTGCCCACGCCCCTCGTTCAATACCACGGCCTGCTTTGCCTTCGGTAACTTGCCGCGTAATAGTGAATGCGGTGAAACAATACTAATATCATGATCGCCTGGAATGGGCCGGCAGTAATCGTCTGATCCGGTCGCAATCACGATCACATCAGTATCGATCGAGTCCATATCGCCTCGATTCATGCTCCGGTTATGATAAACAGGTACGCCTAGCCTTTTTAACTCGCTGAGCCTCCAGCGAATAATATTACCCAGTTCTCCCATCGAAGGAGACGCAGCCCACAGGGCAAGTTGACCTCCGGATATGTCGTTTCGCTCGTAGATACAGACTTCGTGTCCGCGCTCCGCGGCAATACGGGCGACTTCCAGTCCTGCCGGTCCCGCGCCAATTACCACCACCTTTCGCGATTTTTGCGAAGCCACTAACTCGACCCCCGGTGACGACACCATAGCGTTATGCATACAGTTGATTGGTTTGCCGACATAACGATTGGCAATACAGGTATTTGCTCCGACACAGGGGCGAATCTGCTTCAAATCACCGCGCTTAATCTTTGCAACTATTTCAGGGTCACAGATATGGGCCCGGGTCATACCTACCATATCCGCCTGTTTGTCGGCAATAATTCTTTCCGCGTGGATTGGATCGGTAATTCTACCAACTGCAAACACTGGTAGATTGACGACCGATCGAATCGCCTGTGCAAGATGGACAAACTCCCCATGTTTGGCGGGCGTCGGTGCCCAGTGCCTTGCCCGGCCTGTATGCGAAATATTGGTATGAGCGATCACGTTCAGGTAGTCGATCAGGCCTGTTTGCGCGACCAGTTGCGCGACGATTTTCATATCATCAATCGTCAATCCGCCTGGCTCCAGTTCATCACCGGGAATTCTCAGGCCAAGAATCGGATCTGGCCCAATCGACGATCGTACGGATTCAAGCAGTTCCAGCACAAATCGCATCCTGTTTTCGAGGCTACCACCATAACGATCGTCGCGGTGATTGGTCAGCGGTGACAGGAACGCCTGGGGTAAATAACCAAACGCCCCAAGGATCTCGACGCCATCCATATTCCCGGCAACGACACGACCGGCGGCCGCAGCGAATGCCGCGATGACCTCATCGATTTCAGAAATGCTCATTGCATGCGCAATATTGCCCGTGGTTTCCGACCGGATCGCTGAAGCTGCCCAGCTCTCGCGACCAGGCTGGTCGATGAGTACCGTCCCCGCACTATGCGCCAGTTGCGCCAGGATGCAGCCGCCCTCCTGGTGCACCGCGTCGCTCAGGGCCGCATATCCGGGTAGGATGCTGTCATCGAGGTTCCATATTCCATCGCTCCCGACACCTAGCAA
>SMVB01257846.1_pt1 | contig 16125 bp, 12 predicted proteins | sample 2456461 | NCBI WGS metagenome assembly SMVB01 (sample SAMN11095934, study PRJNA526329) | marine sediment metagenome | biome: Marine sediment; feature: Surficial sediment; material: Deep marine sediment; isolation source: Hadal surficial sediment | place: Pacific Ocean | collected 2014-05 | depth...
CAGCGCCAAAAGGCTCTAACAGATACCTACGAAATTCGCGCCCGCTCTAATACCCCGCCCACCTGATCAAACCGGCAACATCAAGTCGTTATTTGATCGCCAGCAGCATCAAGCTCAATGATCTCGTAACCGAGTTCCTCAAGTTGCGGAAGGATGACCTGCTTGTCGCCGACAACGACGATAATCATGTCGTCCATCGCCAGGTGCTTGGCGGCCAATTGATTCAGCTCTTCGCCCCCTATCGCCATGAGAATTTCTTTTTGCACGTCCACGAAATCGTCATCGAGATCAAACTCGAAAATCCTTGAGAGGAAGGCAAGTTTTTGCATGGGCGTCTCGTATCTCCTGGCATCCCGTTGCCCCAGCGACCGCCTTGTAAAGGCCAGCTCTTCTTCGGAGATGCCCTCCTCGGCGTACGCACGTATCTCGTTTTCGAACTGCACGATACCGTCGCCGGTCGCGTCCGTACGAATACCGGCCGACGCTGTAAAGCTCCCGTATTCGGTGCCGCCGCTGAATCTCGACCGTGCGCCGTAGGAATAACCCTTGTCTTCGCGAAGATTGAGATTGATCCGGCTGTTAAACGTCCCTCCGAGCACGAAGTTCATCAACCCGGCACGGTAATACTCACCCGTCGCATCGAATTTCAAAGCACGCTTGCCGATCCTGATTTCCGACTGAGCCGCCCCTCGCTTGTCGACCAGATAGATCCTCGTCTTGCTCGTCGGCGGAAACGGCAGAATTTTCGCTTCAACGACCTCGGGCCCTTGCCATGATTCGAAGACGGCAAATTTATCGAGCAACTCGTCTTGTGGTTGATCGCTGACAACGATGATGTTCGCGATCTGCGGTGAATAATGTTTCGCATGAAACGCTTTCACATCGTCCAATGTCAGATTCGCAACAGTTTCCGCCGTTCCGATATTCGGATAGGCAAAACTATTTTCCTCACCGAACAGCAGCAATTGATAGACCGTGCCCGCGGTCGACGCAGCATCCTTTTTGCTGTGTTCGATGAACTGGATGCTGCGGGTCTTAACGCGTTCGAAATCAGCGACATCAAATTTCGGTGATAGCAACATCTCTGCGGCGATGGCCAGCGTTTCGTCCAGGTTTTCGCTCAGGCTGCGAATCGACAGCGTGGTTTCATCGTCATCCGCACCGAATTGAATTCTCGAACCAAGTTTTCGCATTCTGTTGCTCAGTTCTTCATTCGTGGAATGCGTCGTCGCTTCATTCATCATTGCAGCGGTTAGTGAAGCAAGCCCTAACTTGTTAATCGCCTCATGTTTTTGCCCGACCGCGATATTCAGCACGATCGCTACTGTCGGTGTTTCTGAATTCGTCGCACCCATCACCTCTATGCCGTTTTCAAGCTCCGCACGCCAGATTTCCGGCACGACAACGCTCGGATTCTCGCCGGCGGGCGGCATAACACTACGATCGAATTCGTCCTCGCCCCGTCGTAATTTCAAATCATCTTCGCTGACAGATGCGTATTCAGGAAGCTCGCGCTCTGCTCGCGCCCACGTATCGGCATGGGCGATTTGTGACACTTGCCCGTTTGGCACAATACTCATGATGACCGCAGATTTGCCCTGCACATATTGCTCGTACACACGCACAACGTCTTCTTTACTGACTTTTTCGTACCGTGCGATATCTGCACCTGAGAAATTCGGATCGCCCGTGATCGTTTCGTAGGCTGCAAGCTGGCGCACCTTGCCCGAAACGCTTTCGAGACCGTAGATCATGCCTGACACAATGCCCATTTTGACGCGCGTCAGATCGTCATCCAGAACGCCCCGCTCCTCAAACTCGAGCAACGTGTCCCGAACGATCGCCTCGAGATCAGCCAGTGTTTTTCCCGACGGCGGACTTGCGATCGCTATCATCGTAAAAGTGCAAGTCAATTCAGCACATCCGTGGCCTGCACCTGCCTGAACAGCGAAGCGATTCTTGACCATGTTTTTATACAGCAGTGACGTCTCGCCCTGGCCAAGAATGGATGCCAATACATCGAGTGGCGCTTGGTCTTCATGGTAGCCGTGTACGGTCGGATAGGATATATACAAGAGTGGCAGCGCGACGTTATCTTCCATCGAGATGTAGCGGTCCGCATCAAGACTGGCCTTCAATTTTTCGGGCGCCGCAACTTCCGGTCCGCGCGGAATAGATCCGAAGTACTTGATGATCCACGCGACCAGCTCCGCTTCGTCGAATTGCCCGCCAACGGTGAGCGTCGCGTTGTTTGGGCCGTACCAACGCAGGAAGAACTTCTTCAGGTCGTTAACATCGACTCGATTCAAATCTTCGATGTAGCCGATGGTCATCCATGAATAAGGATGCCCCTCCGGATACAGAGCCTCGTTTACGCGTTCGATCAACCGTCCGTAGGGTCGATTGTCATATCGCTGCCCACGTTCGTTTTTCACGGTATCGCGCTGGATCTCAAACTTTTCCTGAGTAACAGCGTCGAGCAAGAAACCCATGCGATCGGCTTCCAGCCAAAGCATTTTTTCCAGCTGGTTGGCCGGTACCGTCTCGTAGTAATTGGTCCGATCGGTATTGGTCGAACCATTCATCGTGCCGCCGGATTCTGAAACAATCTTGAAGTGCTGCTCATCGGCAACATTTTCCGAGCCCTGAAACATCATGTGCTCAAAGAAATGAGCGAAGCCCGACTTGCCAATCTCTTCCCGTCCCGAACCGACGTGATAGGTAATATCGACATGCACCAGCGGGTCCGACAAGTCCTCGTGCAGGATAACGGTGAGCCCATTGTCGAGCTCATACTTCTTGTAAGGAATAGTGATGCCGCCGTCCTGCGATCTCTCGACGGTCTCAAGCAGCGTGATACCCGGGGGCAAAGTCGCGAGCTCTTGTTCACACGCGAAGAGTCCCAGCAGCGAGGCGGCAATAAAGACTGAAATTTTGATTGAGTTCATATTCTGGTCCTACGATTGTTGTCGATTGCAATTCAAGCTATCCGACACTGTTGCTGAGTCGGGGTTCAAGGTTCGGTCGTAATGATTTCTGGATATTCAGGCAACCAGCGATATTCTGCAATACTGTTCTCGAGATTGCCGGTCTCGGCGAACTGTGCGACACCGTCTTCAATCGCCTGTTGAGCCACCGCCAGCGCAACCTGTCCGCAGACTTCCCAAAGCCGAGAGATCTCCGGCATCAGGCAGCGGCTTGCGACTTCTTCGTCTGTCAACGAGTCAGCCAGCGCTCTTGATGAGGCTGCAATCATCGTTGCCGTGATCTCCGTCGCACCGCTTACGATCGCACCGAGACCGATACCCGGAAATACGAATACGTTATTGGCCTGGCCGATTCGGCGAGGTCCGTTGTCTGTTTCAATCGGATCGAACGGACTGCCTGAGGCGATCAACGCCCGACCCCCGCTCCAGTCGAATATGTCCTGCGGAATGCCTTCACTAATTGCCGTCGGGTTGGACATGGGCAAAATCACCGGGTGTGAGGTACTGGCCACCATGGCCTTGACGACCTCTTCGGTGAATGCACCGCCCTGCCCCGATGTGCCAATCAGCACGGTTGCTTTGTACGCACTAACGATCTTGGCCAGATTTGTTCGCTCGTCGTCGGCAAGGCCCAGTTGGGCGACCATGTCGGCCGGCCAGGCGAGTTCCTTCTTGTAGTCGTCCAGCCCATCTCTGTCCGCAGAGATAACACCGCGACTGTCCAGCGCCAAGATAGCCGTCATTAGATCCTGGCCCTCAAGACCGGCATCCTGTAACTGACCGCGCAGCTGTCGCACGATACCCAGCCCGGCTGCACCGGCCCCGAATACTATGATTCGGCTTTCGCGAAACGAGCCGCCGCTGATGCGGCAGGCTGCGTGCACGCTGGCAGCCGCTACCGCGCCGGTTCCCTGAATATCGTCGTTAAACGAGGGCAATACGTCCCGGTAGCGATCCAGAATCATCAGCGCGTTGTCTTTGCGAAAATCCTCCCACTGGATCATGACATCGGGGAATACTGATTTCGCAGCCGCAACGAATTCGTCAACAATCGCCACGTATTCATCGCCGCGCAGGCGCTTGTGTCGCCATCCCAGGTAAAGCGGGTCGTCGAGCAGGGACTGGTTGTCGGTACCAACGTCGAGGCTGATCGGCAGCGTCCGTGCCGGATGAATGCCTGCGCCTACGCAGTACAGCGCGAGCTTGCCGATGGAGATGGCCATGCCCCCAATGCCCTGGTCGCCGATACCAAGAATCGCCTCGTTGTCGGTGACTACCATCAGACGTACGCCGCTAAACGGTGCTGCACCGCGCAATACATCCTCGATGCGGCCAGCGTGTTCTGGCGTAATAAAGACTCCGCGCGCGCGGCGATACACTCGCGAGAAAAATCGGGAGGCCTCACCCACGGTCGGCGTGTAAATGATGGGCATGAGTTCTTCGAGATGCGTGCTCAGTATCTTGTAGAACAACACCTCATTGCGATTGAGGAGTTGCGACAGGTCGATATGCCGGCCAACCGGATCGGGATTGAAGCAGATTGAGAGATACTGACGCTCGGCCTGCGTCGCAATATCGTTATGCTGCGCCGGAAGCATTCCTTCAATTCCAAATCGCCGGCGCTCAGCGAAAGTGAACCCGGTCCCCTTGGCAAACAACGGTGATCGCAACATCTCGCGGCCCGTCTTCGAGGTCCGCAGAATGTCCCCCTCCGGCGTTCTTTGCAGATCGAATTTTTCCACTAATACATCCCTGCAATTATCCTGTACAGCCTTCGTCGCAAACGGCTGTTTTGCGCCTGGCATGAAAAAAGGCTGCTTCCAGAGAAGCAGCCTTCTTGTTTTCTCACCCTTCGAAAGGCGATTTCGTTCTTACGGCTTAATTCTATCGATCGTGCCGAGAACAATAACGGTGGCGGCGGCAGCCAAAAACAGACTGTTCAATCCGCCCAGTGCTGTGGAAATGTGCGGACCGACTACCGTGATCGCGTTGAGACCATCATGCGCCACACTCAATGCGACCGCTGCGATCAGGAACCTCGAGCGATCATCTTCAGCGATGAACCAGGCACCGGCAACACCTAGCAGAGCCACGACGACTGCGCTGTACGGAATCACTACAAAAGCGGCTACGACCGCAACCAATACGCCTACGAGTTTGATGATTTTATCTACACCCATTACAAATCCCCTTAAATATTTATTTTTCTTAGTTACTGTAAATAGCTTAGTTAATCTTTCAGACCCGCATGTTGCGGTCGCCGACAGTCTAGCAGGTATCAAAAATTATTGTTTTATCTATTAAAACAATATGTTATAGACGATTTCTAATGTTATTTTTAAGTGAAAACGAGGCATTTTCAGCGGTTTTGAGGCCGAAAAAGAAGCGTCGCATAACGCCGACAAAACGTTCACGTAAGCCAGAACTAATATCGAATAAGTGCCGATCCCCAGGTGAATCCGGCGCCGAATGCTTCCAATAGCAGTAACTGCCCTCGCTGAATACGGCCATCGCGCACTGCCACGTCCAGTGCCAGCGGAATCGACGCACTCGAGGTGTTGGCATGATCGTCCACGGTGACTACGACGTGGTCCATTGAAAGATCGAGCTTCTTCGCGGCCGCGGCAATGATACGAAGATTAGCCTGGTGGGGGACCAGCCAGTCAATCTCGCTCTTGTCGACCCCATTGCTGGCCAGAGTCTCACGGGCGACTGAGCCCAATGCCGAGACTGCCCTCTTAAACACGGCATTACCTCTCATATGTATGTAGGCCTCCTCGTGCCGCACTGTGTCATAGCCTTGAGCGATGCCCTGAGGCACGTGTAATAGCTCCTCGTACTGACCGTCCGCGTGGATGTGCGTCGACATGATGCCGGCTTTGTCGCTTACCTCCAGCACGACGGCCCCTGCTCCATCGCCGAAGAGCACAGCGGTGCCTCTGTCGTCCCAGTTAATGAGTCGCGACAGGGACTCACTGCCTATTATTAACGCTTTCGAGGCGCCGCCCGTCTGGATAAACCTGTTGGCGATATCCAGCGCATATATAAATCCTGAGCACGCCGCCTGAACGTCGAATGCCGGAAACCCATGAATGCCAAGGCGGCGTTGAATGATGCACGCGGTACTGGGGAATACCTTGTCCGGTGTCGTCGTTCCGACAACGATCAGGTCTATGTCCGAAGCCTCAACGCCAGCCATCTCCATCGCCTTTTCCGCTGCCGCGATCCCCATGTCCGAGCAAGTTTCCCCCTCAGCGGCAATGTGTCGCCTGCAAATCCCGGTGCGCTCCCGAATCCACTCGTCGGTGGTATCCAGAGTCTTTTCCAGATCTTTGTTCGTCACGACTTTCTCAGGCAGATAGCCGCCGGTTCCGGCGATTCGTGAATAGGTCATCAATTTGGGTCTCTGGCTGGTTCAGCGCTGCATGAAAGCTGCGATTTCGCGCAATGTGGGATAGTCGAATACGTCACTGATATCGACTTTGTCAGGATAGCGCTCGTCGATCGCCAGTACGATTTCTGTCAGTGTCAGCGAGCTTACACCGACCTCGAATAAATTGTCATCGGGACCAATCTCCCGGTCTTTGGAGAATTCCCGGCAAATGCCCACCAGTTCTGCGATCAGCGGGTCCTCGTCCGCGCTGTCGCCAACAGTCGATCGTGTGTCCAAACCCACGACGTCATCGAATTCGCCGTCCAGGTAGGCATCGAGCAGCGCGGCACGCTGTACTTTACCGCTGGTCGTTTTAGGCACCCTGGATATCGGGATAACATGGTCGACTTCCAGACCGGTCTGTTCGCCAATCCTGCGACGAACCTCGGCGGCGATATCGCCAAACGCATCGAGATCGCGACGGTACAAAACGAACACCAGCAGCTCCTCTGTCTTGCTCGCGTGAGTCCTGGTACCGCCAACAACCACTTTGCCGAGGTCGAGTCCGTCCACATCGGCTGCGATCTCTTCGATGTCGTGCGGATAATAGTTTTGCCCGTTGATAATAATAAGGTCTTTCGATCGACCCGTAATAACCAGCTCCCCGTCAACGAACACGCCGCAATCGCCGGTTCGCAGCCAGGCGTCGTCGGTAAACAGCGCCGCTGTCGCAGCCGCATCGCCGTATATGCTCTTGGTGATGCTGCCGCCGAGTAGCTGAATATTTCCGACCTTGCCGTCGTCCAAGGTCCGATCTGAATCGTCGGTAATTCGGATTTCTACATCGCGAATAGCCCTGCCGACCTTGACGAAGCTAACCGCATCAACGTCATCCGGCTCTGCCGTCTCAAACGCCTCGCCGATACGCAGGGAGTGCCGGTGCGCAAGAACTCTGGAGAATTCGTCACCGATGACGGGCATTGAGACGCCCACAGTCGCCTCTGCGAGTCCATACGCCGGGAACATCGTATTTCTCTTGAGGCCGTAGGGGGCCAATGCTGCAAGAAATTCTTCGCACAGTGAATAGGAGATGGGCTCGGCACCATTGATAATCAGTTTGACGCAACTCAGATCGACGTCCGGTAATCCCTTGCGCTCAAACAGTTTAAGAAAATGTTTGTAGCCGAAATTTGGCGAACTCAGCTGCGTTGCGCGAAGCTCGTTTGCTTTGATCATCCACAGCAGTGGGCGACGGACGAAGACGCTGGTGTCCATGATCGCATGGTTCATGCCAGCGACGAATACGCTAAGGTGGTAACCGATCAATCCCATGTCATGCGTGAGCGGCATCCAACTCAGGCTCTGATCATCTTTGTTCCAGCCCGCAGCTTCGGCAATCGCCCTGGTGTTCGTGCACAAATTCCGGTGTGTCAGGCACACCCCTTTTGGATCGCCGGTTGAACCCGAGGAATACTGGATGAACGCGATGTCGTCCGGTGACGCCTCGCATGCTTCACCGACCACGTCCGGGTTCGCAGCGCCGATAAGCGCCGTTCGCGTATCGAGAATAGTTCTTATATCGTCAAGCGAATGTCGCGTGGAAAACTCGAGCAGACGTTCAAGCAATGGCTGGTCGGTCAGCAGAGTCGCGTTTTTTAATTGTCGCAGAATGCGAAATAACTTGAAGCGGTGTTCGTCGCTGATACCGACCGCCACCGGCACAGGCACTATTCCACCCAGGATCGCTGCCCAAAAGGCGATAATGAAATTCTCATTCGAGTTGCTGAAAATGACAAGCTCATGGCCTTTTTCGATACCGCGCGCCTGCAACGAACCCAGTACGGCGATAGCCCGCTCCCAGAGCTCGGCATACGTCACCGTACTCTCATCGTGCTCGCCGTCGATAAACCGGATGTGGCGATCTTTGCCGCGTGCGTCGGCCGCCAAATCAATCAGCGTGTCGTAGAGTTGCATAAGAAATTCGCAAAAAAACCCGCGCAATATTACATTGACCAGCGCCGAACCGATACTGCAAACTCGCTGGCTGGAATACCCACCATAAAACAATGAGTAAGAAACAGCCCATAGACTACCAGTCCGTCGAATCCCGCCGCAGTTCCAAGTCCGACCGGCGGATGTCGCGCGGACGCCGTCTTTACTACTGGCTGGGCACACCGGTACTGCGCGCTATCACAAGGCTGCTGACATGGAGTTATCGCTACGAAACCGTCATCGGCGGGAACAATATCGAGCCCTTTCTGGGTGGAAAAGCGGCCTGTGCCCCGGCGTACTGGCATCAGCACCACGTGTTGTGCTCGACACTCGTCCGCGATTGGATTAAGCGCGGATTCAAGGCCTGCTTTCTGATTTCGGGGTCGGTTGACGGAGAAGTGCCCGAACGCATTGCCCGCGCATACGGCGCCGAAGTAATTCGCGGTTCTGCCAATGAAAGCGGTGCGCTCGCGCTGCGCGATCAGCACGCCATGATGAAAAAGGGATATTCCATCATCACCACGGCTGACGGCCCGCGTGGACCAAAGTACGAGATAAAGACCGGCGTCGCCGTGATGGCCCGCATTGGTGGCATACCCTTAGTTCCTGTCGCCTGCGCTGCCGAGCGGGCCTGGTATCTCGACCGCTGGGATGACTTTATGATTCCGAAACCCTTCAGTCGGGTCGTTCTCGGCGTTGGTGAACCCTACCTGATACCGCCCGACACGCCGCTGGACAAAATCGAGCCGCACCGACTGGCCGTTCAGGAAGCAGTCATGTCCCTGATGAGAGACTGTGAAGACAGACTGACAAAGAACCAGGATACGACAGATGCAGGATCGCGCTAGCGCACGCTCACTATCAGTACAGGGTCTCGCTTGTGCGCTTGCCGCTGCCGTTTTCATGTGCGGTACGGTCCTGGCGGACACGCCCCTGATACCGCATACGGCGGTTTACAAGGTCCGGATCAGCATACTCAGCGGACAACTCAAGACCAAACTCGACGCGACCGATGCCGGCTACGTTGCGACCCATGTCATCAAGCCAACCGGCCTGTCCAAAATGTTTGCGCGAGGCGTAATCATCGAAACCTCCGAATTCGCTTTGGCGGCGGATGGCCTGCGCCCGGACAAGTATCGATCAGAAGACACATTGTCGCGACATCAGAAAAAGACATCCATTCGATTTGATTGGGACGAAGGCGAGGCCCGCGGCACTGTCAACGGCGATGACGTCGTCGCTGTCCTGGACCAACTCGCCCACGACCGCGTCTCCATTCAGTACCAATTGATGCACGATTTGCTCAATGAAGGCCCCCGCGAACAGTACCTGCTCTTCGACGTGGATCGGCCGAAGTTGCTGACCGTTACAAATATCGGCAAGAAAATCGTAACAGTGCCTGCCGGAGAGTTCGAAGCGATCGGTATCCAGCATCAGGCCGCCAATTCGCTTCGCATTACGACTCTTTGGTGCGTCGAGGCGCTTGGCTATCTGCCGGTGATCATTGAGCAGCACCGAAAAGGGAAACTACGCGTTCGCGCTTCGCTCCAGACATACCTTCCTGCTCAGTAATTAAGGCAGGCTACGGTCGAAATTCTGCTCAATGGCGATTTGCTCTTTTTCGTTGTAGACGATAGAGATCGTTCGACGCAGCTCACGTCCGTCATCTGACAATCGATAGGTCTCGATCAGTTTCGCGCCGGCGGCGTCCAGCGTCTCGATAACGTAGATATCGCCCTCCCAACCCGAAACACGATCGGCGATTACCGGGCCAATGCTGATTTCGCGCTTCTCACCGAAACGATATTCCTCAACGACAGCGCGATCAAAACTGATGAACAATCCGTGCTCAGTCTGCGTTACTTTAAGTACTTCGCCGGCCTCAAGAAACATGCGCACCGATGTGCCGGCTGACGAACGCGACCGGGGAGCCTGCCGCGACCTTTGTGAAAGTCGCCACAGACCCGACAAATCCACTCCGACCGGAACCGCAGCGCTCTTGGCGACCAGCTCTTCTCTGCCGGCACAGCCACTCACGCCCATTAATACGACGATCGCTATAAGTAGAGGTATTCGCATTCAAACGCTCTCAAGAAAGGACTCACACGTACTGAGCGAATCCTCGTTACCCGGCACAGCCGCACAGACGGCGCGCACAGAAATTCGAATTTCGTCAATCGTCGCTGCACCGCCGTGCTCCTCACTCCAGGCAAGCAAGCGTTTCTCCAATCTTCCCAGCTGCGCTTTTGGACGTTGATAAAACCCGCCGGACTCCTGTAATTCCTTGATCAGCGCGACTGTCGTATCGCGAATCCCCTGCATATTGTCTGGCGCCATTTGCAACAAACCGTTCAGATAATAATACCCCCACTGAAAACGGGTTGCCGGCCCGCGAGTCGCCTCGTGGGCTTTCTTGAGCCACTCGATGGCAACTTCTAAATTCCCGGCGCGCTCCTCAATATCAGCGATAGTCACCATGTAGTAATACGGCTGTTTGGATCGCTCCAGTTCGGCGAGCAACAGAGATTTGGCGCTATCGTCCATGTCGGCCTCAGTCAGGACATTCGCAAGCGCATTGATGATCGGCTGGCGCTCGTAAACACTTGGCGTGGATTCATCGGCCCACGCCGTCATTTTCTGAATTTCCAACTGCAAATTCTCTGAGATTTCTGCGTCTTCGTCATCCATGCGCTCGAAACGAATTTTTCCGAGCAATGTATAAATTCGCTCGCGCGTGTACACCGAGTCATCACTCGCAAGTCTGTCAAACTCACGGTGAAACGAACTTTTCAGCGTCGCACGTTCGTCACTGTCCGGATCGGTCAATGCGGTCGTTAACGCAGGCCCGGCAAACAGCACTGTAAAAATATTCGCCGCGACGAGTTCCTGATCGTCGAGCATGGCTTGAACTTCGCGCCGCGATGCCACTATTTCGTCTGTCGATAACGGTGCAAACTCGTCGTCTTCGTCCTCCGTATTCAACACCGCATCGAGCCACGACATGTACAGAATGGATCGTTGCACGCTTTGTTCGCTCGGACATGCCGCGTGCATGCGCAGAAATACTTCCGCATCGTCATATTGCTCAAGGATATGTGTGTCCTGACCCCATGAGTGGTAAGCGAGCAATGTGCATTCTGCCGTGGATAGCGTGACCTTCTCCCCCATCAGAGCGGCAACAAGGTCACTCGTCGATGACGAGTTATTCAGCGTCACATCGAGAATATTGGCGTAGGCCTGTATGTCTATTCCGCCCGGAATTCGCGTCAATTCCACACCACTGGAATTGAATACGACCATCGTCGGGTATCCACGTACCCCGAATTTCTCACCGTAGGCCTGCGCATTGGCGGTATCCCCGTCCAGGTAGACGGGTACAAATAACCGTGAACGCTCGATGAACTCAGGGCTCTTGAATATCGTCGCGGCGATCGCATGACACGGTGGGCACCACACGGCGCCCCAGTACAGGTAGATCGGTTTGCCCGACTCCCTGGCAACCGCGAAGGCTTCATCGACCGTTCCGTCGAACCAGTCTATGCCCTTGGCCGGATTTTGTTCCGCCGGCTTTTCAGCTTGCGCTGCAATTTCTGTGGACGAGCCAGGCTGCGAGTCGCAGGCAGCCATCAACAGGGCGGCCACGATCACAGTTATCAGGCGAATCAGCATCGATTACTCCAGTAGATTCAGCGGTGAAACATACACAATAATGAACTAGTTCGGCAGCGGAATGAAATCGCTTTCGCCTGGGACCTCAGCGAAATTTCCCTCCTCCCAGTCTCGCTTGGCCTGTTCAAGGCGCTCACTCGTACTGCTGACAAAGTTCCACCACACTATCCGATCGCCCTCAAGCGACGCGCCGCCGCACAACATTACATGCGCCGAAGACGCCGCCGTTAGCGACATAGATGCGCGATCAGCAACCACGGCCAGAACTCCCGGTCGAACGGGCTCACCTTCAAGAGACACATCGCCCTCGACGACGAAAACGGCAAGTTCTTCTGCGGCAGGGAGCTCAATTGTCGCACCGGCCTGCAGCTTGATCTCGACGTACAGGGTTTCGCTCTCGGTTTTCACCGGCGAGGTTTTGCCGTAAGCCGAACCGATGACGACGCGTATGGATACGCCATCGTTCTCAATAGACGGTATCTCATTGGCAGAGTAATGCTCGAAACGTGGCTCAACTTCCGCGTGCTCGAGCGGCAAGGCTACCCAGGTCTGAATCCCGTGCAACCGCTGCCCGCTGGCGAGTATTTCCTCTGTCACTTTTTCCGAATGCACGATGCCCTTCCCTGCGGTCATCCAGTTGATTTCGCCAGGACGGATTTCCTGTACGCAGCCCAAGCTGTCGCGGTGCAGCATCTCGCCTTCGAACAGATAGGTAATCGTGGCAAGTCCGATGTGCGGGTGGGACCGTACGTTGACGCCCTTCCCCGGTGGAAACTCTGCCGGTCCAATGTAATCGAAGAAAATGAACGGACCGACACGCTGCCGCTGCTTATCAGGCAGCAGGCGACTCACCGTGAACTCACCCAGGTCCTTCGTATCGGGCTCGATCTGCAACACTATCGACTTGTCTTTGGTCATCAAAATCTCCTTTCAAATAACGGCGGCGAGCTTTCGTGAGATATCGTTGTGCCGCGTCACTCGCACTTCGTCAAGCTCGAGCCAATCGGACAGCGCCTGCAATTCCCGTGCGAGTTCGTCGGCGCAGGTGGCGCGAGGTATACGCTCTTCTTCGTGGGTCGCAAGTACGAGTAATTTTCGCGCCTTGCGATCGGCTTTAAGGTCCACGCGCGCAACAATTTCGTCCGCAACCCTGAATGGGAGCACATAGTAACCCCACTGACGCTTTGCGGCCGGCACATAAATTTCGATTCGATACCGAAAATCGAACAATCTCTCGGCGCGCGGGCGAAACCAAACCACCGGGTCGAATGGCGATAACAATGACGCACCTTCGATCGATCGCGGCAACCGCGCGTCGACCGCAAGGAAGGCAGGCTCAACCCAACCGTCTACAGCTACGGCCGTAATCGATCCATCATCGACAAGATCCTGAATCAACGGCCCTGCTTCCCGCGGAGACATCCGATAGTAATCTGCCAGGTCTTTCAAGCTGGCGACCCCCAATGAGGTCGCCGCGCGCCGCAGCAATTCTCGCTTGGCGTCGACCGCCGAAATTGAAATGGACAGGTGCTCCTGCGCCAGAACTCGCTCCGGCAGATCGTAGACGCGCTGAAAATTGGGCAGTCGCTTGACCACAGTCAGGTCGCCGCGAGAGAAATGGTACTCGAGCGCCCAGCGGGGTATCGAGCGATGCCAGTCCCCGGGTTTGCGCCGTGGCCCGGGCACTGGCGGCAAATCGTTGGCGGTCAGAGCACCGTCGCGCTGCACTTGATCCATCACGGCGTCGAGATACACCGCTCGCTTGGGCAATTTTCGGAGCGGATTGTTCTTGTGCATCCGATGCGCCCGGCGCCGATGCTCGAGCAACGACCAGGCACTCGCGGGCACGATGGACGCCTCGTGCGCCCATTGTTCCGTGTACTGCCCCTGGCCATACACAAAGCGCTCAAAACGGACCCGGTCATACGGCCCCAGGCGTGACCAGAGCACGAGAAAATGAGCGGGCATCAACACATTGACGAAGTCGAGTTGCAACAGCCCGAGGGATTCAACGACGCGCCTGAAATGTCTCGTGTCAGGGGCCGCTGTTGGCCGCGCACGATCAAATCCTTGCGCCGCAAGCGCAATGCGCCTTGCCTCGGCTGACGACAAACGGACGCGTCGCATCATCCGTACCGGTTGGCGCTCAACTCTTGTACAAGCCGTTGGATATTTTGCCGGCCGCTACCGACAAACGGCAATCCATCGTGCTCGAGTATTCGCGTGACTTCACACTGTCCAGGAGGTGCCACTCCCCGGTGCACTCCGATGCCGTTAGTGTCAGGCACAACCAGCCGCGCCGATCGGTTTCCATGTAACGCAGGTTCGGGTTGAGCTGCAAGGTTGCATCCCGCAGGGCACCCGGGTGCCGTTCCGGCAAGTAGTCGGAAAATCCTGGTGACGTAACCGCCGTCGTCATGTATTCCACGGCGACAGGCTTTTCTTCGCCCTTCAGGTGCAGGTTTCCGGCGATCGACGTGTGTAAATCACCACTGATCACAACAGGATTGCTAGCCAGTTTCTGGAGATCGGCCAGCAAGTCCTGCCGGGCTGCCGCGTAGCCGTCCCAGGTATCCAGTAACAGCGGCCGGTTACTCTTGCTCATTTCAATACTGTAGTCGAGCAGCTCACGCGATAATGACGAAGGACGATCCAGGTCCAGTAAAGGCTCGAGGTCTGCCGACTTCATTGTTGAAAGAAGCACTTGCTGCCCGATGACCTGCCAGGTCGTGCCGCGCGCACGCTCTAGCGACTTGCGCAGCCAGCGTTCCTGTTTTCTGCCAAGCATCCGCCGCTTTCGATCGTTCAGGACACGGTCGATGGTGTCGTCGCTCATGTCGGTCGATAATTTCGGCTGCTCGTCCCGACCGACCATGCGGGTGTCGAGCATGATCAAAGATAACAATTCACCGTAGCGAAACTCGCGAAAAATTCGGGTTTTCTTGCCGCGCGCTTCACCGCGTATCGGCATCCACTCGAAGTACGCCTGGATCGCCTCCTTGCGGCGGCGCGACCAGCGGCCCTCATGCTCGTTGTGGTTGTCCGACCCGCCGCGCCAGGAGTCATTGGATATTTCATGATCGTCCCAGACAGCGATCATCGGGTGCGCTGCGTGCATGGCTTGTGCGTCCGGATCGGTCTTGTATTGAGCGTGCCGTCGACGATAGTCGGCCAGGGTCGTCACTTCGGTCACCGGGTCCGGAACACGATTCAACTCTTCCGCGTCCTCGGTCGCATATTCACCGAGCCCATACTCGTAAATGTAATCGCCAAGATGAATAACAGCATCGATATCATCGCGTGCGGCGATTTCCCGATAGACATGAAAATACCCGGTTGGGTAGCTGGCGCATGATACGACCGCAAACCGCGCAAAATCGATCGAACCAGTTGGCAATGTTCGGGCCACGCCGATGGGAGATCGCACACCGTCAACGACGAAACGGTAGTAAAACTTTTTGCCGGACGGCAAATCGGTAACGTCTACCTTCACGGTGTAATCACGACTCGAATCGCTGGTACTGCTACCGACCTGCAGCACGTCACTCATCGCTGCGTCGCTGGCGACCTCCCAGTCGACGCTGACGGATTCGCCCGCACTGCCGCTGATACGCGTCCAGATAATGAATCCGTTTTCGAGAGGGTCGCCACTGGCAATGCCATGACGAAACTCGTACGGACTGGCTGCCCTGCTGCGACGCGATTTTGCGCCGAATATTACCAAGACAAAAGCACCGAATAGCGATCGAACGAAACTGCGTCGTAACATAAATCTTCCTGATTGAATGCTTCTATTCTTGCCGAGTAGCGATCAGGAAGCCACCCAATGATATTGCGACGTAACTGATTGCGAGAGGCCATAAGGTGTCTGCCTCCCATGTCGATGTCGCTTGCAAGCCTGCCGTGCAAACCGGTATTGAGACCAGCAGCCGCAGGACTTCGAGACGAGCGGCGACCGCCCGGCCCTCGTTTATCACGCCGAGTGTGTACAGCTGCAACCAGAGCATCACGCATGGAATCGCAACGCTGCTGGCCCCGGCGGTAACGAACATTTCAGCAATAACCAGAGCCCCGACCAGCGCCACCAGAAACTGCGCCAGTACA
>SMVB01445627.1_pt1 | contig 16123 bp, 17 predicted proteins | sample 2456461 | NCBI WGS metagenome assembly SMVB01 (sample SAMN11095934, study PRJNA526329) | marine sediment metagenome | biome: Marine sediment; feature: Surficial sediment; material: Deep marine sediment; isolation source: Hadal surficial sediment | place: Pacific Ocean | collected 2014-05 | depth...
GACAATTGGCAGCGACCGGACTGATCGAAACTCGGCCGCACCGAGGCGTCATTGTTGTCGAATTGGAATTGCACCAGCTCAACGATCTGTTTGAGGCATTGAGTGAAATTGAGGCGATGTGTGCGAGGCTGAGTGCGCAAAGAATGAAGTTGGTTGAACGCAAGCACCTTGAGAATCTGCATTTGAGGGAGGCGAGCGTTCTCGAAGCAGAAGACGACCTGGTTTATTTTGATTACAACGGGCAGCTTCACGCCGCTATTCACAAGGGCGCACACAATCATACGCTAGCTGAAATTGCACAGGATCTCAGGCGCAGGCTAAGTCCATTTCGCCGTTCGACCTTTTTCAAGGAAGGCAACTGGCCGTACCATAGCTCAATGGAACACGATGAACTGGTCGCAGCAATACTGGCATCGGATCAGGAAGGGGCTTACAACGCCATGCGCAGCCACATCGCGAGTTCCGCGCTTAACGCAATTACCTACGTAAGTAAATCTCGAGGCAATTTAATGGGTCTTGGTCGCAACTCCCGGACAAATTCGCTTGGCTTGGCCGGCCTCCCGGGTGCCTAAAGTGATCCGTCTATAGAATTGTCAAGAGATCTGAACTCGGCTATGCGACGCTTGTCTATCTAGGGATAATCGGCGGTGCGCATGGTGCGACGCCGCACCGCAAACCCGATTCAGGATATCGTCGATGACCCGGAACCCGATTATATGAAGGCCGCCTTGCTACCGTTCGATGTCGCGTGCGGCACTTGCACAAACACGTATTGGAGGAGATAGATTGTGAGAGCTAATTGGATAGCGCTTTTGCTTACTACTGTTTTCTGGGCGATGCCGGCGCAAGCCGTTGATGCAGGCGACAGAGCTCCGCCGTGGCAAGCGACGGATTTTCAAGGTGAAACGATATCATTTCCAGAAATTTCTCAAGGAAAGCCGGCGATACTGATTTTCTGGGCAACCTGGTGCGACTATTGCAAAGCATTTATGCCCTACCTGAAGGAGATTCAACAGGACTACGGCGCTGATCGCATCTTGATTGTTGCGGTAAACGCGAAACAAAGTGATGGCGACCCGGACGGTTACGTCCGGCAACTCGGTTTCCCAGTTACAGCGATTCGCGACGGCGACGACATTGCAGATAAGTACGATGTCCGATTTATACCGGGTCTGATGGTTGTGGACGGTCTGGGCATCGTTACCTATCGTCGCGGTTGGACAGAGTTGCCGGCCGGGCGAACGGTTGCAGAATTCTGGTCGGGACAGGTCAGGGAGGCGCTGGACAAACTGCTCGACTAACAAGCGTTATGCCGTAGGCGTAAATCCAAGCACGATGTCGAAACGAGCTTCCAGTTCGCCGATAAGTGAATTTTCCATGGGTGCGAAATTCACAAGAATCGAATCTCGCGCTGCTGGATCTTTAATCCTGTTGAATAGCCAGTCGTGCTCGTTTTGCGACTCGCCTCTTACGTAGCACTGCGTTGTCCAGCGATCCTGGCCTTTCAATTTGACGGCGAAATGAATGTGCGCGGTGCGGCCGGGGTACGAAACCGGTTTTATCGTCCGGAAATAATATTCGCCGTTTGACCCTGTCTCGCAACGGCCGAAGCCCTGGAAGTTCTTGTCTGCGCGCGCTGACCGGCGTTCACTTCCTGTATGTTGATAGATTCCATTGTTGTCCACTTGCCAGATCTCGACCAGAGCATCGGGAATGGGTTCACCGCTGACGTTGAGTATACGGCCACGAAGATGGGTTATCTGACCTATAGCCGGCGTGATGCTGTCGCCGACAACGATGAGATCGTTATCCGTGTCCAACGGTATCGTCTTGGGATAGAACGGACCTGCAGATTGCATTGGTGTTCTGAACAATTCCTCCGCGAACGCGCCGGAAATACCAAACAATCCGTAGCTGGCCAGGCCGGTTGCACCAACCGCTATGCGCCGTAAGATCCGGCGACGCTCCGGCATTGCAATCGAATCATTCATTGTCGAACTCGCGGGTTACCGGCAATCTGTTCGCCTTGTATATCGATGTCGCAGCCAACAGCAATACTAACAGAACGAGCATCGAACCCATATTGAGCAGTCCCACCTGGCTTGACCAGACGATCCAATAGCCCATCGCCCCGGAGATGCCGGCGTAGTAAACAAACGGCCAGAATGTTTGTCGTATTACCTGTCCCTCGCGTCCAAGCAGGCCAACGACCGCTGACGCGGCGACCACATTGTGTACACAGATCATATTTCCGGCAGCACCGCCCACGGCCTGCAAGGCGACCATCCAGCTCGGGTCAACGCCAATTCGCGTGCCAACGCCAAACTGAAACGACGAAAACATCATGTTGCTCACGGTATTGCTGCCAGCGACAAAGGCGCCGAGCCCGCCAACGAACGTAGAAAACAGTGGCCAGGCACTGCCCGCGAGCGCGGCGACACCATCGGCGAGAACAATCGGCATCGGCTCAAAACCGGCTGCCCCACCATTAGAGTTAATAAACACCTGCACCATCGGCACCGTAAAAATCAGTGCCACCGAGGCCTGGATCGCTGTTTTTCCTGACCGGCTCATGGCTCGCCTGGCGGACTTGCGATCCATCTTGTGGAAGAAATACGTAAAGAGCGCCGCCAGGAGAAATATTGTGCCCGGGAGATACAAAGGTGCGACTTTGATGCCAATATCGGTACCAAAAAGTTTGGGTACGACGAGGGCAAAATCTTGCATGAAGGCCTTGAGCGGAAGGAAATTCAAGCGCGTCAACACCAACAGAACAGCGACAAGCACATACGGAGACCACGCGCTAATCAGCTTAACCCCGCGGTCAGGCACGTCCTGCTCTCGAATTTCTACGGATCCCGTCCATTGGGGGTCCCAGTCTTTCTTGTCGGCGAAATCCCACTCCTCGTTTGGCGTCAGGAATCGATGCCTTGCCGCGCTAATAACAATTGCCAGGCCCGCCAGACCCCCCAACAAGGATGGAAACTCCGGGCCAAGCACATAGGCCACCAGCAGGTAGGGCATTGTCATCGCGAATGCAGAAAACAGGGCGAACTTCCAGGCCCTCAGTCCATCTGCGAAGCTACGATTCGCTCCATAAAATCGCGTCAGCATACAAACGACAATAAGAGGCACCAGGGTGCCGGCGATTACATGCAGCGTCGCAACTTTGAAACCGATCATGTGCAGAAAGCTGCTCATGTCCTGGTAACCCAGGTTTGTAATATAGGTAACGACGCCGGGATCGTTCGACAGTCCCGTATTGACGCCGACCAGAATCGGGGTCCCTGCGGCGCCAAAAGAGACTGGCGTACTCTGGATAATCATGCCTGACATGACCGCTGCCATGGCGGGGAATCCCAGGCCCACCAGCAACGGGACGGCGACCGCGGCGGGCGTACCGAATCCGGCAGCGCCCTCAATGAAAGAGCCGAACAGCCAGGCAACTATAATCACCTGTACGCGACGATCGGATGAGACATTCGTAAAACCGGTGCGTATCGTGTACAGCCCGCCGCTTTCCTGCAGCGTATTCAACAAGAGAATAGCGCCGAAAATGATGAAGACGAGTGAGATCGCTATCACGATACCGTTGAGGGACGCTGCAGCCACTACCGCTGTTGGCACTTGCCAGATCCACAAAGCCAATGCCGCGCAAACCGCATAGCTTATAGGCATTGCGCGGCTCGCTGGCCAGCGCAATCCGACAAGAAATACGCCAACAACGGCTATTGGAAGAATTGAGAGTAAGGCTAAAACGCCATTGCTCATCGAGCGCTCCTTGAAGTCGAAACGGTTCTACAGCTCCTGAATTCGGATATTCCTGAACCGAACTTCACCGGTCTTAAATAGTTGCAATGCAATGACGCCGTTCGGAATGGTCGCCGACGTAAATTCAACCGTTTGAACGCCGTTGGTCCAGATCTGAATTTTGGTGCCCAGAGCCACAATTTCATAGCTATTCCACCTATTGATCGTCTCGGATCGAACGTTCGGCACGGAATATCCGACCAGCGATCCCGTTCGGGACTGCTCATTTTGGTGATTATCGGCAATATTGGCCTCGTAACATTCCGTCGCTGTCAAGCGATCGGGGGCACAACGGAAGTAAATCCCTGAATTGGTCTCGTCAACGGGATAAAACTCTGCTTGCAGCCGAAAGTCGGAATAGGTCCTGTTGGTCACGATAAAGCTGTTCGTCGTTGCGTTAGCGGCAATGAGTTCGCCATCGGAAAACGACCAGATCGCGTCTCCAACAAATGACCAGGATGTGCCGACTACATCAAAAAGGGCGTGCCACTCATCCGTTTCTGGATGAGTGGTCGCTGTACAACTGCCAAGCAGAAAAGCAAGAGCACCCGCCATTGATGCTCGTTGCAGTCCAGTTTGCACCGCCTTTATGTGCCTTCTTTGTCTGCGCTTAATTGTTCGTATACGCCCTGAACATTAAGGAGATACCAATCATCCCAGCGCTTCAACGACTTGAATTTATCCATCTGCATGCTGGTTTGCGTTTCCTCAAGCGTCTTGCCAGCATCGATGGCCGACTGAACCTGCGTTAGCAGGGCGTTCAGGTAATTAATATAGATTTGCAGATCATTGCGGTCGCCAATATTGGCGTGGCCCGGAACAACGGTATCAAACTCCAACGTCATCGCTTTCTCGAGTTGCTCTACGTACTGAGCAATCGGACCACTAATAGCTCTGTAGGCAACCTGTTTGATATTAGCGGCGTCGACAACTTGTATAGTCTTGTCTTCGACGTACTGTATTGCGATCAGACTGTTGCTGTGTCCAGGCCCCAAGTAGACCAGATTGACAGTCTTGCCTCCAATTCTTACGGTGAACGAATCAGAAAACACAATCTCCGGCAGTGCGATATTTCGCTTCGTCATCCACTGATGCTCGTGTTCTTCTTCGAGGATTTCTGCCTCAGCGTTTTCCTGGGCGATGATGACTGTTCCGGTGTCTTTGAATAACTCGCTACCGCCGATATGGTCATAGTGAGAGTGCGAGTAGACCAGGTATTTTACGGGTTTTTCGAAGCGCCTTTGCAGCTCATCTTTAAGCCATTGTGCAGATTCGGGATCGATCGTATCAACCAGAAGAATGCCATCATCGGTGACCAGCACGGTGCCGTAGTGATTGGCTGTGCTGCCACCCTTGAACAGGTACAGATCGTCGGTAATAGGCTCAAGTGTATTCGGGACGCGATCTTGCGCATCGGCGAGCTGAAACGGTAGAAGAAGGGCTGCCGCCAGAAAGAGGCCGGATGATCGATTCATTTTTTTGCTCCAGGTTGAGTAGAGAGTATTTGGATTAAATTGCGCGCGACAGCTAGTTTGGCACGAAGGCAATAATTCGTATCGGCGCGGCGCTACCGCCCTTTATTTTCATTGCTAACCCGATCAAGTAGGCGCCCCTGGCGGGCAGCGCGTCCAGGTTGGCGACGTTCTCTGCCCCTGGTATATCGTGTTCGAAAAAAATGCGGTGACTCATTCGTTTCGGTTGCAGGGCGTTATCGAAACCAAGGGTGTCGATTCCTATAGCCTTGATATTGCGGTTCTTTACCAGGAAAGTGGCAGTGTCCTGATGGATAGCAGGGAACTCAAGCTCAGCCACGCCCTCGTTGCCGGTCTTGTCGGTCCCGGTATACTTGATCGGATCCGGCCAAACGTTTGCCAAACCCGTGTTAAACATGACAATGCAATCGTCGGGCATGGGACCGTTGGCCTTCTCCCAGTTTAAAATGTCGTTCACAGACACGAGATAATTCGGGTCAGCCAGGACCTGCTTTTTCACATCGATGACGATGACCTCACCCATCAGTTGGTTGATCGAGACCTGATCGATTGACTTTCCACCTTCGTGAAAGTGAACAGGCGCATCAAGGTGGGTTCCAACGTGCTCACTGCCCGAATAGTTGTACGTCGCCATATAAAAGCCGCCGCGAGTCATTCCAACAACACCCGGTGTATGTACAAAGCGTTGGCTCCTGGGGTGGCCTGTCATGGCGTCGGAAAATTCGTGAGTCAGATCAACCCAAGTACCATCGCCAAATTCAATCGCGTTCGCGGAGCCGATCATCAAGAGTCCTAAGCAAGCAGCAAGAATAAATTGGCGGGCTGTAATCGTCATGTCCGGTTCCTGTTTAAGAGACTGATTGCTACCTGGGAAAAACTGTTGTCGATGGCGAACGCTGGCGATCGCTGGTGTGGTTGTCCCGAGAGTTGTATACAATAGTGCATATAAGTACTCATATCCACTGCGCAACTCGAAGACGTCTCATCCGTTCACCAGCCTGGAGCTAAGCCAATGAAAATATTAACTAAATTGATGACCAGCGTCGCTCTGTGCACGGCGGTTGCATGTGCAACCAGTGCGGCGTCTGGCAGTGATGCTGTGGTCATCAAAATGGGCACCGTAATTTCAAATCGCGACGGCGTATTTCCACACCACATGTTGCGAGTCGAGCGGCACATGGCGCGCTTGATCGAGAAAAATACCAATGGTGATGTCATTCTCGAGGTACTGGAAAGCGGAGCAGTCCCGATTCGTGGCATGTTGGATATGGTAACCAGCGGGGAGGAAATTCAAGCCGCGAATATCAATGCCTTCTTCTTTCCCAAGGTACCGGAGATGTTGATTCAGTCGATCCCGTTTCTGTTCACTGGCGCGGAGCACGCGAGGCGTTTTGCAACGTCAGAACCCGCTGACTGGATGTCTGCGAAAATAGAGGCTGCTTATGACGTAAAAGTTCTCGGCTATTTGCTGGTCGCAACCGATGTCAGTTTCAATGGTGTTAAGCCGGTCAGGATGCCGTCGGTCTTTACCGGGAAAATCATTAATGGATCACGCGGTACTGACAGCATGTTTGATGGTGTTAAACCGAAGAGCATCGAGCACATCGGCTTCAGCGTCGCGATGAGCGGTGGTCTGGTTGAAAGCAATATCGAGATCAGCGCTGGCATGATTCAGAACAATGACGTGCAGCAATTGTACAAGCGATTTAAATATACGACGCTGGTGCCAAACTACTACACGGTTTTTTACACACCGGTTCTCAATCGGGCGCTATGGGATGGTCTCAGTGACTCTCAACAACAAGGTATCAACGCCGCCATGCGCGACGCAGAAAATGCCGCTATTGCCTACCAGCATGGCTCGATGATCTGGGCCTACCAGCTGGCGCAGTCAAAAGGTGTTGAGATGAGAATGCAGACCGACGCAGAACGCGAAGCGTGGAAAGCGGAGTTTCATGCACCGATTAAGGAACTGGCCATCTCCAAATCCGATGATCCGGAGGAGACACGAATTGTGATTCAGAAAATCGAGGATCTGGTCAACGATCTTGAATGGCGCTAGCGACAGAATCGAATAGCGGTGACAGTCAGTCTGGCGTTCTTTATCTGAGCGGGCAGCAGCTGACAACGCTGTGGTTCCAAATTCGCAATCTACATCTTAAGTGCACTGATTTGCTCCTAAACTTTCTGAACGTTCAACTGACAAATCTTGTCAACCATTGCGAAGTGGCTGAAACGGTTTTTCCGCCCAGGCTGATGGTGAAACGGTCAGAAAAAAATACCCGGCACTACTGTCCCATCGCCGCCCCGGTTCTGTGCCAGTACTGACAAGTCCAACAACGATTACCAATGCAATCGCTTGCTCCGTTAGCGCCCGATTAATTCGTTAGTCACGCGCTGATATCGAAAACTCAAACTTGCCGGATGTGACGTGCCCGTCAAGTCCCATTGCCCGCCAGCTAACTGTGTAACTATCTGGCGCCAATGGCTCAATTGCAACGCTGACTCGCCCGTCTACTGACGTTGCGCTTGAGATGTCGACGTTCACGGGTTCATTTCCTGGGGTAGAAATTGTCAGGGACACAAGCTTGGCTGCCCCGCCAAACTGTATGACCAGTTCTGTTGGCGATTGGTCCAGGACTGCACCATTTTCCGGATTCGAAGTTTGAGCCGTGGCATGACCCCACGCAATTGATGCCAATAGCAATGCAAAAAGAGCGGCGCCGGACGCGGCGACTGTCTTATAAATTTTCAATTGTAATCTCCAGAATTTTTCGAATATCGTGTGTTCAATACTAATCAGTGGGTGAAAACAGGCCTGTCATGATCGCAGTCACCGCAAGTACAGCAGCGATCAGATACCATTCTACGGCGACGGTTCGGCGAAATCCGATGAGCGCTGTGTCACTTGCGCGCGCTATCGCTGGACCAAAGCGCCATTTGTTCAGTGTAGCAAGGCCCATCAATACCGCGAAAGCTGCAATTTTGACCAATAACATATTACCATAGGGTGTCCACAAATTTTCCCAATGACCCAGCAAAGCGACGGACATGCCGAGTCCAACGAGAAAAATAAACGGCACTGTCCAGGTGGCGATTTTGGAAAACCGCTCAATAACTGCACTCGTTACATTGAGGTCCTCTCGCTTCGATACAGAAATTAATGGGAGCAAGGAACCGAACCAGAATGCGACGACGATCAAGTGACAAACCAGCAATGGCACAAGCAGCCATCTCAGATCGTGCACTACGGTGTGGCCAACCAGGGAAAAAGAAATGATAAGCAATGCTGTACCGATCACACTTGTCCCGGTATTCATGCGACCCGACGTTCGAAGTCCGATTACCAGCAATGCAAGGCCCAGTATCCGTGTAGCTGCAGCTGTGGCGATGTTGGTGTCGAGCAACATCGTGTGCATGATCGGATCAAATACACCGGCCATGGAACCGACCATGCGTGCGGGTTCCACGAGATAGTGGGCCAAAGTTAACAAAAGTCCGGCGATAGCGGAATACTGGCCGAGCGAACGGATTTGACGCGTCGAAGTGCCAATGTGCGCCCCAAGTAAGAACAGAAATACGAAGATACCCGCCGCCTGAATGCCAGCAATGAAGCTCGCAGCGCGAAGGGTCATCGCGACGATGTCGTGAAGTGGTGGCATACGTCGTATTATCTACAGAATCAATGTCCAGTGCCGTTCTAGTGTCCGCTTGCGGCGTCTATCTTGACGATGGTTAGCGATGGCGCTGCATCTGGCACGTATTCATGCGGGTTTTCCGGATCAGGAATTGTCGTGTAGGCATCACTACCTTCCTCGCAAATTTGTGTTGTCGGAAAGTAGAGTGTGGTCGCGTCGCCCGGAGGAATAATTATGAAGGAGAACACATCGAAATAGTTGCTTGACAAACTATTACCGCTCCAAATGATCTGACTGGTGTATTTTGTTCTCTGCATGCCGAATACTTCTCGCGGTACGTCCAGCGGCGACTCTACAGTTTCAATGCTCCAGTCAGACATGAATTTTGGCGTTACCGCCAGGACGTCGGCCGGCACATCGACAATCAATTTCACCATCGGCGAATCGCCACAACCATGCGTAATCATCATTTCAGCCTTAAAGACAACGCCTGCAGACACCTTCGTGTGTTCGAAAACGGGATGCGCAAAAATTACAGGTGACGCAAGGCAAAAGGCAATTAGTAATAACATTCTCATGTCTTCAATCTCTCCAGGAATTTCAGTGTGCGGGGCAGTGTAATGGCTTTGTTCTACGTATCGATATATTTTCTTGTAAAGAAATGTCAGCTTTTAGTCAACACTTGAACAGATTTGGCTGTGATATCGCTTGTCTATTATACCGAACGAAACAGGTGTCGTATGCCAGTGCCGAATTCCTTCGGATTCGACTCGGCCCTGGAGGTGCATGACATGATCGCAATCAAGAATTCTAGGCCAGCTATTCTGGTGATGCTGGTCCTGTATGTTCGTAGCAGCCACGCGGCAGATACAATCTTGTATACCGCCAAGATTGTCACCGTGGATGCAGACTTTACCATCGCCGAAGCCGTCGCGATTTCAGATGGGCACTACTGGCAGACGGAGTCGAGGGCCAGATACGAAACCTGAATTCCCTGGGTGTTACGGCGGTACATGAATCGCATTTTCTGACCGAGACCAATATCGCCACAATTCAGTATCTGTTGGATCGTGACAGGCTGAATATGCGCCTGAAACTGGCGCCCGAATTGTTCGGCGCGCAATGGAAACTGATAAATGCAATTGATGAATGGATCAGAGTTCTTAAGGGCAAAGAAACGGGTCTGTCAGCGGAGCCTCTCAAGGGAGATAGTTCGAACGATGTTGAAGTATTGACGATTTCAAACGGTGACAAGGTCAAAATGCTCGGCACGACATTGTCGAGCGATGATCCGATATCGTTCGGCAAGGCAATGATAAACGAAGCTTACTATGTTATACATTTTCTTCGAGATGTACACATATAATTGCAAATGAGTACAAATTGCTGTCTGATCACTAGCAAGCGCACCCCGATAATATGAATCCAGTGTCAAGAAGAAATGTAAAGAATTCTGAAAATTAGCGTTTTTCGGACAGGGGTCGTAATGCTGCAACGAGCTCGCGCAATCAGCGGCCCGTGATGTCGGGAACGGCGACGATCAGCTCGACCCGGATTTCAACTTTTAGGAGCGGTAAATCAATGAAAAATACGGCGGTATGTCTAGCCTTTTCTTTGTCACTTTTTTTATCAGCTTGTGATAATCCTGCTCAACCGCTGGAACAAGAACCGGAGCAAACAGCGCGAGAAGCAGATTTCTCGACTGAGCCAACCGCTAGCGATCAACGAAGCAGCTTCGTTTTGCGAAACATAAATGTCTTTGACGGATCCGATTATCTTAAGATCATCGTTAGCGGCCAACGAGCGAAACAGGGTATGCCGACGCTGGATACAGAGACGATTGCGGCGCTGGTTGAGGCTGCGCACTCGCGCGGACTATTGGCGGTTGCCCATGTCGAGACGACCGATGATGTTCGCGCTGTTCTGAGCGGCGGAATCGGCGGGCTGGTGCACGTCTGGCGCGATTCCGGTCTGGCTGCGGAATTGTCTGTGCTGCTGACGAAACAGAGCGTATTCGTCATTACCACCCTGGTCACACAAGACGGATTTGTAGATTCCGCAAGACGCTCAACCCTTGTCGCCGATTTCCGGTTGCGACCTTTTATGTCGGAAAAGGCAGTCGCTGAGTTGACAACTCGGCGCGGCGGGGCTGATCTTGAGAACATCGACCGGTTCCTCCAGGCAGCTTCAGGTCTTATCGACGCGGGTGTTACCATTTTGGTGGGGACTGACGTATCTGCCGGCACGACATATCATGGCGCAAGTGTGCATCGGGAGCTCGAACTCCTGGTACTGGCTGGATTGAGTCCTGTTGATGCGCCGGCGGCGGCAACGCCTAATGTCGCAAAAGCTTTCGGCATAGATGACAGAGGTTCTATTTCGCCTGAGATGTGTGCGGACCTGTTATTGGTTCGCGGTGACCCCACTAAAGACACAACAGCCACACGAGATATTATCGGTATATGGCGAAACGGGGTCAGGATGGACAGAGTGCTGGAGGCTGAGGGATGAGAAATATAGCCCTGATTCTGATGCAAATTTTGGTGCTGGCGATAAGCGTGGCGACCCACGCAGCGGCTCCACGATCGATCGAACACGTTGCCGGCGACCTGTACAGAGTGCACGGTGGTGGCAATTATCACTCTGCGTTGTTAGTCACTTCAGAAGGGATAATCGTCTTTGACCCGATCAGCAAGGAAGCAGCTCTCTGGCTCAAAGAGGAAATCAAGGCACGCTTCGATCTTCCGGTCAAATACCTTATATATAGTCACAGCGACGAAGATCATTCCATTGGCGGCGAGGTCTTTGAGGGCGCCACGGTGATCGCGCATGAAAAAACGAAGGAAAATTTGATACGCAACAATACGCCGACCGCTTTGCCTGACATTACGTTTACGGATCAAATGTCGCTCGAGTTCGGTGGCAGCAAGGTCAATCTGATTTATTTGGGTATCGGTCACGGTGACAATCTTGTTGCGATCCACTTTCCTCACGAGCGAGCTGTATTGTGCGTCGATATCGTGTTCGTCAGGCGCCTGGCTTACGGAGCGCTTGGACAATCAGCGGATGAACCGCAAACGTATATTCCCGGCTGGATCAACAGCCTGCATATATTGGAATCGATTGATTATGACATTCTGCTAACAGGTCATGGAGACGCTGGTACGAAGGCGGACGGAGTCGAATTTCGCCAATATTTCGAGGCACTTTACGAAGCCGTGGTTGACGCCCAGCGCAGAGGTCTAAGCCTGGAGGACGCTAAAGAGAGCATCGAGTTGGATCAGTTCCGGCATCTGCGCATGTACGACGAGTGGTTCGAACTCAACGTTGAGGGTATGTATAAATTGGTCGACGATTTATAATTCCGGCAGGAAGCGGTCAAAACGTCCAATGGGCCAGGTTGTCGCCACCGAAAACTAGCATTGAGGTGCCGAGTTGATACGTTGTCTGTTCAGGATTCCTTCGAACTCGCACGGTCATATTCCGCACGCCACGACCCTTTTCAGTCACAGGCTGCAGCTTTAGTACAAAGTCTGATGCCTTAAAGTATAGGATCCGTTATCGCCTGCTTCCTCGAATCCCATTGCGTGGAGGAGGTCGATGGCGTCCTGTAGCGACACTGGGTCAAGGGCGAAAGTCAGGCCTACGATGTCCTCAAAGTAGGGATCCGCGGGCGCGTCGTCGAGTACCGCCACATACCGCTCGAGAAAAGAGACCTCGAAATGCCCTAGCTCGCGCTCGTCCCTGGATTCCAGACAGACAGGAAGGACGGATCGTATTCCATTATCCATGCGCCGTATCCGATACGCGGCGACCCTTGTGCATTGTCCGGACTTGCCTGGTCAAACCAGGCTATTTGTTCGTTATTGTGTCCTCGAGACACTTTTCGAACGCTTAACGGATAGCTGCCCGCGAGTTTTGATTGCATTGCCGACAGCCCGGCGGGGTAGTCAACGCCCAGCGCCAGCATGCTGAAACCCAGGCTGCCCAGTCCACGACTTTCGTCGTCGAAAAGCTCGAAGTAGGCTGTGACTGCATGGCAAACGCCCCATTAGGCTTTACTTGTCTGGATGGGTTTGATCTACTCGTCAGCATGAGTACATCTTACTCAAATAGAGTACATTTGACTAACTTGGAACACAAAACTTTTACAAATTATTACACAGGAATTCTGGGACAGTCCGATGCCAGAGCAACAGCAGGCAATTGATGAAGTGGCCAGGGAAACTGAAGACGCGTCGCAGGCCAGCTACCGACGCATGGCAGAAGCGGACGCAACGCGCCTGCTCATTCGACAGATAGCAGATCTCTACCCGTAGTGAACTGACGATAGTCGACAACATTTAATTATACCGAGGGAAAACAGATGAAACGAATTGTAATTTTGTTGTCATGCATATTGAGTTCGGTCGCATGCACCGAGAGTGAAGTTGCTGAAGAGTCATTTCGCGGAATCACTCATGTGGCGGGCGATCTTTATCAGGTTCAAGACAACAACAACACGTTCACTGCGTTTTTGGTTACGCCGGAAGGCATCATTCTTACTGATCCCATCAACACGGAAATAGCAATCTGGCTGAAAGCTGAAATCAAGCAGCGATTCAATCTTCCCGTCAAGTATCTGATCTATAGCCACAGCCACGATGACCACAGCTCAGGCGCCGCGGTTTACGATCAGGCGGTTATTATCGGTCACGAAAACGTAGTGGCGGAATTCGATATCTGGAACGACCTGTCCATCGACATCGATGATTTCGACGGATTCGACGGCGACGTGGACAAACTTACGGCGTACCGAAAGAGTAATCCTGCTGTATATCCGGATATCACTTTCAACGACCAAATGACGATTGAGTTAGGTGGAAAAACAGTCGACTTGATTTACCTGGGTAAAGGCCATAGCGATAATTTACTCGCTGTACATTATCCCGACGAACGGGCAGTACTCGCCATCGATCTCCTGTGGATAGATCGCGTGTCATTTCTGGATCTTCCGTACACACACTACTTTCCCGATCTGTTTGACGGACTACGCAAGCTTGAGCAACTCGATTTCGATATCCTGCTCACCGGGCACGGCGTCCACGGAAGCGGTGGAGGCGCGACCGGCGTGAAGGAGGATGTAGCCGAATTCCGGGAGTATTTTGAAGCGTTGTATGTTGAAGTTGTTAAAGCAATGGACCAGGGTATGAGTAAGGACGAAGCCGTAGCAGCGATCGAACTTCCGAAGTACAGCCATCTTGGTATGTATGACAAGTGGTTCAAGTTGAATGTCGATGGCATGTACAGACACATTGCAGCAGATTATAAATGATAAGACATCAGACTCAGGTCGTTGCTATTCGGCGTGGGCAATGCCTAGACTCGGTGACACCATCCGTCTCGTTCAAGTCGGGCTGGCAGATTCTTCGACGTAGGAAATGACGTTCATACTGGAGTTTGCAACGTGAGATTGCATGGCCTGAAATGCGGTCTCCGGATCAGATGCGAGTATTGCATCGACAATCGTCTGATGTTCATCGAATGAATTACCAATTCGTTCCGCGCCATGGAAGAAAACCGGTCGTCTGAACGGAGCGAGTTTTCGACGCAGATTCATGGCCATATCAGCCAGAGTCCCGTTGTGTGATCCCTTGTAGATAGCCTGATGAAAGCGCTCATTATGTTCCGAATACTGCTCAAGGTTCTTGCTCTTCTTGCTGGGGCGCGAGTCCTCATGAATTTTCTCCAGTTTTTTGCGTTCCAGCACAGACATGCGCAGGCTGCTATAGCGGCAGCAAAGCGCCTCTAATTCCCCAAGGCCCTCGTACATATCGCCGATTTGGTCGACCCGAAGATTGGCGACCGTGACACCTCGATGTGGCCTGCTGTTCGCAAGCCCGGTACTCACCAGTTGTCGAAAAGCATCACGGACCGGTGTACGTGAAACGTCAAATCGCTCCGCAATCGATTGCTCTTCAAGCTTCTGGCCAGGCGGAATCTTGCCGGTAATGATGTCGTCGACAAGTTGGTGGCATATGCTTTCAGATATTGTCGTAGACATGGACATCCTCACTGTAGTCTTACTGGTGCAATCTGGCTAAGCCACAAGAGCCGCGGCGGATGAGATCGCGCCAGTAAATAGAATTAGGGTCAACTATGCAAGGGCTGTGACGTTACTCCCGATATCCTACTTGTTCAATGTATCGATGCACGCACTTGGAGTTGCATTGTCTGCGACTATTGTCATTGTCTGCGACTATTGTCATAGTCAAGTGAAGTTCTACTGGGCTTTCGCCGGATTGGCGATAACCTGGCCACTTAACGAGTTCTTGTGCCCTGATAGTACAATTTTGGCTGTAGAATAGCCCAGTGACTACGCTGGCGGAATCTGGAATTCGACTCTGTGCGGGATAGTCCGGCATTAACTATTCCTTTTGAGGAAAACCTGACACCGCCTTGGTTCAAAGTCCGGGGCGCTGTCCGCCTGGACAAGCACGCTCAGCGGCGCCCGGATGCCGCTGAGGCCATTTGAAGCCCGATACAATTCGGAGACAACATGCAGATTGGAATGATTGGCCTCGGGCGCATGGGCGCCAACATGGTACAAAGATTATTGGCGGACGATCACGCTTGTGTAGTCTACGACCGGACCAGAAGCGCACGGGACGAACTGGCGGTCATGGGCGCCCAGGCTGTTGACTCACTCGAAGAAATGATCAATTCGCTTCAGGCACCACGCTCGATATGGATCATGGTGCCTAACCAGATCGTTGACGATATCATCGAAGAACTCACCGGCTTGCTAAATGACGACGACATCATAATCGATGGCGGTAATTCCGATTTTTCGGATGATGTCCGACGTGCCCGGCGCTTGAAGTTGCACAACATCCGCTATGTGGATGTCGGCACCAGCGGCGGTGTGTGCGGGCGGGAGCGCGGCTACTGCCTTATGATCGGCGGCGACGGCGAGTCCGTAAGACATCTGGAGCCGTTATTGCGGACGCTTGCGCCCGGAGAAGATGCGGCACCGCGTACAACAGGCAGAGAGAACGATAAATCGAGCGCACATCTAGGCTATCTGCATTGCGGCGGGCATGGCGCGGGCCATTTTGTCAAAATGGTACATAACGGAATCGAATACGGCATTATGGCCGCATATGGCGAGGGTTTTGCGATGCTTCACAAGGCGAAGGAAGA
>SMVB01403970.1_pt1 | contig 16115 bp, 10 predicted proteins | sample 2456461 | NCBI WGS metagenome assembly SMVB01 (sample SAMN11095934, study PRJNA526329) | marine sediment metagenome | biome: Marine sediment; feature: Surficial sediment; material: Deep marine sediment; isolation source: Hadal surficial sediment | place: Pacific Ocean | collected 2014-05 | depth...
CCTGCACGGCGGATGCGCGCCCGCGCTCGCTCGCGGACCGGACGGCCCTGCGGGCCGGTGACTTCGCGCTGCGCGCGAGATGCCTGCGGCGCTACGGCGCTGCGCGCCGGCCCGCCTGCACGGCGGATGTGCGCCCGCGCTCGCTCACGGACCGGACGGCCCTGCGGGCCGGTGACTTCGCGCTGTGCGCGAGATGCCTGCGGCGCTACGGCGCTGCGCGCCGGCCCGCCTGCACGGCGGATGCGCGCCCGCGCTCGCTCGCGGACCGGACGGCCCTGCGGGCCGGTGACTTCGCGCTGCGCGCGAGATGCCTGCGGCGCTACGGCGCTGCGCGCCGGCCCACCTGCACGGCGGGCGCGTGACGTGGCGGCGGAAGTGAGACCCGGGGTCTCACTTGAGCCGCCACGTCACGCCATCCGCCGAGTCCTGCAACTCGACGCCCATCGCCGCGAGCCGGTCACGAAGCTCGTCCGACTTGGCGAAGTCCTTGGCGGCGCGCGCCGCCTGGCGTTCGGCGATCAAGGCCTCGACGGCGGCGTCCAGCGTCCGTTCCTCCAGGTCGAGGATGCCGAGGACTCCGTTCGCGCGCCCGAGGAACTCGAGCGCGGCCGTGGCCGACTCCCGGCCGAAGTGCCCCTCCAGGGCGTGGCTGCGCAGACCGAACAGCGCCGCGAGGGCGCGCGGCACGTTGAGATCCTCGTTCATGCCCGCTTCGAACTCAGCCTGGGCAGCTTGGACGAATTCCATCCCGGCTCTCGGCTCATCGGCTGCGCCCGACTCGCCCTCCGCCGCGCGCCTCAGTCGCGCGACGAGGTCGTCGAGGCCCTCGAGCGCCGTGGCAACCTCCTGCAGGATGTCCCAGGTGAAGTTGAGCGGCTGGCGGTAGTGGCCGCGCAAGAGCGCGTACCGGAGCTGCCGCGGCGTGTAGCCACGCGCCTTGACATCGTCGATCGTATACACGTTCCCGAGGCTCTTGCTCATCTTCCCGCCGTCCACCTGGAGGAACTTCGTGTGCAACCAGTAGTTGGCGAACGGCTGACCCGTGAAGCACTCGCTCTGGGCGATCTCGCACTCGTGGTGCGGGAAGACGTTGTCCTCACCACCCGTGTGGATGTCGATCCGGTCGCCGAGATGCTTGCGCGCCATCGCCGAGCACTCGATGTGCCATCCAGGGAAGCCGTCGGGCCCGAATTCGGTGTCCCACTTCATGATGTGGCGCGGGTCGCTCTTCCAGAGCGCGAAGTCGGCCGGATTGCGTTTCTCCGCGTTCACGGCGACGCGCGCTCCCGCGTCGAGGTCCTCGACCTTGTTGCCCGACAGCCGCCCGTAGCGCTCGAAGGTCGTGACGTCGAAGTAGACGTTGTCCCCCTTGCGATACGCGTGCCCCTTGTCGATCAGGCCCTTCACCATCTCGATCATTTCGGGGATGTGCTCGGTCGCCTTGGGACGCACCATCGGCTCGAGGATTCCGAGCTCGGCTGCGTCGGCGAGAAAGACCTCGGTCTCCTCGCGGCTGATCTTCCAGGGGTCACGGCCCGTCTCCCGCGCCTCGGCCTCGATCTTGTCCTCGCCCTCCTCCTCGTCGTCGAGAATGTGGCCGACGTCCGTGATGTTCATCACCTGGCGCACCTCGTATCCGAGGTACTCGAGCCAGCGCCGCAGGAGATCGGCGAACACGAACGAGCGGAAGTTGCCGATGTGCTGGCGCTTGTAGACCGTCGGCCCGCAGTTGTACATCCGCACCACACCGGGCTCGAGGGACTGGAACGGCTCCTTGGTCCGGGACAGGGCGTTGTAGACGCGGAAGGTCACTGGAGGCCTCGTGGAGGTCGCCGGAAAGCGCAGCCGTCGCAGACGGCCGCGCGAAACAGGGACGCGCGCGGCTATCATAGGGGCCCCATCCCGAGGAAACAGCCCCGCCGCGTCCTCCCTTGACTTCGTCCGCACCCGCCTTCGAGCTCGACCGCGTGCTGGGCACCGGTGTATCGGGCCGTGTCCGGCACGGCATCCTGCGTGAGCCGTACCTCGCCTGGCCGGCGGGGAGCGAGGTCGCGGTCAAGGTCCTGCATCCCGAGCTCGCGGGCGACGCGCGCGCGCTCGCGGCCTTCCGATCCGAGGCGGCCGCCGGGCTCGCGGCCCGGCACCCGAGCCTCGTGCGCGTGATGTACGCGGGGGCCGGCGACGACGGGCAGAGCATCGTGATGGAGTTTGCTCCGGGGGTGACCCTGTCCACCGCGCTCGCGGACGAAGGGCCGCTGCCCGAGGAGCGGGTCCGCGCGATCGGTCGCGCGATCGCCGGCGCGCTAGCGGCCCTGCACGGGGCCGGCTGGTGCCACGGAGACGTCAAGCCCGACAACGTGCGACTCGACCCCGCGGGACGCACAACGCTGCTCGACCTCGGATTCGTGCGGCGCGCGGACGAAGAATCGGCCGGACAGCCGCGCGCCGGCAGCCACCTGTACCTCGCTCCCGAGCAGGCGCGGGGCCAGCCGGGGACGACGGCGAGCGACGTTTTCGCCCTCGGAGTGCTCCTGTACGAGCTCGCGACGGGCTGTCACCCGTTCGTCGACGGGCACGGCAAGCCCACCTCCGCCCGAGATCGCGATCGCTTTCTCGCGCACCTCGACGCGGCGCGATTCGTGCCGCCGTCCGTACACGTGCCGCAGCTCACGCCGTTCTTCGACCACGCGATCACATGCCTGCTCGCCCGCAATCCCGCTGCCCGACTCTCGGCGGAGGGCGCCGAGCGGGTGTTCGAGGGCGGTGAGAGCGGAGACTGGTGGCAGGAGCGCGTGCGGAAGCTCGGGTCGACGCGCCTCGTACGCATGCTCCGTGGAATGCACATCATCCCGCACGCCGGCCGCGCGCGGGAGCTCGCCGACCTGAAGCGCGCCTTCGAGCGTTCGGCGAGCGCGGGCTCCGGCGGCTCCGTCGTATGGCTCGAGGGCCCGCAAGGCAGCGGCAAGTCGCGGCTCGTGGAGGAGTTCGCGGGGCGGATGCGCGCCCATCCGGATCCGCCCCTGATCCTCACCGGCCGCTGCGCGGAGTGGATCGAGGAGCGCCCCGGACAGCCGATCCTGTCGCTCCTGCGCCGCTGGCTCGGCCTCTCGCACGAGGTCGCCCCGGGACCGCGCGAACGCGGGCTCCTCGATCGGCTCGTCCCGCCACAGACTGCGGAAGCGCTCGCGCAGGCGCTCGATCCAACCTTCGAGGGCACCACCGAAGTGTCCGTCACGCACGCGCTCGCCGACTGGCTGCAGCGCGTCGCGCGCGAGACTCCGGTGATCGTGTTCCTCGACGACATCGGCTGGGCGGGTCCGGCGACGCTGGCGATCTTGTCGGACGTCGCCTCCGGCCTCGCGGAGACCCGCCTCATGCTCATCCTCGGCCTGCGCTCGGGCACGCCGCCGCGCGAAGCCGCGGCACTCGAGGGGCTGCGGCGACGGGTTGGCGACGTCGCGACGTCCCTCGTCCTCGGCCCGTTCGATGAGCGGGACGTGCTCGCGGTCGTCGAGAGCGTCTTCCACCACACGGTTCCCCGCTTGCGCCTGGCGCGCGTGCTCCTCGAACGGAGCCGCGGCAACCCCGGGCAGCTCGCGGAGATCGTGCGCGACCTCGTGAACCGTGGTGTCGCGCGGCGCGCCGCGGACGGGCTGCTCCTGCTCGACATCGCGCCCGAGGACCTGCCGTTTCCGCGCTCCCTCTCGAGAATGATCGCTGTCGGGTACCGTAGTCTTCCAGCACCCGAGCGGCTGTGGCTGCAGCGGCTCGCCATCGTCGGGGGTCGGATCGAGCGCGGGTTCCTCGTGCGCGCGTTCCCGCCCACGACCGACGCCGAGGTCGACGCGATGCTCGCGGACTTCGTCCGCAAGGGGTGGCTCGTCAAGGCTGGCGTACGGCACCGGTTCGCGCGGCCCGCGCTGCGCGAGGCCGTGTACCGCAGGATCGACGTGGAGCGGCGGGAGCGGCTGCACACACTCGCGGCGAAGGCCCTGCAGAGCCGGCATGGCGCCGCGCGATCGATCGGCGTCAGGTTCCAGCGCGCGTTCCACCTGCGGTCGGCGGGTCGGCACGAAGACCTCTTGCGGGAAGTGCCGCAACTGATCGCCACCCTCGTGCAGCGCGGTCATCCCCAGCGGGTCCAGACGCTGGCGCAGTGGGGCATCGAGGCGCTCGACCACCTCCCTCCCAGCCGGCAACGGACGCGCCTACGGATCGAGCTGCTCGAAGCGGAGGCCGACGCCGCCGACCGGCTCGGCTACCGCACCGCCCAACGCGAGGCGCTCGACCAGCTCGCGGACCTCGCCCAGGCCCAGGCGGACCCGAGCCTGGCGGGCCGCGTCTACCTCCTGCACGGCCGTTTCGCGGCGAGCACCGGCCGGTACGGGCTCGCGCGCGGCCTGCTCCTGAACGCCGTGCAGAACTTCGAGCAGGGCCCGGATCGGAAGCTCCTCGCCGAGTCGCTGCGGCGTCTCGCCCACGTCCAGGGCCACGTCGGGGAGCTCGACATCGCCGCCAAGCTCGCCGAACGGTCCTGGCAATTCGCGGTGGACGACTTCCAGCGCGCGCTCGCGCTGCTCGCGATCAGCATGAACGAGATCCGCAGGAACCGGTACGAGTCGGCCCTGCGCACGCTCGATCGGGCGATGCGACTCCTCCGCCGCGAGCACCGAGTGGACACGCGCGGCGCGGCAGCGGCCATGCAACTCCAACGCGCACGCGTCTACCGCATCCTCGGCCGGCCGCGGCGCGCCCTCGGTTCGATCCAGCGCGCCGCGCGACTCGCGCACGAGGCGGGTGAGCGCCGCCTCGAGGCGGAGATCCTGGCGCGCATGGGCCGAATGCTGCTCGACGTCGGACGCGAAGCCGAGGCCGAGATGAACCTCCGCGAGGCGCTGCTCACGGCGACCGAGATCGAGGACCGCAGCGGACAGGCACTCGCGTCGGTGTTCCTCGGCACGCTGCTCGCCGAGGCGGGCGACCCCGAGGCGCGGGGCATGCTCCGCCGTGCCTCCGACCTCGCGCGCGAAATGGGTATGCGACGCTTGGAGGCGCTCTCGCTCGCGATTCGCGCACGCGTCTCGCGCGAGGAGGGCGAGCTCACGCGCGCGCTTGCGCTCTCGGAGCAGGCGCTGGACATCCTCGCGCATTCCGGCGCCGAGTTCCCCGACCGGATCGTCATCGTCGGGACGCACGTCCTGCTCCTCCGCGCTGCCGCGCGCGCACGGGAGGCACGGGACCTCGAGCGCGAGCTGACCGCGAGTCTGCGGCGCAAGAACGCGCGCATCGTCGCACCCATCCTGCGGCAGCGCCATCGGCGCGCCACGTCCCGTCTGCTCGAAGCGACCCTGTCGCCCGATGGGCCGGTGTTCCCGCGCGTCACGCTGCCGGGGCTCTCCTGACGCCGGTGCCGTTCACCTCGGCTATCGGTGCAGGTTCCCCCGCCCCTGCCTGATCGGAAGAAGACGAGTTGGGAAGGCAGAGGGGGCCCGAGGTGACGGCAGTGCGCCCTACCCATACGCCCTACTTGGGGGCGTCCCGGGCCCTTGTTCGTACTTGACATTGAGACCCAATCTCATTTAGATTAGAGGGTGCCGTGGCCGAAACAGGTCTCGGAACCCCTATGACCCGCGCTCCCGAAGGTGTCCGCCGCCGCTCCGCCCGCTCCGCGTCCCTGCTGGCGCTGGTGGTCCTCGGTGCGGCCGCACCGGGGAGCAGCCGCGCCGCCGGCAGGGACGTGGAACGGGTCGAGCGGGTCGTGGGCGTCATGGGTACGACGCTCGCCGTGGTGATCGAGGCCGATAGCCGGCCGCTCGCGCTGGCGGCGAGCGAGCGCGCGATCCGGGCCGTCGAAGCCGTCGAACGCCGGCTCTCGACCTGGAGCAGCGACAGTGAGCTCGCGCGCCTGAATGCAGCGCCCGTCGGCGAGCCGTTCGACCTGAGCGTCGAGCTCGCGGCCGATCTCGCGCGCGTGCGCGAGCTGCGGCGGATCACAGGCGGCGCGTTCGACCCGGGCGTCGGAGCGCTCGTGCGCGCCTGGGGGCTCCGGACGGGCGGACGGCAGCCCGCGCCGGCGGAGATCGCGGCCTGGCTCGCGGTCGGCGGCCTCGACGCGCTCGAGCTCGTAGACCGTCGCGCGGTGCGCCGAAGCGCGGAGCTCGTCATCGAGGAGGGCGCATTCGGCAAGGGCGTCGGCCTCGACGCGGCGCTCGCCGCGCTCTCACTCACCGCGCGGGGCGAGGTGCACCTCGTGGTGCTCGACCTCGGCGGCCAGGTGCTGGTCGCGAACGGCACGCACGCCCTCTCCGTGGCCGACCCGCGCGATCGCCGGCGCGGTGTGATCCGCTTCGAGATCGGGCGCGGCTCCGTCGCGACCTCGGGCAACAGCGAGCGCGGCATCGTGGTCGGCGGCAAGCCGCGGAGCCACGTGCTCGACCCGCGCACGGGCGCGCCGGCCGCTGACTTCGGAAGCATGACGGTCTGGGCGGGCGATGCGACGACGGCGGACGCCCTGTCGACCGGCCTCTTCGTGCTCGGGCCGGTGGCCGGCATCGCGCTCGCCGAACGCCTCCCGGACGTCGAGGCCCTCGCGCTCGAGATCACCACCGCGGGGCTCGTCGCGCACGCCACGAGCGGGCTGCGCGGGCGCATCGAAACCCTCGTGGACGACCTCCACGTCACGACGATCGACCTCTCCCTCGAAAGCAACGACCCATGATCCGCACGATCCTCGCCCCTATCGTCGGCCTGGCGGCAGCCGCTGTCCTCCTTGTCCCGGAGGCTGAGGGCCAGGAGGCCGTGAACCAGGCGGCGACGACGGTCGACGAGCGCCTCACGGAGCTCGAGCGCAAGAACGCGGCGCTCGAGGCCCAGCTCGAAGCGTACGGCGAGGAGCTCGAGCGCCTGAACCTGCGCGACGTGATCCCGGCGCTGGGCGAGAGCCTGTACGGGATGGGCCCGGCCGCGTCGAAGGTCTACGGCGTGGAGCAGGGTCTGTCGATCGGGGGCTACGGCGAGTTCCTGTTCACCGAGCGAACGGGCTCGGGCTCCGATACTTTCGATGCGCTGCGCTCGGTGCTGTACTTCGGCTACAAGTTCGACGAGGACTGGGTGTTCAACTCGGAGATCGAGTTCGAGCACGCATCGACGGGCGCGGACGGCGAGGTCTCGCTCGAATTCGGCTACATCGACTACCTCGCGAGTGACTCGCTCAACGCCCGTGGAGGTCTCGTGCTCGTGCCCATGGGGCTCATCAACGAGCGGCACGAGCCCACGACCTTCCTGCCGGCCAACCGGCCGCAGACCGAGCGCCGGATCATCCCTACGACGTGGCGCGAGAACGGCCTGGGCGTCTTCGGCGACGTCGGCGGCTTCGCCTACAAGGCGTACGCCGTGAACGGCTTCGACGGGGAGGGCTTCGATGCGTCGGGGCTGCGCGGCGGCCGTCAGAAAGGGAGCAAGGCCAAGGCCGAGGATTTCGCCTTCGTCGGTCGGCTCGATTGGGTGGACACGCCGGGCCTGCTCCTCGGCGGTTCGCTCTACTACGGCGACTCCGGCCAGGACGAGCCGGGCATCCCCGATCTCGCGACGACGATCCTGGAGCTGCACGCCGAGTACGAGACCGGACCGTGGAGCTTCCGCGCTCTCGCCGCGATGGCTCACGTCGATGACGCGGGTGACTTCAACGACGCGACCGGCGAGACGCTCGCCAAGCGGCTCGAGGGGTTCTACGCGGAGGTGGGCTACGACCTCCTCGCGGACCGCAGCCAGTCGCTCACACCGTTCGTGCGCTGGGAGACGATCGACACCCAGGCGTCGATGCCCTCGGGCTTCAACGCCGACTCCGATCAGGACGACGACATCGTCACTTTCGGCCTCACCTACCAGCCCATCGACCAGGTCGTGATCAAGCTCGATTACGAGGACTGGGACGGCAGCGGCGACCAGTGGAACTTCCTCATCGGCTATGTCTTCTAACCTCCCGCGCTGCGCGAGCCTGCTCGCCTTGCTCGCCTTCCTCGCGTTCGCCTCGGCGCCCGGCGCCGGCGCGTCGGAGGTCGCATCTTCGCCCCGCGGCAAGGTGTTCCTCACGGTCGACGAGGCGCTCGCGCTGGCCTTCCCGAAGTGCGTGGTCGAGCGTGGGGCGAAGACCCTCAGCAAGACGGAGCAGAAGCGCGCGACAGCCCTGGCCGGCGAGAAGGTGGCGAGCCGCCTGGTCTTCGCCTATTCGGCCACGAAGGATGGTCGGGCGGTCGGTACCGCTTACTTCGACACGCACAGGGTGCGCACGCTCCGTGAGACCGTGATGGTCGTCGTGGCGCCCGACGGGACGATCGCGCGCCTCGAGGTGCTCGCCTTCGCCGAGCCGCTCGACTACCTGCCGCGCGGCAACTGGTACCGCCAGTTCCTGGGACGCAAGCTCGACGACGAGCTCTCGCTGAAGCGCGGCGTGAAGAAGGTGTCGGGCGCGACGCTCACCAGTCGGGCGACGATGGGCGCCGCGCGCCGCGTCCTCGCCGTCCACCGCGTGCTCGCGCTGCGGTCCCCGAAGACCACGGGCGGATGACCGCTCCGGACGGCGCGTCGTGACCCGCAGGACCGCCTGGTTCGTGCACGTCTCGTCGGCGCTCGTCGCGGGCACGGGGCTCGTCTACGGCTGGATGGCCTACTTCGCGACCCCCGCGGACGAGTTCGCCGTCGTCGGGCATCCATTCCAGCCGACTTTCCAGCACCTGCACGTGCTCGCGGCACCGTTCGTCGTGTTTGCGTGCGGCCTCGCCTGGCGGAGCCACGTCTGGGGGCGGATCCGATCGGGCTTCCGCCAGCGTCGCAGGACGGGCATCACGCTCGCGGTGCTCCTCCTGCCGATGATCGCGTCGGGCTACCTCCTGCAGGTGACGACGGACGAGGCCTTGCGGACGGCCTGGGTGTGGACGCACGTCGCGACCTCGTGCGCCTGGACCGTGGTGTACGTCGCGCACCAGGTGCTGCGCCGATCGCCTCCGGGCGCCGCGGAGCCTGGGGCCGCAGACGGGCCGGATCGACCGCCGCCTCAATCGCCCTGACTTTTTTCCGTGGCGGTCGCCAGCTCGTCGCGGGGATCGACCGTCCGCGAGAAGAGCCGCTCCAGGGCCCAGCCCGCGGCGTGAAAACCCCTGGCCATCGTGTGCCGCGCGCGGATCGCGTGCCAGTCGGCCTTCCAACGGTTGCCGTCGAAGTCGTAGCCCTTGAAGAACCGCGCGTAGTCCGGCGCGGTGAGAGCGGGGCCGCGCTGCGCTTCCCTATGGCTCACGTGGCGATAGAGCCGGCGCAGGTTCGCGAGGCGCTCGCGCTCTGTCAGCTTGGTCGTGAAGTGGGAGCCGTCGAGGTCGAGCACCCAGATCCTTGGTTCGCCGCCCTCGAGCGCCGCCTCGGAGACGAGCAGGTTGTTGGGCGAGAGATCGGCGTGCAGGCAGCCGTGGGCGTGCAGCCGTCGGACGAATTCGCCGACCGCCACGAGGAGCCGCGCGCGTACGTCCCGGCGGAGGTCACCCCCCTGGCACCTGGCGAGCACCACCCCGAGATCGACCGTCCGCTCGAGGCGGCGCGTCATCACGTCCAGTTGCCAACCGCCGGCGCGCCTCATCCGCGCGCGGGCGGCGACGACCTGGGGCGTCGCGATGCCGATTCGGCGCAGGGAGTCGGACAGGATCAGCTCGCGGAACGGGCGCTCGAAGTCGAGGAACCGGTCCCGCGTGAACCAACGCACGAGCCCACCGTGGCTGAAGCGGCGGACGACGAACGACTCTCCGCCCGCCTGGATCTCGAAGAGCGGCTTGCGCCCGAACAGGCCGGAGAGTCCGAGCGACCCGTCGGATTCGGGCCCGAAGCCCGCTTCGTGGAGGGTCTGGGCGACGTCCGCGTGGAGCACGAGGATCCCGCGCGGGCTCTCTTCCACGAAGTATCCGTCCGGGAGCTCTTGCAGGACGGGGGGAGTGGGCATGTCTCCAGGCACAGACCTGGCTCGAGCTGGGCCGGACGAGAGCCGCGCCTAGAAGACCCCGCTGCCGAAGCCGCCCGCGCTGTCGTCCGCCACTTCCTCGGGAGGCTCGCGCGTCTCGCGCGGCTCGGGCGGCTCGGGCGTCGGCTCACGGGCAGGCTCGCGCTCCGCAGGCTGCTCACGCGGAGCCTCCTCCTTGGCCGGGGGAACGAAGATGCCCAACCCGAACCCGCCCGAGGCAGCCTTCTTCGCGGGCTCCGGCGCGGCAGCCGTGCGCGGCGCGGGCTCCTCGGAACGCGGCCGCGGGTCCGGCCTCGCCACCGTCTCCTCCCGCGGCGCATCGGGCTCGCGGCGCGGACGATCCCGGTCGAATCGCGAGGGGCGCTCGCGTTGCTCTTCGAAGCCGCGGCTATCGCCACGGCCGCCCCGGTTGCGATCGCGATCGTCCCGCCGTCCATGCCGACCGCCGCGGCGATCCGCGAACCGGTCGCCTCTCGGCGCCCGTAGGATCCCGTCCGTGTGGACCTCGCCCAGCTCGAGGAACTCGGTGGGGATCTCCTCGGCGAGGAACAGCGACTTGCGGTCGTAGAAGGCGACTCCGGACCCGAAGGCTTCGGAGGCGTGAACCGTGATCACCGCGTACTCCGGTGCGATCCGCCGACCGGTCTCCTGGGCATCCTCGTACGTGAGCGCGAGGTGCAGGAAGGTCCGGCGACCGCCCTTGAGTCCGAAACTCTCCGCGCGCCCGGCGTCGCGGCTGCCGACGCCCACGTACAAGAGCTCCGGCGGCTCCGCCGGTTCGCCCGGCTCGATGTGGATCGAATGGCCGTAGAGCGCGCGGATCCGGTCGCCCTCGATCTCGTACCGCTGCCGATCGCCGGAATCGATCGCCGCGCGCACGTCCCCCTCTTCGATCGGCTCTCCGAGGCGTTCGTTCAGGGCACGAACCACGTCCCCCATTTCCCCGTAGCCATGCGCGTCGAGCTCGAGGTCGAACTCCTCGGGCTGGTGCCGCAGCATGTAGGCCAGGGAACGGGTGATCTGTTCATTGAGATAGCCTTGGCTCATCGATGGATTGTCCTTTTGGCGACGACTGGGGGGATTCTATCCGGCCCCGGTGGGACACGGCAACGGCTGCGGGCCTCGCAGCCGCGGCGTCAGGCGTCGAAGACCGGTTCGAGCGGCCCTTCCTCGCCCTCCGTGCGCGCGATGACCGCCGCGCCGCACGTGTCCGACCAGACGTTGACCATCGTCCGCATCATGTCCAGGGGCCGATCGACGGCCAGGAGGAGGGCGGCGCCCTCCACGGGCAGCTTGAGCGCCGACAGGATCGTCAGCATCATCACGAGCCCCGCCGAGGGGATGCCGGCCGCCCCGACACTCGCCAGGAGGGCCAGGACCACGACCAGGCCCTGGTCCCCCAGGGTCAGCTCGTAGCCGCCCGTGCTGGCGTAGTACTGGGCGAGGAAGATGACCCCGATGCACTCGTAGAGGGCCGTGCCGTCCATATTGATGGTCGCGCCGAGCGGCAGGGTGAAGGAGGTCACCTTGTTGCTGACCCGGCCGCGGTGCTCGACCGTCTTCATCGTGACGGGCAGCGTCATGCTCGACGAGCTCGTGCTGAACGCGGTCAGGATCGCCGGCGACATGGCCTTGAACCACTTGATGGGCGAGATCCGGCCGACCAGCCTGAGCACGAGCGGCAGCGTGATGCAGAAGTGGATCACCAGCGCGAGCGTCACCGTGCCCATGTACAGGAGCAGCGACTTGAACGGCGCGAAGCCGGTCGTGGCCACGACCTTCACGATGAGGGCGAACACCCCATAGGGCAACAGGGACAGGACCCCGGTCGCCATCTTCATCATGACCTCGAAGAACGCTTCGAAGACATCCTTGACGCGCGTCCCGTGCGGCTCCTTGGTCTGGGTGATGAAGTACCCGAACAGCAGGGCGAAGAAGATGATCGAGAGCATCGCCCCGTTGTCCTGGAGCGCTTTGAAGATGTTCTCGGGCACGGCGCGCTTGAGCACATCGATGAAGCTCTCCTCCGTCCCCGCCCCCCGCTCCGCGAGGGCGGAGAGCCCCAGCACGGCGCCGTCGCCCGGACGGATCACGTTGACGAGCACCTGCCCCACGAGGATCGCCAGGAGGCTCGTCGCCATGTAATAGAAGAAGGTCTTGCCCCCCAGGCGGCGCAGGCTGCCCATCGACCCCACGCTCGCCACGCCCGTGACGATCGAGGAGAGCACGAGCGGCACGATGAGCATCTTGAGCAGCGCCAGAAAAATATCGGCCACGAACGCGAACGGTGCGACCCAGGTAGCCCGTTGCGAGCTCGGGTTCATCTGGAGCGCGACCGCCGCGGGGCGCGCGACGTCGGTATCGCTCGCCTCCACGAGCCAGATCACCTCCCCGTTGACCGAACGGGCGACGGCAGCTTCGAAGTCCGCGGCGCGCGAGAGCTCGACGAGCTCCTCGTCCTCCGCGCCGCGGTGGAGGATGACGGCCCGCAGGACGTCGCCCTTGGCTATCGGCCGCCCCTGACCGAAGGCGCCCTTCGCCCCCGGCCCGCTGACGGAGGCGAGCTCGACGCCCGCCGCCCCGTCGACAACGGTGATGCCACTCCACGCCTCGGCCTCCAGCGTGAACTGCATCACGAGCCCGACCAGGAGCCCCGCGACCATCCAGAGGAGGACCTTCCAGTGGGTGCTCATTCCGGCCAGGGTAGCGGTGCGGGTTCCCGCGCGCCAATGCACGCCGTCGCCTCGGCCTGGCTTCGATGCCGTCGACGTCGGGGCCAGGCCGACGTCCCCGAACCGTCAGGCGCAGCTCTGACCCACGGGCGGGATCACACGCAAGCGCGCCACCGCGTTCATGGTGGCTAAGGCGAGAGGGTGTGTGGACCCAGCGCGGTCTCGGTCCCCCGACCGCCCCGCGCTGGAGTCCACACGGGCTCTTTCCCCGGTGCGACCCACTTGGGCAGCACCACTTCCTTCTGGTGTGGGCTCGAAGCCGAGGGCCTCGAGCTCGGCGAGAAAGGCTTCCGAACCCTGAATCTCAACCGTGATCCGTTCTCCGGTCTCGCGGTCCAGCCAGGAAAACCGGGCAGAGCGCGACGGACCGAGATCCGACGATCGGACGTTGCCGAACGCCGACTTCTCTTGTCCATCGTTCTTACCGGGTTCCATGGGGCTCTTCACTTTCTCTTGCGGTTGTCGGCTCGGCCATCCCCCAGATGGCCGACCGAGGTGCACCCTTTGTCGACGACGACCGGCTGCTATTTCCTGCTTCCATCGCTTTCTGAGGTCGCATTGGTTCACCGTTCGTCGTCGTCGCAGAGCACGAATGCTGGTTCATACACGTCCTACACAGGAACGTTCCCAGCATTCACCCGGAACTACGCGCGACAGCGACAGAACGATGGTGAAGACCGCGGAAAAGAGCGCCCGAAGATCGCGGCTGCGTTCGAGGTACGTATGCCGCGCTCGCCGGGCAGTTCGCCCGGAGTGAACGGGACCCAAGTGAACGGCCGTTGCGGCTAGCGGAAGGACAGCGGCGCGCGGTCGAGCGTCTCGGGTACGTCCAGGCCCAAGCGGGAGAGGATCGTCGGCGCCATGTGAAGGACGCTCACGCCGTCCTCGGGCACCTCGACCGGGCGGTTCGAGAAGAAGATGCCCTGCACGATGGCCGGCGAGACCGACGCGTGGTCGCCCGACCAGGGGTTCGAGTTGCTCTCGAACGTCGCCCCGAGGGAACCGTCTTGCTCCAGCCGGATCCTGCCGGTGACCGTCGACCAGGACGCGCGGTAGTTCTCCTCGAACCCGAGCATGAGGTCCGCGCAGAAGTACTCCTCCGTGCCCCACGGGCCGTCGTAGAGGTCCTTCATGATCACCGCATCGTGGCCGACCTTCGTCCCCAGGTAGGCCGGGTTGATCCGGACCTCCCCGTCGACCTTGCCGTCTTCGCCCGTGTCCGTGGCGGCGAGGAAATCGTCCGCGATCGCCTGCAAGACGCCCTCCGCATCCTCGAGCTTCACGATGCCGTGCGGCTCGCGACCCTCGAGATTCAAGAAGACCATCCCCAGCCCGAGGGCGTACGCCTTCGTCCGGCTCCAGTCCGGGTAGGCGGCGAGGCGGCGTCCGTCGCTCCGCTTGACCCTGTCTCTCAAGACGAGGTAGCCCTTCTGCGCCAACCAGTTGTTGACGTGCATCCCCCGGCGGTAGCTCGTGAAGCCGTGGTCCGCGCAGAGCAGCAGGGTGTCGTCCGGACCGACGTAGTCGTCCATCACGCGCCCGACGATCCGGTCCATCTGGCGGTAGATCTCGGGGATGACCTCCGCGAGGGGCAGCTCCTGGCCGAAGAACGTGACCACCTTCGCCGCCTCGGCCTCCTTGTAACGTGGATGCCCCTCGTCGTAGTACTTGTACATGATGTGCTGGACCCGGTCGGGCGAGCTGAAGACGCTGAATAGGAGCCGCCAGTCCCCGCGCTCGAGCGCGGCGTACGTCAGCTTCTCGCGCCAGCCCATCGTGAACTCGATGTCCTCGAGGAACGTCTGCGGGTCGACCTCCTCGTCCTTCATCGCATTGGTCATGCACGACCAGCCGGTCGTCTCGTAGGGCTCCTGGATCCATTCCGCGAGCTCGCCGGAGAATGAGGGTGGCTGGCTGAGCGGCTGCCAGAAGGGGGGCGAGGTCGGATCGATCTCGAGGTTGTTCACGAGCATCACGAAGCCGTGCACGGGATCATCGAGGCTGACGATCTTCGCCCGCGTCACGGCCCGCGCCTTGATCAATGGATTGATCTGGAACGAGAGCCGATACCAATCCGACCACTCGCCTTCGGCGATCTCCTGCGTCTGGCTGCCCAGGGTCACACGCGCCTTGCCGTCGAGTATCTCGACGACCACGGGGAGGGACACGTGCTCATCCCGAAGCTCGTCACGACGCTTCCCGATCTCCGTCTTCTGGTCCCGGAGCTCGTTGCTGCGCTTCCAGCCGAGGTCCGGATTCGCGAGCAGCTCCTCGACCTCGGCGAGCTCCTGGTCGAGGCGATCGAGCTCCCAGAAGTTGACCGGACCGTAGAGCTCCGAGACGATCTTGCCGTTGCGCTCGTTCACCCGAAAGATCCGCCCTGCCCCCGTCGACGTCACCCGGCCGCGCGGAGTCTTCTCCATCTCGAGGTCGTCGGTCGTGTAGGTGAACCACATCCCGCTGATGCTGCCGCGCGCATCGGGCAGACCGAGGCCGCCGAGCACACGGGCCCCCTCCACCGTTGGACGATCGAAGGCCAGGGCGGCGTCGAGCACGATGGACTGCACGCCTTGCCGCGCCGCGTGGTCCCAGACGCCGTCGGCCTTCACCCGGTTCTTGAAGACGCCCGCGATCTCGTTGGGAACGTACTCGCTCGCTTTCGCCGCACCCCAGGCGCCGACCCCGGCGAGCCCGAGTGCGAGCGGGACCGCCAGCGAGAGCTTCACACGCAGGAGCGCCGCGAACACGATGAGGAAACCGATCAGCACGAGGACCCCGGTCCCGACGACGAGCTTCGGGCCGCGGTACTCGACGAGGATCTTCATGAGGCCCGAGTGCTCGAAGTCCTCGACGGCGCGCGATCCGATCTCGATATGACCCATGTTCGGCATGGGCGCGCCCCCCGAGAGGTCGCGGATGATGAAGCTCGCGACCCCGTTCTCGATCGGGTTCACGCCCGTATTGAGCGCCGCCCAGCCCGCGGCCGACTCCGCGGGATTCGTCGAGCGCAACGGCGCGAACGTCCCCATCTCCGCGAGGCGCGTCAAGTTCGGCAGCATGCCCTGGTCCATCATCGCGCGCGTCGTCCGCGCGTCCGCGCCGTCGAACCCGAGGACGATCACGCGCCCATCGGCGTTGGTCGGCCCGCTGGAGTAGGCCGCGGCCCTCGTTGACGCAAAGCCCGCGCCGAGGACAGCGAGGAGGGTCGGGAACCACACGGATTTTCGGTTGGATCTCATGGGGGATGGGAGGATCGGGCTCGGCACTACGCGCTCGCAGGCGCGCGGGTTAGGATCTTCGCCGCGCGCCCCAGGAAGGGGGCGCGCCATGACGCCGTAAGCGTATTCCAGCGCTGGATTTGGATCGACACGATGAACCGGGAG
>SMVB01382450.1_pt1 | contig 16113 bp, 13 predicted proteins | sample 2456461 | NCBI WGS metagenome assembly SMVB01 (sample SAMN11095934, study PRJNA526329) | marine sediment metagenome | biome: Marine sediment; feature: Surficial sediment; material: Deep marine sediment; isolation source: Hadal surficial sediment | place: Pacific Ocean | collected 2014-05 | depth...
ACCCACTGGAATTTTTTTCGACAATTTGCCACACGGTATCCAGATGTAGACCTGAAGCGCCGGCATTTGATCACCCAAAGCGAGGGCGTTTATTGCGTTGGCAGCGTGAACTCCATTGCCGATTTAATGGTACACATCATCGAGGTCTGGTTTGGTAGCCACATAGCGAAGTCGGTAGAAAATCAGTTTTCCCCGGAAATTCGCCAGTCGTTTCGCGCCGCAGCCTATCAGGGCGATCACTCCGGCTCACACCACGATGAGACCGTACTGGAAGCCCAGCAATGGTTGCAGGACCATCTGGGCCAGAACATCAGTATCGCCGAACTTGCCAGTGATCTGAGTATAAGTACTCGCAGCCTCAACCGCCGTTTCAAGAGGGCAACTGGGCACAGTCCCCTGGCCTACCTTCAGAGCCAGCGCATCGCCACCGCCCGGGACCTGCTGCGCAAGAGTAATCTCAGCGTTAGCGAAATTGCCTGGCAGCTGGGCCTGCAGGACCTGAGCTACTTTTCCAAGTTGTTTGGTCAGCATTGTGGCATGACACCGCTGCAGTACCGCGGTGCTGTGAGGGGCAAGTTGTTTGTCCCTACGCAGCGGGGCTAACACGGGCTGTTCCTTGAGAAATACCCCGTATTGTGGCTAAATAGGTGCCCTTTTTTAGCCTCATCACCACATCACAGGGACACACATGAGCACAGAGTCAGTAGTCATCATTAACGGCGCCCGCACCCCTATGGGCGGCTTACAGGGCGCCCTGTCTGGCGCCACCGCACCGGAACTTGCCAGCACCGCTATCGCGGCGGCGGTAGAGCGCAGCGGCATTGCCGCGGCGGATGTGGACGAGGTATTCATGGGCTGTGTACTACCCGCCGGCCTGAAACAGGGCCCCGCCCGCCAGGCGGCTCTGGGTGCCGGACTTCCCAAATCTACCGGTGCCGTCACCCTGAACAAGCTGTGCGGCTCCGGCATGCAGGCCACCATCTTTGGCCATGACAGCTTACTGGCTGGCACCAATACGGTCGTGGTGACCGGGGGCATGGAGAGCATGAGCAATGCCCCCCACCTGCTTCCCGGTGCTCGCAGTGGTGTGCGCAGCGGCCACGCCACTATGTATGACCACATGTTTATCGATGGCCTGGAGGACGCCTACACCGGCAAGGCCATGGGTATTTTTGCCCAGGGCACAGCAGACGACTACGGTATTACCCGCGAGCAAATGGATGCCTTCGCAATCGAATCCCTGACCCGAGCCAAAGCGGCCATCGACGATGGCTCACTGACCGCGGAAATTGCGCCGGTGACCATCACCACGCGGCTGGGCGAGAGCGTTATCACCGACGACGAGCAGCCGCATAAGGCCAAGCTCGACAAGATTCCCAATCTGCGTCCGGCGTTTGTAAAAGACGGCACCATTACCGCCGCCAACTCCAGCTCTATATCTGACGGTGCCAGCGCCCTGGTCATGATGCTGGCCAGCGAAGCGGCAGAGCGCGGCCTGACCCCCATGGCGCGCATTGTTGCACACTCGCGCCACAGCCAGGATCCCTCGGAGTTTACCGTGGCACCCATTGGCGCAATGAACAAGCTGTTTGAAAAAACCGGCTGGACCAAGGACGATGTAGACCTGTTCGAAATTAACGAAGCCTTCGCCATGGTCACCATGCTGGCCATTAACGAATTGGGCCTGGACCACGCCAAAGTAAACATTCATGGAGGCGCTTGCGCCCAGGGCCACCCCATAGGCTCAACCGGCTCCCGCATTATTGTGAGCCTGATGTACGCACTGCAAAAGCTGGGCAAAAAACGCGGTGTTGCGGCGCTGTGTATAGGCGGCGGAGAAGCCACCGCCATTGCCATCGAATTAATCTAGAATCAGCGGAATTTATCATGGCACTGAGTAGCATTCCGGATATTCTCGACGACATTCGCGCGGGGAAGATGGTTATCCTCATGGATGATGAGGACAGGGAAAACGAGGGCGATCTCATTATTGCGGCGGAAGCTGTGACCCCGGAGACTATTACCTTTTTCTCCACCGAGGCCTGCGGCCTGATTTGCATGCCCATCACCCCCGAGCGTGCCAGGCAGATTCAACTGCCGCTGATGGTGAAAGATAATCGCGCGCAACACGAGACTAACTTCACTGTCTCCATCGATGCCGCCGAGCGCAAGGGGCCGGGTATCAGCTCGGTGCAGCGCGCCCACACAGTACAGCAGGCCGTTGCCGCTAATGCCACTCCCGCCGACATCAACCAACCCGGGCATATCTTTCCGCTGGTATCCAAGCCCGGTGGCGTGTTGCGCCGCGCGGGCCACACCGAGGCGGGGGTAGACCTGGCCCGCATGGCAGGTTTCGAGCCCGCTTCATTAATTGTTGAAATTATGAATGAAGACGGCACCATGGCCAGGCGCCCCGAGTTGGAAGCCTTCGCCGAAAAGCACCAATTGAAAATGGGTACCATTGCCGACCTTATCGAATACCGCTCACTGCACGAGCAGTCGGTTGATCTGCGCGACAGTAAATCGATTGATACCGACTTTGGTAAATTCCAGTTGCACACCTTCCTCGACCTGGTGGATAACACCATTCATTACGCACTGACCAAAGGCGACATCAGCGAGACCGAAGAAACGTCAGTTCGCGTACAAACTGTCAGCACATTGCGCGACGTGTTGGGCACCCATATTGAAACGGACAAGCCGGGCTGGTCCCTGCGCCGGGCCATGGAACATATCGCAAATGAGAAGTCCGGGGTTATCGTCTTGATAGGCCAGGAACTCAGCCCCGAACAAAGCCTGGCCGAAGTCGTACAGTTTCCCAATACGCCCAGTGTCACCGGCCCAGTGGAAACCATCGGCGTGCAAAACTACCGCGTGATCGGCACCGGCGCACAAATACTCAAACGTTTGGGTGTGGGGAAAATGCGCATGATGTCAGCGCCGATACGCTTTAATGCCCTGTCGGGCTTTAACCTTGAAGTGACCGATTTCATCCAGCCCTGAGGCTGGATGAGTCTTTCGGCTTTTAGCTGCTGCTTATTCCTGGACTGTCTCGCGGCGGATTTCCTGGGCGTCGATATCCGCCTGGCAGAAGGGCATATCGATCCAACCACCCTGGGAATAGAGCTTGGTGGCATCGGCGTAATGGGGTGAAGCCGGGTCGGTCGACTGGGAATAGGTCAGGATCGCGTTGGCGTCGGGACAGTCGGTCTCGTCCCAGCTGACCGCATGGATATAGCTGTTGCCGGAGCGGGGGTTGGAATAGCCCTCGCCCTCGATCAGGCTGGAGGAAATCACGCTAAATAACATTCCGCCTGAACCACCTGGTAGCGGAATGCGCTCACCATTTTTCTCGACAAACTGGACCTCACCCCAAGGCAAATCCAATGCTATGCCGTTATCCGCAAGCAACTGCACGGAATCGGCGAGCGCCTGCAGGATTGATTCAAGCACATCAGCATCGGCGACATTCAAGGTATTGGGGGTATAAACAGGGTCGGCGGGATCGAATGGAACGGCCCACAGATTATTCAACCCGCGCGCAATTCTCCAGAATTCGGTAAAGACGTGTCCGCCCACACTGTCGATAGTGTGCCGTGTGTCCCACTCGCCCAGGATAGTACAAGCCTGCGCCACTGATTCGGGACTGGCACTGTACACCGACCAATCCTCTACGGCGTTACAAGCAGCCACCACATCGTCATTTACCAACTCTGCCGCATGGTTGCGGGCTGAGTTGAGAATGTCGCGTACGTGTTGGTTGGTGAAGCCCTCTCCTTCCAGGCCATCAGTGCCCGCCAGGCGCTCTTCTGCCTGCACAAAGGCGAGCCGCGTACGAATCGATTGTTCGTACTCCTCTTTACCTATGGCCTGGGAATAACCTGTAATCAAGTGACGCGGGTTGGGCAGCCAATAACTGTCGTTGGCATTAGCGCCATAGTCCAGAGTGCGAAACGTGGGCAGCTTGTCAATGCCCAGGATATTGGGTGGCGCACCTTCGTCATTGCCCAGGTCGCAGGCGCTATCGGACCCATCCAGCGCCACTATCCCCAGTGTGAGGAGTACTGGTGCAAGCGCGCCACGCACACAGGTATCTATCTTGTTCTGGGTGGCATGTGGCACCACGGATACGTCCCCATAGAACCCCTCGCCGTGTCGGTCGGCGGCAATCGTGTTGACCCAGGGAATACCGATGTCGTCTAGCGCGACCACAAAGTCATCCATATTGCTGGCCTGGGCGAACTGGATCCACTGATCCATTGCCCTGAAGTTTTCCTGGTTCGCATCATTGAAAGCGAAGACTGTGCCGGTGAACATGGGCCAACCGCCGAGAAACGACGACAGACCGCCAAGATCTGCTATGGGGCCAAACTGGCTCATATAAAAGGTATGCTCTACAGTTTCGCCGTTACCATCTATGGCAGACACCGTGATCGGATCCAACGCCACACTCTCTCCGTCATAGATATACTCCAACGGGTTGGACGGATTGAGTGCCAGCTCGTGCAGAGAGAAGCGGCGCGCGGTAGATACCGTATGACTCCAGGCTGTATTTTTTGAAAAGCCAATCATGGGTAGGGGTATGCCAAACAGACCCGCTCCCATCACATCATACTCGCCGGGGATAGTATAATGGGTCATGAAAAAACGGCGAGAACCCTGCCAGGGAAAGTGAGGGTTACCGTAGAGTACACCGCTGTTAATGCCGGAGGCGTCGCGCCCAATGCCGTAGGCATTACTGCCCATTACTTCCGCGGTTGGCAGCCCCAGGCGCTGCATGAATTGCTCAGTCGTCAAGGCTGCGAGCTGAGCTATGGCCCGGGTAATCTCCGCATCAGATACAACAGCACCCACGGTCAGCTCTGCCTGAGGCGGCTCCGCTGCCACCAGTTCATTTGCGAACGCCGAGGCACTACCCAGCATTATCAGCTTGTGGCCAAAGCGTAGAAAATCATCTTCATTGATCTCACTCACCCAGGCGGCACCCCGACATCCCTCGTCTCCCTCGGCGAGATTATCAACGCCGGTATCCGCCAGGTAGCGATTCATACCGGCGGCGTAGCCACTCAACAGTTCCTTCACGCGATCCGACAGTCCCGACTTGATGCGTTCAATCGCCTCGTCGGAGTTATACAACTTCATGGTGAAGTCCAGCGCCAGGTCACCATCTTCACCGAGTAATTCGGCGGAACGCCCTCTGCCGTAAATGACCTCCTTCATAATCACGCAGAAATTCTGCTGTGCGAAGGCATTACCGGCACCGTATCCGAGGCTGCCCCAGTCATTGGCGGTGATATGGGGAATACCATATTCCGTCCAGACAATTTCGGCATCGTAGGTGAGTTCCGGCTCAACAGGCGGTTCGATGGGAGGCTCTACCGGCGGTGGAAAATCAATCCCCCCATCCGAGGAGTCGCTACAGCCGACGATAAAAGTAAAAAGCACTGCGGCAATAGATAGCTGCCACTTGGATGATAGGGTAAGGGCCATGTGAACGTCCTCTAGTTATATTTAGTCGACAAAATTGTAAACTATAATCCCGCGGAAAAAATGGCATATGTCATTTTTTATAGGGTTATTTGTGGCCAAGCGCTATAACTACCCTCCAGGCGGCCGATTCAGAGGTCTTTAAATTTCGCAGGACGCTTCTCAATAAAAGCAGTAATGGCCTCGATATTTTCCGGCGATCCCGCCTGCCGTGCCATGGCGGCTTTTTCTAGTTCGAAGGCGGCATCGACGGGTGCCTTGTGATGCAGTTTCAGACAGGACTTGATCTCACGCAGGGAATTTACCGGCCACTGGGCTATCTCCTCGGCCTTGGCCAGCGCATGCTCAAAAAGGGCGCTATCGGGCAGTACGGCGGCGGCGATGCCACAGCTGAGGGCCTTGTCGGCATCTATCCACTGCGCGGTATAAAACAATTCCGCCGCGCGCTGGGCCCCGATATTTGCCTGCAGCATATAACTGCTGGCCCACTCCGGTACCAGGCCCAGGTTGGCGAAGGGCAGGCGCATACGCAGCCCCTCCCCCACGTAAACGATATCAGCGTGAAACAACATGGTGGCGCCGCCACCGATGGAAATACCCTTTACCGCGGCCACAATGGGTTTTCCAAAAGCCGCTATTGCCCGGGCGGAAGATTCGAAGGGGTGCTCCTCCTCCACAGGTGTTTCACCAAAACTTGACAGATCCACACCGGCGCAAAAATCATCCCCGGCACCTGTTAACAAGAGACAGACGACGGAATCATCCGCATCTGCCGCAAGAAATGTTTCCCGCAATGCGACCCACATCTCGTTGTTGATGGCATTTTTCTTGGCGGGTCGATTTAAGGTAACGACCAATACACCCTCGCGATTCTCAGTAAGAATTGTGTCTGGCATGGGGGAGTTCCCGCTAATAAGTTTAGGAATGAAAGGTCACTACGTCGGTCAGGGCAGCCCGGTCTGTTTTACAGTTGTTAATGGCAGCTTCCGGGTCGGGGTAACCAAAGGAAATACCAAAGACCAGTTTATCGCAAGCCTCTATCGACAACTCCTCGCGCACCAGGTCGGCCAGGAAACTCACTGAAGTCTGGGGGCAGCTGCCCAGGCCGTGGGCGGTCATGCCCAACATCAGGGTTTGTGCATACATACCCAGGTCGGCGGCCTCACGCAGGCCAAAGTCCTGGGGCATAAACAGGAAAGCGGCATGGGGTGCACCGAAAAACGTAAAATTGCGCATAAACGTTTCCTGCCTAAGCGCCTTTTCTGCCCGGGTGATACCCACAGAATCGTACAGGGCCTGGGCAGAACCGTACTGCCTCTCCTTATAAACACCGTCGTAGGAGCCGTCGTAGGGAAAATCCAAACTCAGCTCTCCCGCCATAAAAGCCGCGGGCATTTTCTGGCGCAGAGATTCCAGTTTTGCACCGCAGACCACATGCACCAGCCAGGGTTGAGTATTGCAATTGCTGGGCGAATGCCCGGCGCTGGAAAAAATTGCCTCCAGGGTTTTCCGCTCTACCGGTTGCGGCAAAAACGCGCGCAGCGATCGCCGGCGGCTGACAATGTCGGCTAAGGTTTGACTATCCGAATGCATAGGTTTGTTCTTCGCTTGATAAGGGAGCGTCATTATCACCTATTTCCCGGTAAAAACCGCAGGGCGTTTCTCCTTGAAGGCTCTCATGCCCTCTTTGGCATCGGCGGAGGCAAATACGGGGCCAGCCAGGACATCGGAGGCTGCCATTGCATCGTCTTCGGACATACACTCCTGCTGCTCACGCAGGGACCGAACCACCGCCTGTACCGCCAGGGGCGCATTGGCGCAAATTTTGGCTGCGAACTCCCTGGCGACAGCCAGCGCACTGCCGCTGGCAACCACCCGGTTGACCAGCCCGAACTGCAGCGCCTGCTGTGCCGTTATGTGCTCGCCGCACAACAACATTTCCGCCGCCAGTGCATAGGGTATCTGGCGGCGCAGGCGAACCGTGGAACCGGCCATGGGGTACAGACCCCGGGCCACCTCGGTAACGCCAAAAACAGCATCTTCGGCGGCGATACGAATATCCGTGCCCTGCAGTATTTCAGTGCCGCCCGCCAGGGCATAGCCCTCTACCGCGAGAATCAGAGGCTTGTTGGGACGGTTGTCGCGCAGCAGGGCCTGCCAGTGAATATTGGGCACCTCCGCCATCAGGGCCATGAACTCCTCGTTGGCACCGTGGTCGCCATCGGCCCCCGCTTTTAAATCCATTCCAGCACAGAAGGTGCCGCCATTGGCGGTGAGAATGGCACAGCGCAGGTCGTCATCTTCATCCAGCAAACGCCAGGCCTTGTACATACCCAGTAACATCTGCGGGCTCAAGGCGTTCTTTACCTCCGGGCGATTGAGGGTTACCACAAGCACGTTGCCGTCCTGCTCAATAATGCAATCGCCGGTACTGATGTTCAGTTCGCTCATAATTTACCTCTGTGAAGAACCGGGGTTGGGGCTTAGTGTGATCGCCTCAGGCGACCTTGAAGTTTCCGGCCAGGGCAATCTCCAGGGCCGCCTGGTAAGCGGGTTTACCGCTGGGCGCCCGGGGCACCTCTTCCACCACATGCAGTTCCCTGGGAATTTTATAGCTGGCGATATGCTTGCGCGCCTCGTCCTGCACCGATTCAAGACTCAGCGCAACATCGCCCCGGGTGGACACTACCGCAGTCACCTTGCTGCCAAAGCGTTCATCGGTCGTGGCAACCACCAGCGCGTCATAAATGTCCGGGTGAGACTTCAGCGCCTGCTCAACTTCCTCGGGAAAAATTTTCTCACCGCCGGAGTTAATGCAGTTCGAGCCACGGCCAAACACGGTGATACTGTCATCGTCTTCCAACAGCGCCTCATCACCCACCAGCAACCAGGTTTCACCGTCTACCTCTATGAAGGTTTTCGCTGTTTTGACCGGGTCGTTGTAATAGCCGGTAGGAATATAACCACTGCGGGCAAAGATGCCGGTCTCCCCCGGGGCCACATGTCGATGAGGCTCTCCCTCACCATCGGTGATCACGGACATAAAGTCACTCTTGCTGACATTACCCAGGCCCTTGCCCTTCTTGCCACCGCCGTCCATGCCCATATTGCCGCTCTCAGAGGAGCCAAAGGAATTCAGGATAAAAGCACCGGGAAAGTGCGCTTTGAATGCATCCTGCTTGCTCTGGGAAAACACGGCCCCGCCGGAACCTATGCTGAACACACTGGCCAAATCCCAGCGCCCGGGGTGTTTGTCCAGGGCATCCAGCAGGGGTACCGCCATGGCGTCCCCCACGATAGAGAGCGAGTTCACTTTTTCCTGCTCGATAATATCCCACACGGCCTCGCCCACCAGCGTGCGCTGGGGGTTCAGGATAACTGAGTTGCCCGCCAACAATTGAATACAGGCATACCACCAACAGGCCCCGTGCATAAGCGGTGCCAGTGGCATACCGATGATGGGAAAATCACCTATGCGCGATACGATTTGCTCCGGCGCGGTAATCGCCCCATCGGGGTGAAACCAGCCACCGCCGCCCAAGGCCGCAAAGAACAGACTTTTGTGGGGCCACATCACGCCCTTGGGCATGCCCGTGGTACCCCCGGTGTAGAGGATAAACAGGTCGTCGTCGGAGCGCGGCTTGAAATCACGCTGCTCGCTCTGGCCCGCCAGGGCCTGTTCGTATTCAACGGCGGCGAGTGTGGCGGGGGCAAAGTCACTGCCATCTTCCACATAGACCAGTGCTTTTAGCCGGGGCAGCGCTGCAGAAATATGCTCAATGTGCGGAATAAACTCCCGATTGTGTATGCAGGCGACCATATCGGAGTTGGTAAAAATATAGCTCAGCTCCTCCTCGACGTAGCGGTAATTGACGTTGATGGGCACGGCGCGCAATTTAAAACAGGCCAACATGCCCTCCAGGTATTCATTGCAGTTGTACATGTAGAGCCCAACGTGGTCTCCCGCCCCTACGCCGCGACTGGTGAGATAGTGGGCAAGTTGATTTGCCCGCTGTTCCAGCTGGGCGAAGCTGGCCCGCTGCTCGCCACAGACAATGGCATCCCGCGTGGGTACTTTGTCGGCCACCAGTTCGTACATGTCGGCAATATTAAAATGCTTGTTCATCGTTTCATCCCTCTAAAACTCCATTGCCTAGGGCTTGTCTGCCCCGACTACCCACATGGCAAAAAATTGTGCACCACCGCCGTAGGCATGGCCCAGTGACAGCCTGGCGCCCTCCACCTGGTGCGCGCCCGCATCGCCGCGCACCTGCCTGGCAGCCTCGGCAAAGCGAATCATGCCGGAGGCACCTATGGGGTTGGACGACAACACACCGCCGGAGCAGTTCCAGGGAATGTCGCCCCCTTCAATGGCGGAGGTGGCACCGGACATAGTCAATTTCCACCCCTCGCCGGGCTCCGCAAAACCCAGGTTTTCCAGCCACATGGGCTCGTACCAGCTAAACGGTACGTACACCTCCGCACAATCGAAATCCTTGCGCGGGTTGCTTACCCCGGCCTGTTTGTAGACGTCGGCCGCACAGTCACGACCGGCCTGGGGGCTAACCTCCTCCCGGCCTGCGTATATGGTAGGTTCCGAACGCATGGCACAGCCGCGAATCCAGGCGGGGGGTTTGGGCGAGTGACCGGCCAGATCCTCAGACACTATCACCATGGCACAGGCACCGTCCGAGGATGGGCAGGCCTCCAGAAAGCGTATGGGGTCCCACAACATCATGGACTCCTCCACCTCCTTCATGGTGATATCGGGCAGCTGCAAATGGGCCAGCGGGTTGCGCGCGCCCTGCAGCCGGTCTTTGACTGCCACCTTGATGCCCGCATCATAGGGGGCATTCGAGCGGCGCATGTATTCACGGATAATCGGAGCAAAGTAGCCCCCCGCACCCGCGTTCAAGTGCACAGAGAAAGGCTGAGGTGAAGACAGCGCCCACATCGCATTGGATTCCGATTGCTTTTCATAGGTGACCGTGAGGATGCGCTTGAAGGCGCCGCTTTGAACGTGGGAGGCCGCCACCAGAGCGGTAGACCCACCCACCGAGCCCGCCGTGTGCACGCGAAACATGGGCTTGCCGTTACAGCCCAGGGCGTCCGTCAGATAGCACTCGGGCATCACCACACCCTCGAACATATCGGGTGCCTTGCCGATGACCACCGCGTCGATATCATCGAAGCTGAGGTCCGCGTCCTGCAGGGCGTTAATCGCCGCCTCGCGCACCAGGCCCGCAATGGAGACGTCGCCCCGCTTGGTTTGGTACTTGGTTTGGCCAATGCCGACAACTGCGGCCAGTACTGCTGAATTACCCACCATTACGCCACCCCCTCTAATACCGCCACGAGATTGTGTTGCAGACAAGGGCCGCTGGTTGCGTGGGCTATACCCCGCCGCGCGTCGCCACTGACAATACGGTTGAACACTTCCCCGATACGGGACAGCCCCGAGGCCATCATCAGATTGCCGGCCAGCACCCCACCACTGGGATTGATATCGGTGGTCTCTCCCAGTGCCAGTGCCCGGGTCAAGATGATTTCCTGGTGTGAAAACGGCGCATACAGCTCCGCCACGTCTATGTCCCCCCGAAACGCGCCGGCCGCCTCGGCCGCCTGTCGGGTAGACACCGAATCGGTGAGGTCTCTCATGCCCATATTGTGAGTCTCTATTCTGTGATCGATACCGCTGATTAAAGCGTAGGGCACACCCCATTCCTTGGCCTTTTCCTCGGTGCAAATAATCATCGCGCTGGCTCCATCGGAGACCGGGCAGCAATCAGATTTGCGCAGCGGTGAGACAAAAGTCTCCTGCGCCAGCAGTTCTTCTACACTCACCTTTCCGGCCAGTTGCGCCCGGGGATTGCCCAGGGCGTTGCCGCGCGACCTGGCCACCACGGCCGCCATATCGCGCTCGGTAATTTTGCCTGCGTCCAGCATCAGCCTGGCCTGCATGGCTGCCAGTGAGATCGTGTCCACCCACAGCGGCGCCAGGTAATAGGGGTCTAACTGCTGGGACAATACAATGGGCAATTCCCCGGTGGAGGATTTGCCAAAACCGTAGATCAGCGCCGACTCGGCCTGCCCCATACGAATTTTCATTATGGATTCAACCACTGCCCAGGCCGCGTCCATCTCCACGTGGGATTCCTTGATGGGGGGCACAGCGCCCAGCGCATCCACCCCGGAGACAAAGGCAAAGGCGGCACCCTGCAGGTAGTCGCAACTGCCAGAGCAAACGAAGTCCACGTCCTGTACATTACGTAAACCCACCTGCGCAAACACGGCGCGCAGTTGCGGCATAATGAGTTCTACCTCGTTAATGGCACCTGCCTGAGAGACACAGTCTGATTGACTATAGGCTACTATTGCAATTTTTTGCATGACTATTCCCCCGGTCCATTCACGGGGAGTTTCCCGATATCTGTTAACGGCACATCGGGCTCATTCAGGGGTTTGAAATAGCGGATATTGTCCATCGCGTAATCCCAATCCTGCTGCGGCTTCCACACCGCCTCCACCCGCTGTCCCATATGAACATCCTCATTGACACATTCGGACATCAGGTGAATAAAAGAAATATTGGCACCGTCAGCCACCAGATTGGCGATGATGTAGGGAGGCTTTATCGGGTTCCCGGGAATGGGAATGGCAACAATAGTAAAAGACTGTACGGTTGCCTTACCGGTGAGCACTACCTCCTCCTCGGTTGCCACGCCGCAGGCGGCGCAGGACCCTCTGGGTGGGCAGTAAACACTGTTGCAGCTGGGACAGCGCTGACCGGTTAGCACACCCTTTTTGATTTGCGACAGAAACCGTGCCGGAGCATTGCCAGCGATAAAGTTATACTGCAGGTAGACCGGTACTTTGATGTCAGTAATCATCTCTCGCTCTTCACTCATAGTAATTCAAACCAGCGAATATCCGTCACCATGCCAACGGTTTCATCGGCCCACACGGCTCTCACCCGCGCGCCGGTGGCCACCGCACTCTCTTCACTGGCGGCAACGCAGTGCACCATGGGAATGTCGGCACCATCGAGCCTTATCATCGCCCAGGCGAAGGGCGTATCCATGGGGTGTGCCCTGCGGGGTTGCTTCACCCAACACCAACTGACAATCTCCCCCTGGTCAGCCACTTCAACAAATTCCGACAGGGCCTCTGCCGTGTCGGGGTCGTATTCCATGGGTGGCACAATCACCCGGCCATCACTGGCCTTGATGCCGGTGATGGTGCGATCTCTCAAATCGGTTAAAAATCGACCAACCACGGGCCCGGTTGAACGGGTGTAGGTAAATCCAAGCTCAAACGCCTGGCTTAAAACTTCGCTTTGCGGCACGCGGCGACCTCCAATGCAGGGGTGAAGGCAACAGTATCCACCACGGGGGCAGTAGTCTCAATGTCGCAAAGCAGTCATCGAGAATGACATATCCGTTCAAGCGGATTGCTTGTTCACGACTCTCTCTGTTAACGTCTGGCCACGATAAATACGCGGAAGACTAAAATGGCCTACAGGGAGGCGAGTTCCGTTGAAATTTTCCGCCACGTTTAGATTTAACAGGCAGCGCTCAAGCCTGGCCTTGTCACTTACCCTCACCCTGCTCTGTGCACAGATTTGGGCAGCGCCCCAGGCCACTCAAGCGGGCACCGCCGCCGTTGCCATGCCAGACCGCTTCGCCGCCCAGGCCGCGGCAAAAATACTGCGCGGGGGTGGCAATGCGGTAGACGCCGCCATTACCGCTGCTTTTGTGCTGGCAGTGACACTCCCCGAGGCGGGTAATATAGGCGGTGGCGGCTTTATGCTCAGCCACGTGAACGGCGAAGACGCCTTCCTGGATTTCAGGGAGCGGGCACCGAGCCAGGCGCACAGGGACATGTACCTGGACGAGGGCGGAAACTTTATTCAGCAAGACTCTCTGTTGGGTGGGAAGGCCTCTGGCGTGCCCGGTACCGTGCGCGGCATGCACCTCGCCCACCAGCGCTACGGCACGCTGCCCTGGGCCTCGCTGTTACACCCGGCCATCGCCCTGGCGCGGGATGGTTTTGTTGTACCACCCGAATTGGCACGCTATGCCGCTGAAAAAGTTATCGAAACCTCGGGGAAAACCAATTTTGCCAACTATTTTTCCGCCCTGCGTGCCGACAAAGTATTTAAGCAGGCAGAGCTGGCGGCAACCCTGCAGCGCATTGCAAAGAACCCGGACGACTTCTACAGCGGCGTGACGGCGCAGCAAATTGTCGCCCAGATGAAGCGCAGTGGTGGTTTAATCACCCTGGAAGATTTACACGCCTATACCGCCGTGTGGCGCAGGCCCCTGCGACAGCGCTGGCGTGACTACACTGTGGTTACCGCCCCGCCCCCCAGTTCGGGAGGCATCGCGCTCACCCAGTTACTGCACATGCGGGATTACGCCGACACAGCGTTTCGCGATGTGTGGCACAACTCGCCGCAGTACATCCACCTGTTGGCTGAAATTGAAAAACGTGTGTTTGCCGACCGCGCCGAATACCTGGGCGACCCGGACTTTGTCACCATACCCGTGACGCAGCTGCTGGCTGAAGATTATCTGCGCCGCCGAGCCAGCGAAATTAATCCCGACAAAATCTCCACCGTTACCGCGGTACCGGCCGGGCTGGAATCCACGGATACCACGCATTTTTCCATACTGGACAAAGACGGTAATGCGGTGGCTATTACCTATACCCTGAACTGGGAGTTTGGCTCTGGGGTGGTGGTCGAGGGCGCGGGCTTTGTGTTGAATAATGAAATGGACGACTTCAGCGCCAAGCCCGGCGTCAAAAACAAATTTGGCGTCATTGGCAGTGCGCGCAATGCCATAGCCCCCGGCAAGCGCATGTTGTCTTCCATGACGCCCACTATTTTGCTGAAACAAGGCCGGCCTGCCCTCATCCTCGGCACCCCGGGGGGCAGTACTATTCTCACCTCTATCTACCAGGTTATTCTGAATGTGTACGACTATGGCATGCCATTACAAGCCGCCGTCGATGCGACGCGCTACCATCATCAACTTCCCGACGGTCTGTTAATACGACATGACCCGCGAGATATTCCCGAGCAGACCAGCCGGGAACTCAGGCGTATGGGCTATACCGTCCAGGCCAACAGCTGGGGTAAGCTGGGTGACATTCAAGCGATAAAAATCGACGGCAAGGTGGTGCAGGCTGTCTCGGATAGCCGGGGCCGGGGCCAGGTAATACTGATCGAATAACACGCACTTTTCGGTTTTTTAAACCACGGCCACAGAAGATAGCAACAAAGCTGTTGCCGCCAGCAAAATCGTTGATAATAGGCCGTTATCTTTACCACTGTGATTTCGGGAGTCCTGTTATGTCTGTTACAAGCGTTGGTTATCTCCGGTTCGGCATTGCCGACCCCTCCACCTGGATCGATTTTGGCACCAACATTCTCGGCCTGATGGAGGCCCCCAGAGCGGATGACGGCGGTGCCCGCTTCCTGCGCATGGACGACCACCCCTTTCGCTTTATGATCGAACCTGCCGAGAAGGAGGGGCTGGCCGCCACGGGGCTGGAATTTCGCTCACACCAAGATTGGCAGGCCACCCTGGACGCCCTGACAGCCGCCGGCTTCGAGGTAGAAGCCGGCTCCGACGCCGAGGCGGCCAGGCGCTGTGTCAGCGGCTTTGTCTCCACCATAGACCCCTCGGGCAATGTTCTGGAACTGTATTACGGTCGCAAGCTGGACTACGTGCCGCTAAATTCACCCGTGGGCATCAGTGGCTTTGTCACTGGCGATGAACTCACCGGCGACATGGGCTTTGGCCACGCGGTCATCCCCGCGCCCAACACCCAGGCAACCATCGAATACTACACAGACATCATTGGGCTGGGCATCAGCGATGATCTGTACCCCCCCATGCCCGAGGGTGCTCCCGAAACCCGCATCATTTTTTTACACGCCGACAATCCCAGGCAGCACTCCCTGGCCCTGTATAACAATCCCCACCCCGCCGGGGTGGTACACATCATGGTCGAAGTGGAAAGCATGGATGAAGTCGGTTTGGCCCTGGACAGGGCCAAGGCAGCCGATATACCTGTGATCGCCAGCCTCGGACGTCATATCAACGACAATATGTGCTCTTTTTACATGATGGCACCCGGGGGCATCGCGGTGGAATATGGCTATGATGGCCTGCTGGTAGACTGGGACAACTACACCCATACGGTGAGCACTACCGGCGATCTGTGGGGGCACGAGTACAATTTCTAAGACGGCCACATCAAGAAAACTGGCACTGTGGCTGGCCATTATCGGCCTGCTTATAGCGAGTATTTATTGGCTGCAGCAGCGCGCTACCCACGTGTACAGCGACGATGCCCGCATCGCCTCGGACATGATAGAGGTGAGCGCCAAGCTGGCGGGACAGGTTATCAACTTCCCCGTGCGCGAGGGCAACACCCTGGCGGCTGGTGACTTGATCGCCCAAATTGACGACCGAGAGGCAAGACTGGTTCTGCGGGAATTGAAGGCCGAACTCATGGGCAGACAGGCTCTGTATAAAAAAGTAGAAGCCCAGGTCAAGCGGGTAGACCGGCAGACCCGCGGGCAGTTACAGGCGGTATTATCGCAGTTGCAACGGG
>SMVB01190923.1_pt1 | contig 16111 bp, 12 predicted proteins | sample 2456461 | NCBI WGS metagenome assembly SMVB01 (sample SAMN11095934, study PRJNA526329) | marine sediment metagenome | biome: Marine sediment; feature: Surficial sediment; material: Deep marine sediment; isolation source: Hadal surficial sediment | place: Pacific Ocean | collected 2014-05 | depth...
GCCTGTGGCCGGGCGTGGCGAACGACAGCGAGTGGCAATCGCCTGGGCCCTGTTGGGCGGACCTCGCTTACTGCTTGCTGATGAGCCGACCGGTAACCTCGATCAAAGGACAGGGGACGAGATCATGGCGATCCTTGAGTCGTTAAATCGTGAAGGGGTCACCATCATACTGGTGACCCACGATCTTGAAAAAGCCCGTCGTGCACAGAAAATTCATGAAATGCAGGACGGGCTGATCGAATTAGTACATGTTCGCGGCCGCTGACCAAATTTCGTAGACTACCCGCATGCTATTGAATCAGGAAGAATCGGCCCCCTGCTGCCAACTGGATCCGGATACCGCGATCCGTACAATTGAACCAAGCGGGCTTGAGTGTGACACTCGATTACCGGCAGGGGTGAGGAATTAACATGACGGCTGAAATTGTCGACGCATTTCCACACGCGGTAAGTGAAATTGAATTTGAGCGCATTCCACTCAGCGATGGAGTCCATTTATCGTGCCGCTACTGGCTCCCGCAAGATGCCACCGGGAATCCTGTCCCGGCCATTCTTGAGTACATTCCCTACTGTACCCGCGACGGGACGGCAGCCCGGGATGAAGCCATTCACCCCTATTTCGCCGGACACGGCTATGCCGCGGTGCGCGTCGACATACGTGGCAGCGGCGAGTCAGAAGGCGTACTTCTGGATGAATACCTGGAGCTTGAACAGGACGATGCGCTGGAGGTAATCGCCTGGATCGCAGAACAACCATGGTGTAACGGCAAGGTGGGGATGATGGGGAAATCGTGGGGTGGTTTTAACGCACTGCAGGTGGCCGCCCGCCGACCACCTGCCCTCAAATGCATCATTACCGTTTTCTCCACCGATGACCGCTACAGGGATGATGTGCACTACATCGGTGGATGCATGACGACACAAAACCCGGAATGGGCGTTCGTGATGTTCCCCGCCATGGCCCGTCCACCTGACCCGGCTTTGGTTGGCGATGGCTGGCGCGACATGTGGCAGGACCGCCTGGACGCCATGGAGCCCTGGATCATTCCCTGGGTTGAACATCAGCGCCGGGATGCATACTGGAAGCACGGGTCCGTCTGTGAAGATTTTTCAGCAATTGAAATTCCCGTCTATGCCATAGGTGGGTGGGCGGATCCGTACTCCAATTCAGTTCCGCGATTATTGGCGGGGCTGGATTCACCCTGTAAAGGGTTGATTGGCCCGTGGGGCCACCAGTACATGCACCAGGCCCTGCCCGGCCCCCAAATGGGCTTCATGGATGAAGCACTACGCTGGTGGGACCATTGGCTCAAAGGCAGGGATACGGGTTTGATGGACGAACCCCCTTACCGTGTATGGGTACAGGATAGTGTTCAACCGTCTGCCTGCCATCAGGAACGACCCGGGTACTGGGCAAATGAACCCGGGTGGCCAGCATCAAGCATCCAAACAGTGACCCTGCATCTGAACGATGGAACCCTGGATCAGGCGGCAGGAACTGAAGGGATTGTTTCAATCTGCTCTGCGCAGACAACCGGTCAGTGCACTCCCTTCCTGGGCAGTAACGGTGCGGGCGGTCCCGAGGACCCGGTTGATCAGCGTTTCGATGACGCCAGGTCTGCCTGTTTTGATGGGTCGGTGCTCGAAGAGGAACTCACCATACTGGGTGCTCCGTTCGTCAACCTTGATGTGATATCCGACCAGGAAAATGCATTTGTCTGTGTGCGGTTGAATGAGATTCGACCCACTGGCGAATCACTGCAAATCAGCTACGGTATCCTTAATCTTACTCACCGGGACAGCCATGAATTTCCCGCAGCGCTGGTACCGGGAAAACGCTATACCGTTCGTGTTCAATTGAATGATATCGCCCACACTTTTGCGCCCGGCAGCCGGATTCGCATCGCCATTTCGACGGCTTTCTGGCCCATCGTATGGCCGTCACCCCGCCCGGCGACGCTTTGCTTGATTACGGGTGTCAGCATGCTTGGCCTGCCTGGCAGGGAACCGAATGCTGCGGATGCGGAGGCCCGGCCACTGGCGCCGCCGCGCCAATCCAGCGTTCACCCCACATCCATCGTGGTGGATTCCGAGCCCGGGTTCACAGGCTTCAAAGTTGATCTGAATACGGGTATCCAGTCATTCATCTACCAAACGGATTCCGGAACCAGGCGGTTTGACCGCCATGGTTGGACCACCCGTGTGAAGAATGACTACCAGTATCACATTCACCCGGACGATCCCACATCCGCTTGTGTCGACCTGGCCGCAACGGAGACCTATGGCCGGGAAGGACAGTTGGATGCCCGGATCGAGGCTCGCCAGAAAATGACCTGTGATGAAACGCATTTCCTTATCGAAGCCAGCATTGATGTGTTCGACGGTGAACAGGCGATGTATTCCCGGCAGTGGACCAGGCGCATCGCCCGCGATGGCATCTAGGATTTATAATACAGGCTGAACAACCATGAACATGAAGAAATACAAAATATTTTTGGGTTTATCGGGGATTCTGATCGCTTCCTGCGTGTCGGCTGCTGACCGGCAGAAGGTGGGGAGTGCCGATTTGATTCTAAGCGGAGCAAAAATTTTTACTTCAAACAAACATCAACCCTGGGCGGAAGCGGTTGCTGTCAAGAATGGCCATTTTATTTTCGTGGGCGATTCTGCCGGCGTCTCAAAGTATCGATCGAAAGACACACTATTCATCGACCTGAATGGGCGGCTGGTGCTTCCGGGCCTGATAGATGCCCACGCTCACCCGGGTTACATAGAGGTTGAACAGTACGGCGAGATTTCAGAAACCGACGAAGAAAAAATGTTGGCCGCCGTTGGAAAATACGCAGAACAGCATCCCGATGAGGAATGGCTGCGCCTCTGTTGTTGGCCGGTTGACCTGTATGTACACGGAAGCCAGGGGCCAGACAAACGCAAGCTGGATGCCGTTGTCCCGGACCGCCCGGTTTGGTTCGTCAGCGAATGGTGGCATAGCGGCTGGTTGAACTCGAAAGCACTGGAGGTGCTGGGGGTTGATGAAAACACTACTGATCCAAAACCCGGTGTAGCCACTTATGCGCGTGATGAAAATGGAGAAGCTACCGGATGGGTAAGAGAAGGTGCTGCCTGGCAGCATTTTGCAAAGCAATTTCCCATCGAAGAAGGCGCACACAAAATTTTACATGAAGAAAACATGCTGGCGGCCTTGCAACTGATGAGTGAGGCCGGCATTACCACGCTGTATGACGCGGGCAATTTCGGCTTTGAGGATGTGGTTTACAGTTTCATGGCCGGGCTGGAAAAAGAAGGAAAGTTGCCGCTTCGCTACGAAGCCACTTATCAGATATTCACGCCTGAAAGGGCCGCGCTGGCCATCCCGGAGATGAAGCGATATAGAAAGGAATACGGCGGCGAGCGCCTGCAATTCAATACCGTCAAGCTGTTCATGGATGGCATTCACCCAAACCATTCGGCCGCTTTGCTGAAACCCTATACGGGTGATTCGAAGTATATTGCGGACACCATTTTGAGCGTCGAGGAACTTCGTGACTTTTTACTGGAACTCAACAGCGAGCAGTTTGACCTGCATGTCCACACCCGTGGTGATCTGGCCGTCCAGCGGGTGTTGGACGCTGTTGAAGCTGCCAGAGCAATCGCCAAAAATGATTTTTATCCCAGGGTCACGATCGCCCACTTGGGGATCATCGATCCCGCCGACCTTCACCGCATCAGGAAGCTGGGCATTATCTGCAACTATACGGAATGGTGGTTTGCGGCACGACAGTCTGATCCCCTGAGAGCCTCACTTGGAGCCGATCGTTACGACAATATGTACCAGGCCAGGACGTTGATGGAAATGGGTCTGATGGTTACGTTCTCGAGCGATGAATGGTGGGGAGCGGAGCGCCTGCCCGCTTATTTGAGCCCCTGGTTCGGCATGCAGGTCGGACATACCCGGCAGTTCCCAAAAGAGTGGCGCGAAGCTGGCGATGAAGAAATCAGGTCTCCTGCCGATCAGCAATTGAGTATCGAACAGCTGATCGCAGGCTATACACTAAACGCTGCATATCAACTGCGCATGGAAAGCCAGATTGGTTCGATTGAGACAGGGAAAATGGCCGACCTCGTAGTACTCGATCAAAACCTTTTTGACCTGGACAGCAATGAGATTTGGAAGGTCAAGCCCGCCGCGGTCTTGATGGAAGGTGAAATCGTTCAAGGTGCATTGCCTGAGTGAATTAAAAACAGGTATTTCAGACAATGGCGTGAAAACAATTCCATGTCTGATCGCCGCCATCGCTTTGGCGTCCGGGAAAACTTTCACGACAGTCCGCCTGTACCCGTGGACAGCGGGTGTGGAACTCGCATCCCGTGGGGCGCTGCAGCAGACTCGGCACTTCGCCTGTCAGATTGACCCGTTGGGGTGTCGCATCCGGGTCGGGGCTCGGGTTGGCAGCCAGCAGAGCGGCGGTGTAGGGATGCCTTGGATGGCTGAAAATCAATTCGGATAAGCCCTGTTCGAGGAACCTGCCCAGGTACATGATGGACATCTGCCTGGCCACGTGGCGCACGATATTCAGGTTATGGGTGATGAGCATGATGCCCAGGCCCATTTCCTGCTGCAGATCCGCCAGCAGATTGAGAACTTCACCCTGAACGGATACGTCCAGCCCCGCGGTCGGTTCATCGGCAATCAGCAGGTCGGGTTTCAGCGCCAGCGCACGGGCCACGCCGACACGCCGTGCCTGCCCGCCGCTGAGTTGGTGCGGATAACGATCCGCAAAATCGGCGCCCAGACCCACCATCGACAACAGGTCCAGGGCCGAGCGATCCGGATCGTCAGACAGGCCTTTGTGAATCCGGAATGGCTCCGCCAGCAGCTTGCGCACGGTCATTCTTGGGCTTAAGGAACCCACTGGATCCTGGAACATCAGTGCGATACGTCTTCGATCGGGACGCAGGCAACCGTCTTTGCCTGTGGCCAGTATTTTGCCGTCAAAATAGACCTCTCCACCCGACAGGGGTACCAGCCCACACAAGGCCATGGCCAGCGTGGTTTTACCCGATCCGCTTTCGCCGACCACGGCCAGTGTCTCGCCACGCTTTATGTTCAGCGAAACTCCATGCACGACATCCACGTATGCACGCCGGTTCCGCTTGAGTATCGAGGCCATGCCACCGTCCAGCGGGTAGCGCACGCGCAAATCCCTGACCAGCAGCAGATCGCTCACAGCCCGGCCACGTGACAGGCGACGCGATGCCTGTCTCCTTTCAACTCCGGGCGCTCAATTGCGCAAGTTTCAATGCAGCGATCGCAGCGTGGTCTGAATACACAACCGCCGGGTAGCTCGAGGAGGTCGGGCAGGCTGCCGTCGATCACCGGCAACTTCCGTGTGGCCTGTTTGATGCGGGCCGGGTCGCAATCCAGCAGTTTTCGCGTATACGGATGCTGCGGTTTGAGAAACACATCCCGTGTTGTACCGCTTTCAACCACCTCGCCAGCGTACATGACGACCACCTCGTCACATAACTCCGCGATCACGCCCAGGTGGTGCGAGATAAACAAAATGGCGCAGCCGAAATCCCGTTGCAGTTGTTGCAGCCGGTAGATGATCTGGGCTTCCAGTGTGGCATCAAGCGCGGTGGTGGGTTCATCAGCGATCAGCAGGCCGGGATCTGTCATCAGGGCCATGGCGATGGCCACCCGTTGACGCATGCCGCCCGAGAGATGATGCGGGTAGCGGTTTAACTGCTCGGCCGGGTCCGGAATACCCACACGTTCCAGCATCTTTATTGCCCGGGCCCGCTTTTTAGCCTTTGGGTGCTTCTCCCGGTGCTGTACATCCAACATTTGCCTGCCAATGGTCAGAACCGGGTTGAGACTGGTCATCGGGTCCTGAAACACTACGGAAATTTCGTTACCGCGCAATGCGCGCATGGCCTTGGGGTCCAGGCCCAGCAGGTCATCACCCCTGAACAGTATTTCACCTTCGCTTATTCGGGCATTGGGCGCCAGCAGCCTGATGATGGCCGATATCAACGTAGATTTTCCGCAGCCGCTTTCCCCGACAATGCCGATGATTCGCCCCGCAGGGATTTGCAGGTTGATGTTGCGCAAAGCGCGCAGTTCACCGCGGTCAGTCCGGTAGCTTACCGACAGATTCCTGATGTCCAGTGTCGGGGTGGTCACATCAGCCTGTCCCGTCCTTGCCGCGCAATTTCGGATCGAGAATATCGCGCAGTGACTCACCAAAAAATGTAAAACCCAGCGTTACCAGGATCAGTGGAATACCACCGGCGATGATCGGCCAGGGTGAATTGCGGAGATAGGAGTAACCGTCGCTGAGAATGTTGCCCCAGCTGGGAGTAGGAGGGGTGACACCCAGTCCGAGGAAACTCAGGCCCGCTTCCATGCCCACCACTGCCGGGACATCCATCGAGGCGAGGATCAACAAAGGCGCAGCGATATTGGGCAGGATATGGTCGCGCAGGATACGGGCGGTGGATGCACCCATCGCCCGTTCGGCCAGGATGAAATCGTTTTCGCGCAGGGCCTGTGTCTGGGTACGCACGATGCGCCCATAAACCGGGATGGAAGTGATGATGATGACGCCGATCACGGTATTGAGTGACGGCCCGGTCAGGGCCACGATTGCCAGCGCAAACATAATGGTTGGAAAAGACCTCAGGGTGTCAAAGCAGATCACCAGCAGACGGTCCAGCCATTTTGGCCCGAAACCTGCCATCATGCCCAGCAGCAGTCCCACTGCCATCGAAACCGAAATGGCCACCAATGCGACTTTGAGCGCGATGCGCCCCCCGAACAGGACCCTGGAAAGTACATCCCGGCCCAGCTGGTCCGTACCCAGCCAGTGCTGCCAACTCGGGCTGACCAGGCGGTTGTAGACATCCACTTCCAGTGGATCGTGGGGCGTGAGTACCGGTGCGAAAATGCTGGCCAGCAGGATCACCACCACGATCACCAGCCCCGTCATGCCCAGTGAATCCTTTCTCAAGCGACCGAATATTTCCGCGATAACCCCGCGCTGGACACTCATGATGACCTTCCGGTTTCACGCAAACGCGGATCGAGGGCCGCGTTGATTATGTCGGAGACCAGTGTGCTGAGCACAAAAAATCCGGTGGTCACCACCACCGACCCCATCACCACCGGGTAATTCCGGGTCATCACTGCCTCGTGCAGTAATTTGCCGATTCCAGGCCGTGAAAAAACGATTTCGGCAAACAATGCCCCGGACAGCATCGTTCCGATACCCATACCCAGGATGGCAACGGTAGGCAGTACGGCAATTCGCAGGGCATAGTGAACGATGATGGTGCGTTCGGGAAGGCCAAAGGCACGCGCAGTACGTATGTGATTTTCTTCCATCACCTCCAGCATCGAGGCACGTACCAGGCGGGCGATATAGCCCACCCAGCCCAGGCCCAGGGCAATCGCCGGCAGCACCAGGTGACGGGCCTGGTCGACAAAATCGCCACTGGTGCCGGCACCCATGGCCGGAAACCAGCGCCATTTGACCGACAGCCAGAGCAACAGGTAAAGCGCTATCACAAACGTAGGGATGGCAATGAACCCAACCGACATTACCGCAGTCACCCGATCCAGCAGGGAATTGCGCCTGATGGCCGAGAAACAACCCAACGGAATACCCAGCAGCGTTGCGCCGCCAATGGCTGCCAGCACCAGCACCAGAGTGTAGGGTAGTTGTTCAAATACGATTTCGGAGACCTCGCGGTTGGTGAACACGTCAATGCCCAGATCGCCACGCGCCAGGTCAGTATAGAAACGGCCAAGTTGTGTCAGTAGCGGCTGGTCCAGGCCCATGCGCTGGTTGAGTTCCGCTTTGAGTTCGGGCGAGGCTTTGGGGCCAAGAATGGCACTGGCCGGATCGCCCGGCATCATGTGGATCATGGCGAACAGCAGGGTCACGGCAAGCAACAGGATGAACAGGGCAAGCAGGCTGCGCCGGGCAATAAATTGAAGCATCAGGTTTCCCTGCTGGCCGGGCGGAAGTCCCGCAGCATCGGATAGCCGTCGGGCGAGAATACCGGCTCGATGTTCCTGCGGATAATCTGTGGCATGACGCCATTGGTAATGAAGCGGTAACAACCCGATTCTTCCATGATGTCCTGCATGCGGTGATACCTGCGCTCACGCTCGGCGTTAACGGTAGTGGCCACCGCCAGGTCATTGAGGTGATCAAACTCCTGGTTGGAAAATCGCTCCCAGTTCCACAGGCCCAATTGCTGGCTGGTAAACCAGACCAGTGAATAGTAGGGGTCGGCCTGGCCGGCGAAGCTCTGCATGAACAGTTGAATGTCCTGCCACTGGTCGCCGGCCTCTTCATTGCCTATGGACAAAAAGGTGCTGTTGTCCTGGGTACGGATCTCAAGCTCTACCCCGACTTTCTTCAATGACCACTGGATCACCTGTACAGCCGTCAGTTCGAGTGAACCGTTATTGACGTCCAGGCGCAGACGCAGCGGCAACTCGACCCCGGCATCCCTGAGCAAAGACCGGGCCTTTTCGGCATCACCCCGTGGTGGTATGAGAGCGTTATCGCGGTGCCCGAGCATTCCTTTGGGAATTGGCCCCGTGGAGGTTTCGGCCAGCCCGAACCATGCCGCTTCGATCACGGCTTCCACATCAACGGCGTACTGGATTGCCTGCCTTACCCGGATATCCTGCAAAGCCCGGTTGGACTGGTTCATGCCCAGCCAGTAGTTTCGGGACGACGGGTAAATCTCCAGGTAGCTGTCGGGCGGCATGTTCTTTTCGAAAGCGCCGGTAGATTCCACGGAAATCAGGGCGCAATCGAGCTGGCCGGCCTCGAAGGCCATTTCCGCAGCCTTGGCATCGGACATGGCGTAAACGTGGATTTCTTCAAAGGAGGCTCCAGGGCCCTTCCAAAGCGGATTCTTCACCAGGATGGTCTTGCGTTTGGCCTGCCAGTCACGCAGCAGATAAGGGCCGGAGCAGGCTGGTGGCCGGATGCTGAAGCGGCCTCCCACGGAGGTCACCGCCTTGCGTGACATGATGCAGCCACTGTAGCCGGCCACCGCCACAGGAATGAAAGCGGCATACGGGGAATGCATGACGATGGTGCCCGAATAGCGGTCATGCACCTCCACGTGACTCAGCGGACCCATGTCTGGCGCATTGATGGCGTTCATAGCGGGGTCAATCATCCGTTCGAATGAGAACTTCACATCTTGCGCGGTCATTTCACCAAAACCGTCACTGAACACCTGCTCAGGTTTCAGACGGAAGTCATAATGTGTGTCATCAAGCTGTTCGAAATATTCAGCGGCGTCCGGTTCCGTGTCCCAGGTGCCATTGGGTTTAAACCGCAGAAGGGTTTGAAAAAGGGCACTGCCGACCGTGGAATCGGCACCCGAGATCACGTATGGCGGGTCCAGGGATGCGAGATCGTTGTAGTTGCTTATGTGCAGTTGATTGCCTCGCACCGCCCAGCTGACGCCGGGGAGCCCGCCCGCCATCGCCAGCCCTGCCAGGGTGGACTGGCGCAGGAAATCGCGACGGTTGATTTGAGCCGGACCTGGATTTTTCTTGAAATCCACTTAATTCTACCTTTTCAAAACCTGCCTGAGTATAGAGTGTTCGATCCACTAACGCGCATTTAAAAGAACTATCTTAAGGTCGACTTCAGGCCTTCAACCGTGTCCAGGATAAATCTTGCGGTTTCCCGTTCCAGTGGGGAATGACCCGCGTTCTCAACTGCCTTGAACACGGCGTCCGGCCAGATCATGTGAAGGTCGAGCGCATCGGCAACCGTGCAATTGAAGTCGACCTGGCCATGTACGATCATGCCGGGTATTCCGCGCAAACGATGCGCGTTTTCGTACAGGGCGTCAGTAGGCAGAAAAGCTGCGTTCTCCCAGTAGTGCATGGAAATCCGCGCACCAGCCAACACCAGTTCATCTGACTCTTCGTCTTCATCTTCGTCATATTCCGGGTCAATGTCGCGCGGATTGCTTAACAGGTCGCTGTATTCGTACCAGTAATGGGACGCCTCCAGCGCTAAGCCCTTATTATCGGAAAGAATCGCACGACAGTAAAACCCATACAGGTCATCACGCTCCTCCTGCGGCGCCAGGCCCGCCAGTTTTTTCCAGGCTTGCGGAAACAGGCACCGTGTTGTGTGGAAATCCCATTGTCGGGAACCCGGGCGGAACAGGGTTATGCCACGCACCAGAAGCGCAGAACACCGTTCCGGATGGGCTTGTGCATAAGCGATGGCCAGGGTGCTCCCCCAGGATCCACCGAAGACAATCCAGCGTTCCACATCAATCATCTCGCGTAGCAGCTCGATATCAGCTATCAGGTGTTGCAAGGTGTTGTTTTTCAACTCACCCAGGGGCGTCGAGCGCCATGCACCGCGCTGGTCGAATGCAAGTATCCGGTAATGGGACGGGTCAAAAAACCGCAACACCTGGCGCGACCAGGAGCACCCGGGTCCCCCGTGCAGAAACACGACCGGCACGCCGTCTGGCTTACCGTAGTGCTCCACGTGGAGGGTGTGGATGTCGTCCACGGAAACGTTCTGTGTTTTGTAAGGTGCCGGTTCCGGATACATAGCGGTCGCATCTCCAGTTTGACCCAGGGCCGATTGCCATAGGGTACAAAATGGCGGGCAGTACTCCTTGTTCATGTTTGGCCGGCAATCGTGGCTTACAGGGCATTAGCGCCCGCCTGTGCGACTTGGCCATCTTCAGACGATTTCACACCGCTGATCCCAATCGCGCCAACGATTTCACCGTTATGCGTCAAAGGAATACCCCCTTCAATGGGGAGCATATTGTTTAGCGCCAGATAGCCTTGCCTACCTTCGGCGACGGTTTTCTCCCAGAACCGGGTAGGGCGACGGAACATCAACGCGGTCTTGGCCTTTGATATCGCCACATCAACACTGCCTAACTGCACCTTTTCACGCTGCAGGTACATCAGATGACCGCCATCATCTACTATGGCTATCACTACATTCCAATTGTTTCGCAGCGCCTCTTCTTCCGCCGCTCTGGCAACGCGTTTTACGTCTTCAAGTGCCAAAATCTCTTTTCTGTACAAGCTCTTGTCCTCTGTTTAATCTCGCTTCTATAGTGTGCGTCGTCAAAGGATTCCGGACTACGAGGGTTCGGATTTAAGAGAGGCTTTTAAGCTCATCAGCTTCGTGGTCATGCAGCCCTCTCTTGGTAGTATAGCCGACGTCGCTCAGCCAGCGTTTTCTGCTTGTCGGCGTAGCAAAATAACCCTGTTGCAATGTTGTATTGTCATGATAAGTTATTGAAATAAGAATAGGGAAGTTATTGGCTTAAGAGGTTTCGGATATGCGAACTAAGCGGGTGCTAATTGTCGGAGGTGGATCATCAGGCTGGACAGCGGCGGCGTATTTAAATGCGAAGCTCAATGTCGGCGATCAAAAAGTGGCGGAAATTAGCTTGGTTGAGTCACCGGATGTGCCTCGTATCGGTGTCGGTGAAGCTACGATTCCAAATATCACAAGTGTTCTGGCCGTTATCGGTATTGATGAACTGGATTTTATGAAAGCCGTTGACGGGACCTTCAAGCAATCAATCCGCTTCGTCAATTGGTTGGACAACAATCCCAAAAACAAGAGCGATGTTTATCATCACCCGTTTTGCCGATATTCGGCAGGACCGGGTGATGACGCTGGCCGAAGATGGCTGATGAGTGATCGCTCGGCACCCTTTGTGTATACGGTATCGGCGCAGCCTGCCATTTGCGATATGGGCCTTTCGCCGAAAATGCTCGGCAACGTGAACTCCGGGTTCCCGTTAGTTTATGCATATCATTTGAACGCGCTAAAGTTTGCAGACTATTTGTGTGCGTTTGCAACGAAACGAGGCGTTACTCACCACCTGGATAATGTCATCGCTGCGGACCTGCATGAAAACGGTAACATCGCAGCTGTTCGTACCCAGTCTGGTGAGCGGTTGGAAGCAGACCTTTTTATTGATTGCACGGGTTTCGCAGCTCATCTTATCGAAAAAAAACTCGACGTTACTTTTACTGACCTCTCCCAGTGGCTTATCTGTGATCGGGCTATCACCATGCGTGTACCCTATGAGCATCACTATCCTGGTCACGTGAATCCTTATACCACGTCAACTGCTTTATCGGCTGGATGGGTCTGGGATATTCCGTTACAAAGCACGCGATCACTCGGCTACGTACATTCAAGCGCGCACATCAGTGAGGATGAAGCAGAAAAGGAACTCCGAGCCTTCGAGGGCCTTCATTCAGAGTCGTTGGAATCTCAGACGGTGAATTTCAAAGTGGGTATGAGGGAGCAACATTGGGTTAAGAATTGCGTAGCTATTGGTTTGTCCGCAGGATTTATCGAGCCACTGGAGTCAACCGGACTGTATCTTAGCCAGGTTGCCAGTGATCTCCTGGCTGAGCATTTTCCTTTTTCGGGTGATGGGGTGGATGATATGGCACGGCTCGCTTTCCGCTTTAACCGAATTATGACGAACCGTTACTACGAGATTTTGGACTTCATTAATTTGCATTACTGCCTGACCCGTCGGACCGACACTGAGTTCTGGCGCGAAATCAGACGCCCGGAACGAATTAACGATAGACTCCGGGCCAAACTTGACTTCTGGCGACTCAAACCGCCCTCGGTTTCCGATTTCGCAGATCAGTTCTTTCCGGGTCAGTCGCCTATGTTATTTGGAGCAGGAGGCATGTTTAGAGATAACGGTGGGGATAGCAGATATCCGATTGACACCGGCGGCCTATGGAATCACCACAGCTATGAAAACATCCTCTACGGTATGGACTTTCTCCGTGACGAGAGTCGTGAATGGTACGGCGAAAACCGGCCGCGCCCCGCACCGCTCAAGTCAGTAATGTCCGCTATTAAAGGAGTTCCGGGTAAACACCCGCCGCATGATGTCTGGTTGAAGCGTATGGTCGGTATGGCGGACTATGCAGCATGACAGATGTGCATAATTTGTGAAAACAACCCTCCCTGATTGAAGTTATAATCCCGCTGGCAAAGAAATATACGATATGGAGAAGTCATGGCTCATCTTTCGGTTTTGTGCTTACAACTGGTTTCAGCGCTTGCACTCATGTGCCTGTTCGTCAACCAGGGGAATGCCCAGTGGACGGGTCCCGTTCAAAATGAACTGACCATTGTCGGGGGGTGGTTGTTTGATGGTACGACCAGTGAACTAAGGTCGAATCCGGGTATTTTGATCCGGAACGGCACAATCGTCGCGGTCGGTTCATTATCAGAAATGGAATTTTCCGAAGGAGCACCCGTCATTGAACTGGATTCCACGGCGACGATACTGCCCGGCTTCATCGACCTTCATGCTCACTATAATTACGATCTTGTCGACCAGGGCAGGGTAGAAGAAGTCCGGTACACCGGCATTATTTTCCTGGCCAATGGTGTGACTTCGACCTGGTCCGCCGGTGAGTTTTATCCACAGCGCGTACTGGACCAGCGCGATAAGATCGACAGCGGTGAAGAAATCGGTCCGCGCCTGTTCGCATCCGGCCCTTACATGGGGGGATTTCGATGTGAATACCAGGTTAAAACGGCTGCTGACGACTGCATAGGCTGGCCCAACGATATCACGGAAGCTGAAATTCGCGCAGAGGTGGATTTTTGGGCGGACAGGGGCGTCACCAGCATCAAGATCAAGCAGGCTACTCCGGAAGAGACTCGAGTTTTAATTGATCAGGCGCACCGACGCGATATGACCACGACCGGACACTTATCCAACTATTCCGGCGGTTATGACGTTGATCCGCGTGTAGCGATATCAATGGGCCTGGATCGGCTGGAGCACAACATCACGCTTGGCAACGGGGGTCCCCGCAGCTCGGAAATGGATGAGGTCATCGATTTACTGCTCAAACAGCAAGTGTTTTTCGATGCAAACCTGCAAATGTACGGCAGCGTCAATCTTCGTGCAGATTTGCCGGGCATGGTCTGGACAGACGAAGCACAGTATTTCACACCCTATGCGCAGCAGTTGCTGAACAAACGCGGCCCGCCACCGCCAGAATCCGACCCGGTTGAGTTTGCACAGCGATTGCTTGAATTACGAAAGTTTCACCAGGCCGGCGGTGCTGGCCTGCTGATCATCGGAACCGACGAACCGGTTTACACCACAATGCTGCCGGGCTTTGCCTACCATCGCGAGCTGATGGCAATGGTTTACGCAGGAATACCCGCCGCAGACGTTCTCAAAGCAGCTACCATCAACGGTGCCAGGGCGCTGGGTGTGGATGACAAGCTGGGTACTGTCGAAGTGGGTAAATTGGCCGATCTTGTTGTTGTCCGAGGCAACCCTCTTGAGGACATCAAGACAAGCCATAACATTGAACTTGTTATCAAAAACGGTGAAGTCTACAGCCCCGGTGATTTGCTGGACCAGGCGAGAAACAAAATTGGCCCCAGCGGCCCGGCTGATCATGCCGAGTGGGCGCTGCAGGTCAAGCCGCTGCGCAATACGGCGCATTGACCGATTGAAGTTGCAGCCGAAAGTGACCCATCAGTTTTGTGATTTTCCAGTGATTTGAAGGGCCGGCTTCCTCAGCATCTCTTTATGAAATGCGCAAAAGCGTGAATAAACTTCTGAGGAAAATTGACATCGAAAAATAAGGTTTTGCTGGCGTTGGTTGAACATGGGGAAATGCTTACGAGCAAAAACCTGACACTAATCAGTTCGCTTTACCCACAATACATTGAGAAAAAGGCCATTGTGCTGCACAAGACCACAAATGAATACTTTCAGTATTTGTTTGAACCATGGGATTACTGCACAAAGCTCGTCAGGAACAGCCAAATTCACCTGCAGTATATGTACGCCACCGGCCTGAGACGACACTGCTCTACCAGATCGTTCAGGAATACTGGCCTGAGTTTCAGGCTGAACTTGCCAGCCATGGCAGGTATTTACCAGCCTACGTCACAAAAGAATTCGACGAGTTCTTGAAATGTGGAAGGCTTCAATATGGTTTTTTAAGGGTCAGGTGCAGCGAGGCCAACAAAGCACGAGGCCCACTGCCCCATGACGGTATTCGCTTTGAGGGGGTCAGCTTCACCTACGCCGGTGCCAGCCAGAGCGCACTGATGGATATTGACCTGCACATCCAGCCCGGCGAATCGCTGGCGCTGGTGGGGGAGAACGGATCGGGCAAGACCACGCTGATCAAGCTGTTGACCCGGCTGTACCAGCCTGACCAGGGCCGCATCCTGCTCGACGGTATGGACCTCAACGACTGGCAGGAAAGCGCACTGCGCCAGCGCATCGGCGTCATCTTCCAGGACTTCTCCCGCTACCAGTTCCTGGTGGGCGAGAACATCGGCGTGGGCGACGTACACCACTTTGAAGACGCAGAACTCTGGCGCGAAGCAGCCGGCAAAGGTATGGCCGACGCCTTTATCGAAGGACTGCCGGCCGGTTACAGCACCCAACTCGGCAAGTGGTTCAAGGACGGCCAGGAACTCTCCGGCGGCCAGTGGCAAAAAATCGCGCTGTCCCGCGCCTTCATGCGCTCAGATGCTGATATCCTGGTGCTGGACGAACCCACCGCGTCAATGGATGCTGCCGCCGAGGCAAAAATCTTTGAGCACTTCCGTAAACTCACCCAAAATCGCATCGCCATCCTCATCTCACACCGCTTCTCAACCGTAAGAATGGCCAGCCAGATCGTGGTTATCGAAAACGGAAGAATTATCGAACGCGGCAGCCACGAGGATCTGATCACACTAAACGGCCACTACGCCCGACTGTTCTCGCTGCAGGCTGCGGGCTATAAGTAGGAGAAAAGAATGAAAGCCATATGGAATCAACAGCTGATTGCTGAATCTGACGATACCGTCGTGGTGGAAGGAAATCACTATTTCCCCCCGGACTCGGTGCAGCGCGAATTTTTGCAAGACAGCGCCACCACCACCGTTTGTCCTTGGAAGGGTACAGCAAACTACTACACCCTGGTGGTGGAAGGCCAAAGCAACCCCGATGCCGCCTGGTTCTACGCTGATCCAAAACCGGCGGCAGACCAGGTTCGCGGCAGGATCGC
>SMVB01073182.1_pt1 | contig 16103 bp, 15 predicted proteins | sample 2456461 | NCBI WGS metagenome assembly SMVB01 (sample SAMN11095934, study PRJNA526329) | marine sediment metagenome | biome: Marine sediment; feature: Surficial sediment; material: Deep marine sediment; isolation source: Hadal surficial sediment | place: Pacific Ocean | collected 2014-05 | depth...
ATACTACAACGGCAATTGCGCCTACAATTTCGGCAACCAAAGCGTACTCTTTCAGTGATCTCTTCAAAGTCCGCGCTCTTCAAGCATCTAAATCAAATTCGTATATGGAAATTTTCCAACGTCCGCTTTGGGTCGAAAGCGGTCGTTAGCCCCGATATTAGCCTAAGGTCCGCTTTGGAGCGGAAAGCGGACGTTAATCGCCTCTGAGCAGCGATGTTGTGGTGGTCTACAATTATCATATTTGGCCACCTCGGGGCATCCCAATGAGAAAAATAGTACTGCTGATTCTCCTTCTTCCGACCCTAACCATAGCAGGGGAAATCAAGGTAGCGACCTGGAATATCCAGTTCCTCAATGAGGACGACAACACAGGCGCCAATCCCCGCGAGCAGGCCGATTATGATCGGCTTGCCGATTATGCCGCCGTACTGGATGCGGACATCATAGCTTTGCAGGAAGTGGATGGCGTTAACGCTATCGAAAGGGTGTTCGATCCAGCGGTCTACCAGGTCTTTGCATCGGGCAGGAACAGTGTCCAAAGAACTGGCTTTGCTGTCCGGAACGGTATTGACGTAACCCACAATCCTGATTTGGAGGCGCTCAACACCACAGGGTTTCTTCGTCGTGGCACAGACATAACAGTACGAATTGGCGGAACTGATATTCGTTTGCTGTCAGTACACCTTAAATCTGGGTGTTTCTCTGACCCGCTTTCTACTAACTCTGATGCCTGCACCAAACTCAATGATCAGGTTCCAATATTGGAAGGTTGGATTAACGACCGATCGGAGGAAGAAACACCATTTATCGTTCTAGGCGATTGGAATAGGCGATTTGATGTTGGTGAAGATTTCTGGCCAATGATTGACGACGGCAAGCCCCATAATTCTGACCTGCGACGTATTACCAAGAGAGAGGACCCGCTTTGCTGGGAGAGACAGTTCGATCTGTTTATTGATCACATTGTTTTTGGTCGGCTGTCAGCGCGATGGATTAAGCCATATACGTTTGAGCAGGTTGTCTACCAGGATGATGTGTCTCTAAGGCCCAAGTTATCTGATCATTGTCCGATAGCTGTTACTTTGAATATTCCCTAAACTAAATGGAGAAGCGGTTGATGTGAGTGGGTTACGCCTATCCCTTTCATCTTCATTGGTAGGTTCTGAGTATTCCATCGATATTCACATTACGCGCACTGCTAGGGCCCTGGCAAGACGGCGCGTCGTCTTTGCTGTACTGGGAATTTTGCAGTTATAGCTAGTATGTGGTGTGGGCCATCCCTGGCCCTGAGTGATTTCAGCAGGCACAAAAAAAAGCACGACCACCCGTTAGAGTAATCGTGCCTTTAATTCTTGCTACGATGTAATGAGCCATCGCTAGCACCTATGTTGCTGGCTGTGGTTAGAGCCTCAGGGGTGTTCGCGCACCTCTGAGGCTCGCCTATTTATAGCACAAGATTTGCTGGATCGAGCATTTGATCGAAAATATTATTCGGACTTTGTACCGGTTCCGGAACTATGTTCAGATCAGTACGTTTACCCTGTCGTTTTTTGGTCTCTTCCCTGAGTGCCGGCAGCCGCCTCTCCAAGTGCGGCATTCGCCGCATTTGCATCCCTGCGAACCGTGGCCTCATCAACACCAATTACCTCAGTAATTGCTCGATTGCTTTCGTCATCTGCCGCCAACTCCGATTGATTGACGTGTCGGGATACCACTAGGGATACCGTAGCGGATATTGCGTGTACCCCAATGTTGGTGGGGCCTGCAGCGGCAATTCGAGTCCGGCCGTCGGCACCAAACCAATCGGGCGCCCGGGAATTGTGGATGTGTCTCGCAGGAGCTCGCCCCAGCGAGCGATAGCGTCCTTTTCAGCAGCGCGCCGGGTGCATGCACAAGGAGGCCGCCTGTGGCTTGTCTGATTGAGCCCCGCAACGGCGGCTCCGACGGGCTGCGGCAATAAAAAATAGCTGCCGGAGAGCCCATTAGGACTGTTATCTATCTCTGGCTGGCTGATACAATGCTGTGCTGCTGGGGGGCCAATTCATACACACGCCGAACGATTGATATGCTGCAAGAATACCTGCCGATCCTGATTTTCCTGGGTGTTGCCACGGGGATCGGACTGGTTCTGTTAGGCCTCGGATTCGCTCTCGGGCACGGCCAGAAAGACGACCAGAAATTGTCACCGTACGAATGTGGCTTTGAGCCCTTCGAAGACTCGCGCGGGAAATTTGACGTTCGCTACTACCTGGTGGCGATACTTTTCATCATTTTCGATCTGGAAATCGCGTTCCTCTTTCCCTGGGCTGTATCGCTCGACACGATCGGCCTGTTCGGATTAATTGCAATGGGAATCTTCCTGGCGCTGCTGGTCGTCGGTTTTATTTATGAATGGAAGAAGGGTGCGCTCGAATGGGATTGACCAGGACCGCTGAACCTGCGGCGGAATTTGCACCTGAGCCCGCCGACGCCGGACAGAGTCTGCAAAAGAAAGGATTCATGGTTGCCAGTGCGGACGCGGTCATGAACTGGGCACGCACGGGATCGATGTGGCCGATGACCTTTGGCCTTGCCTGCTGTGCCGTGGAAATGATGCATGCCGGCGCGGCCCGCTACGATCTCGATCGTTTTGGCATCATTTTCCGGCCGAGTCCGCGTCAGGCGGATGTCATGATCGTTGCCGGCACGCTGGTCAACAAAATGGCGCCTGCGCTCAGGAAGGTTTATGACCAGATGGCGGAGCCGCGCTGGGTAGTCTCAATGGGCTCCTGCGCCAATGGTGGCGGCTACTACCACTATTCGTATGCAGTCGTGCGAGGTTGCGATCGGATTGTTCCGGTTGACGTTTACGTGCCGGGCTGTCCGCCGACGGCGGAAGCGCTTATCTACGGTCTGATACAACTGCAAAAGAAGATTCGACGCACGAGCACGATCGCCAGGTAATCAAGAACAAATAATGAATAGCTCTCACGAGACATTAGCCGCTCGGCTGGCCGCTCGCTTTGCCGGGCAGCTCACGCGCGTCGATTCGACCTGTGGTGAGCTGACATACGAGGTTGGCAAAGAAGATCTGATCGCGGTCGCGACCGCGCTTCGTGATGATGCTGAATTCGGCTTCGAGCAGTTGCTCGATGTCTGCGGCGTCGACTATCTCACCTATGGCATGGACGAATGGGTTACCGAGAGCGCTACCGGCAGCGGTTTCAGCCGTGGCGTGGAACCGCTGCCGGTTATTCTGGACGAGAGCGACAGCTTCGACCCGCGCCGCTTCGCGGCTGTCTATCATTTGCTGTCTTTGCAAAACAACACGCGGCTCCGACTCAGGGTCTTCACGGGGAGCAGCAATCCGCCAATCATTCCATCGCTGGTTGAGGTGTGGAATTCAGCCAACTGGTTCGAGCGCGAGGCGTTCGACCTGTACGGCATTCTTTTCGAGGGCCACCCGGATTTGCGACGCATCCTGACGGACTACGGATTCATCGGCCACCCGTTTCGCAAGGACTTTCCGCTGATAGGCAATGTGGAGGTTACCTACGACGCAGAAAAGGGACGGGTCGTCTATCAGCCTGTGAGCATTGAGCCACGCACACTGGTGCCGCGGGTTATCCGCGACGACAACCGTTACTCGGCTGATCTGAAGGACCGCGAAAACGATGGCTGAGATTCAGAATTTCACGATGAACTTCGGGCCGCAGCATCCTGCTGCGCACGGTGTCCTGCGACTGGTCCTCGAAATGGACGGCGAAGTCATTCAGAAGGCCGATCCGCACGTCGGACTGCTGCATCGGGGCACCGAGAAACTTGCCGAGTCCAAACCCTACAACCAGACCATCGGTTACATGGACAGGCTCGACTATGTATCAATGATGTGCAACGAGCACGGCTATGTGCTGGCCATAGAAAAACTCCTGGGCATAAAGCCGCCGCTGCGTGCGCAGTACATCCGCGTCATGTTTGACGAGATAACGCGGATTCTGAACCACCTGATGTGGCTTGGTGCGCACGGGCTGGATATCGGCGCGATGACGATATTCCTGTATTGCTTCCGCGAGCGTGAAGATCTGATGGACTGTTATGAGGCAGTCTCCGGTACGCGGATGCACGCGACGTACTATCGGCCAGGTGGCGTATTCCGGGATCTGCCGGAGAGCATGCCGAAATACAAGGCGTCGAAGTGGAGCAGTCAAAAAAAGGTCGATCGGCTGAACGCCATACGTGAAGGATCATTGCTCGATTTCATCGACGCCTTTTGCAAAAAATTTCCGTCATGCGTCGATCAGTACGAAACATTGCTGACGGATAACCGAATTTGGAAACAGCGCACCGTCAACATCGCCGTCGTGTCGGCAGAACGCGCGCTGAATCTTGGCTTTACCGGTCCGATGTTGCGCGGCTCCGGCATCGCATGGGACTTGCGCAAGAAACAACCCTACGAAGTCTACGACCAGATGGATTTTGATATCCCGGTTGGAACGAATGGCGATTGCTACGACCGCTATCTCGTGCGTGTCGAGGAAATGCGCCAGTCGAACCGGATCATCCAACAATGTGTCGATTGGCTCAGGAAAAATCCCGGTCCGGTCATGATCGACGACAACAAAATTGTTGCGCCGGCCCGGGTTGAGATGAAGGACGATATGGAATCGCTCATTCATCATTTCAAATTTTTTACAGAAGGATATTGCGTGCCGGAAGGGGAGGCGTATGCCGCCATAGAACACCCCAAGGGCGAGTTCGGTGTCTATATAATTTCTGACGGCGCGAACAAGCCCTATCGGGTAAAGGTACGTCCGGCCGGTTTTGCACACCTGGCGGCCATGTCGGAGATGGTTGAAGGGCACATGCTGGCGGATGTCGTTGCCGTGATTGGCACCCAGGACGTTGTATTCGGTGAGATCGACAGATGAGTGACACTGCAGTCTTGTCGGATCACGTCCGAGGGGAAATTGATCGCTGGACCGTGCGCTTTCCGGAAGGCAGGCATCGCTCGGCGGTCATCGGCGCACTGCATGCGGCTCAGCACGAGAACGACGGTTACCTGACCGTGGAGCTACTGAACGGTGTCGCTGACTACATGGATCTGCCGACCATCCAGGTCTACGAAGTTGCTACCTTTTATTCGATGTTTCAAACTCAGCCGGTTGGCCGCCACAACGTCGCAATCTGTACCAACGTGTCCTGCATGCTGCGTGGCGCAGACGACATTGTCGAGCACATTGAAAAAAAACTCGGCATCAAGCTGGGAGCAAGCACGGAAGATGGCCGCATTTTCCTGAAAAAGGAAGAAGAGTGTCTTGCGGCATGTTGTGGCGCCCCGATGATGATGGTCGATCACAAATACCATGAAAATCTCACGCCGGCGATGGTGGACGAGATTCTGGATGGCCTCGAATGAACCGGCTTCAGCACAATCTGGCCTGCTTCAACACCTTCGGCGCGGATGAGTCATGGTCGCTAAAGACGTATGAGAAGCACGACGGCTACAAGGCCTGGCGCAAAATTCTTGCCGGCGAAATGTCGCCGCAAGAAGTTATCGAGGAAGTGAAAGCAAGTGGTCTTCGAGGCCGTGGCGGTGCGGGATTTCCGACCGGATTGAAATGGAGTTTCATGCCGCGCGATGTGCCGGGTCAGAAATACCTGGTATGCAACTCTGACGAGAGTGAGCCGGGTACCTGCCATGACCGCGAAGTCTTGCGTCATAACCCGCATTGCCTGATTGAAGGTATGGCGATTGCCGCCTACGCAATGGGCGCGACCGTTGCCTACAACTACATTCGCGGCGAATTCATCGACGAGCCGGTGCCGCGCTTTGAGGCAGCGCTTGAGGAGGCCTATGCCGCTGGACTGCTGGGCAACAACATCCGGAAGTCTGGTATCGATTTTGACCTGTACACCTTTATTGGTGCGGGGGCCTACATCTGCGGCGAAGAAACCGGACTGCTCGAATCGCTCGAAGGAAAGCAGGGCAAACCACGGTTCAAGCCGCCATTCCCGGCTAATTTCGGTTTGTACGGTTTGCCGACCACCGTCAATAACACGCAGAGTCTTGGCTGCGTGCCGGCAATCATCCGCAATGGCGCCAAATGGTTCGCAGACCTCGGGCCCGAAGGCTCCGGCGGCACCGCGCAGTTTTCAGTCTCAGGCCACGTAGAAAAGCCGGGTAATTTCGAATTGCCGATGGGCATTCCTTTCAAGGACCTGTTGCACTTGTGCGGCGGCGTACTTGGCGGGCGCAGACTGAAGGCCGTGATTCCCGGCGGATCATCGGTGAAGATCCTGCCTGCTGAAATAATCATGGACTGCACGATGGACTATGACTCGCTGCAAAAGGCGGGGTCGTCCTTCGGCACCGGCGCGGTCATAGTGATGGACGAGACGACCTGCATGGTCCGCGTACTGCGTCGCATCGCGCGCTTTTACATGGCCGAGTCCTGCGGGCAGTGCACGCCGTGCCGTGAAGGGACAGGCTGGCTGTATCGCATGCTGACCCGAATCACCGCGGGGCAGGGTCAGGAGGATGACCTGGACAAGCTCCTGGATGTGGCAAACAAGATCGAAGGCCACACGATTTGCGCGTTGGGAGATGCGGCGGCCTGGCCGGTGCAGAGTTTTTTGCAGCACTACCATCACGAATTCGCATACATGATCCGGAATCACGGACGCAGCATCGTCGATGAGTCCGCCGAGGCAGCCGCATGAGCGACGGTATTGTCAATATCGAAGTCGACGGCAAACCGGTCGAAGCCCGCAAGGGTCAGATGATTATGGAAGTGACCGACGAAATCGGCATTTACATCCCGCGTTTCTGTTATCACAAAAAACTTTCCATCGCGGCGAATTGCCGCATGTGCCTGGTCGAGGTTGAAAAGGCGCCGAAACCGATGCCGGCTTGCGCCACCCCGGTTGGCGAGGGCATGAAGGTTTTTACCAGGTCACCTGCAGCAATATCCGCCCAGAAAGCGGTCATGGAATTTTTGCTGATCAACCATCCGCTGGATTGCCCGATCTGCGATCAGGGCGGCGAATGTGAGTTGCAGGACCTGGCGCTGGGTTATGGCCGCGATGTGTCGCGCTATAACGAACGCAAACGCGTCGTGAAAGACAAGGACCTTGGGCCGCTGGTATCCACGGACATGACACGCTGCATTCACTGCACGCGATGCGTCCGCTTCAGCCAGGAAATCCAGGGGTTGCAGGAACTCGGCACGATCGGCCGCGCCGAGGATATGAAGATCAGCATGTACATCGAGAAAAGTGTTGATCATGAACTGTCCGCAAACATCATCGATATTTGCCCGGTCGGTGCGCTGAATAACAAGCCTTATCGCTACAGCGCGCGCGCATGGGAAATGGAACAACGGCAAACGGTGTCGCCGCACGACTGTGTTGGTTCGAACATGTACGTGCACGTGCTCCGCGGCACGATCAAACGCGTGGTTCCTCGTGAAAATGAGGAGATAAACGAAACCTGGCTGTCTGATCGTGACCGGTTCGGCTATGAGGGTATCTACAGCGATGACCGGCTGTTGAGTCCACGGGTCAAGCAGGATGGAGCGTGGGAAGATATCGGCTGGGACGAGGCGTTAAAGATCCTGGCAGAGAATCTTGAGGGGGCTGGTGCAGACAAGACAGGCATTCTTTCGTCGCCGGGGGCGACGCTCGAGGAGAGTCACTTGCTCGCTAGGCTCGCTGATCATCTCGGTACTGCAAATATAGATTACAGGATCCGGCAGCGGGACTTCTCCGATCAGGACAACGATCCCGTGTTCCCGTGGCTGGGAAGCACCATCGCGGAGCTTGAAGCCAGCGATGCGATACTGGTCATTGGTTCGAACCTCAGGAAGGAAGTGCCGATCATTGCTCACCGGGTCCGCAAGGCTGCGTTGGCCGGTTCGAAGGTGAGTTTCGTCAACAATGATGCGTTCGAGTATCACTTCCCGGTCGAAGAAAATATTCATGATGGTGGCCTCGTTAAGCAGCTGGCAGGCATTGCCGTTGCCGCCGCAGGAAAGAAAAAATTGCCCAAGCCGGTCGGAGCACTGGTGAAGGGCGTCAAGCCGCGCGATTCTCAACGGCGAATCGCCGACTCACTGGCGGGAGCGAAGCATGCGCAGATCCTGCTTGGCTTGATTGCCGGCCGGCACCAGGCGTCGTCGGCGCTGCGGGCGCTGGTTGCCGCAATCAGCGAGCTGACCGGGGCAAAATTCGGCGTTCTGTCAGAAGGTTCGAATTCCGCTGGCGCCAGTCTTGCCGGCGTGCAGCCGCATCGCGGTTCGGGTGGCCACAAAAGGAAGGCTGCCGGACTCCATGCCGGTGAGATGCTTGATGCATCACTCGACGCGGTGCTGCTGTACGGTCTCGAGCCTGACTACGATATCTGTTGCACCGATGACGCGGTGAAAAAGCTTGCTGGTCAGAAATTTGTTGCAGCGCTCACCTCCTATAACAGCGACGCGTTGCAGGACGCAGCCGATTTGCTGTTGCCGATCGGTACCTTCGCCGAATCCGCCGGCACCTTCGTTAATTGCGAGGGACGCTGGCAGAGCTTCAACGGCGTTGCGAATCTGCCCGGGGAGGCACGGCCGGGCTGGAAAGTGCTGCGCGTTCTTGGGAACCTGCTCGACGCTGAAAATTTCGATTATCAGACCAGCGAAGAAGTTCGTGATGAACTGCGCGATTTGCTCGGGGACATCCAGCCGGACAACCGGTACGCCGGCAAGAAGGCGCTCGGCAAGGTAAACGGTGCTGACGATCCAGACGCCCGGATCGACATTCCGATTTACCGCACAGACGCCATCGTGCGCAGGGCGAGGGCCCTGCAATTGACGCCCGAGGCGCAGCGCAGTGCCTACGAGGGCGGGTGATGGCGTCGATCAACGAATTTGTGCTGGGAATGTGGGAGTTTGTCCTGGGTCCGCTGGCGCCCATCACGCAGCACCTGATCGTAACCTCGATGTGGATCGTCGTGGTCATGATCAGCGTTATCCTGACAGTTGCCTTCACAACCTATTTCGAACGCAAGGTGATCGGCTACATGCAGGGCCGTATCGGTCCGAATCGAGTGGGCCCGCTTGGACTGGGTCAGCCTTTTGCAGATGTCATCAAACTCCTGATCAAGGAAGTCATCATTCCGCAGAAGTCGAACCGCTTCCTGTTCGTGATCGCGCCGTTGTTGTCATTGATCCCGGCACTCGCTACCTGGGCTGTCATCCCGTTGTCGGATACATTCGTGATCTCCAACATCGATGCCGGCCTCCTGTACGTATTGGCGCTCACGTCGGTGAGTGTTTACGGCGTTATTCTCGCGGGTTGGGCGTCCAACTCGAAGTACGCGTTCCTGGGTGCCATGCGCGCCGCCGCACAAATCGTGGCCTACGAAATCGCCATGGGTTTTGCGTTGGTCGGTGTATTGATGGCCAGTGGCAGTTTGAACCTCGGCGAAATTACACGGGCGCAGGCGGGCGGCTTCAGTCACTGGTTCCTGTTGTGGCTATTCCCCTTGTTCCTGGTGTTTTTTATTTCGGGTGTTGCTGAAACCCACCGGGCACCGTTCGACGTCACCGAAGGCGAATCGGAAATCGTTGCCGGATTTCATGTGGAATACTCCGGTGCCGCCTTCGTACTGTTCTTCCTTGCGGAATATGCCAACATCATCCTGATCTCGGCGCTGACCTCGATATTCTTTTTTGGCGGCTATGCCTCGTTTTTCGAAGGCTGGACGTTCCTTGAAGGAAGTATTCTTGCCTGGTTGATGGCCCCGGCATTCGGCTGGCTTGCACTAAAGACCTGCTTCTTTATTTTTGTTTTCTTCTGGCTGAGAGCGACGTTTCCTCGTTATCGCTATGACCAGATCATGCGCCTCGGCTGGAAGGTATTTATTCCGGTTACGATCATCTGGATTGCTGTGGAAGGCGTAATGGTCTACCTGCAGATCGGTCCGTGGTCGAATCTGACAGGGTAGGCTGATGGACCGTGTTCGCAGTTTTATCAAGACTTTTTTGCTCTGGGAGTTGTGGCAGGGGTTGTCGGTCACGTTGCGCAGTTTCTTCCTGCCCAAAGTGACCCTCAATTATCCGGAAGAAAAAGCACCACAATCGGTGCGCTTCCGGGGTCTGCATGCACTGCGCCGCTACCCGAATGGTGAAGAGCGCTGTATTGCCTGCAAGCTCTGCGAAGCCGTATGTCCCGCACTTGCGATCACGATCGAGTCAGAGGTCGGCGAAGATGGAACGCGGCGTACCACGCGTTACGACATTGACCTCTTTAAATGCATTTATTGCGGGTTCTGCGAAGAGGCTTGTCCGGTTGATGCAATTGTAGAAACTCGCATCCATGAATATCACATGGAAGCGGCCGGCGAGAACATCATGACCAAGGACAAACTTCTTGCCATTGGCGACAAATTCGAAGCGATGATCTCCGCCGATAAAGCGGCGGATGCGAGTTACAAGTAATAAGGAATACCAATTTGTTTCACGCCATTCTTTTTTATTGTTTTGCGACGATCCTGATCGGCGCAGCAATGGGCGTTATTTTTTCGCGCAACCCGGTGCATGCCGTCATGTTCCTCGTACTGGCATTTTTTGAAAGTGCGATGCTGTGGCTGCTGATCGAGGTCGAGTTCCTGGCGATCGTGCTGGTGCTGGTCTATGTCGGCGCGGTGCTGGTCCTGTTCCTGTTCGTCGTCATGATGCTGGACATCAATGTTGAACGCAGCAAGCGCGGATACACGGGTTACCTGCCGTTAGGGCTCGTGATTACCGGCTTGATGGTCATCGAACTGATGCAGATAATCTGGTGGCGCAGCAGCGCGGACGTCGCCAGTGGCGGATTCGTGCCGACACCAGAGGGCTACAGCAACACCAAGGCGCTCGGGGCGGTACTGTATACCGAGCACGTTTATGCATTCGAGATTGCCGCCGTCCTGCTGTTGCTGGCCATCGTGGCCGCAATAACGCTGACGATGCGCAGGCGGCCCGGACTCAAGCGGCAAAAAATTGCCGAACAGGTTGCAGTCAAGGCGTCAGACAGACTCCGCATCATCAAGATGGACGCGGAGCGTCAGGAATGATTGGTCTGCAGCATTACCTGACGCTTGCAGCGATCCTGTTTTCCATGAGCATTGCCGGCGTTTTTATCAATCGGCGCAATCTCATTCTGTTGCTGATGTGCATCGAGTTGATGCTGCTGGCGGTCAACTTTAACTTCGTCGCGTTTTCGCGCTACCTGGGTGATGAGACAGGCCAGGTATTTGTTTTCTTCATCTTGACGGTTGCTGCAGCCGAAGCGGCAATTGGCCTCGCAATTCTGGTTGTCCTTTTCCGGAATCGTCGCTCCATCGATGTGCAGGAGCTGGATTCGATGAAAGGCTAGACAGGATGCACGGTATTCATCTGACAATTGTGCTCGCACCACTGTTCGCGGCAATAATTGCGGGGCTTTTCGGCCGCCAGATAGGGCGTGCCGGCTCCCATTGGCTAACGATTCTCGCCGTCGGCCTGTCCTTTGCGCTGTCGATCCTGGTTCTGAAGCATCTATATTGGGACGGTGGCCAGATCGAGAACTACACCGTCTATACGTGGGCGGTTAGTGACGGCCTGCACATGAACGTTGGATTCCTGATTGACAGGCTAACGGCGCTCATGATGGCCGTGGTGACGTTCGTGTCGCTGATGGTGCATATCTACACCATCGGCTACATGACCGACGATCCCGGCTACCAGCGCTTTTACAGCTACATATCGCTGTTTACGTTCTCGATGCTGATGCTGGTGATGGCCAATAACTTCCTGCAGTTGTTTTTCGGCTGGGAAGCGGTCGGCCTCGTGTCCTACCTGCTGATCGGATTCTGGTTAAAGAAAGAGACTGCGATATTCGCCGGCCTGAAAGCGTTCCTGGTTAATCGCGTTGGTGACTTTGGTTTCATTCTCGGTATCGCCGGTGTGGTGATGTTTGCGGGCTCGCTGGATTACGCCACCGTGTTTGCTGCCGCAGGCGCTATAGCGTCGCAAAGCATAGAGATCATTCCCGGTCGTGAATGGAACGCAATGACGGTGATTTGTATCCTGTTATTCATCGGCGCCATGGGCAAATCGGCGCAGGCGCCACTGCATGTCTGGCTCCCGGACTCGATGGAAGGTCCGACTCCGATCTCTGCATTAATACACGCGGCAACGATGGTCACGGCCGGTATCTTCATGGTGGCCCGCATGTCGCCGTTGTTTGAATTGTCGGAGACCGCCCTGGCGGTCGTCGTGACGATCGGTGCGATAACCGCCTTTTCCATGGGACTCCTGGGCATAGTGCAAAACGACATCAAACGCGTTATTGCCTATTCAACGCTGTCCCAGCTCGGCTATATGACGGTTGCCCTGGGTGTGTCTGCCTACAGTGCCGCAATTTTTCACCTGATGACGCATGCCTTCTTCAAGGCGCTGCTGTTCCTGGCCGCTGGTTCGGTCATCATCGCGATGCACCACGAGCAGGATATCCGCAAGATGGGCGGACTCAAAAAATACCTGCCCATTACTTACTGGACTGCATTGATCGCGACACTCGCCCTGGTCGGTTTTCCGGGAACTTCAGGATTCTTTTCCAAGGATGCATTGATCGAAGCGGTCAGCGAATCACACTGGCATGGTCAGGGTCCGGTTTACTGGATTGCTTACCTGAGCGTTTTGCTCGGCGTGTTCGTCACTGCGCTTTATTCTTTCCGCATGTTTTTCCTCGTATTCCACGGTGAAGAAAAGATGGACAAGGAAACGAAATCGCATCTGCAGGAGACGTCGTGGGTGGTAACCGTACCCCTGATCCTGCTCGCCATTCCATCCGCTGTAATCGGCTGGTTTACTATCGGACCGGTACTCTTCGCCGACTATTTCGGCGACTCGATCGTTGTTGCAGCGAATCACGACGTGCTGGCATACCTGGGCCAGTCTTTCCATGGCAGTGCCGGGTTCATGCTGCACGCGCTGCTGGGACCCGCCGTGTATCTCGCGGCCGCGGGAGCCGGCACTGCCTGGTACCTCTATCTGAAACGTCCGGAACTTCCGCAACTGTGGCGGCAGAAGATGTCGGGTCTGTATGACCTGCTGGACAACAAATACTACTTTGACGATTTATACATCAAAGGTTTTGCAGCGGGCGGCCGGCGTGTCGGTCAGTTTTTATGGCAAACGGTGGACGTACTCGTTATCGACGGAATGCTGGTTCACGGCACCGCCAACACGATAGGGCGGCTCGCCGGCGTGCTACGGCAACTGCAGACTGGCTACCTGTACCACTACGCGTTTGCCATGTTCATCGGGCTGGTGTCCTTTCTCGGCTGGTTGCTGTGGTTTTGAGATGATGGAGCGGACCTGACGCATGGACCTGTCGCACATCATTCTCAGTCTGCTGACCTGGCTGCCGATTTCCGGCGGCATAGCGGTGCTGATGGCCGGTGATGGTGGTGATTCGGCGTCGTCGCGAGCCGCCGGCATGAGGTTGCTGTCGCTGTCGGTGTCGCTGCTGACATTTGTGCTTAGCGTTTTTCTCTATAACAATTTCGACACGACGACCGCGTCCATGCAATTCGTTGAAAGATCGCCGTGGATCGAGGCGCTCAATGTCGAATATTTTCTCGGTGTGGACGGCATTTCCGCACCGCTGATTTTGTTGACGGCCTTCATCACGCCACTCGTGATCATTGCCGGCTGGGACTCGATCAAAGAACGGCCAGCGCAATATTTCGCCGCGTTCCTGATTCTTGAGGGCCTGATGATCGGCGTGTTTGCGGCGCTCGACGGCCTCCTGTTTTATATGTTCTGGGAGGCCATGCTGGTGCCGATGTTCCTGATCATCGGTGTGTGGGGTGGAAAGCGGCGTATTTACGCGACGATGAAGTTTTTCCTGTTCACCTTCCTCGGTTCTGTCTTGATGCTGGTCGCCTTTATCTATCTTTATAACAAGGCGGGCAGTTTTAATTTCTTCGCGTTCGTAGAATTGCCGCTGAGTCTTCTGGAACAACAACTCATATTCATCGCCTTCCTGCTCGCGTTCGCCGTCAAGGTGCCGATGTGGCCGGTACACACCTGGTTGCCGGATGCGCACGTCGAAGCACCTACCGGGGGCTCGGTGATCCTGGCAGCCGTCATGTTGAAGATGGGCGGCTACGGTTTTGTCAGGCTTTCATTACCGATGCTGCCGGATGGCAGCATGTACTTTTCCGGCATGATGATTGCGTTGTCACTGATCGCGATCGTTTACATCGGTTTCGTGGCGCTGATGCAAACGGACATGAAAAAACTCATCGCGTATTCATCGATTGCGCACATGGGCTTTGTAACGCTGGGGTTTTTCCTGTTTTGGTCGATCGGGAGCGGCAGTGGCGCTGAGTTGGGCATAACCGGCGGTATGGTGCAGATGATTTCGCATGGCCTCGTCTCGGGTGCGATGTTCCTTTGCGTCGGCGTACTTTATGATCGGGTGCACAGCCGGCAGATTGCCGACTACGGCGGCGTTGCAAACACGATGCCGATTTTTGCGGCGTTCATGGTCCTGTTTGCAATGGCGAACGCCGGCCTGCCAGGCACGTCCGGGTTCGTCGGCGAATTCATGGTCATCATCGCCAGTTTCAAAGCCAATTTCTGGTTCGCGTTTCTCGCGGCAAGCATAATGATCCTTGGCGCAGCGTACACATTGTGGATGGTGAAGCGCGTCATCTACGGCGATGTGGCCAACAAGAACGTCGCCGCATTGAAGGATTTGCAACCACGGGAGTTTATTGCTCTCGGCATTCTTGCATTTGCCGTATTGCTGGTTGGACTATGGCCGGCGCCGCTGGTCGACATGATGTCGGCAACGGTTAACGAATTGCTGACGCAAATCAGTCAGTCGAAGCTTTAGGGTCTGTTTTACACATGATATTCGGCGAATTTTCAGTTGCTGCACCAGAGATCACGTTACTGACGTTGATCTGCATCGTGCTGATCGCGGACCTGTTTGTGAATGACGAACAGCGCATCGTAACCTTCTGGCTCAGCATTGCTGCGCTGGCGGTCACTGCATGGGCGTTAATTGCCACGGCGCCGCAGTCGGCAGCCATCATCTTCGACGGCAGCTATGTAAGCGATGCATTGTCTCAGGTGTTGAAGCTGGCTGCAGTTGGCGTGGTTGCGGTGGGTTTCCTGTACGCACGGGATTACCTGCAGCAGAACGATCTCCTGAAAGGAGAGTTTTTTTTGCTGGGCCTTTTCGGCCTGCTCGGCATCATGATCATGATATCGGCGAACAGTTTGCTGACCATGTATCTGGGCCTGGAAACCATGTCGCTGTCCCTGTATGCGCTGGTTGCATTTGAACGAAATTCAGCGTCGGCCGCTGAAGCTGCAATGAAGTATTTTGTCCTGGGTGCGATCGCGTCAGGGTCGCTGCTGTACGGCATCTCGTGGATTTACGGCCTGACCGGCAGCCTTCAGTTTGACGAGATCGCGCTCGCCGTACAGTCCGGTGATGTCAGGGGCACGCCGTTATATTTTGGCCTGGCCTTCATTACTGTTGGCATCGCGTTCAAGTTCGGTGCCGTACCGTTTCACATGTGGCTGCCGGACGTTTACCAGGGCGCCAGGACGCCCGTGACGCTGTATATCGCCTCGGCGCCGAAACTTGCGGCTCTGGCGCTCTTTATGAGAATCCTCATTGACGGGCTCGGCGATCTGCACGACGTGTGGCAGGGCATGATCATGGTACTGGCCGTGCTGTCACTGCTGATCGGCAATATCGTCGCCATCGCACAGACCAACATCAAGCGCATGCTCGGCTACTCTGCGATCGCTCACGTGGGATTCATCCTTATGGCGCTATTTACCGGTACCGGGCAGGGATATGCAGCTGCACTTTTCTACACACTGACCTACGTGGTGATGGCCGCGGGCGCCTTCGGCATGATCATCCTCCTGAGCCGCCAGGGATTCGAGGCTGAGCACTTAGGCGACTTCAAGGGGCTGAACGCCCGCAGCCCCTGGTTTGCCCTGATGATGCTGTTCTTCATGTTCGGCCTGGCAGGCGTGCCGCCATGGGTTGGCTTCATTGCCAAATTGAGCGTTATCAGCGCGGTGCTCGAT
>SMVB01372818.1_pt1 | contig 16101 bp, 13 predicted proteins | sample 2456461 | NCBI WGS metagenome assembly SMVB01 (sample SAMN11095934, study PRJNA526329) | marine sediment metagenome | biome: Marine sediment; feature: Surficial sediment; material: Deep marine sediment; isolation source: Hadal surficial sediment | place: Pacific Ocean | collected 2014-05 | depth...
AAAATGGCGATGTCTACCGCCGACATGGCAGCGCTGCGAATCCGCAATCCGGCGGCAGCACAATCTCTGGATTATGCTCATATCAGTTTGCCGGCGCAGTTGGATTTAGGCTTGCGCAAACTGGAACTCGATGTTTTTTTCGACCCGCAACAGCAGCGCTTTCCGGTCGGTCATGTGCAGCGCATCGACATGAACACCCAATGCCCTTCGTTGCGAATCTGCCTGCAACAGGTCCGCAACTGGTCCGAGCAGCACCCGCAGCACATTCCAATATGGATCAGCTTCAACGCCAAAGATCAAAAAGTAACAGGACTACCCGATCCGGCGCCATTCACGGCGGACGCGTTGTTGCAGATGGATGAGATCATTGAGCAGATGTTAGCTGGACGACTGATACGCCCCAGCGATATTCAAGATTTGCAGTGGCCCACGGTGCATGCGTCACGCGGTAAATTTCTGCTGATTCTCGATGAAGGCGGTGATAAACGCGAACTTTACTGGCAGAACTGGCAAGCCCGACCGATGTTCACCAACGCGCCGGTCGGCCATCAGGCGGCGGCGGTCATGATCGTCAATGACCCCATTGCACAGGGCGATGAAATACGCGCGTTGGTGCGGGCAGGATATCTTGTGCGCACGCGTGCCGATGCCGACACCGTTGAAGCCCGCAGCGGCAGCACCCGCCGGCGGGATGCGGCTTTTGCCAGTGGCGCCCAGGCCATCAGCACCGACTACTACCTGCCTGCGCAAGACACCGGTTATCAGGTGAAGATCACCAATGGGGTGCGTTGCAACCCGGTCTCTGCACCTGCTGGTTGTCGTTCGCCGGAACAATAGGCTACCAGGGGTGGGTCTGACCGTCCCATTTCTTAAAACAGCCGGTATTTTCCAGGTTAATGCCATCGATAACCTTGATGATCCCTGCAGCGCTCTCTGCAGCACTGATATCTGCACCGGTTCCACCCATATCTGTTCGTACCCAGCCCGGGTGTATGAGGCCAACGGCGATGTTGTCGTCGGCCAGGTCGAGGGACATCATACGCATGACCTTGTTTACCGCGGCCTTCGAGGAGCAGTAGGCGTACATAGTCGGCCAGTTCAAATCCAACGCGCCCATCTGGCTGGTGATGGTTATCGCTTTGGCGTTTGTGCCGTTTTTAAGCCGTGGGTGCAGTGCCTGTAAGACGCGCATTGGCGCCAGCGTATTGACGTTGAAGGCTTCCAGCCAGCCATCGAAGTCCATGCTGAGCGCCGTTTGCTGGTCGGCAGCAGGTCCTGAGGCACCCGCATTGTTAATCAGAATGTCGATGCCTTGATCGCCCAGGTCATTGACGAGGCCGGCAACGGATGTCGCATCGGTGGGTACCAGTTCCTGTACGCGAAGACTATCTCCTGCCATTTCGTTGAGGACATCTGCTGCGGCGGGGTTGCGACAACAGGCAGATACGTGGTGGCCGGCGGCTGCATATTGACGAGCGAGTTCGAGGCCGATGCCACGGTTCGCTCCGGTTATCAGGACGTTAGACAAGTTGATCTCCTTGGTTTATTGCGCACGGTTTATGTGTTGTTCGAGCACCTCGTTAAACACCGCCGGTTGTTCAAAGTAAGGCGAGTGGCCCGCGTCGGCTACTATTTCGATACGGGCGTTATTGAAATGCGGCAGATAAGACTCAAGCAATGCGGGTGGAAACAGTGGATCTTCAGTCCCGGCGAAGAACAATGTCGGGCAGGCGATATCCGCGAGTTGTTCGAGTTGCACAACGTCGTCAGGCCCAAGCAAGGTGCGCAACATATCCCAGGAAAACTCGGTGTTGAAATTATTGATGGACTCATAGAGTTGTATCAATGCCGGGTTGGCAAAGGTTTTCTTGGCCATGGTGGCCTTAACACCGCTGGTGTCATTGCCCTGGGAACTGGTGAGATTGCGCATTGCCGGTGTCGGATCGGGGTTGATGATACCCCCGGAGGTGCAGCTCATGGTCAGCGAAGCCACCCGGTCGGGTACGTCGAGAGCGCATCTCAGCACGGTAAAACCACCCATGGATTGACCGACAAGGTGTGCACGCTCGATATTCAGATCATCTAGAATGGCCAGCAGGTCATCCTTGAAGTGGTGCACGGTAATCGTGCTGGCAGGGGCTGGGGAGCGAGCGAAGCCGCGATGATCGAAAGCAACCACCTGGTAGTTGGGTGCAAAGTAGGCAATCTGATTGAACCAGATCCCAGCGTTGCCACCGGCACCGTGGGCGAATACCAGCGCTGGCCCCTGGCCTTTGCTTTCGTAGTAGATTTCAGCGCCTGCGCTGGAACTGGTTGGCATGTTTGTCTCCTGCTGTTTTTCTGCTACAAAGTATTCTTAAACTACCAGTTAAGGCGGTAGAAGAAAAAGAGGTATTAATGGAATTCATAGACATAGATTATGCCGTAGCGAATAACGTCGCCCGCATCACCCTGAACCGGCCGCGCTATCGCAATGCGCAAAGCCGCCGTTTGCTCGAAGAGCTCGATGCGGCTTTTGCCGCCGCACAGAGCGATTCCGATGTGCATGTCATTGCATTGTTTGGTGCCGGTGAGCACTTCTCCGGTGGCCATGATCTGGGGTCGCCGGATGAACGTGCTGACCGTGAAGCGCGGCCGCTGCAAAAGGGCTTGCGCGGACGCTACGAGCACTCCAGGGAAGAATTTGTGGACAAGACGCTGCGTTGGCGCAATGTTCCTAAACCGACGATCGCCGGTGTACAGGGCTACGCCATTTTCGCCGGCTGGATGATTGCCAGCGCCATGGACATTGTTTACGCTGCAGACAACGCCATGTTTCTGGCGTCCAACTTCCAATACTTCTCCATTCCCTGGGATGTGCATCCGCGCAAGGCGAAAGAGCTGCTTTACGAGTCTCGGTTCATCGACGCGGCCGAAGCCATGCAGCTCGGGTTGGTGAATCGTGTCTTTGCCGAGCCAGAGTTAACCGGCGCCGTGATCGAATATGCTGAACGCATCGCTCTGAACGACCCTTTCCAGCTTCGTATGATGAAGTTGGCGGTTAACCAGATGCAGGATATACAAGGCTTCGCCGGACACATCACGGCAGCACATCATATGCATATGCTGTCATCTGAAGGGGAAAAGGACCCGGACTATGCCTTGCAGGTGCCGGCGGGGCAACGACGGCCCATGGTGGAACGCGCGTTTGAAAACTATAAGCTTCGCAAAGGCGCTAGCGAAGGCGTTGATAGCGAAGGCGTTGAATGAGCGCCGGTGATCAGAACTGGTTCTGCATAAATTCGCTGATCGCGTCCAGGCGGCCACTGACGCCACCCCGGGCAACCGGATCCAGCAATACATGTTGAACACCGGCGGCTTTTAACTCACCGACTCTATCCTGCATTTGCTGGACGGAGCCGCCGATGGATTTCGCTGGTTCCATCACCCCGGCTGGGTCTAAGAAGACCCGTAGCGACAGGGTGAGTGCGTCCGGGTCTCTGCCTAGCTCAGCGGCGATGGTGCGCACCCGTGCAAATTCTTCGACCACCACATCCAGCGGTTGGAAGGCGGCGTGAAAACCTGTGCCATAGGTCGCTGCACGCCGAAATGCAGCCTCGCTTGCACCGCCCACCCAGATCGGTAACGGGTTTTGTATCGGTTTGGGTTCAAATCCTACTTTAGGCAGTTGATAAAACTCCCCTGCATATTGAGGCTCGGCGTCGTTGAACAAGGTCTGAAATAACTCGAGTTGTTCATTGGTTCGTTTACCGCGGTGATCCCAAGGCATGCCAAGTATTTTGGCTTCCTCTGCCATCCAGCCAACACCAACACCGAGGATCAAACGACCGTTTGACAACACATCCAATGTCGCCAGTTGTTTTGCGGTCACCACCGGCTGACGATAAGGAAGGATGAGTACGGTGAAGCCGAGTTTTAATTTGGTCGTGACACCGGCAACAAATAGCTGAGTGCCGATCGGATCTAACCAACCCATGTCCGGTGCGGGTGCAAAAGAGCCATCTTCGCTATACGGGTACTGGGAGGTGATTTCTTTGGGCCAGCAAACATGATCGCTGACCCATCCTGAATGGCAACCATCGGCTTCGATACGTTGGGCGAATTCGACCAGCGCCTGCGCTGAAACGTTGCGTCCCATGTGAGGTAGATGCGCGCCCCACGCGATGATCTGTTGATCTGATGCTGCCATGTTTGCTCCACAGGTAGATGTGCCGGATGCCAGCCGCTATTCTTCCACTTTTCTGAAGAAGTAGCTTGGTAAACGAGTCTTTTTGGCAACACCCGCCCTGGCATGGTGGGGTGGCGAAACACCGCGTGGGGCTGCGGCCTGTTGAGCACGGTGACTGGTTGCATCAGCCGCTGAGCGAACGGGTGCTGGAAAACAAAATAACGCAATTGCGTGATCGGTATGAGCAGGTGGTTGGCGTTTTACCGCATAGCAATGCCGCCCTCGACTTGCTGCAGAATTTGCCTTTGCAGGCTGCGCCAGGTGACGTTTACCCGGATTCCATCGCCAATATCGCCCGTCTGCATGACAAGCTAGGCAAACCGCTGTGGCAAGTGCACGCCCCGCTAGATGGCATGAATGAGAAAATTGGTTCCAACGTTGAGCGCTTCCTCAGCCAGATGCCGGTGGCCCAACCGTTTGCCCGTACTAATTGGTCCGTGCATGGCGACGCGGAAATGTTCCATCCGCATGCAGAGACGTCGCCAGGACCAACAGTCGCCGACTGGCTTGTGCGCAGGCACCTGACGATCTAATGCAAACCCTTGTTAGAATGAGCGCGTTGGAAATACCCTATTCCGGCGGATTAGAAAAACACCGTCGCCTGACAGATTATGTCAGTGCGCTGAAGGACCGTTCTTGATGCTTCGAATTGTGACTACCGTTGTGCCGGTTATTTTGTTGATCCTGGGCCTGACCCCAGGGGGCATATCACCCGTCACGGCGGCAGATAAATTATCTCTGGCGCCGGACCGTGTGTTGAGCTTTCAGGTAGAGGAGGCGACCTGGATGTCGCTTGATGTCGCCCCGGATGGCACGCAAATGGTTATCGAGGTGCTTGGCGATCTCTATCTGTTGCCGATCGCCGGCGGTCAAGCCGAGCCGCTTTCGGTGGGCATGCATTTTGACAGTCAACCGCGATTCTCTCCAGATGGCCAATCCATCGCGTTTGTCAGCGACCGTGACGGCGGCGAAGAAGTATGGCTGTTAAACCTCGAAAGCGGTGAGGCTAAGAAGCTCACCACGGTCGATAACCGGTTAGAATTCGCCTCACCGACATGGTCCCCTGACAGTGCCCATGTGGTGGTGTCGCGAACCAGTTTTGATCTTGGCACCTTTGAACTTTGGGCCTATGCGGTGGAGGGTGGCAGCGGCACCCGGATCACCAAGGCCAAAGCAAAGTCCGATACACCGCGCGCTTCGCGCCACAACGCTCTTGGCGCAGTCTACGATCCGAGCGGGAGATATCTCTACTATGCCCGAAAGTTGGGTGGCTTTGACTACAATCAGAGCCTGCCGCTGTGGCAGATTGCCAGGCGAGACCTGCAACGCGGACAGGAAGACATCATCACGCTGGCTGCCGGCAGTGCCTTCCGCCCGGGCATTTCTCCAGACGGCCGCTATCTGGTCTACGCTACCCGCTATGAACAGCAAACGGGCTTGCGCATTCGCGAACTTGCCGGTGGTAAAGATGAGTGGCTTGCCTATCCACTGCAGCGTGATGAACAAGAGTCACGTTTTACCCGGGATCTGCTACCGGGTTACGCTTTTGTGCCAGACGGCAGCGCCCTCATTACCACGCGCAATGGCCGCCTGGTTCGAATCGAACTGGCGGACAAGTCGATATCGCAGATACCGTTCACGGTGGCCATTGAGAAAGCTGTCGCGCAACGTTTGGATTTTCCACATCGAACCGGTCTGGCGCCGGTCAAGGCGCGGGTTCTGGCAGACGCGGAACTGTCACCGGACGGTAACAAGATAGCGTTCGCGAGTTTTGCCAGAATCTATGTACATGAGTTAGCTACCGGTAACACCGTTGCCGTTTCACCCGCGGGCGTGATTGCAGCTTTTCCCAGTTGGTCACCGGACAATAATGCCATCGCCTATGTCAGTTGGGACGACAAGGGTGGCCACATCTTCCGGGTGCGACCGCGGGCAAACAGTAAACCCAGACAACTCACCAAGGTGGCTGCCTATTACTCGTCACCTGCCTGGTCCCGGGATGGTTCTAGAATCGTCGCCTTGCGGGGTTCAGCCCATGAGCGTCTGGCGCGGCAAATTGCCAGCGGACCGCCGATTGGCGCCGATGTGATATGGCTGCCGTCGAAAGGCGGTGAGGTACATCTGGTGATCGCCTCCAGAGGCCTGGGGCGGCCACACTTCGGTCCTGAGGCGGACCGAATTTACCTGCATACCATTCGTCCGCCAGCGCCGGGCAAGTCGAAGGCGGGTTTGATCTCCGTGCGCTACGACGGCACCGATAGACGCGGCGTGCTTGGCGTAAGTGGCCCGGGCACATTCATTAATTCTGATGATGTCGGTGCCCGCACCATGCAGATATCACCGGATGGTCGCCATGTGTTGTTCAAACACGCCTCGCAGCTTTATCTGGCCCGGTTGATGCCGTTCATGCCAGCGCAGAATGTAAAGCTCGATAAGCCGCAAATACCGCTGGCACGGTTAACAGACGTCGGCGCCGATTTCAGTGGCTGGAGTGCAAGCGGAGATATCATCACCTGGTCGGTGGGCAATCGCTTTTACCAACGCGCGCTAGCTTCGGTGGAGTTTGCAGATAGCGGCGTCGAAGCGAACGGAAATAACAAGGAGGTAGATTCAGAAGCTGACGATAAAGATTCGGCCCGGGCAGTTAGCCCGCTGCTTGAACAACATGCAGCGGTTGAATTCGTCGAAGTCGATTTATATCGACCACGGCATAAACCTCGCGGTGTGGTTGCCTTGACCAATGCCACCATCATCACCATGTCTGATGCCGGGGTGATTGACGGCGGTGTGGTGGTGGTGCGTGAAGACCGTATCGAAGCAGTCGGCGCCAGTGCCGAAGTCGAGATTCCGCCAGAGGCGGAGATATTTGATCTGGGTGGTAAATATGTGCTGCCAGGGTTCGTCGACACCCATGCCCATTATCACGTTGCGCGGGATCTGCCGGGTACCAGCAATGCCTCGTTTCTCGCCAATCTGGCTTATGGGGTGACCACTGGCATGGATGTGCAGCCGTCGACGGTGGATATCCTGGCAGCCCAGGATATGGTTGATGCTGGTTTGATGTTGGGCCCCCGAACCTACTCCACCGGCCCAGGCGTATTCAGTAACAACGCTTTCAAATCCCTTGAGCACGCCACGGCAGTGTTGCGTCGCTACAAAGATCACTACAAAGTGCACAACATAAAGGCCTACATTTCCGGGTCACGCCAGCAACGACAGTGGTTGATCCAGGCCGCCAGGCAACTGAAGCTCATGCCAACGACGGAAGGATTTCTCGACATGAAATTGGATCTGACCCATGTAATAGATGGATTCAGTGGTCTGGAACACAATTACCCGTTGCCCAGGCTCTATGCCGATGTGGTACAGCTGACCGCCCAGGCAGGCATCGCTTATACGCCAACGTTGTTGGTAGCTTATGGTGGTCCCTGGGCAGAAAACTGGTACTACTCAAACGAGTCGCCCCATGACGACCCCAAGCTGCGCCGCTTTATGCCCTACGATGCCTTGGCGGCGCGCACTTTGCGCCGTCGTTGGTTTCATGAACGAGAGTACACTTTTCGTGAAATTGCGGAATCAACCCGCGCCATTGTCGAGGCCGGTGGCAAAGTGGGTATCGGTGCACATGGTCAATTGCAAGGGCTTGGCTATCATTGGGAGTTGTGGGCTGTCGCCAGCGGTGGCTATGACAACTTGCAAGCTTTACAACTGGCCACTATCGGCGGTGCCACAATGCTAGGCATGGGCGCCGACCTGGGGTCGCTGGAGGTGGGCAAGCTAGCAGATCTGCTGGTGTTAAACGAAAACCCACTGGAAGATTTACGTCATACCACGACCCTGGAATATGTGATGAAGGGTGGTGACATGTACCAGGCTGAAACCCTGGATCAGGTATGGCCGCACAAAAAGCCGTTGCCGGATCAGTGGTGGTGGCATTCGGGCCCAGTTGTTGGGTTAGGAGAGTAGACATGCGCATTGCATTAGCCGGCATATCCCATGAAACGAATACTTACTGTGCAGGGCAGACAAGAAAAGCAGATTTTTACACTTTCCGTGGTGCTGAGTTGTTGAACACTGCCGGTCAAGAGTCGGATGTCGGTGGTGCGGTGGACGCTTGCGCCCGCCTGGATTGCGAGGCGGTACCGATCCTGTTTGCCACTACTCAGCCATCGGGCACTATTGAACGCGAGGCATATGAAGACCTGAAAGCGGAAATTCTCGATGGTTTGGCCCAGGCAGGCCCCTTCGATGGCTGCGTGCTGCTGTTGCATGGTGCGGGGGTGGTCGATGGCATTGCAGACCTTGAAGGTGATCTGGCCGCAGGCGTGCGTAAAACGTTGGGCGATGTCCCAATCACGGCAAGCTTCGATTTGCACGGTAATATTACTCAAGCAATGGCAGACCAGTTGAACGGCATTTTTGTTTGTCATCACTATCCACATATAGATCTGCATTTACGTGCCGCCGAGGCGGTGGCCTGTGTGGTCGACATGGCGAAAAGCGGTCGAAGGGCTCGTTGTGAAGTAATCCAACTGCCGCTACTGCTGCCCACTACCACTACTTATGAAGGCATCGGTGAAGAGATGCTTGAGCATTTACTGCAACATCAAAAAGATGCGGATTGCCTTAACTTGAGCTGGTTTCATGGCTTTCCCTACACCGACGTAGCGCACGTTGGCAGTTTTGTTGCGGCCAGTTACTACCCCGATGCCGACGACGGCCAGGCGATGCGCCATGCACAGGCCTTCGCAGACGAGTTGTGGGAGAGGCGCGAGGAGTTCAGGGCGCAGAGTCTGGACGCCGCGCAAGCAATCGCGCAGGCACAGTCGTATACGCAATATCCGGTGGTGATCCACGAAACGTCGGACAACTGTGGCGGCGGTGCGCCGGGAGATGGCACCCACTTGTTACGCGGCATGTTGGACGCCGGTTTGGGTGAAGATGCGTGCTTTGCATTTGTAGTTGATGCGGAGGTCGCCGCACAGGCCCATGATGCTGGTGTCGGTGCGGAAATCAACGTCAGCCTCGGCGGCAAAACCGATGACCTGCATGGCGAACCCTTGCACTTGAACGCCTACGTAAAAGCGCTGCATGATGGTCGCCTGGTGATGCAGCATATGTTTCGCGGGGCACCCATTAATGTCGGCCCGATGGCACGACTGGTGGTCGATAAAATGGATATAGTCGTTGCCTCCAGACGCAACCAGACTTTTGATCAGGAACCGTTCCTGGCGGTCGGCATAGATGTCATGAAATACAAATATGTGGCCCTCAAAAGCAGCAATCACTTCCGTGCCGGTTTCCAGGAGCTGGCCAGTGCTATTGTCACGGCCGATACGCCCGGTTTAACGACTCATAAGATTGAAGTGTTCCCGCGCCAGAATACGCGGCGGCGGCTGTGGCCTATTGATGATCAGGCCGTCTATCCAGAAAAATAGGAGGAAAAGATGGAGAAAAAAGTTTGTCTGGTAACCGGTGTCGGACCCGGCACGGGTACCGCCATCGTGCGTAAGTTTGCGCAATCCTACGAGGTGGCGATGTTGGCTCGTTCTGCGGATCGCTTAGCGCAATTGAGCAGCGAGATCGATGGCGCACATGCCTATCCCTGCGATGTGACAGATACCACCAGGCTAAATGAGACAATCGAACAAATTCGCGGTGATCTCGGTAGTCCTGCTGTGGTTGTGCACAATGCCGTTGGTGGGGCGTTTGGTAGCTTTATGGAGATAGAGCCTGAGGTGTTGGAGCGGAATTTTCAGGTCAACACCATGGCCTTACTGCACTTAGCCAGAGCGACCGCGCCGGCAATGGTAGAGGTGGGTGAAGGCGCCATAGTGGTGACCGGCAATACTTCCGCTTTTCGGGGGGTTGCCAATTTTGCCGGGTTTGCGCCGACCAAGGCGGCGCAACGCATCCTTGCCGAAGCCATGGCGCGAGATCTCGGTCCTAAGGGCGTACATGTCTCATTCGTGGCCATTGACGCGGTCATAGATCTGGAGTGGACACGTAAGCGTTATGCAGACAAGCCGGATGATTTCTTTTGTCGGCCTGAAGATATCGCCGGAGAGGTTTATCGCCTGGCGCACCAGCCACGCTCGGCATGGTCGTTTACTTCGATCATCCGACCATTCGGCGAGAGCTGGTCGCTCAGTCAGTAGCAAAAAAAGCCCGCGCTGGCGTGGGCTTTGTTGCTCTACATGCCTTCGTACTTACGTACTTCATGGCGACCAACGACCATGTGATGAACTTCATCAGGGCCGTCAGCAATTCTCAGGGTGCGTTGCCCGGTATACATACGGGCTAGCGGGGTCCACTGTGACACCCCGGTGGCGCCATGCATCTGAATCGCCTGGTCGATAATTTTGCAGATTTTTTCAGGCACCATCGCTTTAATGCCGCTGACGTAGATGCGGGCTTCTTTGTTGCCCAAAACGTCCATGGCTTTCGCGGCTTGCAACACCATCAAGCGGCAGGCATCGAGTTCGATGCGCGCCCGCGCCACAATTTCGATGTTTTTACCGAGCTGGATAATTGGCCTGCCGAACGCCGAACGAGTGGAGGTGCGGCGAATCATCAACTCTAATGCTTTCTCGCCAGCACCAACCGAGCGCATGCAATGATGAATGCGGCCTGGCCCCAGGCGAACTTGAGATATTTCGAAACCTCGACCTTCACCCAACAGCATGTTTTCCTTCGGTACCCGTACATTGTCAAGGAGGATATGCATATGACCGTGAGGTGCGTCGTCGTGACCGAACACCTGCATGCCTTCGAGTATCTTCACTCCGGGTGTGTCGATGGGCACCAGAATTTGTGACTGTTGCTTGTGCGGTGGTGCATCCGGGCTTGTCTTAACCATGGTGATCATGATCTTGCAGCGTGGATCACCGGCGCCGGAGATGTAGAACTTCTCGCCGTTGATGACCCACTCGTCGCCTTCCAACACCGCCTTGGTGCTGATGTTTTTCGCATCAGAAGAAGGCGTGCCAGGCTCGGTCATGGCAAATGCGGAACGAATCTCACCGTTCAGAAGCGGTTTCAGCCACTGTTCTTTCTGTTCAGGGGTGCCGACACGTTCGAGCACTTCCATGTTGCCGGTATCTGGCGCTGAGCAATTCAACGACTCTGACGCGAGCGGAAATTTACCCAGTTCGTTGGCGATGTAGGCGTAGTCGAGGTTCGAAAGACCTTCGCCGGTTTCTGCGTCCGGCAGGAAGAAATTCCACAGCCCGGCATCTTTAGCCTTCTGCTTTGCACCGTCGAGCAACTCTAGTTGGCCAGGTGCCCAACTCCAACGATCTTTGCGGCCTTCACCGAGTGCTTCAAACTCTTCGGTAATGGGTTCTACGTTTTCTTTAATGTGTTTCTTGACTGCATCTAAAAGAGGCCCTGCCTTTTCGGACATCGTCAAATTGAATAAATCTGGGTTCTCCAGAGCTGCTTCTGCCATTTTCCACTCAATACTTAGTTTGCTAACCGGACCCGCAATCCTACTCTGATCTGCCCTCCCGGGATAGATGGCGTCAGTTGAGAACAGCGTAACCGCGATTGCGCAGGCAGTTGTGCACGACACGGCGTTTCTCGCTCAAAGCGCGGCCGGTCCCTTTGGTGGCGCCGACGACGGCACCCGCGCCGGCACCACGCTGAGCTGTTTCGCGGTTACCTACGGCGGCGCCGATAACCGCACCGACCACGGCCCCGGCGACGGCGCCAGCCGCAGCTTGACGGGTCACCAGCACTTGATCTGCGTAGGCTTCGCACTCATGCAGATCTTGATCGTACTGCGCCATGTTGACACCCTTGGTGTCGATGATCGGTTGTTGTGCACATGCGGCAATGAAACAGGTGGTGATAAGGAAGGGGATGATCAGCAATGGCTTGCTCAAGCACGTCATATTTGTTCCTCGATATGTTTATCGTGAGTCGCTATTGAACGCGGTTACCATGAACAAGAGCTGAACGCAGGCTCCCTGGTCTAGAGCGCCGCAATCTTTACCTCTTTGCCACCCTTAGCTGCTGAGTCGTAGAGTCCATTCAGCATCGCCTGCACCATCAACGCATCGGTGACCGGCGCGATGCAAGGTGCGTCGTGCAGCAGGTGTTCGACGAAAGCGTCAATTTTCGAATTGAAAACGCTGATGAAATCGGTAGCGCCCAGCCACGCCGGGGTCTTGTCTACCATGTGGCCGGATTCGTCGGTATTGATAACAGTAGGCTCCCAGGTGGCGCCTGCCTTATCGCCCAGAATCTGGAAATTCATCAGACTGCCGTCTGGCACATGAGCGGCGTAGGCGCATTCGATGTGTAATACGGCGCCATTGGCGAAGCGGATCCGGCCCACGGCAAGGTCCTCCACGTTGTAACTCTTATAGTCCCAGCCAGACCACATGCTTTGAACCTTGTGCGACGGCTTGTTGCCGAGATAGGTAAACATATCGGCAGATGCGCTGATCGGCTGCGGGCTACCCATGGTGTAGTGGGTCATTTCCAACACATGTACGCCAATGTCGATAAGGGCACCACCACCAGATAATTCTTTGCGGCCGAACACGCCCCAATTAGGGATGCCGCGCCGCCTCATTGCTTGTACACGACCAAACAGAATATTGCCAAATGCGCCCTCATCAAACGCTCTGCGTAAATATTGCGTTCGTGGATCGAAGCGGTATTGAAAGCCAACCACAAGATGTTTGCCTGCCTGCTCTGCTGCCTGGCGCATGCGACGCCCTTCAGCTACGGTCATGGCCAGGGGTTTTTCGCAGAGCACATGGCAGCCTGCTTTGAGTGCGGCAATGGTTGGCGCTGCGTGGTACCGGTTGGGTGTGCACACACTGATGGCATCAAGCTGCTCCGTAGCGAGCATTTTTTTGTAATCTGTATAAGTATTGGTTTGCGGATACTGTGCATGTCGTTTGGCAAGATTTTCTGCGCTGATATCTGCCAGGGCAACGAGATTGACATCACGCCGACGTGCGAACTGAGCCAATTGTAGATCCGAGATGCCGCCCGTACCGATAAACCCCAGGCGCAACGTCTTGCCTGTTCTGCCTTGTCTTGCCATCGACTATCCGGCGCTGCCGGCCCCTTGTTCGATTCGTGGATAATAAAGCGCCAGTAATATGCTTCGTGTGATCATGAAGACGCTCATGGTCAGCCATACGGCGTGATATTGCCAAGCTTCATAGGTAAGCCATAACAGTACAGCCCAGACAAGTGCAGAGGCTAGCATGGCGTTGCGCATTTCAACAATGTGCGTGGTGCCGATGAAAATACCGTCGAACAAGAATGCCCACACACATAGCAAAGGCGCCAATGCGACCCAGGGTAGATATTCCATGGCAGTGCTGCGTACCTCGCTGGACAGAGTCAAGGCGTTGATAAAAAATGAGCCGCCGAACCAGTATAGCGCGCCGGTGAGTAGCGCCAGACCCATCGCCCACCAGGCGCAGTAGATCGTGGTGGCGCGCAATGCTGCTTTGTCTCTAGAGCCAAATGAGAAGCCAGCCAGGGTTTCAGCGGTATGGGCAAAACCGTCAAGGGCGTAGGTCATAATGAAAAATAGTTGCATCAACACGCCGTGGGCAGCCAGGGTCAAATCGCCAAGACGGGCAGCGATAACAGTACCGGCGAAAAATGGTAGCTGTACGAAGAAAGTACGAATAATCAGGTTGCCGCTGACATGGAATAGTGCCTTGACGGCTTTACTGTGCCAAAGGTCGAGTGGCCAAGCTTGTTGCCAACCGACCGCTCGTAGGCTCCTTAACACGAACCAAAGACCACCAATTGCCGCACCCCATTCGCTGATGACGGTGCCGATGGCAACCCCTGCGACACCCATGTCGAACACCATGACCAGTACAATATCTAATACCAGGTTTGTGAAATTGAGGCCGATGCTCAGCCACAGCGTGTCGCGCATGCGCTGCAGGCCGAACAGAATTCCCAGTTCCACCAAGTAGACGAGCAGGCCGGGCGCGCCATAAACGCGGATATCGTAGTACTGACCCGCGAGATTCGTAACCTTGGCAGACGCATCGAACAGGTAAAACAGCAGCGTTGCCAGCGGCCATTGCATGAACACGATGAGTGTCCCGAGGACCAGGGCAATGCTGCCAGCACGAACCAGGATGCTTGCGATTTCCTCAATGTCGTCGCGTCCGAAGGCTTGTGCCGCCAGGCCGGTCGTACCCATGCGCAGAAAACCGAACAGCCAATAAATGGCGCTGAACATAGCGGCGCCCATAGCGACAGCGCCTATGTAGGCAGGGTCGGGGAGCCGTCCCATGACCGCAACATCGGCGACGCCAACGAGCGGAATGGTAATGTTGGCGAGAATGATGGGCCAGGTCAGACGCCAGATGCGCAAGTGCCAGGCGCCGGGAGTTTGCGGCAGCGCTACAGCAACCATTATGAGGTTGCTGCTAAATGCTAGTAGAGTTTTGCGCCATGTCCCCTTCACGCTGGGGTGGTGGGCGGCGTCCCAGCCAGGCACTGAGTCGGGCGAGTTGGTGTTTATAGTCTTCAACCATCAGGTAAAGACAAGGTACCAGTAACAGCGTAATGAAGGTTGCAAACAACACGCCCCAAGCCAGTGATACTGCCATTGGCTTAAAGGGCGCGGTGGCAGGTGTGGTGGTGGACATGAGAGGCACCAATCCGACGAAAGTAGTTACAGAAGTCAGCATGATCGGCCGAAAACGTACCACGCAGGCATTCAGGATAGCTTCCATGACATCTTTACCCTCCCGGCGTTGGCGATTGGCGTAGTCCACCAGCACCAGCGACGCATTCACCACCACACCGGATAACGCGACAATGCCTAAAGCGGAGAAAAACATCAGCTGCACCTCCATGATGTAGTGTCCGACGATAGCGCCAACCGCGCCGAATGGAATGACGCTCATAATTACCAACGGCTGCAAGTAACTCTTCAATGGAATCGCCAGTAGACCGTAAATCAGAACTAGAGAAAACATGGAGCCAAGCAGCAGGCCACCCATGGCGGTGGCGCGTTCTTCCTGTTCGCCGCCGGTCTCTACGTCGATTGCTGGAAAACGGCGTTGAAAATCAGGAATCAGTTCGCTGCGTATGCTGGCGCTGACCTCTTCAGGTGAGACCACCGCGCGATCTACGTCGGCTGAAACCGAAACCGTGCGTCTGCCGTCGAGACGGTTGATGCTTGAATAACCACGACTGATCTCAAATTTGGCGACGCTGTAGAACGGCACTTCGTTTCCGTCCGGGGTGCGTATGTACATGTCCTCGAGGTTGCCGATCGATTTGCGCTCGGATTCAGGAAAGCGAACCATCACGCGTACGTCGTCTTGACCACGTTGGACACGTTGCGCTTCTAAACCGTAAAACGCAGCTCGTACCTGGCTGGCCAGGTCGGCTAACGTAATACCCAGGTTACGCGCCTCAGGCAGCAGATTGAGTTGAATTTCCTGTTTGCCGGAGCGGAACGAATCTCTGATGTCGAATACACCATCATAACGGGACAGCTCTGCCTTGAGCTGTTCTGCCGCTTCGCGAAGTTCATCTACTTCTTTACCTTTCAGCTGGTATTCGATCGGTGAGCCCGCTGAGTACTGATCCGCATCGAAGGTCAATTTCACTGCATCGGCAACGGAGCCGACATAGTCGCGCCAACGCGCTACCACGACTTTGGAACTAATCTGATTTCGCTCCGCTAAAGGTGCTAGATCCAGCACGATCTCCGCGATATTACTGCGTCCTGGACCGGAAGGGCGTCCGGGCCCATTGCGGTCTACAGTTTGGCCCACGCTGGAGAGAATATTTCTTATCAGTGGTTTCGCTAAACCGAGTTCCGCGGTCATATCTTTGTTAAGACGGTGGGCGGCGTCCTCGATCCA
>SMVB01240006.1_pt1 | contig 16096 bp, 15 predicted proteins | sample 2456461 | NCBI WGS metagenome assembly SMVB01 (sample SAMN11095934, study PRJNA526329) | marine sediment metagenome | biome: Marine sediment; feature: Surficial sediment; material: Deep marine sediment; isolation source: Hadal surficial sediment | place: Pacific Ocean | collected 2014-05 | depth...
AGTAAGGGGTAATTGCACTGCCGTAGGCGCCATAGCCATAAAGATACAACGGCGCGGAGCCGTCACGGACAAAATTCTGTGAATACACGATGCTGACGGGCACAGCGACACCGTCGCGCGCGTTTATCATCAGCCGCTCAGTATGGAACTCACCCGTTTCGTACCCGCTTGGAATCATCTGTACTTTGCGAATAATCAGGCGTCTGTTCCGGATCTCATAGTCGTACACGGTGTCTGGCGTGACCATCGACTCAAAGCTCAGACGAATGGTATCCGCCGCGTAGGTGGCATTGGCGCCCAGCCCAACGCTATAGGCGGGTTCGGGAAACTCGATGAAGTGTTCGGCGCTGTGTTCGTCTGCAGTGACTTCGATGATCCGTAGCTGATCCAGACCATGCTGGCGTTCTTCTACCACAACGAAATCGCGCAGACACATGTGTCCAGTCAGATAGTGCTCGGTGCTGCCGCCGATGACACACTCCCAACGGGATTCTTCCGGGGCATCAATCGGGGTACGAAAGAGTTCGAAATTTTTGTGCCGGGCATTGCTGCGGATGTAGAAGAATCCTTCCCGGTGATCGACATCGTATTCATGACCGGCACGACGCGCAGAAATGAGCATCGGACTGGCATCGGGTGAATCGGCCGGCAGGTAGCGAACCTCCGATGTTACGTGGTCACCGGTGCTGATCAGGATGAAGGCTTCCGACTGGGTTTCACCAATGCCGACGAAAAACGATTCGTCGGTTTCTTCGTACACGATCGTGTCCTTGTCGATGGGTTCGCCGATACGGTGACGGCGAATCTGGTCGGGGCGCCATTGTTCGTTGACTCCAACATAGAAGACGTTCGCGCTGTCGGCTGCCCAGACGGGGCTGCCTAAAGTAGCCGGTATTGGCTCGTCGAGGAGAGAGTCCGTTTCCAGATCGAGAATGTTCAGAGTGAATCGCTCCGCTCCGGATACGTCTACGCTGTACGCGAGATACCGGGCATCAGGGCTGATGGCGAGCCCGCCGAGGTTGAAGTAGTCGTGGGGGGCTGCGAGCTTCGGTTCATCGAGGATTACCACCCAGTCTTCCGGGGCCGAAACGGGCGCTCTCTGCCAGATCCGGTATTGGGCGTCGGTCTCGTAGCGCCATTGGTACAGATAGTCGCGCCGCCGGTAGGGGACCGAGGCATCTTCCTGGGGTTCCCGGGCTTTGAGTTCGGCAAACAGCCGCTCGACGAGTGCCTGATGGGGTTTCATTTTTGCTTCGAAGTAGGCGTTTTCCGCGTGGAGATAGTCGAGCACGTCTGGATCTTCGACCTGCGGATACTTCGGGTCCTTCAACCAGTGGTAGGGATCCTCCACGGTGACACCGTGGTGGGTGAAGGTGTGTGGCACCTTGCGCGCTACCGGCGGTTTCACGGTTAAATCCTCTACTCAGACAAGCCCGGAACTAGTCAGGCAAGCCCAGTACGCGTTTGGCGATGATGTTTCGCTGAATCTCGTTGGTACCGCTGTAAATCGATGCCGCGCGATTCGACAGCCACATGCGCGTCCAATCGAGCTCTGTTTTGGAGAAACTCTCACCCGTCCAGCCAAGTCCCTGAGTGCCCCGCAGCTCGCACATCAGACGAGATTTGTCCTGTTGCAATTCGGTGCCGTACATTTTGAATATCGACGTTGCCGGGCCGAGAGTACTTCCATCCTGCGACTCTTCGACCGTGCGCCGCTGAGTGAGGCGGAATGCACGGCTGTTGAGGTCGTGCGTCAGCACCTTGTTGCGCATGGCCGGGTCGGCAATCTTGCCGTCCCGCTCGCCGAGGTATTGTTTCGCGATGTCCGCTAGCTGTCCCTCGAGTTCCTGGGTGCGACCTCCGACGAGTGCGGTCATACCGGAGCGCTCGTGTTGCAGAAGCCGCTTGCCGACCGTCCAGCCTTTGTTGAGCTCTCCGATGAGATCTTCTTTTTTGGCGATGGCATTGTCGAAAAACGTTTCGCAGAAAGGTGAATTGCCGCTGATGAGCTTGATGGGTTTTATCGTCACCCCGGGCTGATCCATGGTAAGTAGAACGAAGCTGATGCCTTCGTGTTTGGGTACGTCCGGGTCGGTACGGACCAGGCAAAACATCCAATCGGCGGATTGTGCACCGGAGGTCCAGATCTTCTGCCCGTTGATCAGGAAATGATCGCCATTGTCTTGCGCGCGAGTTCTCAAGCTCGCGAGATCGGATCCGGCGCCGGGCTCGCTGTAACCCTGACACCAGGAGAGTTCACCCCGGGCGATCTTCGGCAGGTGCCGCGCCTTCTGGTCATCGGTGCCGTATTCGAGAAGCGTCGGACCGATCAACGAGGTGCCCATGCCCATCAGCGGCGAGCGCGCCTGAATTTGTCGCATCTCGTCGATGAGCACCACCAGTTCCTGGGTGGTGAGGTCGGCACCGCCATAAGCCGAAGGCCACGTCGGCACGGTCCAGCCCTTCTCCGCCATGCGTTCGAGCCAAAGCCTCGTGTCCGAATTCTGAATTTTGATTTTGGTACTGCCAGTGGCTACCTCGCCCGGCCCCCGTGCACCAGGTGGACAGTTCTCCTCGAGCCAGGCTCTGGCTTCGCTGCGAAATTCCTCGAGTTCCGACATGATTCACCCCCGTGTGTCCCAGCCAATTCGACTGGAAGGATTCATCAATGAACGGCAAAACGCAAACCAGTAAGATACCGCCTATACCGGTGGCCGTGGCAGAGGTGCGATTATCGCGACTACGGAACAAAGAAGGTGCAACAGATAGATGCAACATCGTCGACTTGGTAACTCAGGGCTGTTGGTTTCAGAGGTCGGGCTCGGCTGCAACAATTTTGGCGGCAGGGTCGATGCGGCTGGTACTCGAGCGACCGTGGATGCGGCACTCGATCAAGGCATCAACTTCTTCGACACCGCCGACGTATACGGCGAGAAGCAGTCGGAAACGCTGCTTGGAAAGGCTCTGGGTGATCGCCGAGGCGATGTCGTCATCGCAACGAAGTTTGGATCACCGACGGGAGAGGGCGGGTTGAACAGAGGCGGATCACGTCGTTATGTGCGGCGTGCGGTGGAAGCTAGCCTGGCGAGGCTTGGAACCGACTACATCGATCTATACCAGATTCACCTGCCGGATGCGGCGACTCCCATCGCGGAGACGTTGAGCGTGTTGGACGATCTCGTGCGCGAAGGCAAGGTTCGCTATATAGGCCACTCGAACTTCAGCGGTTGGCAGATTGCGGACGCGCATTGGACAGCCCATGATCTGGGTTGTACCGCTTTTGTCAGCGCGCAGAATAATTACAGCCTCATCGAACGAGCGGTCACCCACGAGGTGTTGCCGGCGAGCGAGCGGTTCGGGCTTGGTGTGTTGCCTTATTTTCCGCTTGCGAGCGGTCTGCTTACCGGCAAATACCAACGCGACGAGCCCGCACCCCCGGGTACTCGTCTTGCGTTGGTAGAGCGGCTCGCGAAGCGCGCACTGACCGAACGGAATTACGATCTGGTTGAACGGCTGGAAGAATTTGCCCGCAAACGCGACAAGTCGTTGCTCGCTCTCGCGTTTTGCTGGCTGTTGAGCCAACCGGTGATCACGAGCGTGATTGCGGGCGCAACATCGAGCGAACAAGTCGTGGCCAACGTCGCTGCCGCGCAACGCTGGCGCCTCGATCCGGGTGAGATGGCGGACGTTGCGGAGATCTTGAAAAGCTGATGTGTGGCCGATTCAACGTTACGGCCGATCCACTTACCGAGTTGTTGATGGAACTCGTGGGCCTGACGCATCCCGGGCCTGACAATTTCAACACCGCGCCGACCGAAACCGTTACGGTACTGCGTCTCGATGCCGGCGGAGAGCCGGAACGAGTGCCCATGCGCTGGTGGCTCACCCCATACTGGGCGAAGGAAATGTCGGCCAGGTACAGCATGTTCAACGCCAAGTCGGAGACGGCGCACAAGAGCCCGGCTTTCAGGGAACCGTTCCAGAAGCGCCACTGTGTCGTGCCGGTGTGTGGATTCTACGAATGGACCCGGCTGCACAACCAGAAGTTACCGTATTTCATTACTCCGACCGAGTTTTCTGGAATGCTCCTGGCTGGTTTGTGGGACCGTTGGCATAACAGGGAGACGGGCGAAGTGGTCGAGAGCTTCACGATTCTGACCACGGATGCCCATGAAGAACTTCAATTCGTCCATAAACGGCAACCCGTCATGTTGTCGCTGGGCGATGCCCATCGCTGGCTGGACACGGGGGTAGCTGGCGTAGACCTCGTGACCCTGTTCGAATCTGCCATTCCGATGACGTTGGAGGCGATACCCGTTTCGAGCTATGTCAACAATGCGCGCAACAAAGACGCACGCTGCATCGATCCGATCGGCGCGTCGGTCCTGATCGGCGAACACGAGGCCAGCCTTTAGTGTTGTTGCAGAAGGGCCAATGGCTGGGTCGCGGCAGCTTGCTGGTGGAAGGCTCGAGCCGTGGCGAAAAAGTCGAGTGTGACGTTGTGGTAAAGAGCGACGAAGGTGGTTTTACGATTACCGGCGAAGCCGTGTTCAAGGAGATGGGAAAACGCGAGCTTACTATTCGAGTTGCCGACAACGATGTCGGTACCTATACGTTGCGGGTGCAAATCGGTGACGATGTGCTGGGCGGAACGGCCAAGCTCGACAGCCCCCCCAATCTCGGGCTCGTGTGGAACGACACGGGATCGGTGCACGCGACCTTTGCGCTGTTCACGATATCGAACGGTTATGGGTTTCGAGGGTTCTCCAAGCTCGAAACGACCACATATACCTGGGAAGTTGCGTTTGCACTGAAACAGGATGTCATCGGTGGAGACAACGTGGTGTCGTTAGCGAGACGCAGACGCCGCGGACCTTAATGGTTTTGAAAAGATGAAATATTGATGAGTTACGATTCCGAAAACATTTTTGCCAAGATCATTCGTGGCGAAGCGCCCGCATACAAAGTTTACGAAGATGATGACACCCTGGCCTTCATGGATCTCATGCCCCAGGCGGAAGGGCATACCCTGGTCATTCCGAAGAGTCCGGCTGTCGATCTGATAGATATCGAACCCATCAGTCTCGGTAAAACCATTTCGATTACCCAGCACATCGCAAAAGCCGTCAAACAGGCTTTCAACGCCGACGGGATAATGATCGCCCAACTCAGCGGTCGAGCCGCGGGCCAGTCGGTTTTTCACCTCCATTTCCACATCCTCCCACGACACGGCGGTATCGACTTCCAGGTGCATGCGCAGACGGTGGCGCCCGCCGAACAGCTCGAAGCGAACGCGGAGAGGGTCAGGAAAGCGCTTGTGGAGTTGTCGAGCAGCTAACCGATTGATTCCCCGAGTGCCTCTCGATAAGGCGTCATATCCATACCGAATACCCCATGCCTTGCCGCCACTGCGGCGATGGTGGCTTCGGTCCAATAGGGTGACCCCGGTTGGGGGAAGCCAAGCACCGCCCGCTGGTCGAGGCTTGCGGTTGCGATCAACCGCTCCAGCATTTTGTCACCGCGATATGCGGACCACGCCCAGCCTGCATGCAGGATGCTGATCCACTCGGACTCGGCTCGCCGAAAGGCTATATTCTGCACGAGTCGAAGCGTACCGGGCACCATTGGGGTGCCCCGATGCCAGGTATCGTGGCGATAAAACAGCACGTCCCCTCGTTTGAAGCGAGTGTAGCGCTCACGCTCATACAGCGACTTGCGCCACTCGCTCAATTCGGGCCGTTGTTCGGCAAAGTAGGCCTCTGCCGTACAACGATCGTTCACGTAATCGAGATCTGCAATACCGGGTGAGTCGACAATCGGCCAGCGATAGGCTGGATCGTCCTCACCGTGCCGCGGCACGACGGCGGTGGGGCCGCCGCAAACTTCGACGTCACTCAGATAAACGACCAACTCCACGGCTTCTGGACGCGACCACTCGGTGGGGTGAGCCAGATTGTGGTTGGGGTAGTCGACGTGGATTCGCTGATCCGAATTGTCCAGTGCGCCCGCCAGTTTTTCTCCGCGGCCATATTTCGGCCACAGGTCCGATTGAGTCAGTCTGAGATTTGCCGGGATTACCTCCAGGAGTTCGGCCACCGCGGATAAAAGCCGCGGATGCAGGGTCACATCGTTCAGCGCGCGCACGCCGCTGGGGAAGTGTAATGGACCGCCAAAGTTGGTGAATTGGTCGGCTTCGGTGGTACCCGCAGCGGGAAAACGCTCGCGTGCTGCCGCTTCCAACGGGTTGAGAAGCGCTGGAGGAAAGAACTCACCGACAAACGTAAACCCGCGTTCCCGCCAACTCGAAACATGCGCATCATCCAGGACCTGCGTCCCGCTACCGCCGGCGCTGCGAGCTTCGAGCCAACGATCCTCGGAGACCTCCGAAACGTTGCCGATTTTTACGGTGTTCATATCGAGAACCCTACCACGCTCAAAGCCGACGAAGTGCGGCCACCTTGCCCAGTCGCCAGGCGGCCAGCGCGCCAACCAGACCCATTGCCGCCAGACCAATGAAATAGATGGCATAGCCGGTCTTGCCGGGATACCGCTCGAGCAACGCTGCGTTGATCAGCGGTAGATAGATATCAGGCGCGTAGCCGATCAGTGAGATCACCCCGATTGCGAGGCCCTTGGTGCGATCCGAAATGTTACAACTCTCGAGCGTAGCCCAGTAGATACCGCGAACCGCGTAGGTCAGCAGACCGACCAACATGACCACCCCGAGCAACAGGCCGGTGCCCGTGGTTGCCGGAACGGCGACCATGCCTGCAAGGGACGCGGCTGCGGCGATCAGAAGCGACGCCAGCACGGTTTCGCGGCTGAGAAAATCTCCCGCGACACCTGCCGAGATCGCACCGATCGGGCGCATCCACAATTTGGCAACGGTGATGAATCCGACGGCAACCGCCGTCATGCCATAGGTTTGTTGCAGGTAAGCTGAAAACGAATAGGTTGCCCAGAACAGTTGATATCCGCACAGGATGCAGAAAGCGGCAAGCCAGATCTCGGACTTGCCGAGGATGAGTTTCATATCTTCCCAGACGTTCGGCTTCTCCTCTTTGCTCGCCGTGTCCGCTCGAATGTCATCCAGGAGCAGGAGTACGGCCGGCGCCGCGATCAACATGAATGCGGCGTAAAAATAGATGACCTGGGTCAGCGATGCGCTCAATGATCGTCCTGCCGAATCCAGCAGATAGGCGAACCAGGCAATGGCAATGGTGGCAAGCACCGCTTCCACCAATCCGCGCCCCCCTTCGAGAATGCCGAAAAACCGACCCTGCTCGTCCGTTCCAGCCAGCAGGGCAACCGCCTTGATCAGGGCCGACCAGAAGGTCAGGCCGGTGGCAATGCCCCAACCGACAAAAATGATCTGAAGCATCTCGAACGATGGCATGGTGGCGAACCACAGGCCCAGCAACCCGGCCATTGCGAGTGAAACCGCGATGAGCCAGCGCGGCGAAACGCGATCGGTAAGCCACCCACTTGGCAGGTAGGTCGCCACAAATATCACCCCTAACATGGCGTAACACTGACTCAACTGGGTGATGCTGATGCCGAACGATTCGAGGATGGAGACTTCGAAATTCTGCCGCAGGTACACGAGAGGATAGATGGCACCCCCCGCCACCACCAATACGGCGAGTTGCAGGTAGCGTGACGCGAACACCGTTACGGTGCAGGCCCGCGGTTTACCAGATAAGGTCCGACCAACAAAGCATGTTGGGTCCGGAGATGATCCAGTAGCGTTTCACGCCCGATGGTTGGATCCATCACATAATTGGTCGTCGCCCACTGATTGATGGCAAACACGGTATCCGCCAGTAGCCCGGTATCGACGTTCTCATCGAGGTCACCCGCCAACTGCGCGGTATTGAACAGATCTTCCAGAACCCGATGGGCCGCTTGGTCGATGGCATGGAAAACCCCGCCTGCAGCGGGTTGCTCGCGAAAGAAGTCGATGACGATTATTCGCCAGAGATTGCGATCGTGATGCGAGATGATGTCCAGACGGAGTTGGTTGATCCCGTCGAGGGCTTTGAGCACATCGCCATCGTAGCGATTGAGAAGCGCGTCGATCTCGCTGCGGGTTTGCGCGACATCTTCGGTCAGAATCGCCTGCAGGATGAGCGCTTTGGTGGGAAAATAGTTGTAGAGGGTCTGGTAGCTGATCTGTGCCGCCGCGGCAATATCGCGCATCTTGGCCCGCTCGTAACCCAGGTCGTTGATGAGCGTGCTGGCGGCGGTGAGAATGTCCCGGCGCGCGCGGGCTTTCTTCTGTTCTCTCAGGGACATGGGGTGGTTGTAATGATTTTTGACATGGTCAATATTTAGAGCGAATATAGATATTGCCCGAATTGAGGATGGTGTCAATGCGAATCTCCTACCTGATGGTTGCCGCGCTGCTGGTAATGGCGAGTGGGGTTGTACAGGGTCAGGAAACCTCTGCCACCGCGTCCGATTCGATGACCGCGCACGAGCTTTTAGCGGCTGCCATGGATCTCCAGAGCGGGATAGCGACTTCGTATACGGAAGCGATCATGGTGGTTCATCGCCCGGATTGGGAGCGGACCTCGACGATGGTCGTCTGGACCCGTGGTCGGGAAGATGTGTTGATCCGTTTTACCGCGCCAGCTAAAGATGCGGGTAACGCCACGTTGAAACTCGCCGAGAAGATGTGGACCTACACGTCCAAACTCAATCGCAGCATCCGACTGCCTTACAGTTTGATGTCGCAGAGTTGGGGGGGCTCTGATTTCTCTTACAACGATTTATCCCGCACGGACATTCTGTTACGCGAGTATGATCTCAGCATCATCGAGCGTAATCAGGTTGACGGTCACACCGTTTATGTCATCGAAGCTATTCCGTATGAAAATGCTCCGGTGGTCTGGGGCAAAGAAGTACTCGTTATCCGTGACGATTTCGTGCTGCTCAAACAGACGTTTTACGATCAGGATATGGAACCCCTGAAGGTTATGGAAACAACGGAAATCAAAGAGCTTGGCGGACGTGTCTTCGGCACGAAGCTGCGCATGGTGAAGTTGGAATCGCCGGAAAGCTATACTGAGTTTCAAACCCTCAAGGCGGAGTTCGATCTGGAGTTGGACGATCGGCTGTTCACCTTGTTTTCCCTGCAATCAGGTGCTCGTTGAATGGGTGATGCGCCAGCAGGCGCTGCTCGAAATGTGCGAGCACGCGCAACGCCGATGTTGGCAATGCGGATTGGCTGGCGCAATCTGTGGCGAAATACCCGCCGGACCTGGTTGACCGCTGGAGGTATCGCCTTTGCGATTCTGTTGGTGGTATTTTCCATGGCGTTGCAGTTTGGTTCCTATGCGGGCATGACGGAAAACGCAACGTCGCTGCTGACGGGTCACGTACAGATTCAAAACCCAGCTTACCTGAACGATCGACGCGTCGAACACACGATCGCAGATGCGACAATCGTTCGTCGCCAGATCGAAGCGACACCTGGAGTCCTGGCCGTTGCCCCGAGAGTAGAAATCTTCGCTTTAGCTCTGGATGCCGAAGGCGAGCGTAGCTCGGGTGTGCAGATCATGGGTGTGGACGTTGCGGCGGAGCTCAGCACCGTACGATTTCTCAAAATGGTCAAGCAGGGGCGCGTCCTTCAGAGTGCCGACGAGGCAGTCGTTGGGGTAACTCTCGCACGCAACCTGGGCTTGGATGTTGGGGATGAGCTGCTGCTGTTGGGGTCGGCAAAACAGGGTGGAATGGCCGTACTCGCCCTGCGGGTGGTGGGTTTGTTTGAATCCGGTATGGCCGAGCTGGATCGGGGGCTGCTGTTTGCAGAGCTCGAAGCGGTTCAGAACGCTTTTGAGCTGGGTGATGAGGTACATACCTTCGCAATCAAGGTTGTTGATCTCGAGTCCATAGACACCACCCTCGGAATGCTGCGAAGAGAAATCGTTCGCGATGATGTGGTCATACGCCACTGGGAAGAGGTACTGCCGGAGTTGCAGCAAGCGATCGAGTTGGACAGGGTAAGCGGCCAGTTTTTGTATTGGATGATCATGATTCTGGTGGTGTTCAGCGTTGTGAACAGTTTCATCATGACGGTCTTCGAGCGAACGCGTGAGTTCGGCATGCTGCTCGCGTTGGGTACCAGACCGGCTGGCATTGTGGCGTTGGTACTCTGGGAAGCTTTGTTCATGTGGATGTTGGGTGCGCTCATTGGCTTGAGTCTCGCCACCGGTCTGCTCTGGTGGCTCGCGGATGTGGGTATCTACTTAGGGGCGGCCATGGAAGAATTCTCCGCGCAGTTTTACCTGCCATCGCGGATCTATCCGGCTTTGACGGCAGGCGCAATGTTGACCGCTCCGCTGGTCATGCTCATCGGTACTTTGCTCGCGGCCCTCGTACCAGCGCTTCGAATACCCCTCATGCAGCCGGTTGAAGCGCTCAGAGCGGAGTAGATGGCCATGGCAGAAATAGCACTCCCCACGGCTCTGGCGAGCCAACCAAAAATCCAACTCCGGGGTCATCTTTTTGCCATTGCCTGGCGCAATTTGTGGCGCAACCGGCGCCGCACCTGGCTTACCGCTGGCGGTATTGCCTTTGCCGTGTGGATGTTGATTTTTGCCCGCTCCATGCAGGATGGAACGTTCATCATCATGATCGACAACGCCGCTCGCATGATGACTGGACACATCCAGGTGCAGCATCCCGATTACCGGGACGATCCACGGGTCGAGAATACCTTGCAGCAGGCCACCTTAATTGTGGAGCAGGTTGCCGCTCACCCCGCGGTCGAACAGGCCTCGCTGCGCGCTCAAGCTTTTGCGCTGGTCTCCTTTGGTGAGCGAAGTTTTGGTGCCCAGGTCATGGGTGTCGAACCCGAGAAAGAAATAACCTGGTCGACGCTTGTGAATACGCAGGTTGAGGGTCGCTATCTCGAAAAATCGGGGGACGCGTTCCTGGGTTCGGTGCTCGCGAAAAACTTAGGCATTGGGATCGGCGATGAGATTGTATTGCTTGGTTCTGCTAAGCAAGGTGGTGTTGCCGCCGTGGTCGCGACGGTGGTTGGAACCTTTACCTCGGGTCTGGCAGATATCGATCGTGCTCTGGTGCAGATAACCCTCGATGATTTTCGCGAGGGTTGGGCGCTTGCGGCTGACGAGGCTCATGCAGTCATTGCCGTCACCAATTCGGTAATAGGCAGCGAAGAAGTCGCACACTCGTTTGATGGCTCGAACCGGGTAAGCCTCGGCTGGACGGATCTCATGCCGGAAGTCGAACAGATGGTCGAGATGAAGCAGATCGGCACCGAGTTGTTTTTTGTTTTGATCGCCGTCATCGTGACGTTCAGTGTGGTCAACACCTTCATGATGACGGTTTTCGAGCGCACCCCGGAATTTGGTATGTTGATGGCCATCGGCATGCGGCCGGGCTCCATCATGGCGCAGCTTTTTGTCGAAGCGTTCTGGTTGTGTTCGCTGGGTTTGCTGTTGGGGTTGGGGGCGAGCATCGCGATGATCACCGTAACGGCTGCCACCGGTATACCCTTGCCGGCAGAAGCCACTGAAATGCTTGCCAACTACAACCTGCCCGACCGTATGTATCCCGCGTTCAGTTTCGACGCGGCCATTGTTGCGTCCATCGCCATGTACATCGGCACCCAACTTGCGGCGTTGATCCCGGCGCTCAGAGTGTACCGAATGCGGCCAGTGGATGCGCTGCGCGCACAGGAGTAACTTCAGAACATGCCGCTAAAATTGTTGGTGCAGCTTTCTGCCCGCAACCTCACTCGCCACAAACGCCGCAACTTCATGTTGCTGATGGCGATCTGTGTCGCGGTCGCCGGCGTCACGTTCATGAACAGCCTCATCCGCGGCTTCCAATACGATATGCAGGAGTCCGCGGTAGCCAATCTTACCGGTCACCTGAAAATCCTGGATCCCGGCTATCTGGACGACCCCAGCATCCAGAAGAGCTTCGAGTTGGCTAACGATTGGCAGCCTGATATTGCCGCGGAGCAACTCGACGGCTGGGCTGCAAGAATACGCATTCCGGGCGTCATCATGAGCGAAAGGGAAACTCGTGGGATTCAGTTTGTCGGCGTCGACCCCGCCCAGGAATCCATCTCGTTTCTCGGCGATGCGGACTACGATGGGGAACCGCTACGCGATGCCAGTGACAGACGGGTAATAATCGGACGCGCCTTAGCAGAACAGTTGGAAACCAAAGTCGGCCGGCGTCTGGTCATCATCACTCAAGGCGTGGATGGGCTGAATCGAGAGATGGGCTTTCGAATTGCAGGTTTTTACGATGCCGAAGGCACCGGTCTCGAAAAGGTTTTCGTGTTCACCGGCATCAAAACCTTACAAGAGATGGTCGGTGCCGAGGTGTTTACGGAAGTGTCCATCAAGCTTACTGGCACTCCCAAAGAATTCAGCATCAAAGCGGTTTTGTCCGAGTTCTTCACCGGGCTTGTCGTCCTCGATTGGCAGGAGCTCGAACCACAGGCGGCCGCCATGTTTCTTTTTGCCGATGCGGCTGTTTTCATCTGGTTCCTCATCATGATGGGCGCGCTCATCTTTGGCTTGGTCAACACGCTGATCACGGCGGTGATGGAACGCGTACGGGAGCTTGGCATGCTCAGGGCGGTGGGTATGCGTCCCGGTGCGGTCATCGTGCAGGTGGTGCTCGAATCCACGTTCATGATGGCGCTTGGGGTAACAATCGGCCTTGGCATCGGGGTCGGGCTCGTCTTCTGGGCTGGGGAAGGCATCGACCTCACACAGTGGGCCCAGGGCATGGAGATGGCTGGCATGCGCAGTGTGCTCGTACCTCGATTGATGGTTGCCGATCTGATCCTGGTCGCTGGGTTGAGCATGGTTTTCGGTGTTCTGGCAAGTCTGTATCCGGCGTGGCGGGCGGTGAAAATAAATCCCTTGGAGGCGTTGAGACGATGACGGAAGTGGTAGTTCGTTGTAGCGGAGTCACTCGTACCTATCAGGATGAGGCGGTGCCCGTTTACGCTCTGCGTGGGGTTGATTTCGAAGTCAGGCGAGGGGAATTCGTGAGCCTCGCGGGGCCATCCGGATCCGGTAAATCGACGCTGCTCAATGTCATCGGTGGGCTCGACCGCCCCGATGAGGGTCGGGTGGAAGTTGATGGAACTTTGCTGAACGACCTCAGCCAGAGCGAACTTTCCGACATGCGATTGAACAAGATGGGTTTCGTTTTCCAGGCCTATAACCTCATCCCGGTACTTTCCGCGCTGGAGAATGTCGAGTTCATTATGCAGCTGCAGGGAGTTGGCGCTGCGGAGCGCAAAGAACGCGCCCGAGCGGCGCTGGCATCGCTTGGTATCAGCGAGCTCGAACATCGTCGCCCGGGAGAGCTCTCCGGCGGTCAGCAGCAGCGGGCGGCAATCGCTCGTGCAATCGTCACCAACCCGGTGTTGCTCCTCGCAGACGAGCCGAGCGCCAACCTCGATTCTGGCGCGACGCAAGAGCTGTTGGAGTTGTTACAACGTCTGAACGAAGACAGTGGCGTGACGATAATCACCGCCACTCACGATCCGATGGTGATGAGTTACGCAAAACGCCGGATTAGTTTACGTGACGGGGCGATCGTCGAAGACGCGATCAACGAAGCCCTGCCTGCCTGAAGTGAAACACTTCTGGATTATTTTGCTCCTGTTCGGGGTGACATCGGCTCGTGGGTTGGAGGTCGATGTCCGCCTCAAATGGTTCGCGACCGGTAGTGCGCTGCCGAACCACGATATTCAACGACAGTTCGACGACAGCCCCGTCTACGATATGAACACGGATATGCGGCTGATGTTCCGTCACGATGCCGGATCGGTGACGTTACTCATGGATCACTCCACGACGCTCATTTCCGGAGATTCGCTGGCGTTTGCAAATGCACCGGGAAACACGCTGGATCAGACGCCTACGGAAGACGCACGGCGGATCATGGATTTGACCTGGAATATCGAAGATGGGAACAGGCACCGCTCTTTTCATCGGCTGGATCGACTGGCAGTTCAGTATCGTCAGGGGGGTTGGGGGGTCACACTCGGTCGCCAGGCAATCAGCTGGGGCAACGGTTTCGTTTTCCAGCCCATGGATCTGTTCAACCCGTTTGCTCCGACTACCGTTGATCGCGATTACAAAGCCGGTGACGACCTGCTGTTGATCGAGCGGCTTTTTCCCGATGGCAGCGATTTGCAGGTACTCGCCGTGGGGCGTCGCGATGCCGAAGAAAAAATAACGGGCCGGGCAGGAAGCCTCGCTGCGAAGTGGCATACGTTCGTCGGGGAGGGAGAGCTCGAGCTGCTGGTGGCCAGACACATTTCCGATGAAGTGTACGGGGTGGGGCTGCGGTTCCCGTTGGGTGGCGCATTGATGCGATCGGATGTGATTGCCACTCGGCTGCGTGATGGCGGCTGGGAAGTTTCTGGAATAGTAAATCTGGACTACAGCTTCGCGCTGGGCGAGCACGCCATGTATCTGTTTGGTGAGTACTTTCACAATGGCTTTGGGGTGGACAGGTTACCGGCCAATCCCGCTCTGCTTCCGATGGAGCTGACCGATCGGCTGGGGCGCGGCGAATTGTTCAATCTGATGAAGGACTATTTTGCGCTGGGTGGCAATATCCAATGGCATCCGCTTTGGACCCAGTCGTTCGCGTTGATCAACAATCTCCACGACGGGAGTTCCCTCCTGCAGACGACCGTCAACTACGAACAGGGGGACCATCAGCGTCTCCAGTTTGGCGTTGTGGTGCCGTTTGGTCGGGCGGGTGATGAGTTCGGTGGGGTGCCGCTTCTCGGGGAGCAGGTTACCGCGGGGGGTGCGACCCGCGGTTACCTGCGTTGGGTGTATTACTTCTAGTCAGCGTATTGTGGTGAGACAGCGCGATTCTTGCGACCCCGTCTCACAATCGCTACCAATCGTTCATCTTCCCGGTTTCCTTGGCAGCTTCTTCGTTGGCTTTTTTTGCTTCGAGAAGTTGTGGTACGCAACGGTCAAGTTCATCCAGCGACCACGTTCCTTCGGTTTTGCGGAACTGCTTTATGACCACAGGTTGCTGCATGATGCCGATGCCGCCCCGCCCGGTGTGGAAAATCTGCGAGGTAATACCGGCGGCTTCCTCGGTGGCAAGCCATGCACAGATGGGGGCAACATGCTGTGGACCGCCAGTTTCCATATCTTCTTCACCCACTTCCTCTCCGCGATTTTCCCGCAAGGGAATAGTCATGCGAGTCAGTGCACCGGGCGATATGGTGTTGACCGTACAACCGTACTTGGCAAGCTCCAGAGCAAGTACCCTCGAGAAACCCGCGATGCCGGCTTTTGCCGCGCCGTAGTTTGCCTGACCGAAGTTTCCGTACAGACCCGAGACGCTCGAAAAATTGATGATGCGGCACCCGGTACGGTTGTTCTCGCGAATGTATTTCGCAAACGGGCGCGAACAACAATAGTGGCCTCGAAGATGGACGTTGATCACCGCGTCCCAATCGGCCTCTTCCATGTTGAATATCGTCTTATCGCGCAATATTCCGGCGTTGTTGACCAGAATGTCCATGCCACCGAAATTGTCGAGCGCGGTCTGTAGCAGGCTCTCTCCGCCACGGGTTTCGGCGATGGATTCGGTGTTGGAAACCGCTTCTCCACCGGCGGTTTTGATCTCGTCAACCACATCGTCGGCACTCTTTCCGGTGCCCGTTCCATCCGTATTGCCACCTAGATCGTTGACGACCACCCTGGCACCTTCGCTCGCCATCAGCATTGCAATTTCGCGCCCTATGCCACGCCCTGCGCCGGTAATGACGGCAACCTTATCGTCTAAACGCCCCATTTCTTCCCCCTTAGTTGATGGATTTCGATACTAATACAGAAAAATTCTCCGTGCCATGGGGGTGCTTGAACGTTGCCTGGTGGCGACGGCTAATCCGATCGTTCAGGTATGGGCGACATCCAAACGGCGCCTTTTGGCGCCGTCTACTCGAGCGCGGGTGGACCTCACTGGCGATGTTGGCGACGGGTTTGTATCGCCACCGAGCGAAGGCGAGTCTCGCTCGGGTGTTCGGTCTTGTATGCACGAGGTGTGGTGCGACGGC